>Ga0209636_10008716_pt1 | contig 10330 bp, 11 predicted proteins | sample DeeMarSWOR152_54_FD_187464 | JGI IMG/M metagenome (GOLD analysis project Ga0209636, IMG submission 187464) | Marine sediment microbial communities from White Oak River estuary, North Carolina - WOR-1-52-54 (SPAdes) (version 2) | ecosystem: Environmental > Aquatic > Marine > Intertidal zone >... | reverse complement strand
AGTCCCTGGCTCCGGGGGTGGAAGAGGAGCTCCCGGGGGAAAGAGTCGCTCGATGAACAGAAACAGCATGGGGGTTCCAAGAGTTGGATCAGTGGGTAGAATACGAACAAACGTTGACAGTGGGACGCCTATCATGGTTATGACAATGGCGAGTAGAAATCCGACAATTGGTCCCGCCACGCCGACATCGAATAGCGAGTCTCTGTTCGGGGGAAGAGACTTCTGCTGTATGACGGCGCCAAAGGTGCCCAAGGGTGGCGGTCCTGGAATAAAATAGGGATATGTTGCCTCAACATGATGGCTGTCGGCTAGGAGTTTGTGTCCCATTTCGTGGGAGCCAAGTATTCCCATCATTGCCCCGGCGAACATGACTGCTCCCACAAGGGGATTTGGCAGTTCCTGCGCAAGGGCATTCAGGTATCCTGCGATCAGTACCGTACCTAAAGTAGCAAAGAGAAGGACCCAGTTTATTAGGGGTCGACTAGGCTTTACAAACGGCTTGCCTAGTATGCGTAGAAGAGCTTTGTCGTCTCTCTTTCGGAGGGTTGCTATGAATCCTATAGGTTCTAGTTGATCTAGAAGCTTTAGGAAGGCTTCTTTTGAGTCTTCTCGGATTTGAACGTAGAAGGTTGGGATGTTATGCTCGACGAAGCCTTCTTCTATGGTAAACTCTGACTCTACGATGTTGCGTATCTCTTCAAATCTAGTAATTGGGCTAGATGGGTCGCTAGAAAAGTCAGTTGGCGACGTGTTGCTCATGATGGTTCAGTAATAACTGCCACTCGCGATATTAGAACGTTTTGTAAAAATCACTTCAGGACTCTAGCTTGGCTTTTATGGTGGTTAAGATGTCGTTGAATATCTGTCTCTTTATCCTGTTTATCATCACCTTGATTACTTGCGGAGAACGGACGAAATCTGTGGTGGTTACTAAGCCTACGACGCGGCCGTTTTCTAGGATTGGCAGTTTTTTGATCTCTTTTTCTCGCATGAAATTGGAGGCTTCTTCGATGCCCATTCCGAGTTTTCCTGAGATTAGGGGTGTGGACATTATTTCGTGGACTTTGGTGAAGACGGGGTCGACTACGTCGAGTATGACTCTTCGTAGCATGTCTCTTTCGGTTATTATTCCTATGGGTTTGCCCTTTTTTGCGACGATTAGACATCCGATGTCGTGTTTGCTCATGAGTTCAGCTGCTTCTCTCACGGTTCCTCTCTCTTCGATGGTTATGACGTTGTCGGACATTATGTCTTCAACTTTTAGTGACATGACGCTTGATCACCCCTTTTCATGTTTCGGAATTTGTTGGTCGCTTTATTAGGCATTCCATGATTTTTAGGCAGCCTAGGCATGCGTCTGGGATGGCGGTGTTTTTAGGAAGTTGTCCGAGGAATCCGAAGTAGTAGGAGCATCCTGGAGGGCCACCCTTTTGGGCAGCTTTGGCTCTTTGAATAAGTAATTCCTTCATCCTCAAGGCTTCTTCGGATGAAGACGGGGCTGTTCGTTTCGGGGTTTGAATCTCCACCCTTGGCGCTTCTCGGGCTTCAACGTATGTTGGTAGTTTTTCCGCTCTTTCTCTGGTTTGTAGTGGTTTTGTTGGTTGAGGGGAAGCTTCGGAGGGTTTTTCTTTGGGGCTTTGGGGCGGCGTTTCGGAATCTGCGTCTTTCTCGGAAGATTCTTTTTTGGTTTTGAGTGAAGGTTTGAGACGGATAACGAGTGCGACGTAGAGGACTATGAGTATGAAGATTCCCGCCATTAGGATAATGTCGAATAGAGAGAACTCGAACAGACTCTTGATCCTCCACCGCAAGTTTGAATGGATGGTAGCCAGCATATAGGCTTAATGAATTTCGCATACGTATTACGAATAATGGCATGCATAGATTGCGAACAATTCAGTGGGGTTCTATGTAATTTCAAATGTTATGATATACTGAGCGTAGGTCGTCGTGGTGGGTATACGTATTTCTAAATAGGTGTAGAGGTGGGAGGTTCCGGCGCTCGACGTTTCCACATGTATCCAGATGTATTCGGTGGCTGAGGCGTTAAGGTCGTACCATGGTCCGCTTTGTTGGGTGTAAGCTCCGTCTAGAATGATAACTTGGGTGGAGTTGGAGCCGTCGTAAATGTATATGGAGCAGTTGGTCAGCCGCGCTATGCTTGAATCGGCATAGGCTCTGAGCCTAATCTGCCAGTCGGAGCCGTCTTTTTCGACGAATCTTAGGAGGTAGTTGAAGTCGCTTTGTCCAGGGCCGCCTACTTCGCCTTCCTCAAGGTAGTTGAATCTGACACCATATGGAGATGTGCCGTTTGTCCAGGCGAACTCTACCCGGTTGTTGTCTCCGCTCAGTTTGGCGCTCACGTATCTGTTGCCGTTGTTGTCAGCTGTTACGTTATGGAGGGAGCCGAAGCTAGTTGGAGTGGTGTCCGCTGACCTAACGTATCGTATGTCATAGTTGACGTTGAAGATGTTGGTCTGGTAGAACACGTAGATGTGGTTGTTCCAGTCGTAGGTCAGCGAAGGATAGTGGGAGATGGTTGCGAGAGATATGGGCGAGCTCCAGGAAGATTCGTTCCAGTCGCGGTATTTGGCGGTTCCCGACTCGCAGTAGACCAACCGATACTTTCCGTTGACGTACAGGGCTGAGTGCATCATGTTGGTGTTTTCGGTGGTGCTTACAATCGACATGCCAGCTGAGATGGTTTGGACGTTTGAATCGTCATCCCAGTTGACCGTTCCAGTGATCGATATGGTTCCTCTTCGCAGGTAGAGATTTGTTTCGCCGCGGAACCACGTAACATAGATGTGGCCGTAGGTCCCTAAGGTGTTGTCTATGACGATGCTGGGAAACGTTCCAGCCGTGTAAGTTGTAGTGTATTCGTTGTAAGTCACCTCATACGCTGTTCCAAAGGAGGCGCCTCCGTCAGTCGAAGTTTTCACGTAGACTTCGTTATTCTTTGCACCTGTCGCAGAGTGGTCATCATAGACTACGTAGACCCAGCTGTTGTCATATGGAGCTATTGCCAAGTCCGGTTGATAGTTATTCACCGTATCTATAGTCACTTGAGTTCCCCAACTTGTTGCATTGTAGGGCTGTTTACGGTAGTAAACTTCGTCTCCTGTCGAGTACGCTAGGTGGATGTTGTTGCTGCTGTCCTTTTCCACGCTGAAAGAGGCACATGGTCCGAGTCCCAAGCTGATCTGCTTACTCCAAATCTGGCCCTCATCGGTGCTCTTCCACCATTGGAGATAATCGGAGCTGTTGATCTGGAATACATGGAGTGTGTCGTTTGCGTCTGTAGTTCTCAGGACGGCACGGTCTTTGCCATAGGAGTTTGACCTAGCTTCCGCGTCTGTGGTAACCGTGGTCGCATTCCCCAAGACTTCATTTCCGGTCCAAACATGTAGGAGAACAGCGTCTACGTCCCAGGTATCCTGGGTATAGTCGAAGGTTTCTGTACCTCCTTTGAACCTTATTGTAAAATTTGATGCGTCTAGGTAAGGGGAAACTGAGACGTTGTTCCACCCACTTGTTAAGTCAGTGAAAACATTTTGCCATACAGAATTATACCAAACGTCGACTCTAATGTTTTCTGCGCCCATTGTTCCTCCATATATACAAAGGAATTCGTAGGGTTCGTCGTGGTCTACGTTGGTCCATTGGACTTCTACGTCGAGCTGATAAGTCCCCTCCTCAATACATGCATAGGCAGCTCCTTGCGGTAAGCTTCCTGCCGGATCCCAACTGTTTATTTGGGTCCCATTAGTGTAATATTCGTAGAGATATCCGGGCGAGCGTTGCGTAATCCATAAATGGCCGGAAGTAGTGTCGTAGGCTATTCCTGTTGGGTCAGTTGGGGCAAAAGTCCAATTTGCTTGGATATTCCCGTAGATGTCTATTCGGTAAATGTTATCGTTTCGATCAACGGCCCACAGATATGATCCATCCCACGCCAAGCCCTCACAATCAGAGATGCCGCTGTAGGAAAAAGACCGTTCAGCAACCGTCGGGTCGGCTGGGTCAACCTGATAGATCAAGTCATTCACCCAATCACCGATAAACCATCGGGAGCCATTCCACGCCAGGCCATACGCGTTGGCAGCGTAACCTGAAATATCCCATTGCGTTACTTGTGAACCATTGTTAGCGTGAAACTTGATCAGCACGTCATCGCCATAATCAACTATGTAGATGTATTCACTTCCGTTTTCAATGCGGTGTTCGCATCCAAAGGGGTAGCTCGTTCCTGTATCCCAACTTAGAATCTCGGTTCCGCCGGGATCCGATTTGCTGAGTTTGCGGACGTAGTCGTCGTTGCCGGAAATCCATATGTATTCGTAGCCAACGGTGGTGTTTGCTTCTGTCAGAGTGTCATTGATCAGATCTGGACCGTACTGTTGCGCGGTGAAATTGGTATGAGTGCCTTTGTCTGCATTGCTATCTACATCGCTTGTGTTGTTGTCAACGTAGTCTTCTACGTTGGTTACACCGGTTCCGGAAACCTCAACGCTGACCTTCGCACTTGTTCCATTTGTATATATGGTGCTGGTGCAGTTCTCAGCCGTACCCTCTTGAAGCTCGACTGGAGGCGGCGTCACCGTTGTCCTTGGTTCTTTAATTAGGGAGTAGTAGGTAGCCGCCTCAGCGCTCCACAATGAACCGATTAAAATCAGTAGCGTGATCACTAACAAAATTAAACGAGAAGGTTCTCTGAGATTGAGTTCGCACTCATACATAGACTATCCACTTATTGTCAGGTGCGTGAACATTCCCCCACAAAAAAAGGAGGGGGATTATTCTTGTACGTCCACTGCTACGACGAGGTCGCAGACCGTGTCAACCGTGGCTCCGGCGGGAGACAGCGTTTCGACTTTGACGGTCCATACTTCGCTAGGCAGCATCCAATAGTAGCCTGTGTCTGCTGGGGGACTCCAGTCAGTGCCATCGTTCGTGTAGTCGAACGACACGATTTCTGTGCCGTTGCTCGCAACGATGGTCATATATATGTAAGTGAAGTTGCCGCCCACGTATGCACTGCCATCTGGTGTAATGCTAACGTGGCTCAGCTGTATACTGTGTCCGTTGGAGCTGTCGCTGTTGGTGATGTTTACTGCCTGATCGTAGGTCAGCGTTGCGTTTGGGTACGACTTCAACGCCAATCCGCACCATGCGTCGTACACCGTTGAACCGGCTGGTGTGTCGTCGCCATCTGTGAACTTGACAGTCAAGCCCGTAACCGTGACTTCCGCTTCCGCAGTAAGGCTGTAATAGACAGCGGCGCTTACCGTGGCCATGACCATCCATAACATTAGGATTACCAAGAGCTTCAGCGGTTTCCCAGCTGTTATCTTTCTCAAACCCATTCTTTCACCTCCTCCTTCTTGTAAATATTCGTCTTATGAGGTCGGGACTGAGGAAAATTGAGACACACACGCCCATGAGCACCGCCGACAAGACGAGTCCAATCTGCAGAACCAGCAGGGGCAACTGACTCACCTGCGTGATGCTGTAGGTGGACACAAAGAACATTGACACAAGCAGCGTGGGCATAGTTACGGCGCTAGCCCAGACCTTAGCAATAGTCCACAGATTTCTCGAGATCGCGAGGTATACGTTGATGGCCACGATGTTCCCCAGCGCCACGACGAGGTAGAGGAAACAGTACCAGAACCGCATGTATTCGTCGAAGACCGCGAAGAACGACTTGCTGATGAGCATGTTGGCGTACCCCGCGAGCGCTGCGAACTGATAGATGTAGGGAACCGCTTTCGGGAGCCGTTCATCTAAGAGACAGGTTAGCAGGCTAAGCATTTGGAAAAGGTTGATAGCGAGCAATGTGAAGAACTCTGGAAGCAGAGGCGATGCCACTTTCCATTCCCAACCGTTGACGCCTCCTCGTTATGTCCACTATCAGCATTTAATATGTATGAATTTGAAATCTGAATTAGATGAAAACAAAATCTGAATTATCTGAGACCTGTACGCTGGCCCTACTCTGGCGTTGGATTGAAGTAGAGGCATTCCACCATCTTCGGGCAGCCGAAGCAGTCATCAGGCATCGAGGCGTTCTTAGGGATCTTTCTTAGATATCCAAAGAAGTGAGGACAGCTAGCTGGTCTCATGTGAGGTCTCACAGTTGGTGTTGGCGCCCTCTTTTCTTCGATGCCCTTTGGAGCCTCCTTAACCAGTGGTGGTGGCTTTTTTGGGCTTTCTGGGGGTTGAGCTGTTGGCGGGGGCTTCTCAGGTCTCTCTTCTTTGTGGATCAAGGCGGGGGGCGCATTTGATCGGATTTCAGGCTGCTCCGTTTTGGCAGAACTTAAGTGCTTTTGAGGAATGGGAGCTTTCTCCGGAATTTCGCGGGGATATCTGAAACGATGGAGAAAAGTCTTGGGTGTTTGTTTCTCATCTTCATCTTTGTCTGATTTCTGTTCTCTTCTAGCGTTTTCGGCAGGGGTTCCCTTGAAACGGAAATGGGGTTTCTTTATGAGTAGAAATATGAGGGTTAGCGAGATTGCTAGGACTAAGAGAACGCCGAATAGGGTGGTCTCAGGGATCATCAGTACCGATTTCATCTTTTCGAATGAGTCATATAACCTTCGTGAAGTTGCGCTCTGTAGCGTAGATACGTTTCATCTAATACTGATTTTCTCTTCATACGAGTTATATCGTTTGAGTCAGAATCCAAGAGAGACGACTAGCTGGTCGAAAAATGCCTTCCGCGTTGCTGCCGGAGTTCTTTGCGGTTCTTGGCACTGATATCTTTCTAGCGATGAGCATTGTGACGTGCCTACTGGATCAGCATTTTCCTAGAGCGGTCCCCTATGTCTATCAAATCGTTGCCTTAGCTGGCTTCGGACATCTCCTCCTCAGCAGAAGTTTCATGCTGGTCTTCGGAGAATACATGCGGTTCTGGTACAGTCTCTTCTATTTGCTTGTGGCTTTAGCCAACGTGGTCGCTGTCAACTTGTACTTAGTGCTTTCGAAAAAACTATTGACCTTAGCCAAAGCCCTCTTTGGTGTGGTAACTGCGCCCGTGGTCTTGATCGCGGGCTTTTTTGTTTCAGACTACGCCGGCCGAGCTACGTATCCATTGGTGTCGCTTCCGCCGATTCCTTTGGAACTCATGTACGCGGTGATCATCACTTTCGATGTTGCAGTGATAGCAATTGGACTCGGGGCGTTCTTCAGGCTGGACTGGAACCGCGTGGCCCTTGTTTGTGTTGCGATCGTTGGCGGAACGGTGATCTGTGCGTGGCTCAAACCGCCGGGGTGGAACCTTGTCCTTACGTGGTCGGCCATCATTCTCGGGGTTGCCTGTGCTTTCGTTTTGGGGACAAGCGTCTACGCTTTCGCGAGGATGCAGCGGGAGGTCCCGAAGAAAAATCAAGGGAGGTGATAAAAAGCATGAATGTAAGAAGGCCAAAACTTCTGAAGTTGCTAGGACTGTTAATTTCATCGCTCTTCATAGCGACGGTAAGTGCTCAAGTGTATAACTACATGTACATACAAGGATCGGGTCTAGCCTCAACCGCCACTGGACTAGTATGGCAATTAGGCTCAGACCTACCTTCTCCAGGCCCTACGATTGTTGGTTATACAGTGACCAACTTGAACTTCTCCACAGGTGCAAGCCCGGTGAATTACACCGACTGCCTACGGATAGTAAACCAAGATGGCGCAGAATCGCATCAATTCAACCTGGGAGTAAAGCAGAGCTGGGGTGGTTGGAGCGACTATTCCGAATTCAACTTGGTGGTATTCAACGCAACGCCCCCACCGCTCGGTGCCGGTGTACAGCAAGCCGTGCTCGATTTGAGTAACAGCACAGCGCAGACAGCTGATATGACTATTCCGCAAAGCGCAACGTGGTACATTCTCTTTGAGATTGTCCCCGTGGCCAGTCCTGCTGGTACGAAAGTGTACTTCGAAGTAGAGCTGACATACGTAAGCAGCGCATAGCCCCCCTTCTCTTTTTTTTCTTTGTCTAGCGTGGGCTTCGAGGAGCTGCGGTAGATTGGCGTCTAGGCACACGCGTCTTCAGGGACCAGTGTGGAGGATGGCCTCCCATTCGACTGCGCGCGTGTAAGGCTTTTCCTTGCGAAAAAGTTGGCGTTTGGCTCACACTAGTTCAGAATCTGAGTCGATCTCCACCGTGATTCGGTGCTATCTGAGCCAGATGATATAGAAGAATATTCTAGAATATTAATCAATTTTATATACCTTCTCAGACAATTTTCATAGAAAAATGGCGTTTTTTGGTGCTCCTGTTGTCGGAAGCGGAAGTTGAGTTTACGGTCTATGTGCGAAGGGATGGGAGGATGACAGTTCCCAAGGAAGTGCGCGACGCCCTTCACATTAAAGAAGGCAACCTAGTCAAGTGCAAAATTGCGAAGGTGAACACGGCATGAACACGCATCGGATGAACCAGACTCTCACTCCCTTGACCAAAAGCATGTTGGCGAATGTAAGGATCAGAGCGCTGAGAAGAGGACTCTGGTTCAAGACTCTAAACAGACTTGAGCGGGCGGGTGTCGACCTGACCTTGAAGGTTGTGGACAAGGTTCGCAGCTCCGTTCTCACAAAGATGTTGACATCTATCGTAGAGAAGCTATCGGAGGCCTTGGAAGGCAGAGTTGCTCGTACCATGCGAGAGGTCGGGTATAGCCTTGCCCAGCAGATCAGTCGAATCGCCCAGGAATGGGGCAACAAATCCGGGGTCAAATGGCAGGCGGATCACGGATTTATACAATATTTGGCCGTAATGTGTCTGAACAACTCGCCGATGTCTAATGGATAATGCATTTGTTATGATGTTTAGGAAGCCTGCGCGCGCTATCATAATTCGTCTTGTGGAGTCTTCATAGGACTGAACGTGCTCTACCTGCTTTTCACGTTCGTGCTTTCCATCATTTACGTCTGGACCCTCTACAACATACCTACAACTGTAGCTGGTGTGCGGCGTCTGCGACGAGCTAATAGAGAAAGGGAAAACGCGTCAATGCCGAACGGAGAGGACTTACCGGCAGTCTCTATCTTGGTTCCCGTGAAGAATGAGGAAAAGGTGGTAGGCAGGCTTCTGAAGTCGTTGCTGAGTCAGGACTATCCTTCAGACAGGGTGGAAATCATAATTGTCGACGATGGGTCAATAGATAGGACGGTTGAGATCTGCAGAGGCTACGCTGAGCGGCATAGTGACCAGATAAGGCTTCTTCAACAGTCAAAGTCGAACGGGAAGCCTACGGCTTTGAACTACGCTCTGGAGCATGCGAAGGGGGAGATTATCGCGACCTTTGACGCTGACAATGTGCCCGAGCGGGGGACGTTGCGGAAGGCAGCTGGGTTCTTGAAGGATCCTTCGGTGGCGGCGGTGCAAGGGACTATATGTTCGATCAATGCGGATGAGAACATGTTGACGAAGTTTCTCTCGTATGAGGAGGCTGTGCGGTTTAAGGCGTATATGGGCGGCAAGGACGTTCTCGATCTTTTTGTCCATTTGGCAGGGAGTTGTCAATTCGTCAGACGGACAGTTTTGGATGCTGTCGGTGGGTGGAGGGCGGATTCCCTTTCGGAGGACATGGAGATGTCGGCGCGGTTGACAGAGCGCGATTACAGGATCAAGTATGCCTTAGAGATGCGGTCTTGGCAAGAGAGTCCGGTGAGCATGAGTCAGTTGGTGAATCAGCGGTTGCGGTGGTATCGAGGGTGTTTGGATACGGCGTTCGGGTATGGGCGGCTTTTGAGAAAGCTGAGCTGGAAGCGGATCGATGCTGAGGCTACATTAGTTGGACCGTGTATGCTGACGCTGAGTCTTGTCGGTTTCCTGATGGGGCTGTTCACGCTTGTCGTTCCATTCTCGCGGGACCTCTTCTTCACGATTCTGGCACAGGCGACAACGGTGCTGACGGGCGTCACTTTGCTCTTGGGTGGTCTCGCGCTGATCTACGTCACGAAGCCGAGGAGAATTCGGAACGTGCTGTGGCTGCCCTTCATCTATGCCTACTGGACGCTGCAGACGTTCTTGGCGTCATACGCTTTGTTCCAAGTTGTTCTGAGGAGACCTAAGAAGTGGAGAAAGACGGCGAGGTCAGGTGTTGTCACTAATCATTCGTTGGAAACCTGAGCAGTGAGTATTCAGAGCAGAATAGGCTCGTTGCTGAAGTTGGACGTGAGTTACAGGCGAGGGCTACTCCTTTCGTTTGTCGTAGGCTTTGCGGTGCGGTTGATCCCTGAGCTTCTGGCGTATCCATATCCTATCGGCTATGACACGGTTCATTACGTGGCGGTGACGAAGAATGGCGTTGCGTGGGGTCACTGGTCTTCGGTCTTT
>Ga0209636_10008715_pt1 | contig 10330 bp, 8 predicted proteins | sample DeeMarSWOR152_54_FD_187464 | JGI IMG/M metagenome (GOLD analysis project Ga0209636, IMG submission 187464) | Marine sediment microbial communities from White Oak River estuary, North Carolina - WOR-1-52-54 (SPAdes) (version 2) | ecosystem: Environmental > Aquatic > Marine > Intertidal zone >... | reverse complement strand
GCAGTTCATCGCGATTTATCATCTGCATGTTCCTCGCGCTTGAATGAATCTCCCCAGGAGAAACAGGCCCGTGCGGAGATACAAATTTTCACTGATTCGAAATATTAACGTACTCAATCAATCATCAATATTCTGCTCCTGAGCGTTTATCAGCCCAGTTTCGGTTTTTGCTCTGTTTTGAATATCACCCGGTCATAGTCGCAGCCGGGCCTGAGGTTGCGGAAATTAACGAGTGCGCATTTTTCGAAACGCTTCTCATCCGCGTCGATCCGGAACGGCCCACCGATTTCGAACTCCACCCCGTCAGCGATATGCACGTCATGAAGGGTTATCTGGGCACCTTCCCTGTCATCGGGCATAAGCGAGCCGAGTTTGCCCCAGCCGATATCCTGGCCGCCCTGGCTGATCTGGACCAGTGGTGTCTCCATCGTCAGGCCCTCCTTCAGGAAATCTCATTGTCACGCATTGCTTTCAGCCGTTTGATTTCGCGGTAGCCGATATCCCGCCTGCAGTACATGCCCTCGAATGAAATCGCGTCAACTCCCTCGTAGGCTTTTTCCGCAGCCTGGATAACATCCTCGCCGAGGCCGGTAACCCCGAGCACTCTTCCGCCGGCGGTCACCATTTCCTCACCGCTGCGCGCCGTGCCGGCGTGAAAGACAACGATATCCTCCCTGTCTTTCAACTCTGAGGAAAAGGTGATTTTCTTTCCTTTCTGATAGCTATCCGGGTACCCTCCTGAGGCCATGACCACGCAAACAGCGGCACCCGGCCTTGTGGATACCCTGGCGCCGTCCAGGGAGCCGGCAGCAGCTTCCATCATCAGCTCAGCCAGGTTGCCCTCCAGAAGCGGCAGTACAGCCTGGGATTCGGGGTCGCCGAACCGGCAGTTGAATTCCACAACTTTTGGCCTTCCCTGGCATATCATCAAGCCTGCATAGAGGCATCCTCTGTAGGGAGTACCCATGCGGGTAAGTTCGGCCACGACCGGCTCCATGACCGTAGCGACAATCTCCTCCACCAGCGTGTTGGGGGCGATAAGCACTGGCGCATAGGCACCCATGCCGCCGGTATTCGGGCCCTTATCCCACTCGCCCACTGCCTTGTGATCCTGGCTTGGCACCAGGGGCAGGATGTTCTTTCCGTCAGTGAGGGCAAGCAGGGAAAGCTCCTCGCCGGTCATCAACTCCTCGATAACCACCGCCTGGCCAGCCTCACCGAAAGCCCGCTCCCCCATGATCAACTCTACAGCCTGGCGCGCCTCCTCCCGGCTCCGGCAGACCAGTGACCCCTTGCCGGCAGCAAGGCCGTCCGCCTTGACCACGCAGGCCTCAGGCCCTGCCTTCACATGATCCAGCGCCTTTTCCATGTCAGTGAACGTTTCGAAAGCAGCACTCGGCACCCCGATCCTGTGCATCAGACTTTTGGCGAAAACCTTGCTGCTTTCGATTCTGGCAGCTTGGGCATTCGGACCGAAAACGGCGATACCTGATTCCCCGAGCCTGTCTACCAATCCCATTGCCAGCGGGGCCTCGGGGCCGACTACTACCAGGTCGGTCTCAAGTTCAGCAGCGGCCGTAACGACCGCTTCCACATCCGTGGGGGCTACATCGATATTTCTGGCCAGAGATTCGGTGCCCGGAGTTCCCCTGGTGATAAAAAAATCGGCACCCGGCTTGTCCCCGGCCAGCCGCCAGAGAAGCGTGTGTTCCCTGCCCCCATTACCCACAATCATAATTTTCATCAAGATTGTCTCCTGCAGGACAACTTTTTTCAGGCGGTGTTGGAATCGATCCAGTCAAGGTATGCCTTGTGCCCATCGGCTACTTCAAGCGCGATCACCTCAGGAACATCGTAACTGTGCAGTTCGACAATCCGTCTTTTTAGTGCCTCGAATCGTGCGGCTCTGGTTTTCAGCACGAGCAGTGTTTCGCCTTCATCCTCAATTTTGCCCTCCCAGCGGTAGACAGACCTGATCCGGTCCACTATGTTGCCGCATGCTGCCAGGCGTTCCTCTACCAAAGTCCTGGCCAGACCGGCCGCATCATCTGCTGAACCGACTGTAACCAGTACCACAAGATATTTATTCCCTGAAACGCCGGTCATGTTTTTCTCCGCAAATTATCAGACAGTCAGCTAACGGGAATTAAGCTAATAGGATGCCAGCGAGATTTCAATAAGATTGAAGCAAAACTTATCACCGCTGCACTGCTAAAACAACCGGAAGCAGGGGGGCTTGGATAAAATGAATCGCTGCAAAAAGGAAGGAACAATAACCGGCAAAAACGGTATATGCGCTTAGAGATCGAATCAATATCCGGTAAGAATTTTTTTAACTTGACGGCTTTCTTTTTTTATGCAGAAAGGAAAGAAAACGATTGCAGGCCACACAAAATTCCTACTGATTCTCACGAATAAGGCTCCGGAATCAAGGCACAAATTTCGCAAGCCCCCGCACTGGTATCAGCAATTCGCGCTTGATCCAATCCCCACATATTCAAAGGGTTGACTATATTCCAAGATGTTGACATTTAAAAAATGATCCGGTGGAAGTATATTTAATTTATCTTGAGTAATCGGAGTTTTAATACAGAGGTAGTCAAAATGTATTTCAGACTGTTTTTGCCGATATTCGTCGCAATCGTTTTCTCCGGCTGTTCGGATGAGAGCAGCCCGAGCGCTCCGGGCGAGGAAGAGGCACTGGATTTCGAATTCACTTTTTCCACCAGCGACGAGGGTTTCAGCGGCGATTTTTCCGACTATCCGGATGAAATTAAGGATGACATGGATCTGGTATTCCAGTACACCTCTTTGCCAGAGGTTTTTGCGCCGGATCGGAAGGGCTTGAAAATCGCGGGAAGCAACTCCAGCGACGACCTGTTCATGTATATCAAGAAAAAGCTCGGCAGCGCAGACGGGATAAAACCGAACAAGGTTTACCAGATGTCCATAACTGTTGAGTTCGCCACCGCGGCTGCCTCAGGATGTGCCGGTATCGGAGGGCCGCCGGGTGAAAGCGTGTATCTGAAAGCAGGGGCTACCACGGTCGAACCGAAATCCCAGCCGGTGGACGGTTATTACGAAATGAATATTGACAAGGGCAATCAGGCAGAAGGCGGGAAAGATGCAGTATTGTTAGGGCATGTGGGCAACAACAGCGGCGACTGCACGGGTAATACCTGGGAGTACAAAACATTAACACTTGGTTCTTTCAGTGTCCAAACCGATATCTGGGCGAGAATCTGGCTGATTATCGGAACCGACAGCGGTTTCGAGGGCCGCACCACGCTTTATTATACGAATATCAAGGTCAAGCTGACAGAGACCTAACAGTAAAAACGCCGAATCGGCTTGTTGAGTCTTTTCAGTAATGAAACGGGGCCGCAAAAATGCGACCCCGTTTTTGTTTCATGTTGGAAGATTCCGGCGCTCAGGAGAGATGATATACTTTCGCAGGGACCTGGTAGAGGATTTTGTCCAATACATCTTCCGGCAGTCCCAGCCCCTGAAGGGCGAAAGTGCCTTTCTGCCTGCGGAACGGCGCCTCTGGCTGGGTCTGGTCAGAACTCAAGAACCTGACATGCGCCTCGGTGTATTTCACAGAAGTTTCTTCGTAGGATTCCTCGTGTGATAGGCTGCCTAGGTCGAGGTCACCGGGACGCTGAAAGCTCTGGCTCTGGATACCGGTTGCCACGTCCTGGTCGAGATAAATCAGGTCCGTGCCGAAAAGGATGTGATCGGCAAAGCGGATTAAAATCCCGCGCCAGAGTTCTCTGCGTTTTTCTGTGCGGACCATCGCGGGAAGCCGTGCCGAAATGTCCGCATAAAGGTTGGGATGTGCCTCAAGGGTCTCTTCGAAAGCCAGAGGGTCATCGGCCAGGCTCAGCAAATGTGGGGCGACAAATGTTGTGCCGCGGTGGCGGGCGACCAGGTTACCCCTTTCGCCGAGTAATTCCTCCCGGCTCGGCACGCCCTTACGGTAGTAGCTCCACTGTGCGTAGTTGCCCACCAGCACTCCTGACCAGAAATTATCCCTGCCCAGCGGACGCCAGAACCAGCAGGGGTCTGCGGTGTGAATCAGCACCGGAACGCCGAGCCTGCCCGCTCTCTCGAAAAGCGGATCGAGCCTTCTGTCATCTACCCGCAGAAGATCCCCGTTTTCGGTACGTATTTCAAGGCCCATATTCTTGAATATTTTTAATCCCTTAGCTCCTGCCTCAACCGCCTTTTCCAGAGAATCCGCTGCCCTTTTTCCGAAATCAGGCTTTCCGATAAGGCTCCAGTCGATATTGCAGAGCTGGGCGAAACGGCCCGGGTAGCGATTGAATACCTCGAGCATCTGCAAAAGCTTCTCTCCGTATGCATCCTGCCAGCCGAGGGTTATGCAGCAACTCACCCCTGCTCGGTCCATTACCCTCAGTGCAAGCTCGGCCCATCTCGGAGCTACATGGGTGTGTGCGTCTATCAAGCGGTGTTCTCCAGCCATCGCTTACGTCTCCCCTGGTATTTTGCCACTTTTAACCCTTATTAGTCATAAAACCCAGACCTTGACAGTGCTAATCACTTATTTTCACATTTTTATCAGCCGCCGCCCCCCACGCCCCGGGGAAACATAACATCTTACTAATTTATGAATAATCCGGGTTAACTGCGTATAACCTCAAGCTCAGGGCCACCCTCCTGTTTGATCTGCCAGAAAAGGTGGTACGGGTCGATCCAGTCGATACCGCTCCCGGAGCGCCTGCGGCGGATGATTTCACTTACCACCTGAATCACCGCGTAGAGGCTGTCTCCTGCGCCCTCCAGATCAATCGTGCCGTGGCCGGGGAGCATTATCCGCCATTTTTTCCCGTCCGGGTCATCATGCAGTTTCCAGAGACTTGCCAGGTACTGGTCCCAGTTGCAGTAATCCGCCCCCATCCAGGCGTGCCTGCCCCAGTGAAGGGCAATATCACCTGATATCAGCGCTTGCTGCCCTTTCCAGTCCACACTGAAACAAGCTGAGCCAGGGGTGTGGCCGGGTGTATGGATCGCGCGAATTTTCAGGCTACCGAACTTCAACTCATCCCCGTCTCTGAAAACCACCGGGCCGGCAACCGGCTCGATAGGCTCGCTGCCGCGCGCATCTATTTCCCCTGTGATATAACCCTCATCATCAGTGTGGATATAAACCGGCACGCCTCTTTTCTCCCAGGCGGCCGCACTCTGGGCGTGGTCCCAGTGCATGTGGGTTAAAAGCACCCATTTCACATCCTCCAGTTCCCAGCCGAGCTGCCTGATCTGGATCTCGATCATCGGCTGGAAACGGGAGTAGCTGGGATCAATCAGAACAAGGCCCTCGCCGGTGTCCCAGAGGTAGATACACTGGTGGTAGTCATCCGGGCCTAGAAGGTAGAGATTCTCGATCACCTGCATCGGCCGACGCTGGATCGGCAGCACACACTGGCCCCAGCGATAGGAGAAATCCGACCAGAGCACGGCATCGTCTTTCCAGTCGCGGCCAGGTTTCCAGTTTTCGTACTTATACTGCTCGATATAGGTGCTCCGATCGTGAATTATCCTGTGGCCGAGCGGGCTGATCTGGATAACCGGGGGATAATACCTGCCTTCTGCTTGGCTTTTGCCTGCTGAACCTTTCACCGCTACCTCCGACTCCATGCCAGTGCAGCCGGCCGCCAGAGAGGCACCGGTAAGCGCGAAAAAGTGCCTGCGATCCATGATAGGCCTCCTGTCCACTTTTTAATTTTGTATCAATGAGAATAGTCTTATATATTTTGCAATTATTTACAAGGTAAAGAGCCTGACCAGCTAAAAAGCTAATCATTATACATAATACACACAGTATCCGGAAATAATCAAGCCGGATGAAGGAGAACTCAGTGATGAGCAGGGAAATAAACAGAAGGCGCTTTGTCGGGACTGCCCTGGCCGGGCTTGCGGTCCCTGCGGCACTGCGTCTGGAAGCCTCACAAAGAGCCACTGTTGAGAGCCGCAAGACCGAGGTATCGATCAAGAACGATATGTTCTTGATCAACGGCCGGCCGACGTACGAGGGCAGGTACTGGTACGGCTGGAGAATCGAGGGGCTACTTTTCAACGCGCGGCTGATCCAGGGAATTTTCGATGACCTGAACCCGGAAACAATCTCCAGGTGGGCTTATCCGGATACGGGCAGGTGGGATGCACAGCGCAATACCAGGGAATTCATGGCTGCCATGCCCGCCTGGCGCGCCCACGGGCTTCTCGGGTTCACGATCAACCTTCAGGGCGGAAGCCCGGAGGGGTATTCCCAAGCGCAGCCCTGGCATAACTCGAGTTTCAATTCCGACGGGAGCCTGAGAGCTGATTATACGGCACGCCTGGAAAAAATCCTCGATTTTGCCGATCAACTGGGTATGGTTGCGATCCTGGGACTTTTCTATTTCGGCCAGGATGAGAGATTGAAAGATGAAACCGCGGTGGTGCGAGCCGTGGACAATGCTGTCGGCTGGGTACTGGAGCACGGGCTTACAAACGTGCTGATCGAGGTGAACAACGAGTGCGATGTGGACAGATACGAGCATGAAATCTTGCGTCCCGGGCGGGTGCACGAGCTTATCCAAAGAGTAAAAGAACATTCACATAATGGCCGCAGGCTGCTGGTGAGCACAAGCTACGGCGGGGGCACTGTTCCGCTTGAAAACGTGGTGCGAAGCGCCGATTTCCTGCTCATGCACGGAAACGGCGTAAGTGAACCCGAGCGGCTGGCTCTCATGGTGCGCCAGGCCCGGGCCGTTTCCGGCTACCGGCCGATGCCGATACTGTTCAACGAGGACGACCATTTCGATTTCCAGGCCCCGCTGAACAACATACTCGCTGCAGTGGGCGAATACGCATCCTGGGGCTATTTCGATCCGGGAAAGAGCAATTATCTCGACGGTTATCAATGCCCGCCGGTCAACTGGCAGATCAATACACCGAGAAAGAAAGCCTTTTTCGGCAAACTTAAAGAAATCACCGGCGTATAGGTTGATCACGCATTTATTCCGATTGGTGTCAAATTTTTCTCACTTTTCACTCATGAATGAAAGCGAACGGTTATGCTGTACAAAGAAGACTGGGACAAGGCAAGAGAAAGGATGCTGGCCTGGTGGCAGGGGGATGTGCTCGACCGGGCGGTGATCCAGGTTACAGCGCCGCGGGATGGCGCAAGCGGCGACAGCCGCTGGGAGGCCTTTTTTCTGGTGCGCCACCACGAGGAGCCGGAGTTGGCAATCGAGGAATGGGAGAAATTCTGCCGGGACACTTTTTTCGGCGGGGAGATGATTCCAAATCTCTGGATCAATCTCGGCCCGGGCATCCCGGCGGCCTACCTGGGGTGCAGGCTTCAAGTGTCCGCGGACACTGTCTGGTTCGAACCTCCCGGCGATCTTTCCTTGCAGGATATCATCAAGCTCCGACTCGATGAGAACGAAAAGTGGTGGAAAACCACGCGGGAGCTTACCGCACTGGCAGCCGAATCCGGTAAGGGCAAATACATTACCGGTCTGACAGACCTGAACTCGGTATTCGACATCCTCTGCCACCTGAGAGGTACCCAGCGCCTGCTCTACGACCTGATCGACTCACCCGCGGAGGTAAAACAGGCTTGCGAACTGATCAACAATATCTGGCTCACCTGCTACAATGAGTTGGCCGATATCTCGATGCGCTACCAGGAGGGCAGCGCCTTCTGGATGAATATCTGGTGTCCGGGCCGGGGCAGCGACGTGCAGTGCGACTTTTCAGCGATGATCCCGCCCGAGATGTTCGAGGAGTTCGTGCTCGGGCACCTGATCCAGGAGATCCGCAATACCGACCAATCTATCTACCATCTGGACGGGCCGGGACAGATTCCGCACCTGGATATCCTGCTCGAAATCCCCGAGCTGGACGGAATCCAGTGGGTGCCGGGAGCGGGCGATCCGGGAACCGGCTCACCGGAGTGGTTTCCCATGTACCAAAGGATTCAGGAAAAAGGCAAGCTGCTGATCCTTCAGGACATGGCGAAAGAGGATGTCGAGGAAGTGCTTGGTAACTTATCCTCGCGCGGCCTGTTGATCGAAACAAAATGCGATTCGGAATCCGAAGCCCGGGAGTTGCTGGCAAAGGTGGCGAAGTGGACAAAAGACTAGAAAAATTGCAGGTATAGTTCTCAAGCCGACCCTATAAGTTACTGATCGATCAATTCAGGAAAAATCACCGCAAAACAACCATTTTTCTCGCCCGTGTCCTGACTCCCGCTCTCAGCCGGTAGAAATACACTCCGGAGGGGACTTCCTTTCCCTGGCTGTCCGTGCCGTCCCAGAATACCTGATACACTCCGGGTTCCTGCACTTTATCCACCAGAACCCGCACTATCTGGCCGCGGATGTTGTAAATCTCCAGCCTCGTTTCCAGCGCCGCGCCCTGGGGTATCGAATAGCTGATCGTGGTCGAGGGATTCAGCGGATTCGGGCTGTTCTGGTACAGTGCGAGAGAGCGGGGAGGCTTCGAACCGCCCACGAGAGATTTCAACTCTCTCAATTCTCTATCAGTAAGGCCGATTTGTTTCAGCACCTGCCAGAGGTATGCACGCTCATCATCGGTTAAATCCAGCGGCCTTCTATCAGCAAGCCCGGCAAGCAGGCTCCAGGATGCCTGTTCCCTGAGGTAGTACAGAAGCGCCACTGCATCGGCCACAGAGTAACCTCCGTCCTCGTTGAAATCGAGGCTTTCATCCTGCGGGTTGTAGCGGCCCTTGAGCAGCAGGATGATTACGTCGAGGATCGATAACCGGCCATCACCATTAATATCACCGCGCAAATCCACCGACACAGTTGTATCGATCACAGTGGGCAGATCCTCGAACTGTGCGTCATCCCCGAATCTGATCTTTGCGCTCAGGGTGTCCCGGCGGGAGAACAAAACCTCGACCGGTTCGCCTTGCTGAGGGGTTATCCGCACACCGGCCAGGGAAGTGTCGGCGGCTATCGGAGTAACCTCGGACATCTGCGTATCTTCTTCATTGCCGATCTCGAAAACATGCAGGAAATATTGACGAGTCTCACCCACAGGAGCTGCCACCTCCAGGCGCCAGGGTACTATCGGCGGGCGGCCGGTGCTTTTGCCGACGTGGTTGTACTGGGCGGTGGGCTCCTCGGGATGACCCCAGAACTCGTGGTCCTCTCCGCCGCGCCTGGTGACAGTCGCCCCTGCTGGAAGCACTGTCTTGAGAAAAGCGCGCGACCTGCCCGTGCTCAACATGTTAGCCTCATTTCCGGCAGGGTCGCTCAGCCAGGTGGCATAATCGATATCGCTATAAGAGTACACGTGGCCTTCTGTCAGTTGGGTCTCGATGCCGCTGACAAGCGGCTCGCTGGGGATGTGAAGGAACCAATGCTTGGGATGTTCGCCATTTTTAGCGTCCACCCGGTCGAAAATGACGAAAAACTCGCGGGGCGTGCGAAGGTAGAGGAACTGGCGCGTGACCTCGCTCACTTTAGTTGATCTGTAAGCTCTGGTGAGGTCCGCGGCTGCGTAAGTGTATTTTTGGCCGTGCTTAAAAGCGTCAATGTGGCCCCGTTCTTTTTTCTCATCATGCGGGTCCTCATAGATGTGTCGGATCATCCCGCCGTCGCGCTCGTTTTTCGTGCCTCCGGCGGCCACAACGTCATCTTCTGGAGTAACGCGCCTGAACTGTTCCTCGGGGTCGAAAACAGTCACGATATTAAAGGCCAGGGAGCCGCCAGCGTAGTAATCGTCATCATTGTGGCCGGCACCCCCGGAGCGAAGCACGAGCCAGCCTTTTTTGGCGATCAGGAAATGGCCCTCGTCATCCCTGGCATGGTTAGCATAGCACGGCCCGGCGCCGAAAAAGGCCCAGGTGGCGTTGGGGTCGTTCCAGCGGCTGCGCACGTACACGTGCCCCGCACCGGTAAAAAGCCGGGCGGTGGGCCATCCGGCCTGGCTCGGAGATCTGGCCGGAACCTCCGGGTCATAGGCGATAAAACGTATCCAGGGCACCCGATACCAGTGGTCCGTGTCCAGCGAGGCGCTGACCCAGTTGGCCACCGAATCCTTGTAGCGCGCGCCAAGGATCGGGGCAATCCACTGGCAGGTGCGCTCGAGAAGATCCGGCGAGGTGTTATCGCCGATATAGGCCGTACGATTGGTGAAAGGCACAGCTAAGTGCACAGCCCAGAGGTTCAATTCCCTGAGAAAGCTGGTGGGCGAACCAAGAGTGAACCAATCCAGGCCCGTGGCCGTGCGCCAGGCCTCGAAAGCCCAGGGAATCACCTTGACCGGGCCGTAGCTGCCGTGGCCCATGCTT
>Ga0209636_10008714_pt1 | contig 10331 bp, 6 predicted proteins | sample DeeMarSWOR152_54_FD_187464 | JGI IMG/M metagenome (GOLD analysis project Ga0209636, IMG submission 187464) | Marine sediment microbial communities from White Oak River estuary, North Carolina - WOR-1-52-54 (SPAdes) (version 2) | ecosystem: Environmental > Aquatic > Marine > Intertidal zone >... | reverse complement strand
CCTCAGTGCTTCCACTGGTTTAAGTTTTGAAGCTCGCCAAGCCGGGTAAAGTGCAAAGATTACGCTGACTACTAGGCCGAAGGCTAAAGCGCCTAGGAACAGTGTTGGGGTCAAGACAGGCGTTATGGTCATTCCACCTGTGGCTGCTGCTTGGTTTCCTGCTCGCACAAAGCCTCCTCCACTGAAGATTCTTGCAACCACGTTTGCTAGAACCCAACCTGAAATTGTGCCAAGTACTGCTCCAATCAAGCCCACTATTACTGCTTCGCTTAAGAAAATACTAAGCACCGTTTGGCTTCTCATGCCCAGTGCTTTAAGTATACCTATCTCTCTTGTGCGCTCCATCAACGAAACGATCATGATGTTCATTATGCCTATCCCCGCCACCAAAAGTGAGATGGCAGCAATCCCAGCTAGGAAAAGTTCTACGGTTGAGAAAATTGATGAAACAGTGTCAAGTACAGCTGTTGAAGAAGTCACTGAAACTTGGCCGCTGAAAGCCTCTTCTATGGCTTTAGAAACACTCTCAATCGTTGTTTCGTCATCGTTTTCTAGCTGCACGATTATTGAATTGCATTCGTCGGTTCCGAAGAAGTTTTGGGCTTGCGAAATCGGAATGTAAACTCTAGAATCTGAAGGTCCAATGCCGAGGCCTCCGATTTCCTTTAGAACACCCGTAACTTGGCCAATATACGTTTCATTTTTTGCCGGAAGCGTGCTTGCGTTGGCCCAAGTGATCTCGACGGTGTCACCTACATCGCAGAATAGTGTCTTATTAGTCCAAGGGTCACTGACTCTTTTTCCAACTACGACTTCTTCGTTTTTCGGATTTAACGGTAGTTCTCCACTTTCGGCTACAAAAGTGCCGCTGTAAATGTTTGCATATTTGCTGAAATTCACGCCTACTACGGTGAGCATGAACTCTTTCTCGCTAGAGTTGATGTAGCACGACTTCTGAATTACCGCCGTTGAAATGTGAACATTCTCTATTTCGTCAATTATTTGTGTATAATTGACTAACAAGTCAAAATCAGATCTGGCTGTGGTCATTCCGGTAGGACCCATTCCAAATCCTCCTCCAGTAGAAACAATTAACGTGTTGGTGGCAAATCCTGTTTGAAGCTGCTCAGATATCGTGGCTTGAAGACCCTGTGTTATTGAAAGCAAAGCAACGATAGCTGCAATGCCGATAACTACGCCTAAAGTTGTTAAGCCTGCACGAAGTTTCCTTAATTTTATAGCACTGAGAGCGTAGGAGAAAATATCGCTTACTTTCATCCTAGTTCACCACTTCCTCAACTATTAAGCCATCAATCATCTGGACTGTTCGCTTGGTTTTCATTGCTATTTGCTGGTCATGCGTGACAACTATTATGGTTACCCGTTTCTGCTCGTTCAGCCTCTTAACAAGCTCAATTATTTCCCCTGCAGTCTTTGAATCGATATTTCCTGTGGGTTCGTCCATCAAGAGAAATTTCGGATTATTCGCTAGGGCTCTGGCAATCGCAACACGTTGCCGCTCACCGCCACTGAGTTCAGCCGGTTTGTGATCCATTCTTTCTTTCAAGCCTACAGTTTCAAGAAGCTCTTCAGCGCGTTTTCTTCTTTCAGTTTTGCCTGAGCCAAGTATAGCCATTGTCAATTCAACATTTCCTCTTGCAGTGAGCCGTGGGATAAGGTTGAAAAATTGAAATACAAAACCTATGCTTCGCCTTAAGTCAGCCAACTGATTATCATTCAGTGTGGAAACATCAATACCATCTATGAAGACCTTCCCCTCAGTCGGCTTGTCGAGCGCCCCAATCAGATTTAGTAGAGTGGATTTGCCGCTTCCAGAAGGGCCAAGAATCGCCAAGAAATCGCCTTTTTTCACCTCAACATTTATGCCTCGCAATGCTTCCACAGGGATTTTTCCTAGCATGTATGTTTTATGAAGGTTCATTGTCTGCACAACAGGTGCGGTCATAATCATCATTCCTTCTCGATTCTCTTGTTTAATTCTTCGATTTTTCCCGCGGTGTTGTCCAAAAACTCTCCAACCTCTTTTATGGCTCTCTCCGTGGAGTTCTTCTCGAGTGTCCTTCTGAGATTGAAGAGCGCCTTGACAAATCGCCTTTCAGGTTCTCGAATTGCTCGCAGTTCCTCTGGATGAGTACTTAGCCAGAATGCACTGACGATTGGAGGTGCCAAAAACTCGATTTTCTGCTGCAACTTCTCTTTGAATTTGACATGTTCCTCAAAAAGCCTTTCACCCTTCTCCGTCAACCTGTACCTCTTTATTCCGCCGTCTTCCGTGGGTACTTCTTCTGTGTAGCCGTTCTCTTGGAGCCATGACAGAAGTGGATAGACCGAGCCGGGACTCGGTTCCCATCGCCCGTCTGTGTTCTTCTTTATTGTTTCCATTATTTCTGATCCAGACATTGGTTTCTCTTTCAGAAACTTCACAACACAGTATTTCAAGAACCCCTTCGGCACACTGGCCGTGTGTTTCAGCCAACGTCTTAATGGGGGAGGTGGATAATCAGACATGATATCACCAACGATATCGGACGTGATATCAAACGCGATATATAAACATTCCGCGCCGGTGACAGGTAAATCACGGAAATACCTCACACTGTTAACCGCTTATTTTCCAAACCAGTCCGAAATCTTCGTTTCCAGTTTTTGTTCCAGCTTCATACCCATCGGAGCGAATGTCTGTTCTAAAGCAGTTGTCATGTTCCTAACGTAGTCTTCTACATTGATTTCTTGCACACTCTTTACATGCTCCATTGGTTTCACGGTAAATGTTTTGCCCTTATAGTTAAATGGCTTAACCTTAACGAAGTGCACACTGTCACGCTTGTCAACTTTCTTTCCTACATCCAACAATTGGACAGCGCATTGATAGGGCTGCGGCATCACCTTCACGTTTGCCGCCATACGTTCGTTAGGGTCAAAATAGAGTTTCACTGAATAAACTAAGTCTTCAAGTTGGACTCCATGACTCTTGAGCTTCCTAACCGCTTCCTTGACTGTAGCTCTAATCTTTTTCTTCGCTAACTCGTATTCTTCAAGAGTTTTTACACTACTTAACTCTTTCACGCAGCCTTCGAACACCGTTTGAATAAATCTTGGCGAGTTGGATTTTATAGCTGTAAGTCCCTTAATGTCAGGTTTCCCATCGGGTAAGATGCCAAAATAGGCCTTTTTGGCTGCTGGAAGAACACAAAGCGAATACTGCTTCTCTATGGCCAGGTCCAGCCTAAGCTTTTCTTCGGCTGTTTTGATCAGCCACTCCACTTGGGTTGGTTGCGGATTATCTAAGAAGATCGAGTCTGTGTCGCCGTAGGTCGGATGAAGTCCCTTCGCTTCCGCTGTGTTCCAAGTGGTTTGTAGTGCCCAACGTCCATAACCAGTAATGCACTCAGCCAGCGGTGGACAAGCAAGTCCATGAATCCTCACTGTCACGCCATAACTGGAAACGCTAATCAATTTGAGTAGTTTCGCCAAGATTTCGGCGTTTTTTCTTTCTTGTTCGGGGACAGTAGTGTTTTTGGATAGCGGTTTAAGCCAGTGTATGCGGAGGTCTTTCAAGGCGCCGATGAGTATGGAGTAGAAGCCTCTTCTTTTTGTGCAAACCCAATGCTGTGCGCATTCGTTAATTCTGTTGACTGCGCATTCTTTGTGCGGGCAGTTCACGGTCTCGTAGGAAAGATTGAAACTATCAATAAGGCTTGGGTATAGACTTTCAAAATCGCAGACAACAGTGTTGAAGTACACTCCAGCCTTCGGCTGAACTGTCAGCGCGCCTGGAACCCTGTGTGTTTTCAATCCTCTACGCAGTTCTGTTGATGTTGGAATCAAAACGTCGTTTTTTCTTAGGCAAGTGTAGATCATGGATTTTAACCAGTCGCTCACTCTTCGGCTTTGATAAGCCTCAGCAACTGGAATGTTCGCTATTCTCGCCAACATGAATGCATGATGGAGACGTTCAAAACTGGCTTCTTTGAGACCCAACTGTTCAGGCTTGACTCGGGGTACGGGTTGACGAAGGAGACCAAACCAATGTTTGATTTGCGCATATTTCCGTGGGTCGGCAGTTTTCGCGTATGCAAAAGTGTCTTCAAATTCCGTCAGGGCTTCTTGAGACACGTTCGTAGTCAAAACTGGCTGGTCTTCTACGATTGTATAGGGCGCACCGAAAACCAAGTCATGGTCGTAAACGTAGCTTCGAGTGTACTCTATTTCGTTCTCCCATACTGTTTCAAACGTCTTCCCGGCTCTTCGGTAACTGTCTAACGTATAAACCGTGACCTTAGTCAATTCCTTTAATTCGTCGGTGAGTAGATCACGTCTCTTTACAACCTGTACTTCACCATAGAGGCTCTGGACTCCTCCTTCGTCGCTTTTGGAAAGGGGATGTGAAAGAAAGAAGTAAGGTCTGTAGCTTGAGTCTTTTTTTTCCAGTGTTTCGTCTGTTTTGGCGTTATAGAATTTGAGTATAACGATTCTGCCTTCGGTTTTTGCATCGAGGAGGTGGTAGAAATCCAATGCGGTTTTTTCACTGAAGTAAGAGTTGGAGATTTTGCAGATAACTGTTTCTGAAAGAGAACTCAAACGTATGTGAAGAGAAAATGCGAAGATCAGGAATACCGTCCAGTATATCCAGTCTAGATATCTCTGCTCTATCGTAGTTTGTTCCATAACTGATAAAAACTGGATCGTGAATATACCAACCGATGCATATGAAAGGGATGTTTCGGCTAGTTCTTGGGCTAGTGCTCTCGTCGGCAATACTGTCTTTATGGGTTGTCAATCTTCCAGAGGTGCAGATGGCTTATGCTTCGCCCTACGCGAACATAGACATCGAAACAGCCTACAATATGATAACGAATGGTAGCTATCCTGACCTTGTAGTTTTGGATGTTAGAACCAAGAGCGAATATGATAGCGGACACATATACGGTGCCGTTTGGATACCTCACACAGAATTGGGAGCAAGAGTCAGCGAGTTAGCTGGTCATGAAGACCATGAGATAATAGTGTATTGTAGGTCTGGGGTCAGAAGCGTGAATGCATCTGAAACCCTAGACTTCTTCAACTTCACCAAGATATACAACATGCTTGGAGGAATCTTAGCGTGGGAGTCTGGTGGCTACCCAGTTTGGATTGCAACAGTCCACAATCTAAACACAACTTCTAACTACGACACTATTCAAGCAGCAATAGACGCCCCTCAAACTGAGAATGGACACACTATTTTTGTTGATGAAGGAACCTACTACGAGCATGTGGTATTGAACAAGTCTCTGTCGCTGATTGGAGAAGATAGGAGCACAACAATTATTGACGGAAACTACGTTGGAAACGTGATTAAGGTAACAGCTGACAACGCAAAAATCACTCGTCTAACTGTGCAAAACAGCTATCCAGAACATCCATATTGTAACGTCTATATCGGTGAGTTGACTGCTGGCAACAATATAAGTCACAATTTCATAAAGGACAGCTTCTACGCCATTGGACTCTGGCATTCTTCCAACAATACCATATGCCAAAACGAAATGACAAGAAGCAACTTCGGTGTCTTACTTAACACATCTTCTAACAACATTATTTCTGGAAACAACATAACACACAACCTTCGAGGTGTCTTCCTCAAATATTGTTCCAGCAATAACATTGTTTCTGGAAACAACATTAGGATCAACGATTTCGGTGTAGTGTTCTATCAGTCTTCCAACAACACACTTTTAGGAAATATGGTAATGAACAACAACTATGATGGAATTCAGCTTACATCGTCTTCTGATAACACCTTCTGTGAGAACCAAATAGCAGCAAACGACCATTATGGCGTTCGACTTGATTCGTCTTTTAACAACGCATTTCACCATAACAATTTTGACAACGCCGAACAGGTACATATCGACGTTCCTAGCCTTGCTAATTATTGGGATGATGGTTTTGAAGGGAACTACTGGAGTAGCCACGATGGGACTGATGCAGACCGCGACGGCATAGGCGAAAACTGGTTTGAAATCGACGAAAACAACATTGATCATTATCCCTTGATGGGCACGTTTTCCAGTTTCAGCACTTCTCTTGGAGACATCTATACGATCTGTAATTCCACAATCTCTGATTTTCAATGCTATTACGACTCAGAGAATCAGACAAACGTGATTAAGTTCAACGTGAATGGAACTGAGGGCTTGGGATTTTGCAGAATCTGCATTCCACACACCATCGTTAATGAGACTTACATCGTTCTAGTTGACGAACGCGAGCCAGACCACGTGAACTACACCCTATATGACAATGGCACACATCATTGGATATACTTCGCCTATCAACACTCAATACACGAAGTAATCATAATCCCAGAATTTCCATCATTCCTTATCCCACTATTATTGATGACAGCAACACTCGTAGCAGCCATAGTGTATAGAAGAAAACAAAAGCCCAGCTTCGTAGAATCTTAGGATCATAGGCTTTAAAATTGTATGGAAGCTTCTTCCACAAATCATAAAAACAGAACTGAAAAGAAGAAACAAGTGATGTAACATGAATAGAAAGCTTCTTTTCGTAATATTTGTCATCACAATTGCATTTTCACAAACTACATTTTCTCAGCCTCTGAACCATAGACCAAGCCTAGTAATCCAATCTGAAAAGGTTCGTAACCTTGACACTGGCATAAACTACACGACTATTCAAGAAGCGATAAATGCCCCAGAAACAGATGAAGGGCATACGATCTTTGTTGAGGAAGGAATCTACTATGAGAATGTTATTGTTAACAAGAGCATCTCGGTTCTTGGAGAAGATAAAAGCGTAACGGTTGTTGATGGCAATGGAACAGGAACAGCCATTACGATAACCCATAACAATGTAACGATCACAGGCTTCATGATACAAAGAAGTGGAAGTAGTCTTTCAGATTGTGGAGTCTACCTAGATCATGCAAGCAACTGCAACATATCTGGAAATAACATAGCAGACAACTACAATGGTGTTTACTTGTATGGGTCTTCGGACAACATAGTTTCTCGAAACAACGTCACAGGAAACGACTATGACGGCATCTCGCTCCAGCATTCTTCAAAAAACGACATATCTGGAAATAACATGGCAGACAACTATAATGGTGTTTATTTCTACGAATCTTCAGATAACACGATTTCCCGAAACAACATAACAGAAAACAAACTTAATGGCGTTTACCTTTCTGCGTCTTCGGGCAACATAGTCTCTCGAAATAACATCATAAGAAACACCTATGACGGCATCTGTATCCAGTATTCTTCAAAAAATGGCATCTCCAAAAATGACATGGCAAACAACCTGAATGGTGTTTATTTCTACGAGTCTTCAGATAACACTATTTCTCAAAACAACATGGCAAACAGCGTAAATGGTGTTTACTTGTATGGGTCTTCGGGCAACATAGTTTCTCGAAATAACATCACAGGAAACACCTATGACGGCATCTATTTCTTTAGGTATTCAGACTGTAACATGATTTTTGAAAATAACATAGCAAACAACCTGAACGGTATCTATCCCTATAGGTCTTCACATAACACGATTTTCCATAACAACTTCATTAATAATACAAACCAAGTCTTGCTTCGGCCCGGAGATGCCAATGCTTGGGATGACGGCGTTCCCTCTGGTGGGAACTACTGGAGCAACTATACAGGTGATGATTTAGACCATGATGGAATAGGTGACAGTTGGCACGAAATCGACGAAAACAACATTGATCATTATCCTTTAATGGGTATGTTTTCCAGTTTCAACACCTCTTATGGGTGTGCAGTTGATTTTGTAAGCAATTCTTCGATTTCAGGCTTTAGCTTCAACTTAAGCCCTATAGAAGTATACCCGCCAGAGGCAATCTTGGCTTTCGATGTTTCAGGTGAGACTGGCACTGAAGGCTTCCTTAGAGTTTGCATCCCCAAGGTTCTGATTAATGGCTCGTATGTTATAATGTTCGATTATGTGATAATAACAACCACAACATGGCCACAAGTCAGAGAATTACCATGCTCAAGTGAAACATACGAATACCTCTACATCAACTACACTCACAGCGAACACGCCATAATAATCACTGGAACAACAACTATTCCAGAGTTTCCATTATTCCTTATTCTACCATTATTCATGATAGCAACACTACTAGCAGCCATAATCCATAGAAAACGCTTGCTTTATGATAATAACCAGACACGTGATTCCGCAGAAGCTAATAGTGTCTGTCATTAATGCCTTTCTCCATAGTTAACCAGTAACAATACTGCGTCATAAAGGTCGATTTTCCCGTAGGGTTCAGCAATATCGCAGTCGCAATCATAGTTTTCATCTCCTAGTTCAGAACCATATATCGCCAAGAGTAGGACAGCGTCATAAAGATTAACTTCCAAATCATGGTTAACATCTGCTGGATTCCAACAATAGACAGTGATACGTATGGGTTCTGTCACTGAGCCTATCCAAATGGCAACTCCAAACAAATCGTAGGTTCCAGGTTCGGGCGGACAAAACTCTCCATCTATGCACTGATACAGGTCCCAGCGTAATGTTTCAGTGTAGTTTTCTCCAGGCTCAAGTATCAAGTCCAATATCACTTGAATAAAGTATTGGCCATCCGACCAGTAGAACCACTTCTCAGGAGTACAGTAACATACATCAAAGAATGGAGGACCTAAAGTGATTTTTACACTGTTTTCCCCCACATTTTTCAAAACCAACGTGATATCAATACTCTCCCCAACAGCTATGACAGTTTCATCAACTTCCACTTCTAAGAGGAGATTGCTTCCAGATCTTACAGGATAAACGTCAAACGACAATGTCTATATGCTTGTCAAGCATAACAACAACATTATCCCAGAAACTGTTCTCTTAGACATTTCCCTCTCCAAATCTACACTCGTCTAACCTTCAAATAACCTTTACGGATAAGACTCCCTGATTAACCAGTCAGGACTAGATTCAATAGTTGAAGACTAATGTTTACATCATTTCCGTCGGATTAATGTTCTAGCTAAGATGTGGTCTGAGCATGACTCTGAAAATGAGTATGAACTAACAAGATCAGCCTGCAAGCGTTATGCACAAAGAGAATTCCGCAGATGTATCTTCAGAGAAGTAAATAGACGTTTTAACGGAGCCAAAAGAGCTAATCAGTATCGCAAATCAACTGCCGCAAGAATATGTTATGATTACAGGCCCTTCAATTTCAATTGAAGCTTCTTCCATAAGTCATAAAAACCGCGGTAGCAGACATAGTATATGATGGAATATGAGGAGAAGACTTGTCTTCATTCCCCTTTTCTTAGTGTTGTTGTCTTACATGATATGCTTGACATTCTTCTTTGAGATCGATGTCGAGGCTAGTAATGGTTATCCAGTTCGTAACCTTGACACCGGCTTGAACTACACAACAATCCAAGCAGCGATAAACGCAAACGAAACAGAGGATGGACATAGAATCTGGGTTGATAGTAATCGCACATATTATGAGCATGTAGTCGTGAACAAGTCAATATCACTGTTTGGACACGAAGTGTGCACAACCACTATCGATGGCAGTGGGACTGGAACCGCTGTCACCATAACCAAAGGCAACGTAAACGTCACAGGGTTCACTATACAAAACGGCGTACGCTATTCACATGCTGGAATCCACTTGAACAACGTAAGCCACTGCAATATAACTGGGAATATCGTGTTAAACAACTATTATGGTATCTATCTCGACAGGTCTTCAGGCAACACTGTCTCCGGAAATCATTTTAGCGGATGTGGTCTTTATGTCTCGGAATCATATTCGAATATTGTCGTTGGCAATTCCGTGAATGGCAAACCGCTTGTGTACTTAGAGGGCGTATCAGACTTGGTCGTCAACGATGCTGGACAAGTTATACTTGTAAGCTGTAACAACATTTCGGTCGAAAGCCTCAACTTATCCTACGCATCTATAGGAGTCGAGATGTGGAAGACGAACCACACCAGAATAGCACGAAACAAAATTGCAGACAACAAATGTGGCATTCGTCTCTATGGTTCTTCGTGCAACAACACTATTATGGTAAACACTGTGACAGCAAACAACTGGGATGGCATTCGTCTCTATGGTTCTTCGTACAACAACACTATTTCCAGTAACAACGTAACAGACAATTATTACGGCATCAGTCTTTACGCTGCTTCGTACAACAACACCATTTTGGGAAATAATGTAACGAACAACTTATATGGCATTCAACTTTATGTTTCTTCAAACAACACTATTTCCGAGAACACTGTAACAAAAAACCATGAGTATGGCA
>Ga0209636_10008713_pt1 | contig 10332 bp, 9 predicted proteins | sample DeeMarSWOR152_54_FD_187464 | JGI IMG/M metagenome (GOLD analysis project Ga0209636, IMG submission 187464) | Marine sediment microbial communities from White Oak River estuary, North Carolina - WOR-1-52-54 (SPAdes) (version 2) | ecosystem: Environmental > Aquatic > Marine > Intertidal zone >... | reverse complement strand
CAACCTAAAACCGACATTTTAGACTCCTTTAATAAGAGGCGGGAGGTTGTCCCACGCCTCCAAAATTGTCATAAGCAAGAGCATTCAGGTACCCAATAAATAATAACATAAATTAAATTTGTGCAAATCGGGGGCGCATCTGTTTTTACTGTAGGTGAAACGCCGCTTTCTTCTGAGGGGGAAGACCCCGACAGAAAGGTCAGGACAGAAAAGAGCTTTGGAGTAGCTTATTAAAGGTTGAAGAATAGCCGACTTCTTAGACCGCAATCACGCTCGAGTTATGCTTCGTACTCGCTGCTTACCCATCGAATGGCATATCGGAGCAGTTCGTCCGCGTCGGCGAGGTTCAGTTTTTCCTTGATGCGTGCGCGATAAGTCTCAACTGTTTTTACGCTGAGATGCATAGACTGAGCTATCTTGGAGGGTTTGTAACCTTGGCCAATCAGGCGAAAAATCTCAAGCTCCCGGTCGCTAAGACTATCTATCGGAGCGCTAATCGTATCTGCCTTGCCAGCAGCAGCCATTTTACGCAGCAACTTTTTTCCCATTGTATTGCTGACGTATATCTCCCCACTAAGAACCGTACGAATCGCGGTTACAACGTTCTCCGACACTACCTCCTTCATAAGATAAGCCTGTGCACCTGCGCGAAGGGCTCGTTCGGCATATGTCAATTCATCATGAATGGAAAGGACAATCACCGGCAATGTTGGGTATCGCGCCCTAAGATTTTTGGTCAGTTCAATACCGTCTGAGCTTTTAAGGGCTATATCTACGATAACCACATCAGGATTTAGTTCAGATATAGCCTTGAAGGCCTCCCGCGCTTCATCAGCTTCACCGCACACTTCGAAGTCCTTCTCGTGATTGATGATCGTTATGAGGCCCTCACGCACGATAGGGTGGTCATCAACGATAAAAATCCTTTTCTTGTTCTCGAAGGTTGTACTTTGTCGCTGCTTCCGCGTCATAGTCTGCTTTGCCCTTTCTTGGAACTAGTCCATATTTGGAAATGTACACGCAACGATAGTGCCGCCTTTGCGACCCCTGCTAACTTTGAGCATGCCGCATATCATCTTTGCGCGGTATTCCATTATTTTCAAGCCGAGTCCCTTTTTCTTGGCAAAAATTCTTGGGAAATCCTTACCATCATTTGCTACTTTCAGGGTAGATTTACGCTTGGTTGAAGCCAATTCTATCCTGATATTTTTTGCTTTGCCATGTCTGGCTGCATTGGTGATGGCTTCCTGAGCAATACGGTAAAGGTGTCGTGCCATTACAGGATCTCGAATCGGAACCACATCATTGCACTTAAATTTACATGAGATTTTCAAGAGATCATTGGTACTGGAAGCCAGCCCCTGCAAGGCTGATATAAGGCCACTAGTTTCGATGTCGACCGGGTAAAGCATTCTCGCGAGGCGGCGCGTCTGCACTATAGCTTCACTGGCCAACTCGCATATATCTGCCGCGTCGGCTGACTCCTCCAACGATTTGCTCTTAAGCTTCAGTTCCAAGCCCTTGCTCTTAACGGCAATGCCCGTAAGCATTTGGCCCATACTGTCGTGCATCTCTCGGCCAATCAGCTTTTGTTCTTTTTCCCTTATTGCTAACAACTCTCTTTCCAGCTGCTTACGGTCAGTAATATCACGCTCGGTTGTCGCAACGGCTACCAGATTACCTGCTTCATCGGTCAGTGTCGTGACGGTGATCCAGACATCTATCAGCCGGCCGTCTTTTGTTAGACGCGGTGCTTCAAAAGACCGAACTTTTTCTCCTTCTCTCAGCTTTTTCAACAACGCCAAAGCATCGTCCCTTCCATTATTGGGGGTAATTTGGCGGACATTCATCTTGAGGGCTTCAGTTTTAGTGTAACCGTATATCCGTTTGGCACCAAGGTTCCAGAACTTGATATTACCTTCAAAATCCTGTACTGTTATGGCATCGTTGGAGTCGTGTACGACTGCAGCCAATAAGTGGTACTCCTCCGCCCACCACGTTTGTTGGTTAGTCTTCTCTCTGGCCGACATTTCTCTGATCTCCTATACACAGAGACGACATCAAAAACACAGACACATTAATTCTACATAATCATAGTAGAATCAGCCGAATTGTCAACCGCAATATGTTCTGACAATGGAGTAAACCTCCGGATCCTGCTGGTAGCAAGCAAAATACATTCTTTGCACTCTAGCTTTTTCAAGACAGCGACTCCTGCTGTGACGTAACTCCATCAGTACCACCACCGTGTTTTGATCGCTCCAGCAAAGTATGGACAAAAGTCTCAAGCCGGATATGCTGTGCGGGCCCTTCAGTGCCTCCGTACGTCAGTGTGATGATGGGTGTATCGGGGTAGGTGTTGCGGAGGAGAGGCAAAGCTGCGTCGATCGCCACTCCCACCATGCAGTGTACGGCAACAGCGTTTATAACCCCTTTAACACCGCATTCAATGAAATCAGCAATCTTGCCGACGCCGAGCAGGACGAGCCAGTTTGTGTGCTGTGACACAAATGGTTCGGCAAGCTCGACGAGCCTCGAAGGCTTCTGCTCGGTTGCCAGTGCCAGCGCCTCGGGATCAACGTTCCGAAACAGCCGTTTCGAGACGCCTGTTGTAATCCCCCAGGAAAGAGTCTCCCAGAAGGCGTCTTTGATGTGCAGTCTCCTCGCATCTCGCCTGCTATCCCTCCATGCCGTGATGTCCACGCTAGCTACAAAATATGGACTTGGCCAAACTTCGCATCCCATGTTCTCTATGTGGTGAAAAAGGCCCCTGTTGCCCACGGGATTAATCCTCGTGTACAAGTCGCCTGTTACGCCTATGACCGGCTTGTCACCGGGATTTCCGTCTCGTTGCGTGGCAAGCAATGCACGTACACCATTTATTAGCTCGGTCTCTATGCTTAGTTTGTTAGCAACGGCACATGAAACTCTGGCTATCGCTTCGGTGAGAATATCATCAACCGTGCCGCTCTGTCGCTCATAAGCCCGGAGCCTTGTGGCCAATACGTATAAGAAATCAACTGAGCTAAGACCTTCATATAGCCTAAGTTGCCCGGACATACCGATGACATTGCCGATTTCGCGTCCGGCTGCATCCCAGATCTCGATCTCTGGCAATTGAGCACGCTCTGCAAGAATGCGATAGGCATCGCCATATTGTCTAATCAAACACGGGGTCGTGGTTGAAGGGCTGACAAAGACATCACCCTTTTGCAATTCTTTGGAATGGGAAATCCTTGCTAGTTCGCCGAGGATGATGGAAAATGGGTGACATTCCCGGCCAGAGCTGAGTTCTTCACCCAAACGCAATGTTTCCGCATCAGGCATTGGCAGCACCTGTGCGTCAAGGCCTGCCGACCGCAGAACGGCCGCATAAATGTGGGCATGTTCAGAAAAATTCGGGATGAATAATCGCTTCCCACAAGGCCTCGGCATGCTTCCACAGGTCGCTTTTGGCGTCGCAGACCAAGTAGTACCCAAGTCGATGTGGCTGTTAATCTCATCTGCAAAGGCCTCAAGCCTCGTTACAAGGCCGGCCTCCCCGCGGTGCTCGTCAAACTCAAGAAAAAGCCTTGGCCTGTCACATAGCATTTCTTCCAGATGCTTGATTGTAAAAGCATCAGGTCCACACCCATAATTGGAAAGCAAAACCGGGAAAAGCCTGCGATCGGACCGGATGAACTCCAATGCCCGAAGCTGTTCCCTGCTGTAATGCCATGGAAGGGTATCCCACCTCTCTGAAAGAGCAACCTGGCTCAAAGGCAGGCAGTCCCACGGGATCGCAGGCAGGCCGAGTCTTTCAAGGTGGCGAGCCAGAAAAAGATTCAATCCCGGGTCGTGTGTATTGTAAGGCTTGCCCAGCACAATAACGGCTCTGTCAAAACCCGCTTGCAGTGCCTCGCGTCCAAGGTTTTCTCGCGCCTGGACAAACTGCTCGTACACTTTACGCGCCTTATCCATGGCAAAAACTACCTTGTGAAGCGGTTTGTTAAACGCTTTCACAAGTGCCCTGGTTCCTTCCAAATCATCCCAGGGTTTTTCACCAAAGGCGAATTGTGCGTGAATTAGCTTGTCTTTATATTCGGCTCGGAGCATATCCGGAAACTGTTGCGCATACAAACATGTGTGTGTCTGGCCCCCATCTTTTCGCGGCAGGCACTCCAGCAAAGATGGCACAAAAGCGTATGGTACTTGTTGCTCGTGGATCAACGAGGCGACGCATGCAGCCGCTGCCTTGAGCGGCAGGCATACCTCGGCCGGTACGCCGCGGCCCATCTCAGCAAGCTTTGCCGGATCTGCCCTCGCAGACACAACAGGGGCAAAACCGAGTTCAGAAATCAAACTCATCCAAAAAGGCAAAAACTCAAGAGCGAGTGACGCCCTTGGAATACCCACTTTCACCCTGCCGTCCTCTGCAGACGATGCGGTCGCGTTGGTCTTTTCCAGCAAATCCTCCCGAAGGGCAAAAAGTTCCGGAAACGGCCGCCGTGTTTTCGTCCTTTCGATAGCTTCTGACCTGTAGAGGTCTTTTTCGGTGTAACGCTCGCAAATGTCACCGAAATGAGCTGTCCGGCCCGAAGCCGTGATTCTATTTACTTCGCAGCGGTTTTCGCACCCCTTACATTCAAAACTTGATACTGTCGCCATTTTGCAGGCTTCAAAGCCGGCAAAGCTCGTTTTGTAAGGATTACATTTCATCTGCCGAGCGGCAAGCAGGGCAGCGCCAATGGCTCCAGAAAGCCTGTTGTAGGGATGGATGTGAACATTTCGTCCGAGTATCTTACGAAATGCAGCGAAAACCGCACCGTTAGAAGCCGTACCGCCTTGAAAGACAATGGTCTTGCCGACCGGTCGACCCGCCACCACTTTGTCCAGGTAGTTTCTTGCCACAGAGTATGCGAGCCCAGCGCAAAGATCGTCTACGGAAGCTCCTTGTTGAAGGGCGTGTACAAGCTCCGAGTCCATAAAAACAGTACATCGCGTCCCGAGCTCACATGGCGAGGCGCTTGACAGCGCTTGCCTTGTGAACTCCTCACGGATGTCGATCCCCAGTCGCTGGGCTTGCTCCTCGAGAAAAGATCCTGTTCCGGCACTGCATATCTTGTTCATTTCGAAATCCAGAAGCCGGCCTTCTTTCGCCTCGATATACTTGGAGTCCTGACCCCCTATCTCAAAGACTGTGTCCACATCGGGGAAGTAATGTGCGGTAGAAGTTAGCTGTGCCGTGATTTCGTTTCGCACCACATCGGCGCAAAGGACCTGGGCAGCCAGGTAGCGCCCGCTCCCGGTTACTCCAACACCCAGAATCTCAAGCCGGTCGCCGTGCCGTTCCTGGATTCGGCTCAAACCTTCGTTCAGGGCAGCCAGTGGCTCACCTCGCGTCGGCAGGTATATGCCCTGAAGAAGCTCTGCTTCTGTGTTCAAGAGCACGAGGTTCGTGCTAACAGAGCCAACATCGATACCCAAGAAAGCCTGAGTAGCGCCGGCAGCCGGGTCTGGATCTTCGTTTAGGCACAGATCGCCGTTCAGGCCGGGCACGACAAGAGGTTCGAGTGCGGCTTTGTCCTTGGAGATGTTTGTAGCCGGACGACTCGTCAGGAACTCTGCCAGGGTTTCTGCAGGTATGGCCTCGGCCTGCTCGGCACGCACAATCTGCGCTGCCCCCAATGCGCCCAGGCACATAGGCTTCTCAGGCACAATAACAGCCTGCTCAGAACCGAGCAGATCTCGAAATGCGCGCACAAGACCAGGATTGGTGGCACCACCGCCAACAAGCAGCACAGGAAGTGTCATGTTCCTCCCATGCATCACGGTCGTCATGAATGTACGAACCAGGGCCAGACAAAGGCCGTAGGCAATCTCTTCTGTGGGTGTTCCCTTTTGCTGCAGGTGGATCATATCCGACTTTGCAAAGACGGTGCAGCGGCCAGCAACTGCGCAGCCCTTTGGAGCCATACTCGCCATCTTGCCGAGTTTCTCCACGCTGATCTGGAGACGACCGGCCTGCCGTTCCAGGAAAGCCCCCGTCCCGGCGGCACACAAGCCGTTGGTGGCGAAGTCCCGTACTTCGTGGGGATTTGGCCCAGAGCCGGTCAGTAGGATCCATTTAGAAAACTGCCCGCCCATATCCACCACGGTGCGAATGCCCGGGAACAGGTGTGCGGCGGCCCTGGCCGTGGCCATCACTTCATTGACCATATGTACACCAGCCACGCCAGCAAGCAAGTCCTGACCAATTCCTGTAACGGCCAGGCAAACGTTCACGTTGCCGACAGATCTGCGAACCTCAGCCTGAAGAAGTTCGGCAAAGACATCAAAGGGCTTGCCCGCCGCCGGCCTCACCCACGAATAACGTTCCCCCCGCGGAGCTATCGTAACGACCTTGACGTGCACGGAGCCGATGTCAACGCCCAAATGCCAGGAAGTGATCATGGTTGCGCCTTCCACGCTACTTGAGACTCACGACCCAGGAACGAGTCCGAAGGCAAGCATATGTCTCAGACCTTTCGTTTTCCTTTTAGCCAGCTCAGTTGGGTTTGATTTCACCCTAAGATCCGAAGACGGCAAAATGCCCCCAGCGCTATCCCCGGGGGCCTTTGCGAATTCAAGCAATGTTCGGAATGAACATGCAAACCGGTTTTTAACCTAAACTATATGATAGCATTAGTTGAAGATTCGTGCAAGGGAAGTATTCTCGCGATGACCCATTTCTGATCTTAGTTCAGGTATAAGGCTAATGCTTCAAGCGAGTTGTGGTGTTTCGGCACGCCGCATTTTTTTCTACGAGCTTTATTATTAGCCCACTGTTTCGGAAGATACAATCGCTCATCTACCAAACCATGTTCTTTACGAGAAGCATAGCCCATGTAAACACCCACCTGCCCATTGTCAACTTTGCCAAAACGACCAAGCCATTGTCGCTGTACACCCACCGAATTGTTGCCGCACTTCTTATGCCCAGAGGGATCGAAGACAATGACACCATCATCTTCGCCAGTTTCAGCACCTATTTGCCGTACCAGTTCCTGCTGCAATGGCTGATAATCCCGGGGCGCTGTGCCTATGAATTTCTGAAGCGCTTCTCGAGTCCTGTCATAGCGATAGGCAATCGACTCGACATTCTTTCTTTCCAGATCAGACAGAAGGCCACATATGTACATCTGGGCGTTCTCTTTTGGCTCACGTCTGCCAAAAGAAGCTATAAAAGGCTGGGCAAATTGTTCCAATCGTTTCAGCATACCATTGACAACCTGTGGCTTGATATCAGCTTCTTTAAGAATCTCTTGTTTTCGTACTTCAAATCGTCGCTCCATGACGGTTCCTTTCCATCGGGACTATTCCCATGGAAAGTTAGTCGTATAAATGACTTAAACATCTTTAATGAAATTACACAGTACAACTATTCGTAATCCACTATAGTCTACAGCGTTTTACGTCTTGGCAGCCAGCCGACAAAGCATACACCGATACCGCCCACTAATACCGCACTGGGTGCAGGTCTGGAGCTTTCTGAGATGACCATACTTATCCGTGACCCCGCAGGCCAGTAACTGGTATATATTTTACCATTCAGCGCGTGTTCGTACAGATCACGGGCGACAATCTCAGGAATCTCCATGAACTTCTCAACGCTGATTCGCTCCAACCGATAACCTCAATTGCCTTGGTGTATTCTGAGATGGCCTGACCATATTGACCCTTTTCGTAGTGAGCATTCCCACGCTTGAGATGATCAACGGGTTTGTGCTCACATCCGGTCAGAAGCAGGCAAACCACTCCCATCACAACCCATCTGAACACCGCACTGTTCTGATCATACTCCATAGCTCTGCTCCCAAATGTTCGATATAGAATAGCACTATCTAATACTCAGAGCAAGGAGCAACGAAGAACGACCAAGGCGCAAAACAATATTCTTCGTCAGACAGTTATTCAGAAATCTCTTTGGTGTAGCGCCTTAATGCTGCACTGAGAATCTGTTTGATAAGGTTCTCATAAGAAATCCCCAATTTTTCTGCTGACTCTGCAACTTCTTCCCCATAAGCAAGATCTGGATTAGAATTAGCTTCAAGGATATAAATCTTCTTGTCAGAGGTAAGTCTGATATCTATCCTCCCATAATCCCTTAAATGTAGGATTCTATAAACTTTCTTACAAATACGGTCGATGTTTGCGATCACAGATGTTTCAAGCTCAGCAAAGCCGAATTTGATGTTCCATTTCTTTCTGTATTCCTCATTCCATTTAACTCTATAAGTTGCCAAACAAGGCCCCTCATTACCTTCAGAGTTGAAATAACATTCACGAATCGGCAAAACAGAAAGTCTCTTATTACCAAGAATACTGACATAAAGCTCGCGTCCTTCTATATATTCTTCTGCAATTGCAGCCTGCTCCCATTTCTCATGCACGAATTGTGCCCGTTCTTCGACGGCCCCCTCACTTGTAACGAACGAAGCATTAGAAATACCCTCCGAACTGTCCTCAAATGCAGGTTTAACCACCAATGGAAAATGAAACGTTTTGGGAACTCTGATAGTCCTGTTCGGAGGCAGAAAGACAAATCTCGGGACACGGATTCTGTACAGTCCGAGTAGTTGCTTACACAATCCCTTGTTTCTGCTCAATAATAGGCCTACCGAGCCTGCTCCGGTAAACGGGATTTCTAATATCTCAAGAAGTGCTGCAATATTCTTGTCAAACCTGCGGTCACCGCTTAAATGCTCCGTGAGGTTGAATACCATATCTGCTTGGTGTTCTTTGAGGCCTGCAATCATTACCTCGATATTTCTAGTAGCCCCCAGGATAGAAACATTATGGCCTAAAGCTCTTAACGCTTCGATAACATGGTATTCTGTAATTGGTTCTTTAGGGGTGGTTAAGAAATCGGGATCACCTGCAGGGATCTCGACATCATCAACCAAAACTGTTATATTTAGTTTTCTCTTCATTAATGTTTGTTCCTCTTGGGAGTCCTAAGTGTATTCCCTGCGATGGCGGTTATTAATGTAGCAGCTTCTACTAGATCCTTCTCTTCTCCATATAGCTCTAGTGCATCGCAACGATCAATTAGCCTGTTTAGCAACTGGTGGATATCATATTTCCGATGTCCGGTCCACCTTGAGATATTCTCCACCAGCTCTAGGCGGTGCTTCCTTAAGATTTTCGAGGCCTTTTCCCTTGGTGTGGTAATGTTTTCACGTGAAAACAATTCCTCCAAAGTATCGTCATAAAATCCTTTAAATTCTTCCCCGAAATATTTGCGTTTTCTTTCGTAATAGGCTGAAAGCGTAGAGGTCATTCGTGACGCTGACCAGGGAGGTTTCCCTTGGCTTACCTTTATAGGTGATTCATTAGAAATCTTCTTGATTAATCCATCAACATATCTTAGTTTTTTTATTGCAGGCCAGTCTTTATATTTACTTTCCCAGGATGTATCAGGCGTCAGCCAAACTGCAAAAGTTTCTGCAAAATCTTCGTCTGGATGTGCCTGAGCATAATTATCATCCAAGTGTATCACGAAGCGTTTAGAGTAGGGTTGAAAGTAGTATGCGTTCGAATATTTGCTCGTATAAGAACCGAATAACTGCCTCCAACGAGTTTTCTTGTAAAGTCTATAAGCATGGTTAAGGGCATGTCCTGTCTCGTGTCTTAAGAGTTTCATACACGATGTTTCAGTACCTCCTTCGACTTCAAACATCATTTTTTGTTCAATATGCTTGAGTCTTGGGTGTGCCAGAAAAAAGGGTATACCAATAATTGCTTCCCCATCGGGACAGAACCATTCATCAGCAAGATAGCAGAGAGGCCGAAACTTGATGCCCTTCGCATCTAATTCTTCGTATAGATTTTCTATCAAAGACTCAAGAGGAGATCCATGGATTGATAAGCCTAAATCGCGAATTCTCATCTGTAGGAGTCTTTCATCAGGAAACCGCTCCCAATTTACCTTTTTCATCGTTCTTTTCATGGAATTCAAGACTAATTTTGGCTTTTGTAAATGAATTATGCTGAAAACTGCTCAAAAGCAGCCTGCCGCTCAGCCAGATAGACAATGCGATAGCCGCCTTCACCCAGGATGCTGAGAAGTTCATAGGGACCGATCTCGCCGCCCGGCCTTGCTGCTCCAGCGCCGAAACTTGCTGTGGCAATAGCTTGCTCTTTATCAGGACGATAGTTACTTGCTTGGTCAGCTTCACTCATCTTAGTGCCTTAGCAAAAAAGAGACCCACGCTGCTAATTATAAGTTTTGAATCATCCGGTGGCAACAGTCACCTATGAAGAGCTCAAAGTCAAATATTAGTCGGGATAGAAATGCGGCGCGCGCCACCT
>Ga0209636_10008711_pt1 | contig 10333 bp, 10 predicted proteins | sample DeeMarSWOR152_54_FD_187464 | JGI IMG/M metagenome (GOLD analysis project Ga0209636, IMG submission 187464) | Marine sediment microbial communities from White Oak River estuary, North Carolina - WOR-1-52-54 (SPAdes) (version 2) | ecosystem: Environmental > Aquatic > Marine > Intertidal zone >... | reverse complement strand
ACAGCCGCCTTTGAGCAAGGCTACACATATGGCATCGAGCTTCTGAAGAAGCAAGGAAAAACCGAAACCTAAGCGAAGGCAACCTAATCCTGCATCTTACGCCTTGAAGCTCTAGCCGTAAGTTTAGTTCGAACCTAGTCTTCTTCGTCTAATCTTCTCTAAGGTCTTTCTTGCGCCTTTCCATCCTTCGACGGCCTTCGAGTGAACCACTTCGAAGGCTTCCTTCGAAGTCAGCTGGCTTGGCTCTTCACCAATGGCTCTTCGTGAAAGGTATCTTGCAGCCCTCAACACTTGACCATTCAGTTGCGAGTCTGCCTGATCCGCCAAATGGCATATCAAAGCTTCAATCGTCTTAGGCCAAATCGGTCCTGCTTGGCCGCCGTGATGGGCACAGACTATGTGAATCAAATCGAGGGGAAAATCCCTTCGAACAAGTTCGGCGGCAGCCAGAGTCAAATGGTCGAGGCGTTCTCCCAGATATGTTGTAAGATAGCTGTCGCCATTCACCTCATAAGTGAACGGTTTGAAAATGTCGTGTAGGACGACCCCCGCTAAAACGAGGTCACGATCCACCTTGCCCCCGTAGACTTCTTCGACAACATCACAGAATCCCAACGCGATCTTGGCGCTCGCGGCAATGTGCTCAACAAGCCCTCCTGGATAGCTATGGTGACGATAAAGACCAGCAGGCGAGGCTTCGAACGGTAGCCCAGTGTAAACCACTCCGCCAATTTGGATTTGCGGATTTCGCACTACTTTCGCAACTTTCTTTTGAAGATCCTTATCCCTTATCCGGCTGATGACCTGTCTCAGCGGAGAACTCTTTGCCAATATGACCACTTTTGGAATCTAGTAAGCAGGCGCTACATAAGTTCTCCCCAGTTGACTGAGACAGCCTTATGAGCGAACAGATAGTCGGGGCTCTGATTGCCCGTTTCTTCTTCGCGGCGATATTATGTGCAAGGCGAATCGGCTTTGGAACTCTGTGTCTTGGAGTGCAATGTTTGACCACTTCTACAGCTCTCTCGAGCGAGATGAGGTGCCCAACGCTTACGTATAGTGGTTTCAACCCTTTACCAGGCTTCAAGGCTACTCCCACCACTTCGTTTCTGTCTGTTATGGGTGCCCAGCCACTTTCAGCGAATTCCCCGAATGTTCCGACGAGTGGGTTTTTAGCAACACCAATAGTTGGCTTTCCGAGGGCTAACCCTAGGTGGCTGGCGAATCCTAATCTGTAAGGGTGCATTATCCCTTGTCCGTCGACAAGGAAAACGTCTGGCCGCGACTGCAGCTTCCGAATCGCCGCGTATGCTGGTGAAACTTCCCTGAAAGACAAAAGCGTGGGTATGTAGGGAAGCCTTGTTTTGGTGCATGCGACTTTTGATTCGACTAAGGAGAGAGAATCGAAAGTGAGGACTGCGGCAGCGCCGATCGATAGATCAGCTGTGTATGCCACGTCTACTCCTGCAACGTAACGTATCTCTTCAGGAACTCGGTCTTGTCGAATGATCTTGGTGGATGCTCGGAGCTGTGCAGCGTGAGCCTTCTTGCTTGAAAAGCCCCGGGGGATCTTCTTCTGCCAAGCTTCTTGTAAGGTCAAAATTTCAACCTTACGTTTTCATCTTCGTGCGCTTGCGTGCGATTTTCTCAAGTTTCTCGATTGAACGTTCCAGCGAATGCTTACGGGCTTCAACGGTGACGTCTCCACGAGTGGCTTCTATGATTCGTCTTGCCATGTCAGATTTGCGTCTCAGTTCACCAACAACGTGCAGAGCCTCATCCATTGACATTATTCCATCGTAGATGACCTCCATTGTCTCTAAGCAGTTCTCAGCCAGCTTCAGGTCTCCTTTTCTCAGAGAGTCTAAGGTTAAGCGTCTTAGCTCGCCAACGACGTCAGCCAGCCCAAGCAGGTAAGAAATCGAAGGAACTTTGATTTTCTTGGGACCCACAAACCCTTCGCCAAGTGCCAGCTTCAGAAACACGTAGGCTTCAGTAAACTCTTGGTAAGCAGCGTCTACGAGGCCGCCGTAGACGATATCCCGATGATCCAGGGGGACCTCGTCAAGCTTTGCGAAGAGCCACTTTGCTCTCCTTAGCAACTTCTTCGCCTCTTCGAATTTTCTTTTATGCGTTGAAAAAATCGCTTGCTTCGAAGTGCGTATTGCCTCCCGCATCGCCTTGTAAACCTCGTCTTTGACAGCTTCCTTTTCCTGCACTTCTTTCCCGATTGCGTTCAAGAACTTTGTAAGTGACACCGACGTTTACTCCAGAGTTGCTCTGCAGATTGAATCGCAGCGATGTATTAATAGGCTTTTGGAAACTAACCCAGCATAATGGGCTTCTTCAGCCTACTTAACAAGACAACCCGGCTTTGCCTAGATTCATCAAGCATTGTGTAGCCGGTTTCCCTAGCTAAAGAGGAAGCGAAGTCGCGGATCTCCCTGTGCTGGGGCATGTTTTCATACTCAAGTCTCAACCGCGAAAACCCAACATGCATGTAAGCCTTTGGCTCTACGTACGTAGGAGCCGCCCGGCTTACTAGCCTAGCATACCCCTCTGGATGCTTAAGATTCAGGTGTCGCGCCAGAGTTATCCTCATCACAGTGGGGCATCTGAAGCTCGGCAGCAGAGCCAGAGTTTCATTCAGCTTCTCCCAAGCCTTCGCTATCTGAGGCCTACACGTTTCCTGAAAGGATTTCTTGTCCGGTGCACACGTTGAAACGTATAGCTGGGTAGGCTCTTCGCCCAGCTCGGAGAGGGCTTGAGGAATGGTGCCGTTAGAAACAAGAAACGTTGTGAAGCCTCTTCTATGGAAGCATCTGATCAGGTCTCCCAGCCTACTATACATGGTTGGTTCGCCAGCAAGGCTTATGGCAGCATGCCTAGGCTTTAACGCCTCTCCATATTTCTGCTTATCCGCTTTGGGGTTGGCCTTGTGCCCGCTCAAGAGTTTCATCTGTGCCTTTATGCAACCCTCCACAATATCCTCTGGTTCATCAGAGGAAGGCGCTACGGTCTCTTCCCAACTTAACCCTTTGTCTCCGCTTTGTGCTCTCCAACAGAAAAGACAGCGCATTGTGCAGCTGAAGACGGTAGGTGTCATTTGTATGCACTGATGACTCTTTATCCCGTAGAACTTCTGCTTGTAACACGGTTGACCATGGATAAGGGAGTTGTGGAGCCATCGGCAACGCTTAACAGCTGAATGTTCTCCTACCATATGATATCTCTGGGTTCTAAGCAACTCAACGAGTTCACTCGTATTGGCGTGTCTCAAGGCTTGATCCTCAAACTCTTCCGAAAGTTTCAGCACGAATGCAATTGTCAGACAAACGTCGTGCCGTAGTAATACGCAAGTGTTACTAAGTCGAATATGTCAATTAATCCATAAGCCGGCGCCAAATCTGCGTCAGGGATCCAATTCGCGTCTCCAGACCTTGAACCGTAAGCCGATACAGCTATGACTATGTCTTCGACGTCGACCTTCCCGTTTCCGTCAAAGTCAATTCTCGACTTTAGCAATAGGTCAACGTAGACGAATTCCCCGGTTGCGGTGTCAACGGGGGTATCCTCAGAGGTTATGCCCAAATCTGGGGTTGAAGAGCTGTTACTGCGATAGTATTCAACTGAGAAGTGTGTTATTCTTCCAGTGATCGCGTCTTCCCAGTCGAGGACCCTGAGGAAGAGAGACTTGTTGTACACTGGTACAGCGTCCTTGAACTCGGTGATGTCAAGCACAATGTTGTTAGCGCAGAAGGGATGATTTCCACCGTCTGTCAAGGCGCTAAACGATTTCACCGCATAAGGACTCCAGTGTTTCCCAACCCCGATTGAGACATCACATTCTCCCCTCCTATTGTGGTCTATGCTGAAGGATGAGAGTAATGTGGGCTTGTATCCCACCATATCGCGATAGAACATGCAGTAGCCGACGCGCTGCTTCATTGCTTCGTAGGATATCCAATAGCATCCATCAGGGATTGTCTCCCACGATCCCTCTCCCCAAGAATTGGCTACCTTGAACGCCCCTCGACGGGATTCCCCAGACTCCGTGTATTCAAGGTCATCGTCATATCCCACTACAGTATTTGCATGGTTCTCGCTCGGATTCACGTAGTTATCTAACGTCCAAACATCGTCAGACGTTAGGCTGGAGTATTTCCAGGAATCCACAGATATTACAGCAAGGTTGTCAGAGGCTAGCCAATTCTTGAGGCTTGTCAGCCCTACATCTGTCTCCAGCCATAAATGCTCGAATCCGCTGCTGCTCCCGCGATACAAAGGCGCCTCTCTCCAAGCCTCTTCTGAAGGCCAACTCGATGAATCCCTCGCGTCATAGGGCATTTTCTCCCAAGAACAGGCGCCAACCGAGCACACCAAAGTGATTGCATCGTAAAAGGAGGAGCCACCATCGACGCCTCCGTTAATGAGATGATAAACGAAGTCTGGACTCACGAACTTGTCTCTACACGTCCAAGGAGCCAGAGGATCAGACAGATCCCACCCATGCTCCTTAGCCTCCTGGAAGCTTTTCATGTAGTAGCCCACCGCCCAAGCCACGCATGAGCCTTCCGTACCTTGGCTCCCTATTGGCGGAAACCATTGGCCAGCGGTGTGGTCCACGCTGGAAGGAGCCTCTGTTGAATCGAGGGTAACTCTTTCAACCACATATACCGCCCCACTCGTGATCTGCTCCCACCCTTCCTCTGTAGGTGGGCGTAGCCCTGTTCCGTAATCACTGACCGTCTCCGTCCAGTTTTCAGTTCTTCCAACCCCGATTCGCTCTTTCAACTCCTCCAATTCTGAGGGTGTTATTCTGTGTTCGAGAACCCTTGCGCTCGACTCATCCTTATATAGTCCATTGTCTTCGACAGATTCGGGGTTATCTGCAAGATGCGCGAGCCAACAATTTACCTCAAGCGCTGCTTCAGCCATTTGGACAGAGGATGCTGACGCCAGCAAACCCAGTAAAAGCAAAACCGCCATTGCCCTACTCACGCTTTTTCCCGCCAACTCAATGCGCATCTCCCGCGCCACGGTTCTCAAGTCACCTCACTGAAAGCAGTATTTGACCTCTTGAAAATCTTTCGCCAACTCCTCAACCTTTTGCTTGACCTTGGGTAAATCCGCCTCGTCCAAGAGTGCTTGTCTAATCAATTCCCCTATCTTTTCCATTTCTTCCTCTTTCATTCCGCGTCTGGTCACTTCGCACGTGCCAAGTCTCACCCCGCAGTCCGCAATTATGTTTGCCTTCTGAAGCCGTTCAGCGACTTCTCTTCCCCGCTTGTAGCCTCCGTAGTCCAGCAGAACTTGGTGAGACTTCGTGTACCCCAGATGCGAGCCCAGAACAGGAAGACCGCAGTCATCTAGGAACTTTGCGAGAGTCTGTGAGTTGCGAATGATTTGTCCAGCGTAGGCGTCTCCGAACTCTTTCATCTCTGCTAAAGCCAGAGTCAGGGCTGCAATTCGATTCCAATGTGCGTTGTCCACTAGAGCCGGGTGAATCCTGTCTTTAATGATTTCTCCGTGCTCTTCGTCTGCGAGTATTATCCCCCCTTGTGGCCCGAAGAGAGTCTTGTGGGTTGAACCGAAGAGCACTGAAGCGCCCTCTTGAAGTGGGCTCTGGAACGTCCCACCACCTATCAGACCCATGACGTGCGAACCGTCGAAACCCATGTGGGCACCCACTTGCTTTGCGGCCTCGGCTACTTCCCTAACAGGGTGAGGAAATAGGATCAGGCTGGCTCCCAGAATCACAACCTCGGGTTTAATTCTGACAATAGACTGAACTGCTTTCTTGGTGTCTATGTTCATGTCTTTCTTGGAAAAGGGGAAGGCTTCTACTTTGAAACCCAGAATCCTCGGCAATCCTTCTTCCCATAGCCCAGGGTAACCGCCGTCTTCGGCGGAAAGGCACATCAGAGTGTCACCTTGCTTCATGAAGCTGGACGTGAAAATCAGGTCTGCCACGTGCCCTGAAAGAGGAGACATATCTGCGATTTCAGCCCCAAAAAGGTCTTTTGCAATCTCTTCGCCGAGCGCCTCTATCTCGTCGACAAAGCGCGTGCCCATATAGAATCGGTCTGGCGAGGTGTATCGATGGGTCAGATCCGATGAAAGCAGGGAGCGTACTTGAGGACTCGTCACATTCTCGGAGGGAATCAAGTTTATACATCTTTGTCCGCGCCATTCCTCATGTTTTCCTACAAGGCTTAGAATCTTCTCAATCAACCATCATCAGCTCAAGGAGGTCTTTTCTGCACCTTGATATATACTCCTTGCGGAACCGGGCAGCTGCATTCTCGGATTCGCTGCGTCGCTTCGGTTGCGCTCTTCGGCAAACAGATAAAAGCTTGAAGAAGCCTTTTACTATGAAATGTAAAAACCTTCCTAGGTAACTTGAACTTGAGGGATTCGAAGTGTGCAAGAAGTGTCGCTCAGCGGAGATTGCGGGTTTCTCGTTAGTTCTAGTCGTTTTGGCCTTTTTCGCAGCCATGCCTGCGTCAAGGGTTTCAGCTGAGGTTACGATAAGACTTTCTCCTACTGAAGGACCAGTAGGAACACTAGTGTCCGTTACTGGGCAGATCAATACGATTAACGGCTCCTATAGCATTCTATTCGACAACAGTCCAGTCAAGAACGGAAGCTCAACCCTCAACAATGTCTCAGACACATTCACCGTTGAGAACACAACGTCTGGCAACCACGAGGTGCGGCTGCTGGACATTCTTAATGGGACTGAGAGCTCTCCTCTGAATTTCATTGTCCAGAGAGAATACGTCATCAAAGCCATAACTCCCGAGGAGCCGAAGCAATTGCAGGAAGGAGCCAACGTTAATATTCTTGCCTTGATCACCGGAGGGAATGCCAGCGAGACTCTCTTCCATGTCAGCATAACCGTAGAAGACCCAGCCAACGGAACCTACTCGTCAGCCGACGACCTAATAATAGCAGATGCGAATGGCTACGGCAACCTCAGCAAAGTCTATCCTACCGACTTCAACGGAGGCAACCAAACGACCTCCTTCGTCGGTTTGTATCAAATGACGCTGAGCAGCGGCAACGACACAATTGCAACTGGAAGCTTCAGAATAGGCTTGACAAACGCTACAGAATACCACAGATTCCAAACCGTAGACATCAAAGCCATAAACTACACTTCTGGACAGCATACGGTAAAGATAACCTATGACGGCGAGACTGTCTTTGAATCTGCACCCAACGCTTCTGACGGAATGATCATCGCAAACTGGACTATCCCAGCAAACGCCAGCCTAGGCGTTTACACGGTGACCATCCAGAGAAAACCGCTGCCGAAGCTGGTGCCAGACATTCAAAACTTCACGGTCGTTTCCAAGTCCTTCACTTGTGAAGTCAGGACGTTAAATTTGGACAATGAGCCAATTGAAGGAGTTCAGATCGAAGCTAATAACATCACAGGGCCGGTTGAAGGGGTCAAGGTCACAAACGACGAAGGGATCGCGTCCTTGTATTTGGAAGCAACCAACTACACTTTCGTAGCCTATTGGAGTGCCTCACCGGCGTTGCCGGCAAGAGTTGGTGAAACTCCATGGATAAACCTGGCCAGCAACCTCACCGACACTCAAGCGGTAAACATCACGTGTCCCCTCGCTCACATTAAGGTCGCAGTCAAAGACTATGAAGGAACCTCAATGCCTTATGTTGAAGTACATGTAAACTTCACGTACATCGGAAGGTTAGATTACGCCATAAGTGACTCGGTTCTCATCGAAACTGACCCTAATGGCATAAGCGAATTTCGGAACATGTACACAAACATCGAGTACACCATCCAAGCGATTCGTTATGACCACGCTTTTGAAACAGCTGTTCTAAACTTGACATCTACGCGATGGCTTAACTTGACGGCCCCGACCTACCGACTCGTCATAAACGTTTTTGACAGAATTGGCTGGCCACTGCAAGACGCCCAAGTGAAGGTTTATGAATGGAGCATCGGCCTTGGTGACCAGGCACTGGAAAAAAACACTGGAGCAAGCGGACAAGTCGATTTCAACTCAACTTTTGGCAAATACGTTGTGAGCGTATACAAGAACAGCTACCTCGTAAACAAGACAACCCTGTTGCTCAAGGAACAGCCGACTACTCTCACGATCCATTGTAAGCTCTACAGCTTGACCCTTGACGTTGCTGTGGTTGATTATCTCGGACAGGGAATACCTAACGCAAACGTGACAATAGAACGCGAAGGAGTTGTCCTTTCATCTCTGAACACTGGAGGAAATGGGCTTGCCCGATTCACTGAACTCGTGGGAGGAAAGTACAAGGTCTACGTCCACATAGGCGGGAAGCCGCAAGAAATAACCATCGTAGACCTTCAAGAACCAACAACTCTAACCACAAGAATAGCTGAAGTTGTGTCGATTGCAGGATTGCTAACGGAGACTAGCAGCTTCCTAACGATATCCCTCACGCTGTTGGTGATCGCCATCTTCTTGAGCGTTCTGGTCTATCGTAGACTTAGACCGAGCCCAGACAAAGAGTAGTGAGAAGCTTCTCGCGCAAAAGTTTATAACCCATAAACCACTCAAACATTTTAGCTAAGAATTGAATTCGTCCGCGATTTTGAATGATACAACGCTAAGGACTTGTTTGTGTTGGGAGAAGTAAAATATTGCTCCCCAAAATGCAATCTGTTCAAGTGCGTGAAGCAGGCTGCCATCCAAAGAGGCGCTGAAGTCTGGTGTAGATGGACCGACGAAAGGTGCAGCGTCGCAAACTGCAACTACGCCACCTGCGTGAAACGACGACTCCTACCGAAAGGACTATGCGGAGAAACCGTGAAGAGAAAAACCACTGAAAAACGAATGGAAGAGATAATTGGAACCCCCGTGAGACTGCGAGGCAAGACGCTTAGAAGGGTGGGTGAAAAGGAGATCTTCTGAGCTCTTAGAAAGCAGCATAAACCGCTAGAATTAAGGCTTAAACAGCAGAAACATAGTCCTAGGTAATCCTCTTGATCGAGAAGCTGGTCTGCCTCGCGGGAGGGGTCGGCGCTGCCAAATTTCTGCAGGGGCTTGTTAGAGTTGTCCCAGAAGAGAACATAACGGTTATTGTCAACACCGGCGATGACATGAACCTCTACGGCTTACATATTTCTCCAGACCCCGACATAGTGATGTACACGCTGGCTGGAATCGTAGATGAAGATAAAGGATGGGGAATGCGAGACGACACTTTCAACTGCCTGCAAGCGCTTCACAGACTCGGGTTAGAAACATGGTTCAAACTTGGCGACAGAGACCTTGCCACCCACATCTACCGAACGCAACTCTTGAAAAAAGGATACGCGCTAGACAAAATCACGCAAATGCTCTGCAAGGCTCTTGGCTTGAAAATCAGAATCCTGCCCATGACAAATGAAAGAGTCGAACCCCAAATAATCACCAACATTGGCAAGATGCATTTCGAGAGATACCTCGTGGAGAGGGGGGCTAAAGACAACGTTTTGGACGTGGTTATTGAAGGGGCAGAATCGGCACACCCAGCCCCAGGCGTCACTGAAGCAATACTAGAAGCTAATGCCATTATCATATGCCCCAGCAATCCAATAGTCAGCATAGGGCCTATATTGGCAATAACAAAGATCAGGGAAGCACTAAGGGAAACAGGAGCCAAGGTAGTCGCAATAAGCCCCATCATTGCAGGTGCGACAGTTAAGGGTCCCGCTGACAAGCTGATGCAGGGGCTTGGCCTCGAACCCTCCGCCTACTCTGTAGCTAGCCTCTACCGCGACTTTCTCTATGCATTCATACTCGACGAAGTCGACAGGGAACAGAAGCAGAAGATTGAAGCCCTCGGAATCAAGGCAATTACAGCTAACACAATCATGCTATCGTTACAAGACAAAGCTGAACTGGCTAGACTAGCCCTGGAGACTCTTCAGAAGACAACAGACTAATCCGTAGCGACCCGTTTCACAACCGGCGGCCGGATTTTCTTCAAGATGCGATAACCGCAGAAAGTACACTTCACCCCTCCGCCACGCAGCTCAAGCTCCTCCGTATGAACCTGCTCTCCGCACCTGACACATTCGTAGACAAGTCCTCCACCGCTTACTTCAGGCACACGTCCACGCTCCCTACGACCGGTAGCCAAGCTATAATTTAAACCTATTGACTATATGGAAACCTCGCTCCCACCTAAAAGCTCTCAAATGCATGCGTAGTGTGATTGATCAAATGCTTAGGGTTCGTGGCTGGGAAGGAGGGGAAAACAAGAAAGGAGAAGCAAAACCCCAAGCTAGAATTCCCTCCCCTAGCCACTCATCGAATGACGTATGCAACAT
>Ga0209636_10008710_pt1 | contig 10333 bp, 4 predicted proteins | sample DeeMarSWOR152_54_FD_187464 | JGI IMG/M metagenome (GOLD analysis project Ga0209636, IMG submission 187464) | Marine sediment microbial communities from White Oak River estuary, North Carolina - WOR-1-52-54 (SPAdes) (version 2) | ecosystem: Environmental > Aquatic > Marine > Intertidal zone >... | reverse complement strand
TAAACTCGTCTCTACTTCCTCAAGAGGGATCGACGAAACAGGTTTTTGCCTTAAGCATTGCAAACACTCATTTACAGCAACTCTGTAAAGCCATGTGGAAAAAGAAGATTCGAATCGAAAGGAGCCGATCTTTTCAAGGATCTTCACGAATATATCCTGGGTGAGGTCCTCGGCGTCTGGCACATTTCCGACAAATCTGTAGGCAAGACGGTAGATAGGCCCACGGTATGCCTCATATACTTCCTTAGAGGCAATCATATCACCTCGCTGGCAAGCCTTTACAAGTTCTCCACTAATATTATACATTATCGCTACCCCCTTATTAGCCCATTGCTATCCATTTAGATGAATAATAGGCTAAAATGTAACAGAAAAAGTGCCCGGCGTTGATCAATTTGGCTTCTCTTCGTCCGCTATGGATATCAATCCCAAGACCTAGAAACCTGTGTTGATGACACTCCTGCACCTACAATGATCATGCCACATAAGCGGCCAATTCCCCAAGCTAATTTGTATAGTGGAATACATTTTGTATATTATCATATACTACATTTTGCCCAATAGATGTTAAGACCACCGAGCCCTTGGTCTTATACAGAATTTTGGTTCTACAGGGAGTCAGGTGAGGGAAAGTCATCAAAGCAGCTTTTGATAAGCTTGCAGAGTGGTATCGATGTCTGGTGGGTAAGGAACCCGCTCGAGTCAATCTGGTCCAGTTTCGCAAGCAGACTAATACCATTTCCATTATTTACCCCCGCGTATGCGGGGACGGGACTGGAAAGTCCCATCTATCGGGTATGGAATTGGCATAAGCTCTTCTGGCCTGTTATTTAGGATTATGTATAGGAGATCGAGAGGTACGGGGATCTGTGCGGGTTGACAGTTCTGCAGTGATCTCTTAACCTAAATTTGGTCCAAACAGGGACAATATGATGATAAACACCAGTCATGGCGTATCTGGAGGAATACTCACTTGACCTGCGTTGCGCTCGCCTGGTTACCTGGTCTCATTAGGAGACATTCTGGGTGTGCTGCACGAGACAACATCCGCCAGTCAAGCACGCCGATGCAGTCGTTCTGTGCTGGGAAAACGCCATAGGACACACTGACATCGTAACCCACGAAGCAGCTGGGTGAAATCTGTACCATTATGTGAAATATCGAGCTGCCATACTCTCTTATACTCCCTCAGAGCCTCAGACAGAAAAGTGACTGTTGGAACTGAGCTTGCCAGTGGTAACAGCAGCTGCCCAATAGACTTGTCCTTCACCTTGTATCAAGACGTCAACCTCTAATGCTGATACTGGAAGACTTGCACTGGTCAGATGACCTGTCGCCGGATCTCATTATTTATTCGCTGTCGATGGATGAACTGGCTAACACACCACTGATGCTCCTGTGTGTGTATCGTCCTGAGAAGGAACATCGTGTCTGGCAGTTAGGTGATCAGGCAAGAGGTTGGTGAATAGCTTACTTCCAAACCGGCAGTACATCCTGTTAGTGCATTACTACCAGTGCTTTAGTTAGTAATGCACCATTTCTAATTCAAACCGGCGCGATACTCTTTTAGTGCTCTCTTCCGCCTCTTCCTTTGATTGAAGGCTGCCTTTATGTATAGCCTATAGTATCTTTTCCTAGCCACTTTTGGTGGGATTTTGCCTCCCATCTTCGCTGCTTTGGTGAGGGGTCTAGATTCGAACGTATATATCTCCACAAAATCGAGAGTTAGTTCGTCAAGCAACCGAACAGTATCTTGGAATTCTTCCTCTGTCTCACTCGGAAAGCCAACCATGAGCTGGGTGCGGATCTGTATCTCTGGAAACTCCTTATTCAAGACACCTATGGCTCCTTTAAAGTCTTCTATACTATATCCTCTATTCATTAGAATCAAAATTCGGTTATTGCCAGACTGCGCCGCGGAACTGAGGTAGGCTATTTTCCCGGTCCGTAAGACTTCTTGAAGTTCGGGCATCATCTCAACCAAAAATCTCGGCTGAATATTTCGCAGTCTTATCTTGTAATCACCTTTCGTTTTCAATAACTCGTTAAGTAGAGCAACCAGGTTAGTGCCGCGATCCCTTCCAAATGATCCTAGATCAGTTCCTATTAGACCAAACTTCCTATAACCCTTCTCTAGTCCTTCCTGGAATTCTTTAACTACCTGATCAATAGATTTGCTTCTAACTCTGCCTCGGGAATGCCGAACGGCACAAAAAGAACAGGCACTCAAACAACCAGTACACACTTTTATACAGAAGATATCTGGCCCATAGACGTTGATTGCTCTTTCGATCTCTGCTTCGCGATCACGGTAGACAAATTCCAGCAGCTTGTATAGAATGGCTGTAGGGCTTGCGATATGCCACAAAAGGCTCCCAATGCTTCTCTTGGGATTTGGATATCGAATGCTGGTGCAGGGGATTAAGAAATTTGCCTGAACATCCTGAACTTTCATCCGGGTTCCAAACATCTCGCTTAGTATCTCTAGTTCCTCATCAGCACCGAAAGTAATACCCTCATGGATCTCACTGAGGCGATCTTTATTGATTTTCGGAAGACAGCCACACACAATTAACTGAGCAGTGGGCTTTTTTTGATCCTTTATCTGGTTTATTATATATACCGAGTACTCTTGGGCAAACTGAGTCAGTCCACAGGAATGGAAAACAATTATGTCAGCGTCTCGGAACTCGCTCGTCACTACCCAACCGTTCTGTCTCAAAAATTCCTGCACTCTTGCGCAATCTATGCGACTCTCTGGACAGCCGTTTGTAAGCACACATATTTCCTTACTAGAATCCATGTCATCCCCCTTCTCATTCTCATCTTGAGATAGCCAATTTCACCCTATCCATACGCCGCCTATCTGACGCTAATCTCCACAGCAGCTCTTCTCAAAGTGTCGATGCAGCCAAACATTATGGATGCCATCACTTCCATGATGTTCTGGTTGGGAGTGAATTCATACACTTTCTGATGAACACTCACATACTTGTCCAGAAGCTTGTCTATACCCCAGGTTCCTATCTGATGGCAGATGGGAACTATCAATCCATTTCCTGAGACATCATGGGAAATCTCATCCAAATCCGACTGAACCCACACCAGTTCCTCTTCCATACGGTCCTCGAACATCTCTTCACTCTCCTTTCCTTACTTCGCCATGACTCGTCCACTACATCAGCAGGAATAGGAGAGTAAGGCATTTACACATCAAATGCAACATGCTTGGACGAAATTTAGGTTAATCCCCTCGGTATCGCCGACCGGGGATCGGAGTGATTCTGTGTTCAGGTTCCTTGATTCTCATGGGGATCTGGTTGGTGCTTTCGAGCCTGTTCGGAAACTGTCGCCTGAGTGGGCGAAGCCGTATGGGAAGCAGGTTTCCGGTCTTGCATAATTGAAGACGTCAGCCGGTGCTCCGCAGAGATTCAGGACTCAAGACTGAAAGTTCCTCTTTCGTGTCCTGTGTCTTGTATCTTGCATTTTCCTCGTGTGTTAATCTGATTTCAGTTATATATCTCTCAATCTTCTGGGCTTCCTCCGTTATATCGAGTTCTTCGAAGATTTCTCTGGACATGCCAAAGTGCTCCAATGACTCCTGCAATCTTCCTTCCTCTTTATACATCAACCCCATTTCGCAGTAAACCTCAGCCATATTTGGCAAATACTCGCACTCTTTGCTGACCTCAAGACTTGTGCGGAACGCATCTTCGGCTGAGTGGAAGTCCCGCTGGCGTCTATAGATCATTCCGTAGAATTTGTAGCCTTCTGCACGGCCCCACTTATCATCCAATGTGTGGAGGATTTGGAACGCCTTGTTGTTGAAGTTCGTAGCCCGATCCAGATCCGATTGCCACAGATAGACTTCAGCTCTGTTCAAGTAAGTATAGGCTATGAGTCTACTATAGCCACACTTCTCCGAGATTCTCAGGCTATCCTCATAATATCTATCAGCGATCTCCACTTCGTTCTTCTTGAAGTGTGTAACTCCCAGATGCAGGTAGGTTTGGGCCTCAAAATGACTCTCCCCTACTTCCTTGTAGCCTCGGAGGCTGACCTGGTAATGTCGAATTGCCTCATCAAAGTCGTGACGGATAGAGGCAAGTGCACCTAAACCATTGCTTGCATCACTGATCAAACGGAGATCGCCAGATTGCTCTCCAATCCTCAAGGCTTTCTGGAAATATTTCATGGCTTCGTCCAGGTCGCCCCTTTCAAAATACCCATACCCAATGTTATTGTAGATCAGCCCCATCTGTGTAAGATCACCCAGGTTCAGGACGATGGCCAGGCTTTCCTCATAGGCCTCTAGCGCAGCTTCCCAATCTCCCATCCGGTCCTTATTACCGGCGATCTTTCTCAGAGCTTCTGCTTTCATACAGTCGTCCTCTGCCTCCTCGGCGACTCCAAGCACAGTTTCAAAGCTAGAAAGCGCTATCTCATTTTTACTCAGCTCTGAGTATGCGTCCCCCAGCCCACTATATATGTCATGCTTATATAGTATGTAGTCATCATCTGTCAGCGAGGAGTTGTCAAGGATATCCAGTGCCTTATGGAAGTATCGAAGGGCGCTTTCGGCAGAATTCTGTCTATTCTTGCTGCCGGCCTTCACCAAGTAAGAGAGGGATGCTTGAGTGTTGCTACTGTTGCTGTAATGATAGGCAAGGATCTCATAGAATTCATCCAGACGGTGCAAGTGAGCTTGCTCGATATAGTGACCTATCATTTCATGGAGTTCTTTGCGTCTCCTTTTCAGGATGGTGCTATAGGTCACATCCTGGATCAGCACGTGTCTGAATCTGAAAACACCCTCGCGGCTTCCATGGCGAGATATAAAGCCCATCTTCTCCAGCTTCTCCAAGTGTTCATCCAGGACTGGATCAGGCTCGCGTGGCTCTCCAAAACCCTCTCCCTCGCCCGCTCTCTCAGAACTCTCGGCCACCAGATGCGATAGAGGATCATATTCAAAAGAACGACCGATAACGGAAGCGCATTGAAGGACGTGCTTTGGTTCCTCTTTAAGTTTGTCAATGCGCGCCATTATGACGCCCTGAATAGTCTTGGGAACCTCAATATCCTCTAATTCCTTAACTGCCAACCATTTGCCATCGCGATGTTCTATAGCCTCGTCATCAATGATGGCTCTTATCACTTCCTCCAGATAGAGTGGATTACCCCCAGCTTTGTCCAGAATGAGTTTTTTCATTTCCGATGGCAGATTCTCGGCAGCTAATAGTGATTGCAGAAGCATATCACTATCTTTGCTGGAAAGTGGATTGAGGACTATTCTGGTACTATTGGGAGATGCTGTTACAGAATAATCTTCCTCTAGTCTCTGGACAGGATACGTGTCTGGTTCACCTGCTATTGGTGGCCGATATATGCAGACCAAAGTGACCTCATACTGCGAAAGCTCCTTCATAAGAAAGAAAAGGAGTTCTATACTGAGTTCGTCAGCCCAGTGAAGATCCTCAAGCACTAAAATTAGTGGCTTGAGCTGTGATTCTTCGACGAGGACATCCCTTACAGCAGTGAAGATCCGCAACTTTCTCTCAGACTCCGCGAGGTCGTCGGCGACACTTTCTGCTTTGAGCTTCGGTGATAGAAGGGAACCAATAGTGGAGATAATGCCTTCCCCGACATTATCTATCAATTTCTTCTTCTTTCTGATCTTGCTCTCTATCTCGGTGGCATCATCCTTACTGCCTATGTCGAAGTAGTTTTTGAGTGCATCTACGAATACCCAGTAGTTGATGGAGCGGGAGTAGGAGACACATTTCCCTTCCAACCATGTGATATTCCGGGATCCGGCGTATTCTTTGAGTTCCTCCGCGAGCCTTGACTTGCCAAACCCGGCTTCGCCTGTGATGAGCAGCGTTCCGCCCTTCCCCATCGCTAATTGATCCACGGCCTGCTTGCATAAAGTGAATTCTTCATCCCGTCCGATAAGCGGAGCTTTCAGACCTTCGATCCCACGCGTCCGCAGAGGCTCTTCCTTTCGCCGGATCACTTTGTAAGCATGGACTGGCTGGCTTTTACCTCTTACACTAACAGGTTCCAGTGCTTGAAAATCAAAGCAATGAGCGGCTCTTTGATACGTTTTCTGTGTCACAAGAATCTCGCCCGGCTCTGCCTCCTCCTGCAACCTCTCGGCTGTATTCACCACATCACCCATAACCGTGTAGTCCAGGCGCAGGTCGGTTCCTATATCGCCGATGACCACGATGCCAGTATTGATCCCGATGCTGAGTCCTAGAGAGATATCCATGCTTTCCCTAAGTTCCTGGGATAGCATTTTCATACCTTGCTGCATCTCCATGGCCGCCAGGATCGCACGTTCGGGATCATCCTCATGCGTAGGTACACCAAATATTGCCATCAGGCCATCGCCCACGATCTTATCCACAACCCCTTCGTATTTATATATGATCTTCCCCAGCACAGTATGGCAGATGGTCACTACAGCAGACGCCTCTTCGGGGTCGTGTGTTTCGGCCATGTGTGTGAACCCGCTTATGTCAGCAAAGACTACAGTGACATTTTTCCGCTCACTTTCTATGCGACCCTTGGATTGTCTGATCTTTTCAGCTAGATATGATGGAATATATTTCTGAATTTTTGCCAAGTCATCGGGAGTCTGGGGAGGTGTTAACAGAATGCCGCAATTGCCGCAGAACCTAAATTGAACAGGGTTGCTGTAGCTACAACTTGGGCAAATGTTGGACAAGGGCACACCACAATAGCCACAGAACCTCATTCCTTCCGGGTTGTCGAAATTGCAGTCAGGACATTTCATAGTCTGGCTCTCTTTGGGTCTCAACAACTGACAATCAGCTAACATCGATCACGAATCTTGCCAGCCGATGTTAGCCTGAGGATGGTTCATTTTCCGCCAATGCTTTCTGAACATTCCTAGGCATACAGATCCATTTTTATAGTCGCTTCACGTATGATCTAACGGTCAGCAGGCGGTAATCGGCAATCAGCAATCAGTGATCAGAAGCTGAAAAGATTCTTCACCGATCACTGATCACTGATTACGGATAAAGCCTTGAAATGTGCCTTTGTCTCTGATATACTGATGGCATACTTTGGCGTCTGCGAGGTTGGGGATTTGTCTATAGACCTCCTACGAAAGAATGGAGGTCTTGGATGAATACTGATCGGCGAGTAAAACGTAGAACGTAAAGCGTGGTTTGCTGCTCTTTACGTTTCACGTTTTACTCATTGCAGACGGCTGATTATGACTAAATACAAGATCGCGAATCTGAGGTCTATGACAATGGAGGTACCAAAAAAGTGAGAGATTCCGTGCAATGGTCTGTGGTTCTATTTGTTTCACTGGTTCTGATTGTGGGAAGCGTAGCCGCTGATGCAGATGACGATGTATTCGGCATAAAGATAGAACAGCGCGCCCTGGATGTTTTGACATTAGCGTCTCAACGACTGGCTGAGATTCGTGGGGCCACCGATCTCGAGCAAGTCATCTCCATAAAGGCCAAGATTATCGTCGCTGATGTGCTCCAGCCCGAGGGGATAATGGAGCAGATTCCCAAGATGATATTTCAGGCCCGGATGGAGCTTTTCAAGACGCGGTTGGGCCTCGACGAGGCGTGGACAGATGGGGTACGCGTCAATTTGACGAGCAGCTTTGGCGAACTACAGTTCCTCGTCGCGGAACTTCACGAATCTGCAACGCTAGCCGTGCTGCCGGAGGAGGGTGTATGTGCAAGGGTAAACATCCCCCAGATGCTCCCGGCTAATCTCATACTGCCAGAGGATGATGGCGGCCTGTTCACAATGATCAACCTCCTGGGCGGCGTCCCCTTTGGCTCGCTTCTCCTCCAGCCGCCTATCAGTGATGGTGGTCCTGGTTTAGACATTGGCTTTGTTGAGGAATTGGAACCCTCCGATCTGCGCGCTGTGATCAGATACCGCGGTAAGGGCAAAACCGAAGGAGGAATGGTTCATATCGTAACCGTAGGCTCATCACTGCGTAAACAATATATCAAACTATGGATACTTGAAGATACATTGGACTTGTACCAGATCTCTATCGAAGATGAGAGGGGGACAGAGGTCTTCATAGTTATTGACAAGATCGACACGAATCCAATATGGTCGGAAGGAAGTTTCTCGCTTGTGTCACCTTGCACAGAGGTTAGCGAAGAGGAGTTCTTAGAGAGACTCGTGTTGAAGATAGCCACGTCGCCCGCTATCGAGGGCCCTATGGCTGTGGACCTGTGGGCGTCCTCGGATCATGTGGCTCGCACTGGGATAGTGACCATAAGTGCCGATGGTTTTGACCTGCAGGATAACGAGGATCAACTGATCTTCGAGGCGGAGTACAGCAGCTCCGGAGGTCCATGGACGCCGCTGAAGACGGTAGAATACGCCGGCCTCGCCCCACTGGGTCACTGGAACGCCATTTTCGCACCTGATGAAACCGCCGAGCTTGGTATGTACAGCTTCAGAGTACGCTATGCCGACAGCTCAGGCAATACTAGCGAATGGCTGGAAGTCCTGGACATGGTGACAGTGATGCCCGCGCCACCACGTGTAGTTCGGACGACGCCCATAAGAGGTGGGACCGGAGTTCCTGTCTTAACAGAGATCTCTGTGACTTTCAGCAAACCGATGGACAAAAGCACGGTCGAAGAAGCCTTCTCTATAGTTTCGGGATCCGGGCGGATCATACGCGGCTCGTTCTTGTGGGAGGAGAACACTCTTATCTTTTTGCCGTCAACCGATCTGGAGTACAATACCAGCCATCTTGCCAGGGTAACCGGAGGGGCTATGGATATGGATGGCATCGGTCTGGATGGCAACTATGACACGGTGTCCGACGGCGTACCTTACGATGATTACATCTGGTCATTCGCAACTTCGGTCGCTCGTCCAACGTTGGGATTCACACCAGCAGATCAGTCTGTTTATATAGGAGATAGGTTCGACGTCAGGATCATCGCGAAGCATGTGGCAGCAATGCACAAATTCAGTTTCAATTTAGTCTTTGATCCTGAAGTCCTGGAGGTCGAGAAAGTTGATGAGGCTTCCTTTGCATCGTGGCGGCCGCGTCCCAAATTCATCCGGGAGGTCGATCTCTGGAGCGAAACCGTGATAGATAACTCAACTGGGGTTGTCACAATTGCCTGCGACGGTACGAGGGCGAACGGCGTCAGCGGCGCAGGCTATATAGCCACTATAGGCTTCAATGCTGTAGGTGTGGGAATAACGTCACTTGGATTTAGCGAGGTCTCGGTGACGGACCCCAGGGAGAACCGCATCGACGTTGAGCCGCGCACTGCCGAGATCCAGGTGATAGAGTTTCACCCGCTGGATGTAAACCACGACGGCGTCGTGAATATTCTGGACTTTGTGGTCATCACATCGGGGAAGGACAAAGCCGGCCAAGCAGTGCTGCGTCCGGCGCAATTTGTGCTGGAACAGAACTTCCCGAACCCTTTCAACCCCGAGACATGGATCCCATACCAGTTGGCGCGACCCTCGTATGTCACCATCAGGATCTACAGAGCAACGGGCGAGCTTGTACGAACGCTGGATTTGGGATGTAAAGAGGTGGGTTACTACACGGATAGGATGAAAGCCGCCTACTGGGATGGTACGGATGATACAGGTCAGAGAGTCAGCAGCGGAGTTTACTTCTATACTATCCAGGCGGATGGATTTACTGCAACGAAAAAGATGCTGCTGCGCAAGTAGCGGCGACCCGTCGGGGCGCTTCTACAAGAGGGAGGAAATGTACGAATGGCAGAAGTGATTCGAGGAGCGGTGATCGGATATGGCCCCGCTTTCAATATGGGAAAACATCACGCCGCGCAGATGGCTAATACTGAGGGGATCGAATGTGTGGCCATCTGCGATATTGATAGATCGCGCACCAGAGCGGCGAAAAAGGATTTTCCCGATGTGAAGACGTATAACAGCCTCCGGACGATGCTCAGAAGGGAAGACTTCGATCTGATCTCGGTGGTTTTGCCACATAATCTGCACGCTGAGGTGGCTATAGAATGTCTCAAGGCAGGCAAGCACGTGATCGTGGAGAAGCCTATGTGCATAACCATCGCCGAAGCCACTGAGATGATCAACACCGCGAAGGAGAAAGGCGTGATGCTCTCCGTTTACCACAATCGCCGGTGGGATAGCGATTTCTGGACCCTCCTGGGGTTGGTCAAAAGCGGCGTGATCGGAAATGTCTTCCACGTGGAGATGTGGGGTGGCGGCTACGGAAAGCCGAGGGCTGATTGGTGGAGGAGCGACAAAGAGATCTCCGGCGGTACCATGTACGATTGGGGCGCTCATTATCTGG
>Ga0209636_10008707_pt1 | contig 10334 bp, 8 predicted proteins | sample DeeMarSWOR152_54_FD_187464 | JGI IMG/M metagenome (GOLD analysis project Ga0209636, IMG submission 187464) | Marine sediment microbial communities from White Oak River estuary, North Carolina - WOR-1-52-54 (SPAdes) (version 2) | ecosystem: Environmental > Aquatic > Marine > Intertidal zone >... | reverse complement strand
GATGCCCATTGACCTTGTCGGTCCCGGCAGGGAGTGCTTCATGACTGGTACGGCGGCTGGCATAGTTCCAGTAGTTAAGGTCTGTGGCAACACGGTCGGCGACGGCAGGCCGGGTGACGTGACAAAAAGACTGCTTCGAGAAATCGAAGGGGCCATGGCAAACCACAGGTACGGTCTGGGTATCGAGGCAAGTCGCCAAGAGGTCTACAAGTACACAAGAGCAAAGAAATCGCCCATACAGCTCTAGAGTAGCTGCGGTGGCGAGTGCCGGGGCGGCAAGTGGATTACACAATGACATACGGCTTTGCGGACTATGGGAACATTGTGCCGAACGGGCCGGCAGAGCTGCTCTCGGCTGGGCCCCCGCGTAAGAGTGAATCACATGCTCCAACGTCGCGGAGGATAGCGATTTGGGGAATAAGAAACCAGAGCTATCAGACATCTCGATAGTGTCCGTCCATTCTGTCGACACAAGCCTACTTCTTGACTTCTTCGACGCGATGTTCCCGAAGCGTGCGAAGACACTTGGGCAGCTGTGGAAGTGGATGAATCGCACGTCCTTCTACGAGAACAGGGCTCCTCTTGTCGCCTTACACGAGGACCGCATCGTTGGATATTTCGGCATGATGCCATTTTCCATCGTTCTCAACGGAGAGCGTTACGTGGCCACCTGGTCCGTCGACTACTCGGTCTTGCCTGAGTTTCAGAGACACGGACTCGGGGTTGTCCTTCTTAAGAAATGGATGGAACTGCCGGACGTGCAGCTGGGTTTTGCCAACAAGAGAGCCATAGGGGCATGTAGAAAGGCCGGGCTGGGTGAATGTTACGCTTCGCGCTTGCACTACTTTCTCCTTAAGCCCCTTGATCATCCTCGGTTTGCTCGCTCAATCCCGGAGGTCCCGCGTGCGATTCTGAATGCCCTGTCGCGCCCCTTTCTCAGCATCAACTACCGCAGATACGCCTCGTCCCTAGACGGTCTGCATCAAGCTCATTTGCGCAAGGAATCGCTGGACAAATTCTTGACTCAGTCGATTCTGCCGAGCGGAACCGTGGAACCGGTTCGGGATTCAGACTTCTTATCGTGGCGACTGTTGGACTCACCAGGCAGGGAGAAGTATCGAGTTCTCAGCCAAGATAACCTTGCGGCAGTGATCAAGCTTTGTGACGAACAAAGCCCTGCGTACATCGACCTGCTCCTGCTGAATGAAGACTCCGACTATCCTCAAATCCGCCGCATCATCTCAAATCTGGCTGTATGGAGCATGAGAGAAGGGTATTCTTATGTCCGTTACCTCACTACAAAGAGCGCGCTGTCGGACCATCTGAGCAGGTCGTTGTTCTCGCTAGTCAGGCGTCCGCCGTTCGTGTTTTATGCTCAGAATCCGGCGATAATGCAGAAGCTCAGAGATGCGAGTTGGCATTGGCAATTGATAGACAGTGACTTCGAGGTGTTCTAGAGATGCATCCGCTGGCTCCGCTGATGAGTACTAATCTCGTTCTGCTATTCCACATCGTTCCTTCTGCCGATTGGTTTGCTGCCACACTGAAAAGAGTCGGGAGTTTCTACAGATTCATATCCGCAGAAGAAATCGAATCATACTACTACGGGAACGCTACTTTCAACAGCTGCTGTCATGTCTGCTTTGACGACGGTGAGAAGTCCGTTTACGAAAACGCCTTCCCCGTACTCAGAGACATGAACGTGCCAGCGACGGTGTTCGTGTCCCCCAAGATAATAGCCGAGGGACGCAATTACTGGTTCCAAGAGTTGAGACACATAAGACGCCAAGTCGGTGACGAGCTGCTTAAAGAGAGAATATGCGAGGCACTCGGATGTAAGCACGCGGAAATGAGGGAGTATCGGGTTCTCTCTATTCTTAAGACATTGAAACTCGCAGACATAATGAGAGCTATAGAGACCGTGAAGGAAAAAGACAGGATAGAAATAAGCACGGCACATAACATGACCACGAATCAGCTACTTGAACTGATCGATTCGAGCGTTGTGACAATCGGAGCCCACACGCTTAATCATCCAATATTGAGCAACGAAAGTGACGAAGACGCTGAGAGGGAAATACGGGAATCAATAGAGCAGCTATCGAAATTGATCAATAAGGACGTAAGAATCTTCTCGTATCCAAACGGCACTGCGTTGGATTATGGCAAGCGCGAGCAGTCCCTACTGCGGCAGCACGGAATAAGGCTCGCGGTCACGGAGACAGTCTCCTTTTTCCACAAGAGTACAGATCCACTGGCCATTCCTCGAGCCGCGTTTTCTTCAAAGGGCGGAAAGAACCGAGGGATTCTGGCAAAGATTGTTCTTCTGCCGGTTTGGCACCCGCTGCGGAGCTTCCTTAGACCGGGCAAGACCGAGGCAAAAGAAAGAACGGAGATAAGAGACTCGGCCGTGGTCCGGTCCTTGCAGTGACAGACTCACAAGCACCTACGGTTGTCGCGATTCGAGTCTTTGCTGACGTTATCACCTCCTTCCCCGGGGAGCTGGCCGTTTCCGGACGCGGCTGCCATCGTCTAGAAGCGCCCGCCTTTGCGTAGAAGCGCCCCCGCCGCCTAGAGGCGCTAGCCATTAGGCGCCAAGTAACCCCAGATTCTCTCCTTGACGGTAAGTTTTTCGAGCAATCGTGGCGTGATGGGTCCGGATTGGTCGTTTGTCCTCTCACCGTCCGGGGTTCACGTGCAACCTTCTGCCCCTGGTTAGCATCTTCAAGACAGGAGGGAGCAAGATGATAGGTTCCGCGCCTCTGGTCAAAAACGCTATAATGAGCGATAATACAGTTTATTCCTTCGAGGAGCCGGCAGCTAAGATGACCGATCCCAGAGAAAACGAGGCACTGGACGAGCTCGTCAGAAGAGGCGCCAGGGGCGATGAAAAGGCTCTAGAGGCCATCTATCATCGCTTCAAGACTCCGCTGTTCAACCTGGCTCGTCGCTACACGGGAGACGAAGCCGCAGCCGAGGACGTTCTCCAAGAGGTCTTTCTGGCGGCCTTCACTCACCTGGCCGACTTGGAGAACGTCGCCAGGTTCCAGAGCTGGGTTTTTCGAATCGCCATAAACACGTGTCTCAGCTACGTTCGGTCCAGAAAACCCGAAATGCGGAGGTCTGTCCCGCTTAGCGAGGTCGAGGACGTCGTTGCCGCCCCCGCGAACCTTGAATCCGGCTCGGCACTTCGAAGACCCCTGGAGGAAGCCATCCAAGCCTTGCCCGGGCGGCTCAGGAGTGTGTTCCTGCTGCACGACCTCGAGGGCTTCAAACACGAGGAGATTGCGAACATCCTGGGGTGCACCGTGGGAACATCGAAGTCGCACTTGTTCAAGGCTCGACTTAAACTGAGGAAGCAACTGATTAAATACAAGACGGAATGAGGAGTGATGATGATGAGATGCCGTCGCGCCCAAAGATACATAAGTGAGTATGTGGACGGGACTCTCGATACCGGGCTCGAGGACTCCCTGCGGCGTCACCTCGAGGCGTGCGCTGAGTGCCGAGCGTTTCTCAAGGAATTCCAAGCCGTGCTCGGAGAGGCAAAGACCTTGGAGAGGCTCGTTCCACCGGACAGCGTCTGGCCCAAGATCAGGATGAACCTACGCGAAATGCGGACCAGAGCTGAAGCCGAAAATCTCGGGGACCGGCCAACCTTCTCGCTGGCTCCGACACGCCTGCACTTTGCCGTGGCAACGGCCATGGCGGTCGTCGTTCTAATTCTCGTGGGCGTGCTCTATTTTCAGCCTTGGAATAAGGGTATGCCGGTGGAGAGAGCGGCCGTGGATAGCCACACACTAGTAAAACTCAACGAGGCGGAGTGGCACTACCAACAGGCCATCAAGGCGCTGAGTGAGGTCGTTGAATCCCAGCAGGACCAGCTGGATCCCGAGGTGGCCCGAATCTTTCAGGAAAACCTGGCGATAGTGGACGCGTCGCTGGAAGCATGCCGGCAGACGGTGCGGCGCACCCCGCAGGACCTCGATGCCCAGTTCGCCCTGATGGCGTCCTACAAGCAGAAGGTTCAGCTTTTGACGGACTGGATGTTAGCACAGGGTTCTTCCGGGACGGAGGAGCCCGATGTCAGACTGTAGACACCAATCGATGCAAGGGAGGCTTACCATGAAATCTTGGAGAATTGCAATAGGACTGGCTGCTCTCGCGGTTCTGATTCTAATGCTGACGGTCGCTGCGGCCGAGACGGCAAAAGAGAAATACGAGGAGAAATTCGAGAGCACGGAGAAGCTCTCCAGGGATGGCAAGGTCTATCTCAGCAACATCTCGGGAAACGTAAGGATTCTTACCTGGAAGAAATCCGAGGTGAAAATCGATGCCCTCAAGGTCTCCAGGGCCGGCTCGATGGAGGAAGCCAAAGAAAGAGCGGCTCTGGTAAAGATCGAGGTTAAAGGTGGGGACGATCAGCTGGAAATCCGGACTGAGTATCCCAAACGCCGTACCAAGAAAAGCCTTAACGTGTCCGTTGAATACACCCTGACCATCCCGGACAGAGCCGAGGCGATGGTCAAGAACGTGAGCGGCAACATCGATGCTGAAAACTTGGGTGGTCTTGCCAAGCTGGAGACCGTAAGCGGCAACGTGACCGTTGACGGAGTGGCCGAAGGCGGTGTTTTCGGCGCGGTCAGCGGAAACGTCAATCTTCGCAACGTCGGTGGCGACGTCGATGCCCAAACGGTCTCGGGGAACATTTCTCTTGAGAAAGTGTCGGGCAGGGTGGACGCCGAGACTGTGTCAGGCGGTGTTAAGGTGAAAAACCTCTCCGGCGTCAAGTCTGCCGACATCGAAGTGCATAGCGGAACTATCGTTTTCGAGGGCGCGTTGAATCGAGACGGTCGTTACTTCTTCCAGACTCACAGTGGGAACATCACCCTTCATCTCCCCAAGGACTCGGACTTCGATTTCAACTTCAGGAGCTTCAGCGGCAACATCCATTCGGAGTTCAAGGTCATAGCCGAGCTACAGGGCAAGCTGAAACAGCTCAAGCGAGACGTGTACGGCAAGGTAGGTGGCGGGGGGGCGGACGTCACGGTAAACACCTTCAGCGGTGACGTCAGGCTGAAGAAGTTGGATTAAAGAGGGTGCTCTTACCAGCTCTTACGTGCGAGGCCCCGTTAGAGGACGGGGCCTCGCTGTTTGTGTGTACGGTGCGTGTGCCGTGCCAGAGGTAGGTTCCGTCAACGTATCGAGATTCGTCACAGGAAATAACACTTGTTCCAAGAATCGATCCCGATACTTCAAAGAGGTGAAATTGAAAGCACAGGCGAAGTCTGGAATGCGCTCGCAGTCATCGTTCCCGCTTAGGTGTCCAGGGGAAACGGGACAGACAAAGCACTCGTTGAAGTAGGAACAGTCTCGACACAGACGGTAGGACGTACGTCTGCTCTGCTTCGGATTGAATATTGCGAGCCGACGCGCTACTTTTGGAAGACGGCGGTAGCGTTTCCAGAACTCGTCTGCCGTCAGATTTCCCAGTGACATTGCCTCGGCACTCCTCTGCAACACAGAGGATACGAGCGTTTGATAGGAGCGTGCAAAGAGAACGCAAGCGTACACTTGACCGTCCACATCTACAGCCAAGATTTCTCCGCTCCCGGCAGCACAAATGCATTGACCCTGGACGCAGCCCTCGCTCCTCGTCGAATCCGCTGCACTCTCTCTTTTTGCCTCAGTGGCCGTCCTTGCGTGACTCCTCCCGGATCCCCCACGCACGCCAGCATGCGGGACGCTGCGTGGGGGATTATCCCAAGACAAGAAGTGCTCTTCCGTCGGCCTAAAATGGACCAGCGGCACATCCCCTGTCCGATCAAAATGCGCGAGACTCATCTTATAGATTCTCGTGAACTGTCTTTCCAGCCCCGCAATTCGACTCGGGTTCCAACGAGAATGGTTTGTAATAGAGGGTCCAATCGCAATCCGATGCGCACCTTTTCTTAGAAAGTATTCAAACGAATCGGCAATGTACCGGGCCGTCTGAGGAACAAGGGTCATACTGATTTGTACGTTGTCCTTGTAGAAGTCCGGATGAAAACGCTTCAAACGGCCTAACAGGCTGTCTAGAGAGCGAAAGGTGCCTTTTGCACGCAAGTCCTGTGCCGCCCTCACACCATCACAACTGAGCTGTATCTCGAATGAATGTTTCTCCAAAAACGCGACTTTGTCTTCCGTAAGTAGAGTACCATTTGTAATAAGGGCAAACGTTGCGCGTTTGCCCCGGCGGAACGTCCGCTTTGTGTAAGCGACTGCCTTGCGAATGAGAGCGAACTCCAGAAGTGGCTCTCCACCGGAAAATAGAATCTTTGTCTCGCGCTGGCCGTACTTCCGAGCCAGGTCAAGTGCAGCTCTCAGTGTCTCCCACCTCATGCAACCTGGTCTCTTTGCATTCTCATAGCAATAGGCACAGCGCAGGTTGCACTCCGAGGTAAGTACCAGTGCTATGCTTCTAAGTGCTCCGCTGACTTGCATAACAATTCAATTAATCAGTTGTGGTACGCAATAGCGACAGATTACGAGGTGATTTCTCTAATCCTGCTTCTAAGTCAGAATTTGAGTGCCGCAAAACTCAAAGCCATTCCGCTGCTGATCTTTTCTGAGCCGGCTCTTAGCCTCTTCGAGAGCGTTTGATGATTTCGATAAGGAAGTCCAGCGTGAATCCAATTCCGCCAATACACCTTTTGAATAGAATCGCCTTGACAGATTGGCCTACGATGTAACACTGCGCATTCAAAGGCTGGATAATTATCGGCCCCGGCTCGCGACACCCACCGATAGGCTCCCTGACTTTTGGAGCGCGAATAATCACCTTCTTATCGGGCACGTCTGCCAATGATCTCTGTAGCGTAGAAACAGCTTTTCTGAGTTTTGTGAGCTCCCTAAGGAGTTTTTCCGGAGTCATCTTCGCTGGGCGTCGCGTCTTTCTTCTTGCCCTTGCTTTTGGCGTTTTAGTTGGCTTCTTCCTCTTTCTGACTTTGACCCGGCTTTTCCCTTTAGCCTTCGTCCTGATTTTTGCTTTGGGCCTTGCCATCTCCTACCTCCTTGCTACGGTCACTACGACCCTGTCCCTGCCTCACTGTGTCAAATCAGAAGGATCCCCTCTCTGCTTCAAGCACCCAGATGTTTCCTTTTAAATCCTCCTTTCGATAAACGAGAAGTTTTCCGTCTCTGGAGACATCGAACAATCCGCTAGTGGTTACATCTCCAAACAATACCGGAGGAAGAATATCTCTTGCCTCACCGTCAGCTAAAGAGACCCTCTTCAGAGTCACTTCCCTATGGTGCCATGTTCCGCTCACGAGCAAGCTGTTGCCAGAAGGGTCCCAACGAGCGATGAAAGCGTCGGCCCCTTTTGTCACCTGACGCGGAGCTGCGCTGCCATCGGCAGGGACAACCCATATTTCTATCTCGTCCTCGCTGCATCCTTGAAAGCCAATTAGCTTTCCGTCAGGTGACCAGCTTGGAGCGTGCGCACTAATTTCGCCGCTGTTTATCTGAGCTGGCGGACCTGTGCGTTTCCCGTCTTCCACAGGTGCAATCCAGATACGGGAGTAACCACTGCGGTCTGACTCGAAGGCAAGCATCGACCCGTCAGGCGACCAGGCTGGATGCATGTCCGGGGCAGGATCCTCTGTAAACCTGATTGGGCGACCGCCATCACTGGAGACAATCCAGATGTCGCGCTCTTTCCCAAGAATGCGATAATACGCAATCCACTTACCGTCCGGCGAGAATGTAGGAAGAGAGGCGTTCCCTGGATGGTCGGTCAGACGCTCCGGCTCATAAAGGGCAGAGTGGGGTGGGTCGAGCTGCTGTATCCAAAGATCAAATCGACCTCCCCATCGATTAGACGTAAAAACTATTCGGGCTTTATCCGGCGCGATGCCAACCATGCTTCCACCCTTGAGACCAGGCAGTCTCGTCTCCGTTCCCGAGTTCAAATCACGAATCACCAGCCGGCATTCGGACTCCAGAGTGGAATGGGCGAGTCGCTTTCCATCACCGGATATGCTCGGTCCGGTCTCCCGTCCAACTCCCATCGTGACGCGCTCTGGTATGGCCCCCTTTGCCTTGACGCGCCACAAAGCAAGAGTTGATTCCCTGTGGGAAGAGAAGTAAACATATCGGCCATCCGGAGACCAAGTTGGCTGGCAGTCGAGATCTTCGTCCGCGGTCAGACGCCAGGCGCTGCCGCTGTCGGAAGGCACAAGCCAGAGGTTGTGACGAGCGGAGTAGCATATCTTGCTGCCGTCGGGTGACCATGCTGGCTCGCTGTGGTCCCATAATCCGTCTTCGTCTCCCGTTAGTATTGTCACGCTGCTTAGGTCGCTGAGCCACGCCACTGCTATGCGGAGCTCGCCCCTTGGATTGGCTCTGGAGAACGCGATCCTTTTCCCGTCAGGAGAAATCGCCGGCCACGTGGCTTTTGGAATGAGCAGGGTTGCGCTCCCGCCAAGTTGTCCAACCTTCCAGACACTCTCCTCTCCACCTCTATCAGACACGAACAAGATGCCGCTACCATCAGGCAACCATTCTGGGTCGTAATCTGAAGACGCAGTCTTGGTGATATTGAGAGGGCTCCCCCCGTGGACATCGATGACATAGACGTCCAAGTTTCCTGATTCGTCGGAAACGTATGCGATGCGCCCCCCATCCGGCGACAGAACAGGAGTGGTAAGCCATGCGTCAGCATTTGTCACCTGAATGGGATGGGTGCGCGGCAGGAAACGGCTCTGTTGAACCCACACCAAGACTAGTACGCAAACCGTAACAGCCAAAACAATGGCTGCGTTGCGAATGAGCTTTGTCCGCAAGGTTGCTGCTTTGACAGGGGCAAGTCTCGAATAATCGGGTTCGGCCACGCCAGAGGTAGAGAGTCTCGCGGATTCCAGCTTCCGCCTGAGGGAAACTAAGTCTGCAACAAGCTCGGCAGCACTTTGATAACGTTCTGTGGGGAGCTTCGCCATCGCCTTGTTCGTGATCCGTTCCAACTCTATCGGGACGTCACTTCGTAAGCTCGTCAGCGGCTGAGGTTCTCGGTTCACAATCATGTATAGAGTCGCTTGCTCGTAATCCGCGAGGAAAGGAAGCCGTCCAGCAACCATTTCGTAGAGAATGACACCGATTGACCAGATGTCAGTTCTGTGGTCAGCGGTTTCTCCTCTGGCTTGCTCAGGGGACATGTAGGCAATCGTGCCAAGCGTAACGCCCGTGCTCGTGAGCCGTGTGCTTCGGTCAGTTTTTGCCAGACCAAAATCCATAATCTTGATCTGACCGCTAGGCGTAACAATCACGTTGCCGCTTTTCATGTCTCTATGAATGATGCCCTTCTTGTGAGCTTCCTGAAGGCCCTCCGCTATCTGAATGGCGATGTCAATTGAGTCCGCGATCTTCAGCGGCGCTCTATCTACCATCGCTCGAAGAGTTTCCCCTTCGTATAGAGGCATGCAAATGAACATTTCACCATCTTCGGTCTCTTCGATTTCGTATAAAGTGCAAATGTTACTGTGCTCGAGGGCCGAGGCGGCTCTTGCCTCGTGTATGAAACGAGCCTTGTGCTCTTGGGAATCTAGAATGTCAGGTCGGAGGAATTTGAGAGCAACGGTGCGGCCTAGTTTGATGTCCTCAGCCTTGTACACTACACCCATCCCACCGCCACCCACCTTCTCCAGAATTCGGTAGTGTGAGACCTGCCTTCCAATCATGAGAGTACCTCGATGTAGATACGTCCCAACGTCATGTAGGATGGTTACTGTAGTTGTCTGAGAACTTTGCGGCTCAAGACCCTTGGGTCGTTAGTTCGAGGATAGGAAAACCCCTGAAGCGTTACACGGTGACACTCTGCATTAGTCAGTGACACCGCGCCTCCGAACGTAAGAAAACGTAGACAGCTATTCTGCTCTTGCAGTGCCATTGTATCACAACCAGTTGAGAAAGGCCAGGATGTAATCGGAAATTCTAACGGCCCAGAAAGTAATTTGATCCCCTTGCTGGCCGAAATTGTGCAATTGCCGATATAAGCGCTAATGCGATTATCAATTCAACCCGGTACCTTCATTTGTTGGAACAGGTCTGACCGGATTGATACAGAGCCCCTGTGTGCGGACTATTAAGTGAATTTGAAGAAATCATCGCGGCACCATCGGTGCCCAGACAGAAATTGTAGATATATCAGACCTCCTTGGACACTCTGTGTTAGATTCTAGGTCACAGAAAGGGGGTCTTTTCCATGACGAAAGAGGTCAAGGAGGCGTTCGCAATCAGGCGGAAGATGGTGGTTCTGGAGTACGCCCGCCTGCTCGGAAGTGTCACCGAGGCGTGTC
>Ga0209636_10008704_pt1 | contig 10337 bp, 6 predicted proteins | sample DeeMarSWOR152_54_FD_187464 | JGI IMG/M metagenome (GOLD analysis project Ga0209636, IMG submission 187464) | Marine sediment microbial communities from White Oak River estuary, North Carolina - WOR-1-52-54 (SPAdes) (version 2) | ecosystem: Environmental > Aquatic > Marine > Intertidal zone >... | reverse complement strand
ACCTCGTACTGCTTCAAGAACTAAGTTTCGTGCTATTTGATGTGGTACTCCAGCTTGTGCTGTCCAAGAAATTATTTCATTTAACAAAGCATAGATCCAGCCATAAAATGCGCCTATCACACTAGCAGGGGTAAATATTGATTCGTCTGTTAAGATATGGACTTGGCCTAAAAGAGCTAGCAATTCTCGTGCTCGAAGATTATCGGGGAATAGCAGCGTTGGACTTTGATTTATTGCAGCACAAGATATTGGCATTGCTCGAACCACTGTGGCTGGTGTTGTTAAAGGTTTCAATGTCTCGAGTGATAAACCAACAGCTACAGAGATCACTGTATGGTCAGGTTGGAAATTAATTTTTTCAGATACTACTCTCGTATCTTCGGGACGAGTCGTTAAAACGATTATATCAGATACATTCACAACTGCTTGATTATTTTTCGCAACTGTTGCTCCAAACTGCGTAGCTAAGCTTGCTGACTTCTCTACATTACGAGGTGAGAGAATAATCTCAATATCTTTAGATGCTTTCCTCAAACCTTCAACTAGATAGCTAGCTAGATGACCAATCCCGATGATCCCGACCCGTTTAATCATTTTTTACCCTCCTTTGTTATTTTAAGAAGATTTTCTAACATATCTTCTACTCGATGACAGACTACAGCTCCCATGGCTCTTAGTTCATTTGTCACATCAACTGGAAGGCTTGTTAGACTATCATCTGGGATCTGGTTAAGTTTTCCACCTATAAAGACTGGTATATCTAACTCAATTTGGTTCATCTCTTGATATAGTGACTGTAGATAGGATAAAGCAACACCGTTGTAAGTACTGATGGCGATAAAATCGGCTCCACTCGTCTTGGCATATTTAGCCACAACATCTGGATCAACGCTGACACCAGCATCAATTAGTTCAAGTCCTAATAGCCTTATAACCTGCTCAAGAAGGATTTTGCCATACTCGTGTACATCAGTACAGGCAACACATATAGATATAGTGTGCTGTAATTTCTCTCGATCAGAGGAGTCAATGGAAGAGACTATTCTTCTGCTTTTTGTTTCTAATTCTGTAATAGGAGTAGCTTGTACAATCGGAATTCGTTTACGCAAATGATTTTCTTGATGTTTTCCAGGACCAAATAATTCCTCTAATCGTTTAGCTCCAATTCGACGGATTGCTAGAAGTAATTCGAAAGGATTGTTGATATTAATTCCAGCTTCATTGAGACCGCTTAAAACACGTTTTTTGAAGTACTGACCTGCCTTAACCAAGGTATCTACAGTTTTATCTACTAAATCCATATCAAACATGTTCTTAAAGCCTTCAGCCCTGTGGATTAATCTGTTGGCAAAGAGATGGGCATTAACAATCTCGTTGACTTCAGGAATCCGCATTGCTTCTGTTACTGGAACAGGATTGAGTCCATGGCCAGTTGGTAGGTAATGTTGAGCAATAATATCAATTAATAGATAACTAGCAAGATTAGCGTAGTTTTCCACCTCCCTAGCAACAAATATGGTTGTATTTCCATAAACCATACTCCCAGGTGTTTTTGTTACTTGAGCTAAAGCTCGTTGAAACGCTAATCGAGTCAGAGGATCAGAGAACGTGTGCCCATAACAATGTGAAACATGTCCACCGATCAGATCCTCAATAATGTATTTTTCTATCAGAACTGCTCCAATACTACAAGACATGTCATAAAACAAAGCAGCGAACCCATCATCTAAATTCGAGTGAATCATAATTTCTACTGGTTGTGCAGCACACAAGGCTAAGGCTTTAACAGTCTCTGCTGTTGTTTTTATATCATCGTCCCATCTCGGCATTTGGAAAGTGAAGTACTGACCAATATTCCCAATACTCGTTGATCCAGCCTTAAGCGCTGCTACTGTGTTTTCAACTGCTGCTGGTGTTCCAATAACAAAGTCGCCAAAATGAGGTGCAACTGGTGCAGAGTGGGTTAGATCTATGAAATCCTCAGGTTTTCCTAGTATTAAACCAGTTCCTCGCGGCATATTTGATCGTAGAGTAGAGGGATACCCCATACTCCAATCTAGACAAATTCCATATCGATCTATTCTGTAACCTGCAGCTTCAATCTGGTCATAAATCTTGAAGTAAGCCATTTTACTTTTCGTAAAACTGCGATACCCTATCTGACCATGAAGCATGATAGTTCTTTCAGCTGCTCGCAGGCGCTTATACTCACTCTCCGATTGGACATCATAAGTGGTTAGAAATGGACAGGAACCAAGGTTCACGCTATGACTCAATCTCTCTCCTTCCCCTAACAGTTCATTTATATCAGGTAAATCTGTTTCAGGTAAAATGTGATTTCGATCAAGGTTTAACATGATTTTTATCCCTTTTAAGTGAATTCCTGATTTATGGGTCTTCGCTTACGATTAAGATATTCACATTGATTTTCCTAAAGTGTTAAAATTTAAATATATAAGATAAAATTAAAAATGAACAATACCTTTTCAATAAAAAAATATGAGAAATATCATTGCATGAAGAATTAGGAAGAATAAATAAAGTGAATCTTAAATCTGTTGTGGATTCATCATTCCTATATAATGCATTTCAATTGGAAATCCTTCACTATCTATATTTTCTATTCGATCGGATCATATTAGTACCTTCTGTCTTATCGGAATGTTTTCCGATAAGTATATATCTACTTCGACACTATTGATGATCCTGAAACAAGGGTGGGAAACAGTAATTTATGCTAGTTTCCATCGCTCCAAAAATCAACTACCTAAACTCGTTGAGAATAAAGGAAACATTCACAGACATTGCTAGTCATATTAAAGCAGGAGGAGAATGGGATATTAAGAAGTATTGGGAAGAAATCTCTGATATCTTGGTAACACCTTTGATTTAATTTTTTTTTACTACTAGGAAATCTCTGCAATTTATATTCAATTCTAATCAAATTTTATATGAATATCTTAACTAAATCATGAATGGTTATTCGATTAAGCTGAAATCAATCGATAAGATACCTGAAGTTTTTATTCAAGCAATATATCAATTTGGAGATACTGGATTTTTTTGATGAATTCTTCACAGAAGTAGAAAGAGGAATCATGGATAAATTCGATTCAATAAAGAAATATTATGCTTTGTTTTTTGACAATGCACGTTTGGATAAGAGTTTGTTTACAATATCATTACATGATCTTGTATAATCAACAAATAAATCAAAAAATCTTATATTTTCAATCATAAATCTTTCCAGTTTGCTTTTCTCCTTCTTATCCCCCTCAGTATTCTTTATGTTAAGTAAAAATTGATTTTTAACAATCTCTCTAGATTTCAAAAAAATTCGATTCATAACTCGAATGGTTGACAATAAATTGTCTATTAGAGTATATCTTGATTCATAATATTTTTTTCTGTCCTTGGGTTTTTTAATTAATTGAATTATATTAAGTTTTAACAAATCAGAGAGTGTTATTGACACAGTAGAGCGACTGTAGCCTGTAATCTTGCTAATATAATTCTGTGTAATTGGTTTTCCTTCTATGAAAAATAAAAGGCCCATTGTGACCAACTCTTTTCTTTTTCCAATTCTGGAATGCTGACTTGAAGCTTGATTATTAAGAAAATCTCTTTTTATCATGTCTAGAGAGTCATTCGATCTAACAGAGTAATCTATATTAATTTCATCATCCTTAAAATTATCCTCATTGAAGTCTTTTTCCGATATTTTAGAAATTAAATATGGATTGGTAACATAATTACCAAGATTTTTTTGAAAAAATGTAACAGCAATATGAAAATAAGTTGTAGCTCTCTGATACTCGTCTAAAAAATTCTTAAAACTTTGTGTGTCAAAATTCTGGGTTTTAAGCAAACTTAATCTGTATAGATATTCAGGTATCTGTTCTGAACTGATTTTTGTTAATTCTAAACCTTCTTGTAACAAATTCTGAAAATAAATTGATAAATCTTGTGGACAATGATAATACTTCTTTCTTTCTCCTTTTTTACGAGTTTGAAAAACTAGAAATTTACTGGTTGATTCAGTTAATTTTGAAAGTGTATCTGATACAGTCGCTCTGTTAAGGCCAGTTAAACTAATAAGCTGATCTTGAGTAAGGGGTTCTTTTTCCATGAGTAGAGTAAATAATACACGAATAAGGGACGTATCAAACCAAGTGAGCGTCTGTTCCATGAAATTAAGATAATTTCTCTTTATATTCAATAAGGGTGATTGAGTAAGCGTAGGTACCATTGAATTCATGTCCAATTAGATGAAAAATAGAAAATTTTAAATATTTTATTAATTTCTAACATTTCTAATAATTATGAAATTTTCGATATTTACGAAAAGTATAAATATCTGTGCGTAAGTTCGGTCATTTGCAACATTCATGCAAAAAATATTCATTTAGGTTTTCAAAATGAATAAATCGAAAATAAGAATACAAAATTTAACGAAATATTACGGAAAAACATGTGGAATTGAAGACTTAAGTCTCGAAATTAAGGAAGGGGAAATATTTGGGTTTCTTGGTCCAAATGGAGCTGGCAAAACCACCACTATTCGTTGTATGATGAATATTCTTCTTCCTACTAAAGGAGAAATTTGGATCAATGGTGACAAAGTCACCAGAAAGAACTCAAATATTCGAGAGGGCATTGGGTATATCCCAGGCGAGTTTATACTTCCAGAGAACTATACGGTTGATGAATTTCTATCTTACATACAAAACATGCGAAAAAGACCTAGTAAAAGACGAGATGAGCTAGTTCGTCGATTCTCATTGCCTCATAAAAAAAAGATAGGTGAACTCTCTAAAGGCAACAAACAAAAAGTTGGTATTGTTGCTGCATTTATGCATGATCCAAATGTCTTAATCTTGGATGAACCAACATCTGGACTCGATCCTCTCCTTCAACAAGAACTTTATGATCTTCTTTTAGAAGCAAAAGAGCAGGGAAAAACAATTTTTTTCAGTAGTCATAATCTTGCAGAGGTTCAAAGAATTTGTGATCGTGTAGCTATTATCAAAGATGGCTCTTTTGTTAGTGTCGAAGAAGTTAGCACTCTGAATAAAAATACTCCACGAATCTTGGATGTTTATCTTAAAAGTCCTAATGAGGAGCAGCTTAAGTCTTTTGGTGACCATCTACTTAAAATAGATGATAATAAAGTACGCATACTAGTACGTCATACAGATTCTATTAAGCCATTCCTTGAAAAACTTCTTTTAATGGAACCTGAAGAGCTTTCCTATCCTCCTGCTAGTCTTGAAGATTATTTCATGCAGTTCTATAAGAAAAAAGAATAGAGGTTAATATAATGTATGTTCCTAAACAGTTTGAGCTTCTATATCTCCGTTTTATAAGACACAAAGCAGTGTTTGGACTTTCAATAATTCTTTTTGCCGTAATAACACTCTTTTTTCCAATAATTTACCCTGGTGAGCTTTCAATGGAGAACATCGTTGTTTATTATGAAAGATTCATTGGGGAGATCGTGTATGATAATCCTGGTTTCCATTTATGGACCATTATAGCTGCGGGGTTAATATTAAGTATTTATTTTCCCTTAGTATCAATCCTTTTAGGCGTCAATATCTTACCCTTTGCAGAAAAGGATGGAAAAGAATTATTATTTTCAACCCCGAAATCTTTAACAAGAAGCTATCTTGAGAATTCTCTTTTAGTTATTCTTTTAATATGTCTATTGTGTATTCCAAGTTTTGTTTTTTCAGCCATTTTTCTTATTATTAATAATAGTCCTGATTCAGTTGCAAATTTAGCTATCAGCTTTATTCTGGGGGGGTTTCTTGCTATTTTTGTTACTTTCCTCACTGCATTTGGATGTACAATTACATTTTCTAAAAAAATGGGTTATTTTGTAGGAGGGGGGTATACTGTACTAGGATTCTTTTCAGACATGGCCTTGAAGGGTAATAAGGATTTTGAGTTTATAATGGATTTAAACCTTTTTTCTAAAGCCAAAATTACTCAAAATGCTATCAGTGGTACTTGGAATGAAGAATTTATCATTTTAGTTCTAATTCTTTCTCTTATATTAGCTATAGTGTCTATTTTCATGTTATATCGAAAAGATTTCATTGAAGGTGTTTCTAAAACATCTTCGAGTATCGAATCAGAACAAGAAAAAAGAGCTGTTACCCAAAAATTATCAATCATTAGAACACCGACAGAAAAACTAATTTCTAAACTTGGTTGGAAGTTTCCTGCTTTGACTGATCAATTATTCTCCATTGCTGGACTTTTGACAATTTTTTCGGTGATAGTAATAATCCTCACTATAATGCAGGCATCTGGTTACGAAGGAGAAGCAAAAACGGCTATGACATTGGCAAGCATTGATCTACCTTTTATCGATGCAGCAGTGTTTAATTATGAATTAATGCCGACTTTTGAAGGATGGTTTACCCTTGAATTTCTCGCTTGGGCATGGATGATCCCCTTTGGACCATATATCCTGATTGTTACAAATAATATTATATTTCGTGACAAAAAAAATAGAATTGCTGAAGTTACTTGGGCACTACCAAAAAGTGAAAAAAGCATGATTCTCAATAGAACAATAGCATCACTTATAGGACTTGTTACATTATTTTTCATCGGTTTTATCAGTTATATTTTCATTGATCTTGCTATGGAAAATAATGGTGATTTAATAAATGCAGCTACAAGTTATTTGATCTTTACTTGGGGTTACTGCATATTTTTCATTATCTTCCTCTCATTAGCATTGATTGTCCCATATAAGCACGCTCAAAAAACCTTATTAATCGGATTCACAATCAGTATTCTCCTCCTTTTAGCAGGATTTATAACTGATAATTTCTTGCTGCTTATCTTAACTCCATTTAGTTATTTCGACTTTATAGGGGTATTTTTGGGCGAGAAAACTCTTATAGATGTCCTACCCAATGCTTTGGTTTGCACTTTCATTGCTATTATGATATATACAATTGTTCTAAGCAAAATTATTCCTTCAAGAGATAGGTTAGTTTAATAATCATTCTCCTTTTTCCCTCTTTTTCTGATAAAAAATCCCTAAATTAATGAGGGAATTGAGAAATGTTAGTGATTAGTTTCCTACCTATTTCCGCGTTTGTTTCCGTTTTACCAAGATTATTAGTGGAATTACTCCTATAAATGTTAAAACAAAGGATAAAGGAAAAACGAATCTAAAGAAAGAGTTAACTCTTTAAATCTTCTTTAAATGATTCTAGTTAAAATCCTTACTCAAACAAGAATTTGAGTGCTTTTTCTTTTATTTTTTCCATGGTTGCGGAATCAATAGTTTCTTCGGTATATTCGATAAGTAAGCTAAGTTTTCCAGCACAAGTTACTGCACCCAATACTAAACCTACAATAGTTAAAGGAAACATACCACCAGGATGCAGGATTAAACGATCTAATTCTAACAATCCGTACATTTTGGGGAAATCCAATCGTGTGAGATTTGTTACAGCAGTTCCTAAAAATAGTTTATCTAGAGAGTCCATCTTTTGTCTTTTAAGAAGAGATGAAACCACATCATCTTGATTACTGAATGTAGAAAGTTTCTCGTGTCGTGGAAAGTCTGATGGGACAAGTTTCCCTATCATTTTGTAACAAAGCGATTCCATAATGCCTGGTTCAAGGTAACACCAGGGTAACAGCTCTTTGAATAGGTTCTTGTTTATATAGAGCGATTTCACTCTTTGATGAAGATTTCGAGCATTATCCCAGAAATTCGTTTTACTGTTATATTTATACTTCAGATTTACTCCACCAGCAAAATATCCTATCGCTTCCCCTGCTGGTCGTTGGAGCCGATCCCTAAGGTTACCAGCAATCACTATATTTGGATTGACTTCATCGACCTGTATAATAGATTGAGCACCTGCAAACGCAGCCGTTAATGCAGTATTTACTGTTACTCCCTCTTTTCTACATCTGTCAACTAATGCAGAAGTTTGTGCTTCGGAAAGTTCAATTGAGAGTAATTGGTGTTTATATATTTTCCAATAAGCCTCATTGAGATTTTTGTAATCTTCTTGATCGAAATATATTTCATTCTTTTTCCATTTCTTACTGATTCTATTAATAAAATACTTGACAATAGCGTTAATGGAAACATCTTGTGGTAAATTATCTTTGTCAATTGGAACTGGGTCAGATAATACCTCCACTTCTCTAGTTGGGTTCCCAAGATGTATCATTATATCTCTTGCAAGATATGCTAATGACATCCCATCACATATAATATGATGACATAAAATTATCAATTCAGATATTTCTGGAGAACGTACTAGAATAAATCGAATAGCAGGACGGTCCTCAAAGTCAAAAGGAATTTTACAAGCATCCTGATATATCTCAATCCAGTGTTCATCCGATTCTCTTTTTATGATTTCTATTGGGATTTCTTTAACCTCTTCCGACGTAAACCATAGATTATGATCATTATCCTCATAAATTCGAACCCTGAGGTTCAGATGTCTCTGTTGGACTTTACTAACAGCATCTTTCAACATACTCTTGGAAATATTACCTTTTATCCGAGCTATCATTGCAACGATTGCATAAGGGCATCGATTAAATATTCGTTCTAAAGGAGTAACCTTTCTTTCGTAATTTTGTAGTTTTATTGTTTCTGACATTTGTTACATGACCTTTTTTATTCATCTTTTTACCTGAATCTCTTCTTTGTAATTTCCATTTCTACAGCCAATTCCTTTTCATATCAACTTATTTAAAATGGTGAAAGATGATTAATTTTTTTAATTACACTTTTGTGAAGCTAGAAGACAAGATCTTAAAATTTATATATGAACAAAGCTGACTTTTTATGACAATTCTCAATTCTATTGCGATAAAATGTCAGTGTCATCATGAGTTTGATTTATAATATTCTACGATGGATTATCTTTAACACCTTTTCATTGGATACTTGGAGTAGTGATTAATTTAGTCTTAATTGCCTTTGTAATCTTCTTTCCGAATAATATCTTGCTATTATTGGCTATGTTAATACTCATAACTTTGTATGGAATTTTATTTCATTGAAAAATAATATCTAAAATAATAAAACCTCCATCTTCAAAATCTTGAACATATGTGCCTCTTCGCATCTGCGGTTTAATATGAACTCAATAATCAAGATTTGAGTACAATAATGGCGAAATAATGATTTTATGGCAATAATCATCAGTTTCGAGGTGTTCTCATTGAATAATGAAAATCAAGAAAGTTGGAATACTATTTCGAAGTCATATCAAGGAGAAAAAAAAATCTCCCTAGAGGATGTACATTATGGCCCTGTGACTCCTGGTGAAAGAGAATTAAGTTTACTAGATGATGTAATGGGTAAAAGAGTACTGGAACTGGGTTGCGGAGGTGGACAGAACTCAATAGTACTAACCAAATGGGGCGCTGAAGTAGTCGGATTAGACATATCGGAAATTCAGCTAGAATATGCGAACATACTTGCGAAAAATGAGGGTGTAAAAGTTGAGTTTGTTCAGGGAAGAATGGAAAACTTAACTCGATTTAATGATGATAATTTTGATATTGTACTTTCTTCTCATGCTATTGGTTATGCTGACGATTTAAAAGCAGTTTTTATGGAAACTAAACGAGTGTTAAAACCTAGAGGCTTTTTAGTGTTTTGTTTTGAACATCCGATTTATTTAACAGTCGGACCAGCATTAGAAAATGGAGATTTAAGAGAAGTACGTAATTATTTTGATAGAACTCGAAATGTCTGGGACTGGATATGCTTTGATGGAACCAAAGCTACATTTAATCAAGGGGATTGGTCAATTTCGGAGATTATTAATGGATTAATTGAAACTGGAATGCAGATTGCACGAATAGAGGAACCTCGAGCATACGATATTGCTAATATGGATGTAAAAGCGATTTCAAAAATACCATATATCTCAGAATTTAAAAATCAGGAATATATAAGTAAATTTGTCCAAGTAATAAGAATGATCCCTTTTTCATTGATAGTCAAAGCTAGGAAAATAAGAAAGTGATCTATGCTATAAGATAATCATATAAAACCATAGGAGAGGTTAAGATTCCACCGGAAACGGATTATTATCAGCCTTGTGATTCTTCTTGTGCTGCTAGGTGCTGGGCTGCTAGTAATCGAATTCATTCGACCCCAACCCAGATTACATTTTCCTCCAAATTCAGAAGAAGGAATTGAAATCGAGAATGAAGTAGTTTATAAGAATGGAACTGTGCGTTTCACGGCACGGTGTCATTTCAAAAGTCATGGGGGGTATCCAAGGCCAACTGGTGACCAATATCAAATACAATTCGTGTACTTATGG
>Ga0209636_10008703_pt1 | contig 10337 bp, 8 predicted proteins | sample DeeMarSWOR152_54_FD_187464 | JGI IMG/M metagenome (GOLD analysis project Ga0209636, IMG submission 187464) | Marine sediment microbial communities from White Oak River estuary, North Carolina - WOR-1-52-54 (SPAdes) (version 2) | ecosystem: Environmental > Aquatic > Marine > Intertidal zone >... | reverse complement strand
TTGTACCTTTGATTACGATATTAACTCCAGCTAAAGGTTCGCCGTTTTCAGCATCAGTAATTTTGCCCGTGATCTTCCCGGTGGTACCTCCAAACATTGTACTTTGACCCACCGAGAATAATAGCAGTACCAATAAAAAGATTGTAAATTTCACCTTCATAACGATTACCTCTTATTTGTTTGTTCTGGATTTATATTTTAATTTATCATATATTAAAACAATAATCAACCTATTTTATGAAAGCTTTGTAATTATTCAACCTTTATGAAAAGGGCAAAATAATTTGAGTCAAAATAATTAAAGACAAAACAATTCAATACCGTTTATAAGCTAATCATTTTGACTTCAATCATTTTGACTTAATCAATTTGGTCATTAGGATAAATATCGTAGCCGAATAGTTCCAAAAATTTATTATTTTGAAAGCATAATTATCCAATACATATCAAAAAGATTTTCCCTGCTTTGCATAATCTAGATTTTCTGAAGCAATAAGAGTCGGAAAACCAGGCACAGCAATGGGATAAGGTACTCCTGGACGAATAGCTAAAAAATCAATATTCGTTAAAGATATTTTATCAAGCTCATTATAATTTATTCTGATTGAATTGCTATAATTTTTTTGTAAATTCAGTACATAAGATTCCCAATATTTTAACACTCCCGATTTATCATTTTTATTAACTATTCCCTGTTTTAACGCCGATTGAATGATGCTATTCTTCTGGTAATCTGCCAAAAAAGCATCCTTCCATAGCGTTACGGTTTTATTAATTTCTTCAGAATCTTCTAACGATTTTTTGTAAGCTTCTTGTGTTAAATAATGATCTCTAATCATATCAACAATTGCTAATTTGATCTGTTCGGCGAAATTATCTCTGTTCAAATATTTAGTCCTGAAGACCAGGGGATGGGACATCAGCTCATTTTTAAAATCATCTAAAGTCCATAATTTGTTACCAATAGTGAAAAAAGGAGCATTTAAATCAATTTCTGGTTTAGCGGATGGAATTTCTGTTATCTGGAAATTCAAAGAATCATTTTCGTCCCTGCTCAAATATTTTTCCATCGCCCAATGTGATAACAGCTTGAACGATTGCTCGTTAAACTCAATTTTTTTTCCGTCCATCATCTTGGTTTGATAGGATCGCCATAATTTCTGAGCCTTTGTCTGGTAGATTTTTTCCTGTACCTCCTGCCATCTAACCTGTTGCTCCGTATCACTAACCAGTGGATAATCAACCCAATTCAGTACTCTCATAACCAGGTAATCACCGTTACTCAGTCTGAGGGGACCGATTAAGGTTCCGAGCTCTAATGGCCTGGTGAACAAAGCTTCATGAATTACATCGTCCTCTTGATCTTTATACTTGACCTTTTGTACTGGTTTTTTACCTAAAATTTCTTCTACTTCTTTAAACATTTGATCCGCAAGCTCTGGCATCGAATCAAGCTTTGTCTCTATTTTTTGTGCCAGTTCTTTATTATGGATTGTGTAAAACTCAAGCTCGTACTCTCGCATAGAAAGTTTATAGGCATTGTTCACTTCATGAGAATCTAATTTAACTTTATTGTAGGCGACTTCATAATAAAGCTTGTCTCGCATTAATTGCTCTTTAATGCCTTTCAATCTGCTTTGAAATGCAGGATTTAGTAAAATTTTGTTATCATACCCTGCTTCAAGTGCAAGAATTTTTTCAGATATTAAATTGTTAAGTGTCGTATTCTTGCTTTTAAAATTATTGGGTCTGATAGTCAATTCACTTCTTTGTAAAAACTCTTTTACTGAAATTTCCTTGTCACCAATTTTGGCAAGAATGATTTCATCCGATTGGTTTTTTATTGAAGTACACGCAAGGTAGAAAATGGCAGGCAGCAGAAAAAGTGTCTTTAAAAACTTATGATTTTTTATGAAATCCATTATTATTTCATCTATAATCATTATTAGAAATCAGCTAAGTTTTTTTTTAATATAAAAAATTCAAGGTTCCTACCATAGTTAAAAATTTGAAGTTCGATTTCGCTAAGAAACAAAATTACACATTTAGACATTATTAAATTCTAAGTAACATATCATTAAAGAAAGCTTGAGTGGTTAGGAAAATATTTACAATTATTATCAGTTCAAATATAATTGAAACGATTTAATAATACTAAAAAATAATTAAAATGTCAAGCAAAAAATGAGTGTTTGAATTTATTTGTAAGGATCAGTTATTGTTGTATTCAAGAAGCCTATAGAAGGAAATTATTTCTTGCATAATTCAATAAAATTTTCGATATTATTTTCCAGTCGGTGAGTGAGTTCGGATGCTCCGGCATTTGTAACAACAGAAATAACTCAAGATATGAAAAATTAAAAAAGGAGAAAAATCATGGATAGAAAATATTTTTTCTCAATGCTGCTGTTAATCAGTTTTGCTTTTCTCTCATATCATTGGACTTCGGCATCTGAACATGACAAAGCATCTCAAAAAAGAGATCTAACTGCAGAAATATCAATTCAAAATCATAGCAACATCAATGTAATATCTGATGAAATTCAAACCATAAATTATCACGCAGCCGATTCAACGGATAGCTCATCCTCCAAAAAGAAAAAAGCATATTTCACAATTCGTTTGGGTCAGGGAGGATTTAAAGATGATCGATCCCCGATTGGCAAATTAGGCGGCGGACAACTGACGCTTGATATTAAACTGTCAAAATATCCCATTGCGCTTTCAATTTCCAATGAATATTACACCAATAGCGCCAATCCAACACATTCTTATGAAATAGCAGGCTTGTTATCAGTGAATCTACTTTACATGACCAAATTGTTCAAATCCGACAGGACAAATTTTTTCATCGGCGGAGGAATCGGTGGATTGGAAGTACCAAAAGGTGAAGATAAACCCGATGAAATGGAACGAGGAATGCTTTATAATATGGAAGCAGGAGTTAATGTCAGGGTATTCTGGAAAATAGGATTGTACGGTATCGGAAAATATTTGTACGCCATGAAAGAAGTAAAGGACAAAAAAGTGATTAATTTCAGTGAATGGATCGTGTTATTGGGGATTACGTTTAATTTTGGGATATAAATTTTGTGAAGCAAAAGGTTAGGTTAAAAGATATATCATTGTCTAAGTTAAACCAAGCTGATCTCTGATCAATTTACAAAGACTCTCTTTGATTTCAGCATGGCGAGGGACTGGAGCGTACTTTCCATTTTTTGGATTCACGTAAATATCGTGTTTCTTGCCATGACATTTAAATAACAACCTGATTTTATAAGCTCTCGAATAAAATTATTACGTTTCACACATTCACTCCAATTTCTTTCGTCTGAGTTTTTATTCCACGCATTGGTTCAATCTCTTTCATCATAAGTTGATATGCGTCAATGATGTTCTCTTCCAATTCTTCCAGAGTTTCTCCCTGGCTGAAAACACCTGGTACTTCTTTTAATCTTCCCACGTACCAACCGTCATCAATCCAATACTCAAGAGTAAAATTTCTTAACATAATAGAATTTCCCCTTATTAATTGTCTTTTTGTGTGATGGTTTTTATTGACCCTTTTACATATTTATATTAATTTATTTTTTTATAAATGTCAAGTAAATTTAATCTTGCATGGTTTAAGAAAATTATCGACATTATTCCACCTTAATCGCCTGGTCGTGGCAACTGAGCCATGTTCCACTCTTCGAGCTTTCGATGATTGCCTCAATTATTTTCATATTTGCCACAGCATCCTCAAGGGGAGTCGGTACTTCGGTGTCGTTTAGCACTGCCAGTGAGAAAAGATCGCCCTGAATCGTAAATTGATCGCAAATATCAAAAAGGATTTCCTTTATCTCAGCCTCAAATTGGTGCCAGATTTTACACGGCTTGTCAGGGGGAGGATTGAACGGGATTTCGATCTCGATCCTGCCTTTGGTACCAAAGATATTGACCCGCTGGTAAGGCGTCAACTGCGTCGAGCAGGTAAAGGTTGAAGTCCCTTTCGAGAAATCCAGAATCCCTGATGTTAGACGATCAATCTGGAATTCGCTGTCATATTCCATAATGCCAAATACGCAACGTGGTTCCTCTCCAAAAATGAATCGAGCGAGCGAAATGCAGTAACAGCCAATATCCATCAGTCCGCCACCGCCGATTTCAGCCATATTTCGGATATTTCCAGGATCGACATTATAGTAAGAAAAAAACGAATGTATCGTCCGCAGCTCACCAATTCCACCTTCGTTTACTAACTGCTGTGCTCGTTGCCACTGTGGATGATGGCGATACATGAACGCTTCCATGACTTTTAGTTTGGGATGCTTTTGCGCTTCCATTAGCAACTTCCGTGCTTCTGCAACGGACAATCCGATTGGTTTCTCACACAAAACATGCTTCCCAGCATGCAGCGCTTTGGTAGACCAGGGTACGTGCAAATGATTGGGCAGTGGGTTATACACGGCATCGATGTCATTACTTGTCAATAGTTCTTCATAAGAGCCGTAAGCCTGTGGAATGCCCAATCGAGCTGCCGCTGCCTCCGCCTTCTCTAAATTGCGAGAAGCAATCGCAAGGATGTCACAATACTTGCTCGATTGCATGGCTGGAATGACTTTTTCAATGCCAATTTTGGCAGTGCTTAAAATTCCCCAGCGAACTTTTTTCATGGGAAGACTCCTGGTTAAGGCCTAAAAGTAACTGTTCACAAAAACGGAACGAACACAAAAAAAGAATTTTTAATTGGGTTGTGCTTTCAAAGACGAGGCTGGCTTAACTAATACCGTGATCTATCATGACAGTAATATTAAAATTCGAATTGCCCCTGTGGATTTTGTTCACGAATTTTTTCTTTAATGCTTTTGATTAATTTTTGAGCTGTTTCCCTGGCTTTCTGAGCTTCTGTTGCTGTGCATTCTTCGGCTTCATAAATAAAAACATGCCTTTTCTTTCGATAGCGCTCAAATAACCGTGTTTCGATTTTATATTCTTCACCCAATATTTTGGCAACAATATCAACTATGGTTTTATGCATTTGTCCATCAGCAGGTAGATAACCAAACGAGTAAAGCAAAGCTCTGCCAGCTTTTAACATGGCATTATAAGCCAGATTCATAGCATTGCCAGGATCGCAATCTATCAATCGCTCAAAACTTTGCAGATCTTTTTCAGCACGAAGGATTAATCTCGAAATTTGCTGGAAGTGAGGGCGCTGTTTTTTGACGAATCCCTTTCTCAAATAATCGTCAAAATCGATCATATTTCTCCTTTAATTAAGATATAGCTCTCAGACAGGATTTCCATTAAGAATGGATCATAACAGGACCTTTTTTCATTAAACTCCTCCCTCGAATAAAAGCGATAATTAATTTCCCGCTGGATAGTTTTTTCAATTTTGTCTGTTCCATTTAAAAAATCACTTTCGGCATTAACATCGCCTACTAAAAGAACATCGATATCAGAGTTGACACGCATCATATCTTTGGCGTAGCTGCCAAAAATCAACGCAATATCAATTCCATTAATGCTTTCAACTAATTGCCTCAACGATCCTTCCACACCTGCTGTCTTTTGAACGATACTTTTAATCTCCTTTAATAACGGATAGTCCTGATTTAATCGAAACAGTCTTCGATTTCCGTCTCGATGACTGCTAATTAAACCATCACGTTCTAAAGCATTAATTCCCTTTTGCAACACACCAGGTTTTTTATCGACAATAAACGACAACTCACTAAGGTAATATTCTTTTGTTGGCTGGTTTAAAAGTGTTGAAAGGATTTTTATCTGATTTTCTGTGTACATAACCACCTAATTAAATTGATTATTAGCTTTTGGCATAAGATCTTATGCCAAAGGGTGAAGAACTTGTTTCTCAATCCTTAAATTAAAGAAGCATTAACTTTATGACATTGAGTACATCTTTATGTTAACAAATTACGATTAAAAAGTCAACATTTTTTTAGACTGATCACTAACAAGCTGGTCCAGATCGGCAAGCCCCAGCAGATTCCAGTTCGTGATTTTATAATTATTGGGCATATGTGCTGAATAGTTATAGCATTTTTATAAATAGTTACAAACCTTTCGATTTTAGATTTATGAATTAAGATTAACGAATTATTTTGTATTATCTTTTCATTCTAAAATTCCTGCACTCGAAGAGTAGTCATTCTAAAATCTAAAATCAAAATTCTCAACTCCCCCTCTCCCCAGCCAACATCTCCGCCTGCTGAATCACCGTCTCCGTCGCCTTGCGTTGTTTATCGGGCGGATAGCCATATTTCCGAAGCGTCCGTTTCACCATCACTCTTAATCGTGCACGGACATTCTCTTTTATCGTCCAGTCAATCGTGGTATTTTTTCGAACTCGGTCTGCTAATTCCCTGGCAATGGTCATCAAGGTTTCATCGCCTAATATTTTGACGGCACTGTCATTAACTTCCAACGTATCATAAAACGCTAGTTCATCTTCCGAAAGATTCAGCTTTTCGCCTCGCCGATCGGCTTCTTTGATGCCTTTGGCAATTTTGATCAGCTCTTCGATAACTTCTGCCGTCGAGATGATGTTATTTTGATAGCGCCGAATGGCATTCTCCAGCCCCTCAAGAAATGTCCGACTCTGGATCAAGTTTTTCCTGGCTCGAATTTTAATCTCATCATTGAGTATCTTTTTCAATAGCTCCAGTGCCAGGTTTTTATGCTTCATCCCCCTGATTTCTGCCATAAATTCATCGGAAAGAATGGAAATCTCAGGCTTCTGAATTCCAGCCGCATCGAAAATATCGATCACCTTTTCCGTGACAACGGCTTTTGATAATATCTGTTTGATCGCTGTTTCAACTTCTTCCTCTGTTTTGCCGTCGCCATCTCTTTCAAACTTTTGCAGCCTGGCTTTAGCTGCCTGGAAAAATCCAACCTCATCTTTGATCGCCAATGCCTTCGGATCGGGCACGGATAACGCAAAAGCCTGGGATAGCAAAATTACATTTTTCACAAACCGCTCTTTGCCATCGGGCAAACCCAGAATAAATTCTTCCGTAGCCAGCACAATCGACAGCTTTTCGGCAGTCGAAGCCCTGAAATAGTTATTATAATCAAAGCCATGCAATATCTGGGTGACGATCTCATATTTCTCCAGCATCGCTGCCACGGCTTCGGCTTTATCCAGCGTCGGTTTGCCCGTGCCGCCGCTCTCGGTATAGACGGCTAATGCCTTTTTCAAATCAGGCGCAAAACCGATGTAATCGACAATCAGACCGCCTGGCTTGTCCCGAAAAACCCGATTCACCCTGGCAATCGCTTGCATCAGGTTATGATCCCGCATCGGCTTATCCACGTACATGGTATGCAGACACGGCGCATCAAATCCTGTCAGCCACATATCCCGCACAATGACCAATTTCAACGGATCGTCTGGGTCTTTCAGCCGTTCGCCAATCGCTTTTCTCCGCTCCTTGTTCCGAATATGCTGTTGCCAAGCCAGCGGATCAGCCGATGAGCCTGTCATCACAATTTTTATCGTCCCCTTGTCATCATCGTCATGATGCCATTCAGGACGCAATTTGATAATTTCATCGTACAAATCCACACAAATCCTTCGGCTCATGCAGACGATCATGGCTTTGCCGTCATAAACCTCCAATCGCTGCTCAAAATGGTTCACCAGATCGGTTGCGACTTTGCGAATCCGATTTTCATTGCCCACAATGGCTTCCAGCCGTGCCCATTTGGTCTTTAATCGATCCCTGCCCCAGGGCTCGATCACATCCATGACTTTATCGACTTTATCATCTAAAAATTCTCGTTCTTCCTCATCCAGTCCCACGTGAACCAGGCGGCTTTCATAATAAATCCTGACCGTTGCCCCATCGGCAATCGCCTGCTCGATATCATAAATATCGATCTCATCCCCGAAAACGCTGCGGGTGCTTCGATCATCTCGTTCGATTGGCGTGCCTGTAAATCCGATAAAAGACGCATAAGGCAGCGCATCTCGTGTATGGCGGGCAAATCCATCGATGAAATCATACTGGCTGCGATGCGCTTCATCGGCAATCACCACAATATTTCTTCGCTCCGATAATAATGGGTATTCCATTCCCTTTTCATCGGGGAAAAACTTCTGCACCGTGGTAAACACAATGCCGCCCGATGCCACTCGCAATAGCTTTTTCAAATCCTCCCGATCCTGTGCCTGCACAGGCGCCTGTCTCAATAATTGATGGCATCCCGCAAACGTATCGAACAACTGGTCATCCAGGTCGTTGCGGTCGGTGATCACCACGATGGTGGGATTGTCCAGTTTCAATACCAATTTCCCCGTATAAAACACCATGCTCAGGCTCTTGCCCGAGCCCTGGGTATGCCACACCACGCCGCAGCGCCTGTCCCCTCTCACCGATGCTGCCATTCGGGTGGATTCAATGGCTTTGTTCACAGCAAAATATTGGTGATAACCAGCGATCTTCTTTTCGGTGGCAACCGTGCTCAATCCCGTTTTCGGATCTTCCTTTTTCGTCTTTTCAAATACCGTAAAATGTCGGATCAAATCCAGAACCGTTCGTTTGTTCAACAATCCTTTGATCAATATTTCCAGTTGATTGATCAGCCGTGATTCCTCCCGTTTGCCATCGATGGATTTCCACGCCATGAACCTGGAAAAGCCAGCCGTCAACGATCCTGCCCTGGCTTCGTACCCATCCGAAGCGATCAATAATGTATTGTAATTGAATAGCGATGGAATATAGGCTTTATAGGTCTGCAATTGATCGTACGCCTTGCGCACCGTGGCGTTTTCATCGGCTGGATTCTTTAGCTCCATCACGATCAGCGGCAGCCCGTTGATGAATAGGGCAAGATCAGGTCGTTTGTTAATATTGTTTTCAATGACTGTAAATTGATTGACAACAAGAAATTCGTTGTTCTCAGGATGCTCAAAGTCAATCAGCCAGACCTTATCGCCTTTGATACCGCCATCGTGTCGATATTCGACCTCGATCCCTCGGTGAGCATTTTATGAAAGGCTTCATTATTGGAGATTAAATCCAGTGAAGGTAGGCGAAGGACATTTTTCAGGGCTTGATCTTTGGCAAGGGATGGAATGTCAGGATTCAGCTTTTCAATAGCTAGTTGCAATCGATTGATCAGAATAACATCGCCATAACTCCCACGTTCAGGACATGACCCATCAGGCGCAATATCAGGCCCATTTAAATAGCCATATCCTGAATTTTGGAATAACTCAATGGCAAATTCCTCAACTTCTGTTTCGGTTATGCTTTTCATCTATTCCGCTATCAATCTTACTCTTGGCTAATTTTACATCATTTTTGTATATAATGGCATGTATTTCAATTTATAATTTGGTTCCGTTCGAATATTACCAGAGTGGAGCACCAAGCCTATTTCACAATGCGGATGTTCTTTCAGGAAAAGACTCATGCTCTTAAGACGGGCTGGAATACCACTTTTAACCTCTATTGGTATAATCTTGCCTTTTCGGGCAATCAGAAAGTCTACTTCGGCATTACTGCTCTTTTGGGGGCGATCCCAATAGTATAATCGATCGTTTTCTGACCCACTATTGAACAATAATTCCTGTCCCACAAACTGTTCCGCAAGTGCTCCTCGATATACAGCAAGTAAATCTTTTTCTCTCAATAAACTAGTAGCAGAAATACCACACATGAATTGCATTAATCCAATATCTAAAAAAATGGATTTAAATATTTTTGATTTTACATTCGCACCTAATGGAAGTCCGTGGGCATTACTCGACGACACTTTTTGAATGAGTAACGTAAGTTCCAATAAGTGCAGAGATTGTTTGATTTTTTCGATACGCTTTTCGGGATAGAGCGAGGTATACTTGATACGCTGCCCCACATAGCTGGGCATATATTGGAAAATATGTTCGGTACATTCCCTGTCGATTTGTTGACCATACTTGGCAAAATCCTGTAGATATGACTGGCTCAAGGTTTTATGGATGGGACTCACTTCAGGTAAAGAAGAGGTATCAGCAAAAACTGCTACGGCTTCGGGCATACCACCCACTAAAAAGTAGTATTGCAATTGTTCTGTTAATTTATCATGAATGAAATCGGGCAGGGCATCTTCAGTGTCTAACGTGGGCAGGTGAGTCGTTAGCTGGGAATGACCTGTTGCCCAGAGAAACTCTTCAAATCCCAGCGGGCGAAGCCATTGAAATTCCACCCGACCCACAGGAAATGAAAAATCACCCAGCGCAAATTCCAGCAAAGAACCTGCAGCAATGAGATGGAGTTCAGGCATTTGTTCATAAAAGTAGCGCAATGACATCACGGCTCGAGAGCATTCCTGGATTT
>Ga0209636_10008702_pt1 | contig 10338 bp, 10 predicted proteins | sample DeeMarSWOR152_54_FD_187464 | JGI IMG/M metagenome (GOLD analysis project Ga0209636, IMG submission 187464) | Marine sediment microbial communities from White Oak River estuary, North Carolina - WOR-1-52-54 (SPAdes) (version 2) | ecosystem: Environmental > Aquatic > Marine > Intertidal zone >... | reverse complement strand
TCTTTATTTGGCACTTGTAGGATTGGCTATGATAATTTCGCCTGGAGCCTCACCACAGGGTAACCTTTTCCTCTTTGTGCCCATGGCCGTACTGTTTGAAGCTGGTCTATTCTTCGGAAGGAGATACGAGAAGAAGGGAAAAGTGCGACCTTTGAACTGGTTTTCGAATCCAAGATGCAAATTCTGCAATGCAGATCTCTCAGATAACTCGTCGTTCTGCCCCAAATGTAAAAGGTCTCAAGCTTGAAGCTAACTCTGCTCCTTTCGCGGGCAAATCTAAAAAAGTTTCTACAATCAAATAAAATAACGAGGAATGAATTATGAAGGTTGTGATCCGTACGGATAAGTTGTCCAAGTATTATGGCAAAGGTGGCGAGATCAAGGCTGTTGATGAGCTTGACCTAGAAGTTTATGAAGGAGAAACCTTTGGTCTGTTAGGGCCAAACGGAGCGGGTAAGACGACGACCTTTCGCTTGTTAAACTGCATCATAAAGCCCACCAGCGGCACGGCCACCGTGAATGGCCATGACCTCCTTGAGAATGAAACAGAGGTTAAACGGATCACAGGCTTGGTCGCTGAGTCACCTGGGTTGTATGAAAAGCTCAGTGCATACGAATTTCTTGAGTTCATGGGAGCCCTCTATGATGTCCCCAATGATGTTCTAACTGAAAGGATTGACGACTTGCTTAAGCTATTCGGTCTTTATGATAGGCGAGACTATCTGCTTGAAGGCTACAGCCGGGGTATGAAACAACGGGTCTTAATCGCAGCCGCCCTAATTCACGACCCTCCCATTCTGTTCCTTGACGAGCCCACCTCCATGTTAGACCCCCGTGCTGCCCTCATGGTGAAAGATCTGATCAAGAAGCTAGTCGACACTGCCGGAAAAACCATCCTTATTTGCAGCCACATTCTACCAGTCGTAGAAGAGCTGTGCGATCGAATAGGCATCATCGACCAAGGCAGACTTATCGCATTAGGCACTGTGGATGAGATAATTACTGAGACCAAAACGAAGACTCTGGAAGAAGCTTTCATGGCAATTACAGGTGGTGTTGAGGAGAAGGAGCTTTTGGCATGGAGGGCGCAGAGGAATGCCGCCACCTAAATGGTCCGTTATTGCAAGGAATGAATATCGCATCTGTCTTTTTCTTACTGGTTAACTCTGGATTTATGATGTTATTCATTGCAGCTTATACTACTTTCGTTCTTAGCCTTTTCCTTTTGAATCCAGCCTTTTCGCCAAAATCTTCGAAGTTAGTGTTAAACGCCATTATAACCGTTTTTGTTTCAATCGGATTGTTCTCAGTCTCTTTGATGAGAGTAGGTGTGTGGTCGGAAACGATTGAAGAACTGTTATATGTTCAACTATCACAAACCCTCTTGAGTTAGTTGGTAGGTATTGTGTTCCTATATCTCTGAAAAAGAAGGCTTGGCAGAATCGAATAGCTAGAAGATTTTCCCATCAGTTTTCATTTCTTGTTTAATTGTAATCTCCGAAGGACGGAATTACTTCCTTTGAGAACTTCCACTACCGTTGTAGGCCAGTATTGGCATCCGGATAAATTGAATATCATTCCCGTGGTTTTTTCTGTGATTTCGTTCGGAACGCCAGCCAGTATATCACCAACTCTCAAAAGTAAATGATTGATATAAGGGTCACCTGCTATTTCAGGAGAAAAGCATACGCGCAGTTTTTATATTTATGTTGGGTTGAAAAGTTCATACTAAACTAAATAATAATTCTTCAAGGTTGAAATATCTTGAGTACGCTGTTAGGGTCGATTAAGGAGGTTTTTTCGAATGAAAACGTTATGGTGGTATCAGTTTCCAATTGTATAGGTCGGTTCACTCAATTCTTATGGCAAGCCTTTTTTAGCCTATATCTAATGAAGGAACTTGGTGCCACAATCGAAGCAGTGGGAATTATATCCCTGGTTCAAAGTACTGCTCTTCTTCTCTATCATTTTCCAGCAGGGATGTTAGCTGATAAAATTGGTAGAAAGAAGATAATTATGCTTGGTTGTGCATCTCAGGTTATACCGTCGATCCTCTTCTTGTCTGCAACGACATGGGTGCAGGTCATACCAGCTTTTATTCTCTTTCCTGCTCCGTGGTGGATTCAAGCAAACAATGCCCTAATAGCTGAATCTCTTCCATCCAAGCAGAGAGGGATTGGGTTCGGGGTCTCTACATTGGTATCTTTTTTACCAGCGCAAGTATTCCCACCCGTTATTAGTGGCTGGGTTACGGATACGATAGGTCTGGCTAAAGGCACAAGAGTATTCTTAATTTATTTTTTGATCGCACATATTATAACACTATTGTTTCAGGCCAAGTTTATCACTGAGATCTTAGGAGTCGAAAGGCGTGGAAAATTCCTGAGCTTAAGGGGGCATCTTTCTCAGTTTACTAAGCTTCCAAAAACTCTGTATGCAATGCTTACTGTATCATGCTTTTCCGGCATCGTCATGAGGATGATTACGCCCTTCCTAGCTGTATACGGTGTAGATGTAATTGGTCTAAGCAAGACACAGTGGGGACTAATAATGATGGTCGAGGGATTGATTTCGTGTGGCCTTTCATTGCCTGGTGGAATCCTTGCCGATAAAATTGGGAGAAAACCATTGATCCTTCTTTCAAGAGTTATAGCTCCGAGTGGTAGACTGGGATTAGCATTCTCGCATACCTTCACTCAGGCTTTGGTAGCACAACTTATCTATGGCCTTGGTGGTAGACTTGGAGGACCGACGGGAGGAATGGGAGCGCCTGCTTGGCAAGCCCTAATGGCCGATTTAACCCCTGCTTCAAAAAGAGCGAGTGTAATGGGATTGATAGGAACCATCTCGGGATTGATAGGCGCCCCCTTCTCTGTGGTGGGTAGGTATTTGTGGAACAATTATTATCCAGCACTTCCCCTTCAGATGTCCTTCCCATTAGAAATAATTCCAACCTTAATCCTTTACCTTCTCGGAAAGGAACCGGAAGTAAAAGAAAAATAGAATTACCTTTCAAATATATCCTAATTTTAGGCGAAAAAGTAAAATTTATGTTCAAAAATTAATTAAGGGGATAACTTGTGGACACTAAACACAAACTCAAAAATGTGGAGAAAAAGTTAATGGTACTGCTAAAAAATTTGCGGGAAAAAATTGAAAAGCTAGAGAAAGAAAAATCAGATCTCTTAGCAGAGATAGATAGCCTCAAAGAAAAGGGCGAGGCTAGGGCTCATGAATTAGAAGATGAAGTGACTATGCTTAGAAAGGAAGTTAAATCACTCAAAAAACTTTTGGACACTAGTGAAAACTCAGACGCCTAGCAGCCAAGATTCTTTATTCCAGTTATTGATTTTTAGGCATTTGTAGACTCCTAATCTATATCCCAGCTTCATACAAGTTAAATCCGCTGACTGTGGACTGTCTCCGCTATAGTGAGGATGAATGAACGAAGCAGAAATAAAGAAAATTCCACTGAAAAAAATAAGACATCCCCCTAGCCCCTTGAATCTTCATATAAACGAAAACATAAAATGGAGCAAAGAAGAAATCGATTTGTTCAAGCATTATGGAGGCAAATCACTAAAAGATCAAATAATAACACTTTGTGCGGATATAGAAGAAACAGCACTCAGAATTCAGTATGGTTTGTGCACAGAAGATAAAGACATTATGTCATTTATGCCTGTTCTTCTTTACAATATAGAAGAGGAATGCAAGAAATTGCTGGATCTAATAGTTCCAATAAACAAACATATGAAACGCTAATAATTCATAGTTTTGAGTATCAAAACTAATGTTATCCCAAAAGGAAAGAGAAGGTTAAGCTTGTCATTTAGCAGGTACCGACATCACAGCTGGTTTTTCAACGGCAACAGAGGCCGTTGAGCTTTTTTTAACAAAGTAACGATCCTCTTCCTGGTATACAACACAAGGACTTTGACAGTGTGGACAATTAAAGTTTAATGCTCCTATAAGGAATGTTTTCTTTTCCAACATAGCGGCTTTTTCCTTCTCTAATTTTTTGATTTTTTGCTTTAGGCTACTCAGGCTCTTTCTCAGCGGAGCGACGCTAGTCTTCTTAACCTCCTTTTTTACTTTCTCTTCGATTCGGAGTTTTTCCTCTTCTTTGAATTGCTGAGCCATTTTCTTGGCTTCTTCCTCTATCCGAAGTTTTTCAAGTCTCATCCTCTCCTCCTCCTTGCGTTTTCTTTCCTTCAGCTTCTGCTTCTTCTCCGCCTCCCTAGCGACTTTTTCCTCCGAGGTCATGGCTTTCTTACGATTCTTTTTCGCTACCTTCTTTAGGGCCTTAGCCGCTTTCTCGAAGTCTTCCGGAGTTTTCAGCTCGCCAACCTTTGGAGCGACCTTGGGCAACAATTTCTTTGCTGCATTTACACGCATTTCCTCAACTTTTTCTTTCTGCTCCCGTATGATTTTTTTAGTCTCCTTTAAGGTCAGTTTCCTATTAAGAATCTCATTAACCAAAGCTATGGCTTCTTCAATGCTTCTACCTATCACACTTTCTAACGCAACCATGTGCGAAATACTGACCTGCCTGGCCCACACAGCCTTTTGGATGTCCTCAGGAAACTTGAAGACGTTAAGATGCGCGAGAACCCAGTGGAAATCCACGTTAAGCTCTTTACTTATCTCCCACGGGGTCATGTTCTCTTCAGTGAGCCTCTTGAAGTATTTTGCCTCCTCCTCAACCGTGTAATTTTCTCGGATCTGATTTAGCTTAAACACTGAACGTCTAGCTTTACTGTCGTTTAATCTGGTCACTCGGACAGGTACAGTTTTCCACCCGAGTTCCTTAAGGGCTCTCCATCTTCTCTCACCATCGATTAACTCGTAGGCTTTCCCCTTTTTTCGGACCACTAGGTTGCTGAGGAGCCCGTCCCTCTCTATCTCTTGCTTTAGCTCATCTACTTTAAATGTTAACCTTGGCTGATAGGGGCTCGGACCGATCAAATCTATGTCAACCTTCATTTTTTATTCACCTAATTTAGCAAAAATTGCCAACATAAAAAATAAGAAGTTTATTAAGATTTAACGATATTTTAGACTAATATCTTCTACTAATAAGGGAATTAAATTAGAGTAATCATCTTAATGAAAAAATACATTTAAAAATGTTAATAGATTAGAAATTTACAAAATAATTTGTTGTAAGTCTGAATCTATCTCTATATACTAGCCTTAATTTTGGTCTGTTTGCTTCACGAGATACCTGCCACCAGCTAATTCCTTCACAATCTTATACCCACGCTGAATGAGATCTTTTTCCTCTATCACCTTAGCCCAATAAGCCTCTCGAAATGCCTACTTGAAGGTCCACGCTGCGCCTCTTAGTGAGGACTACCTTCAGATCCGCGTCTCTATGTTCAATCTTGTTAACAATTAGGATCTATTCACTTAACGAACTGTGGGTTCTTATCCCTTGATCGTCCAGCCGATCATGCCTCTGATGTAGTACTTCTGTAGGAGTGCGAAGATCAGGACGGGAACCATTAAAAGTAGTATAGATGCAGCGGAAAGAACTCCCCAGTCTACGAAGTATACTCCCCTCATCAGCGGGATGCGTTGTGTCGCCAGCAGTCTTTCAGGAGAATAAATAAGGATTAAGGCAAGGAAGAAGTCGTTCCAGACCCACATGAACTGTAAAACAGCAACTGAAGCCAGAGCCGGCAGGGTCATTGGGAGCACTATCTTATAGAATATTTTGAACTCCGAAGCTCCATCCACTCTGGCAGCCTCCTCTATTTCGATTGGAAGGGTTGAGAAGAAATTTCTCATGAATAGTATAATCCATGCAAGTCCCCACGCAGAGTGAACAAGTATCAATCCGATGTAATTGTCTACAAGACCGAGGGTGTTCATAATCTGGAAGATTGGCACGGCAATGCTTTGCTGGGGAATTGCCATTATCAGAACTATGGTGAGGAAGATATAATCTCTAATTGGAAAGTTGAATCTAGCGAATCCATAACCCGCAAGGGAAGCTACGAGCATTGGTATGATTGTTGCAGGAATTGCAATCAAAAAGGAGTTACCAATACCCTCTCCCAGTGGTGCGGTTTGGTGGTTCCAAGCCTCCGCAAAGTTCTCGAAAGATGGGTTGAATACAGAGAAGTTCCACCAGCCGTGGACGATCTCGCTAAATGGTCTTATCGCAGCCATTAGGATGCCTAGGAAAGGCACAGTCCAAATTAGCGCAACCGACCACGCTATTATGTGAATTATTATTGTGGATTTTTTAATTTTTCTTATTCTTATCTTCATTTTTTCACCATATACTTAGTCATTCCAATAGTTACAAGTAAGGTCAACAATGTGAGAAAGGTTGCTACAACCGCCGCACTGTTAAGGTCAAATTGGCGGAAGGCAATATGATACATTAATAGGGCTAGTACGTTAGAGGCTCCTCCGGGTCCACCCAGCGTCGCAACGTAAACTATGTCGAAAATCTTGAGCTCCCACAATATGGTCATCGTAATAACAGTCAGGGTAATGGGCTTGAGGAGTGGGAGCGTTATGCGGAAGAAAGTTCGGAGAGGTGTAGCACCATCTATCTTTGCAGCTTCGTAATAGTCTTTTGGTATAGTTGCCAATCCTGCGGAATAGAGAATCATGCTGAATCCAGTCCAAAGCCAAACCGAGCCAAAAACTAGGGCGAAAAGTGCCGTATCAGGATATGCGGTCCAGGTTCTGGCTAATTGTTCGAATCCTAAGAGATTGAAAAGCGCGTTTACCACCCCGACGCCCTTCTCAAATGTGAATCGCAGAATTAGTCCGCCGACGATCATCGGTGTGACCATCCCCAAGAAGATTGTTGACTTTACTATCGATGCTCCCTTAACGTCTCTCAGGATAATCGCGAGTACAAGACCGGAAAACAGGGATAGCGGGAGGTGAATCAATATCCATATAACATTATGAATTAGCGCTCCTAACGGAAACCCTCGGGAAAGCCTCTCTACGTTCACCACTTCCCTCCTGCTCAAAACATCAAAGTAGTTATTGAGACCAACAAACTCGCCTGAAGGTGAGAAAAAACTGATGAAAATATTTTGAAGTACCGGAAAGATTACAAAAAAAATAATGAGAATTAAAGCGGGGATAAAAAAAATGGAGAGGGAAATTTTTCTGCGCGGTATTTCTCTTTCCCTCATTACGCGGCTTTTTCTTGAAGGGCTTCGAGTACGTCGTCCAATGCTTCGGGATTTACCCATAGCAACTTAAGCTGATCCCAGAATGTGGCTTGGAATTCGCCACCTATCGTGTCGTCAAGGTCGGACAAGACTTCTTTTCCTACCAAGACTTCGGCTACTCCTCTGTCAACAGCTGGATAGGCATCCAATGATACAGCGAGGGCTGTAGCAATGTGACCGCCCTGGGCTACCTGCAGTCTCTGAGCTTCAGCGCTTGCGAGGAACTGGGCGAGTTGCTTCGCTTCTTCCGGATATAACGTGTATTCCGGTACGAAGAAGTAGTCAGCAGCGAATACTAACCCCTCTGATCCCGGTATGGAGAAGACACCTAGGTCCTCTGGATCCTCGACCATTCCAGTTATCCAGCTACCCATGAAGTAGAGACCGTAGTCCCCGCCCCACCACAACTCTATTGCGGTTGTCCACTCAATTGGCTCGCTGAAGTATCCAGCTTCTAGCAAAGGAACAATTCTATCTTCAAATATAGCTCTTACTTGGGGGCTCGTCCAATCAACCGTTCCAGCTATAAGATCTCGTTGGAGCTGCGGGTCTCCAAAGGTTATTAGAAAGTGCTCGGTTACGTCCGATATAGGCCACCCAACCCCATCTCCTGTGGCTATTGGGTCTACTACCCCCGGTATATCTGCAATGGTATCAAGCAAAGTCACGAACTCCGCCCAGGTCGAAGGCGGTGTCAAGTTGTTGTCCTCGAAGAAGGATTTCCTGTACCAGAAGCCTGGTTTCACCTTACCTGTGTATGCCCCTCCATAAATCTTGCCGTCAACCTTAACTGGATCTAGAGCGCCAGGCGACAAAGTGGTCTCGTCAATCACACCAGTAAGATCCATTACGTGCCCATCTCCGGCTTTCTCATTGATAAACCATGCCCACATGAATATTACATCTCCAGGTGCAAGTCCGGCTTCAAACTGTGCTGGCAAAACGGGCGCGAGATCTTCAGCCCTGAGGATTTTGAAGTTAACCCTCATACCTGTCAGCCTCTCAAATCTGTCTATAACGGGTACAAATGCGTCCATTTCCTTTCCAGCCCAGGGACCAACGATCGTGAGAGTTGGTTGTAATCCGGCCAGTCCTTCCTCCACCGCCTTCAAACGCCCCTCAATTGCTTCTATTGTCTCTACACTGGTACCAACCTTCTCAGCTACGTCTCCCATGCTTGCTGCCAGATCCCCCATGGCCCCTGTTAGCTCCACTACGCTCCCTGACAAATCCGCTACGCTTTCTACAGTTGCCCCTAATTGACTTGCTACTGTCATCGCGTAGTACAAAGAACCTGCAGAAACTATGATGGCAATGATCACTAAAGCTGCAATTACATTCTCCATTGTTGTTGCCATATTTTTTCTCCTCTAGTATACTAAAAATATAGCAGTATTTATACATTCGTTGTAATAATCTAAAATAGGTTTTAAGCATTATTAAACCATGTATTTAAGCGGGCTTATTCTAATGTCTGAGGTCATCAGATTAGGCGAAGTTCAACTGAAAGATTATGCAGAAATTGTTGGAGAAAAGGAAGTTGACTACATAAAAACACTGGCTGACGAATTGACTGGAAGATCAGTCACTCACATTAATTCTTGTGCGTTTGGCGGTGGAGTCGCGGAAATTCTGTACAATATGGTTCCTTTAATGCGGGATGTAGGGATAGACGCCCAATGGAAAGTGATCAAGGGCTCTGATGAATTCTTCAATGTAACAAAGAAGTTCCATAACGCACTACAGGGCATGGACATAGAACTAAGTGGTGAGATGAAGGAGATTTACATGCGGCACAACAGTATGAACAGTGAGTTACTCAGCTTGGACAACGATTACGTCATAATTCACGATCCTCAGCCGGCTGCAATGATTCAAATTTACCGTAAACGGTTTGGAAAATGGATTTGGCGTTGTCATATAGACCTTTCTGCAGCCAATATGGCTTTCTGGAGTTTCTTAAAAACCTATATTCAACAATATGATGCGGCGATATTCTCGATGCAGAAGTATGTCAAGCCCGGCATAGAAAGCCTTAAGATCGCAATCATCCCCCCATCAATAGATCCTCTAAGTGATAAAAACAAAATATTATCCGAGAGCCAAATCTTGAGAATTCTAGAGAAATACGATGTGGACCCTGATAGACCGATCATCACGCAGGTTGCTCGATTTGATCCATGGAAAGACCCTTTGGGGGTCATTGATGTCTATCGAATCGTGAAAAGATGGCTTCCGGAGGCTCAACTTTTATTAATCTCAAGTATGGCTCATGATGATCCAGAGGGGTGGATCTATTACGAGAAAACCGCTAGGTATTCAGGAGAAGACTATGATATACATTTCCTAACGAACCTTGTGGGCGTTGGAGATTTAGAGGTTAACGCTTTTCAGAGGGCGTCAGATGTTGTCTTGCAGAAGTCGATACGTGAAGGCTTTGGCCTTAGCGTCACAGAAGCCTTATGGAAGGGGGTTCCCGTAGTAGGTGGCAACGTGGGTGGTATTCCTCTTCAAGTTATCGATGGGGAAACCGGATTCCTAGTGAACATAGTGGAGGAAGCTGCCGAAAAGACTATTTATCTACTGAAGCATCCGGAAGAAGCTAAGAGCATGGGAGAAAAGGGTAGAGGACACGTCTTAAGAAACTTCTTAATAACAAGGCATTTAGGAGATTACCTTAAACTACTTAAACACCTTTAAACCAAATTTAGCTGATAATTCTTGCCCTGCGCTATATTTCTTGTGGCAAGGATCATGAAATTACCTTTAATAAGGGGGGTAACAACCTCTATTTAATATTGCTGAGAGGCCCAACCACTAATGCTAATTCAGGAAATGATCCTAGAGAATTTCATGTCCTATGAATATGCTAGGATACCCCTTAAGTCAGGCGTTAACGTTGTCTGCGGGCCCAACGGTTCCGGCAAATCTTCTATGCTGCTCGGAATCTCGGTTGCCCTGGGTCAGTCATACACAGAAAGATCAAGGAAATTGAGTGATCTCATTCGTTGGGGTAAGGACCTAGCTCGTGTAACCCTGATTCTAGACAACTCCCGTAAAAAAGGTCGTCGGCCCATTCCGAAAATTAAAAAGGATCAAATCTTCTTATCGAGGATCTTGAGGCGGGATG
>Ga0209636_10008700_pt1 | contig 10340 bp, 2 predicted proteins | sample DeeMarSWOR152_54_FD_187464 | JGI IMG/M metagenome (GOLD analysis project Ga0209636, IMG submission 187464) | Marine sediment microbial communities from White Oak River estuary, North Carolina - WOR-1-52-54 (SPAdes) (version 2) | ecosystem: Environmental > Aquatic > Marine > Intertidal zone >... | reverse complement strand
CAAGACCCACCGAATATATGGTTATGTTGTGTATCCTAACAGCCTGCATTGTTTTATTTGTGACATTTCCGTTCTCAGGATGCCCTGGTGCATCTGGTTTTCCATCTGTAAGTAAGATCATTAGCAGAGTCTTATGCGGATCGCCGTGATCGATTAATTCCTGAGCAGAAAGATTTAAAGCCTCATCGATATTGGTTCCAGCCCCCGAGGTGATAATAGCGAGATTTTTCTTTATTCCTTTATAATCTGTTGATAAATGTCCCGCATAATCAGTTACCAAAGTGGCGTTTGCTGCGAAATTAACAACTGCACCTCTATCTGGAAAGAGCATCTTATTTACAAAATTCTGGGTCGCTTCCACTCTTAAATAATTTGGATCGCTTTCTCCCATTGAACCTGAGGAGTCCATAACAAAAATCACATCGATTGCTGCGGCCGGTTCTCCCAAAGCATTTATTTTTAGGGTAACCATGGCCTCGTTCGGCTCATTTTGGCTTTGAGCCGGCCATATTAAATTCGGCTCTACATGTTTGTCTATCTCTAGATATGGACGCGCTGAGACCGATGATGCTGATAATAAAATAAAAAGCAGGAATGCCACAGCAGCGATTAATAACAAAGGGGTCAATTTAATATGCCTTGTTGTAAGCCCAAGGTCGGTGTTACAGTTATTTTTCAAGACAATCATATCTGCTCTTCCCCTTTATACTTGTTCGATATCACTTTTGGAATGGAATACGGGAATTGTGGCCTACGTTTTCTTCTTCTTTTTCCATATCTTTTTTAGTTTTTTCTTGTCTTTTTTGACGATATCTTCGCCATCCTTCACTTGTGGTTCTTTGATTGCAGATTCCTTAATTTCGGTGATTATGGAAGCGGCCTTCATAGAATCTTCCGGAACCTCCTTAGGACTGGGAAGCTCTTCTCCTGTTATTTCGATATCATCGATGGATTCCATCATAGATTTCTTTCCCATGCTGGGAGGTGGTGGAGGGGGTGGGAAATGTGCAGCTCGGGCTACGGGAAGACCACGCTCCTCGATGCCCTCCATTTCAAACACAAGCGGTTCCTTAACTGTTTTTGGAACCTTGTGCTTGCTCTTTACAGTGATACCTTCTTTTTTACGACTGAAGACCCCTCTGAACCTTCTATGCTTTTTTCCTTCCGCAACCGGTTTTGGGGCCTTCTTCTCCTCCCTATACCATGACTGCAGTTTGCCCACTTTTAGCAGTATAAACATGAGGAGAATAAAAAATAACAAGAATATAAAACCAATACCAGGAAGATTCTCCTGAAACGCACGCCAGTAATCGGTAGGATTGTTTATTTTGACTTTATCTCTGATCACTTCCTCATTACCCAGGGTATCGACTGATTTTATTTCATAGTCGTGTATTCGATTGTCATTCTCTGAGGTGAGCCATCTAAATGTATAATTGCCTGTGTAGTTGTCGTAAACCATGGCTCTCCAGACGGTGCTATCTATGTTAATATAAACTGCCTCTATACCGGTATCATCACTGCAATTCACCTCGAACTTGATGTGACCTGTCTCTTTGGCCTGCGGTTTAGGATTCACCAATATTATTTCCGGTCCTGTATTGTCCACAAACACCGTGGTTTCCCTGTTCGATTCCTGACCTGTGAAATCAATAGAGCTGATGTATATTGTGTGCAGACCGTCTTCGAACTGGGTCGTATCGATATTGGTTTCGTAAGGTGCATTTATACCGACGCTTACCAGATCCATCTCAATGCCATCGTCGATGCTCATAATCACCTTACGCACTCCACCGCCTGCATAAACACTGAGGGTGATTTCGCCTCTCAAATGGGTTCCATTCTTTGGAGTTAAAATCACAAGCTCGGGTGCAATATTATCCACAATAACGGTCACTGACCTATCTGTGATGTGGCCTGCATCATCTACAACACGCACGGTGATCATATGCTCGTTGTCGCTGACTAGGGTTGTGTTAAAAGGATTTTCAATAGGTACCCATCCGCTATCATCAACTGTGTACTTCACTGTGTAGTTGAACGTATCCTCCACTGAGACATTGATATATATCTCGCCTGAAACATACTCACTGTTCATAGGTGAAAGAATCTTTAAATCAGGTGGTGTGTTATCCACACGGAATATTATCGATTCTGCTTCCGTCGATTTTCCAGATTTGTCGAAGGCTGTTGCGTTGATCGTATATATACCATCGTCTACGGTACGAGTATCCATACTGTATTCATAGTAACCAGTCTCACTGTTGTATGGTATCTCAATCATCATCCCAAACATTGTGATTGTAACGAAATCTATACCGACATAATCTGTAGCTGAGATTTCGAATGTATGAATTCGTTCTATAAATTGATCCTCTACAGGAGAGATGATGGAGCATTTAGGTGGTGTGTTGTCAACATATACATTGATGGTCTGTTGCGTTAAATGCCCTATCATATCCATGACTCTTATCGAAAGCGTATGCCAACCGTCTAGTGTTGCGGTTGTGTTCCAAGGCACAACTATTGGCTCCCAACCTCTGTCATCTATGCTGTATTCCTGAGGCCCAATAAAGGCGTCCTGTGCACTTATATTCACAATAATTTCACCTGAAATGTAATCTCCATTTGAGGGATATATGATCTTCAGTACTGGTGGATGATTGTCCACTTTGAAGCTTATGGGTCCATCCGCCGCATTTTTACCTGATAGGTCAAGTGCTATTGCCGATACGTTTCTTACATTGTCTTCCGGCTCTAGCCTGGTATCAAGTGGAAACTCATAATAACCTGTCTGCATGTTGTAAGTAGCATTGATTACCATACCATAAACGCTTACAGCCACATAATCTATGCCAACAGCATCGGTTGCAGCGATTTGGAAGGTGAATGTGTCTTCAACATATTGATTTGGTGCAGGAGATACGATATTACATGTGGGTCCAAAATTATCCACAAAGACATCGACCCATTGTTCTGTGACCTTTCCTGAGTAATCTAAGGCGCGAATGCTTACCCTATGGCTTCCATCAATATCCTTGGTGGTGTTCCAAAATGCTGTCCAGAAATCGTTAGTTTGCAGGGTCATTCCTATCCAATTCGTCATATCGATCCTATATTCCACTGAAAAGATAAATGCATCAATCGCAGTTATATTTACACTGTAATTGCCCTCTACATACTCGCCATTTCCTGGGCTATTCATTATCAACAAAGGTGCATTGTTGTCCACGTTGAAGAAAATAGGACCAGCAACTGCCCACTTGCCAGAAAGATCGAATGCGCAAGCTGTTATATTATAGGTGTCATCATTCATAGCATAGGTGCTTATCATGTACTCATAATACCCTGTTAAGGTATTATAAAGTGCTAACTGTGTGGATCCAAAAACTGTGATCTCCACGTAATCTATGCCAATATTTTCAACTGAAGGTGAATCTTCTGCAGCTATTTGGAAGGTGAATACACTGTCGATATATTGGCCGGATATTGGGGAATTTATTGTAATCGTAGGATCATGATTATCTAATACCACATCAACTGATTGCTCAGTGACATGTCCTGCGGCATCTCTCGCTCGGATTGTTAATGTATGTCCTCCATCAGTGAATTTGGTCGTGTTCCAAATGCCTGTCCAATTCGGTTGAGGTCCTATCATCGTCACCCATTGTGTGGTGTCCACTTTGTATTCAACTGCCGTGATAAATATATCTGTGGAAGTCACATAAACAATGTAATTGTTAGATAAATATTGCCCATCAACTGGTTTGTCGATAGTCAATAACGGTTCATTGTTATCTACATTGAAGCTCCTCGGCCCTACAGATGTTGTTTTTCCAGAGAGATCGTATGCCGTCATGCTGACATCATAGGTTCCATCCAACTCTGTAAATGTATTAACAGTGTACTCATAATGTCCTGTCAAGGGATTATGAGACATGATCTGTGTAATCCCAAAGACAGTAATCTCCACGTAATCTATACCAACGGTGTCCATTGATGTTGCCTGGAAAGTGTATGTCCCCTCGATGTACTCGTTGGGAATGGGTGCACGTATCATTAAGGTCGGAATATTGTTATCCACTATGACAATAATCGATTGCTCTGCCACGTGCGATGCATTATCCGTTGCTCTCACAGTTAAGGTATGCTCTCCATCTGCGAAGTTTGATGTGTCCCAAGATCCAGACCAGGGAGATACAAAAGTCATTTTCACCCAGTTCGTGGAATCTATTCGATACTCAACCGATTTGAGGAAGGTGTCTGTAGCTGTTACAAGAATCGTATAAACACCGGAGACATATTCGTAGTGAACCGGCTGGTCGATCGTTAATAAGGGGTCGTTATTATCCACAAAAAAGGTAATTGGTCCATCTGTCAGAGCTTTTCCTGAGAAATCGTAGGCTGTTGCGGTTACATCATAGATACCATCTGGATATGCTATTGTGCTTTTAACATATTCATAATAACCTGTGCCGGAATTGTACGTTGCTGTCACAGTCGAACCAAACACTGTGATATCAACATGGTCGATACCAACAGGATCTGAAGCATGAACCTTGATCGTAAGCAATCCCTCAGTAAATTGATCTTGTACTGGTGAAAGGATGGTACATGCTGGGTTGTTGTTGTCCACGATCACTGTCACCATCTGCTGCGATATATGGTTTAGGGTATCCCTAGCCCTTACGGTTATTGTATGTTCTCCGGCAATATATCCTGTGGTATCCCAAATGCTGTTCCATAAAGTTGGCCCACCACCCATTGTATTCCAAGCTCCTGTGTCAATCTTGTATTCAACTATAGGCGTGAACGGTCCATCAGTTGCAGTTGCATTGATGTAGCTGATTGTATCAGAAACGTAATCATCTTCGCTCGGGTCTGTAATGGTGAGTATCGGTTCGTTGTTATCTATATAATAATCAAGGGTTATGGGCGAGAGAGGATCATTTACGTTCCCTGCTTTGTCGTATATATTCACATTTATCCTGGCTGAGCCATCAGTGTGCAGGGTTGTCACCGCTGTAAGCTCATAATATCCTGTAAAACTGTTATATGTGGCTCTCTTTGTACCTTGAGTCCAAATGTCTGATCCACCTGTATCGACAAATGTGATCTCCACATAATCCACATCCAAGTTGTCGTTGGCCATGATTCTATAAATATAGGTGCCTTCTATATACTGACCTGAGCTGGGTAGAACCGCGAAACCTGTGGGTGGACTATTATCAACAATTATCTCCACCGTGGTCTGTGCAGTGATTCCATATGGACCATCATCCATCACTTCAAATTCTATAGTGTGAGTCCCCTCGGTTAAAAGCGTTGTGTCAAATTGGCCAGCATCACTGATATAATTGGAAGTTCCGCCCACTAAATCTAGGTCATACCATGTTGTACCACCATCTATTCGATATCTTGGCCTTGGGCTCTCATCATCCCTTATGCCATCGGTATCCACAGCACTGATATTCATCTGATAAACACCTCTAATAACATCTCCATCTTTTGGCTGTACAACATACACAGATGGTTCGTTTTGAATTATTACTGAAGAAGTGTTCACTATGGAGTTGTCGTAAAGGTCATATACCATCACCTTTAGATTGTGAGGACCATCAGAATAGCCTGTGGTTAATAAGGAGAACTCAAAATTACCTGTCAGATCCAAAGCTCCATCGAAGGCTGCAAAAGCATCATCAACGTAAAGCTCAGCGTACTTGGCTTCGCTTTCAGGATAAGGATCGACTCGTACCGAGTACATATTCTTGATTATTTCTCCAGGTGAGGGATTGAGTATTGATAATGAATCCAATAGGATATTATCCACGATTACGCTCACAGATCCAGTTGCCACTGCACCTGTTGCATCAGTTGCCTGAAACTCAATAACATGAGGTCCATCGCTAAGTGTGGATGTGTCGAAGAATGCGGTATAAAACACTGGAGCCGCAACGCCTGGGGTGACTGTGGAAACATCATTGAGCCAATCACTTTCTGAGTCAGTGTCGATGTATGGATTGCGCTGTAAAGCTCTCGAGGGAGATGCATAAATCGACCAGCCTAAACCTCCGCCCTCCCAGCAAACATAATCTACATCAGATACACCATTGTTCAGATTAACGAAATCACCAGTGTTTCCAAGCCTATCACCAATCAATCCTGCATCGTAGTCGGGCTGATACCCGTAAACAGATTCGAAGGATGCGGCGTTAATTGCCACTACAATTGTGCCATAGGCAGGTATTGTGGCACCACCTGGGAAGGTGAAGAACATGCCTACATCATCGGTAAGGGTCCAGCCATTCAGATTTACATCTGCATCAGTAGGATTGAACAGTTCTATCCACTCTGCGTTGGGTGTTGGATGATCGTACATCACCTCCGAGATTACCACATACCCTATTGAAAGCGTATTAGCCATGTCATACCACATTCCATAATCAACACGATATTGAGGGTTTATGATGTCATCCACGATAGGATCACCATTGGGATCTGTCGCTTTGATTGTTAAGGCATAGGATGTGCCTGAGATAACTTCACCCTTGGCAGGTTGCATTATCTGTAGCGTAGGCTCGTTTACGAAGTTCACAAGCACTGTATCAGCTAGTGAATTTCCTTCAGGATCGTAGACCAATGCTTTTAGGGTGTGGGAACCGTCTGGGAACCATACTGTATCCAAAGTTATCTCGTAACCCCAGTTATCTGCTGGCCACTCAATCTCGGTGTACTCAACAACTGTAAGCGCTCCATCAATGTAAAGCTCTGCGTATCCGGGTCCTGGGTAGGCGGTATTGTCTTGATCATCGTCCTCAAAATCAACGTAAACGGTGTAAACACCGGAAAGCATCTCACCTGCCGAGGGTCTTATAATATCTACCGAGAGAAGATCATCCCAGTTGTCGAAGGTGTAAGTCTCGTAACCTGAGCTTTCTCCCGCACCGTTTATGGCTCTTGCCCGAAGCTGATGGTATCCGTCGTCATAGTTCTTTGTATTCAAGGTGTACGAGTATTCATCGGGATTGACTGTGGGTGCCATATCGTTAACATATTCACCATCCACGTAAAGTTCTAGCCTGTCTGCATTTATTGCTGTAACAACCACATTTTGTGTTCCGGAAATCGTTCCTGACGGTGGTGAGATGATCACAACTCCCGTTGGAGGAGCAATAGATGTTGGATTGACAATTGCTATTGTGATTGTACGCCACATTGTCACGCCATCGTTGTCCTGAACAACTATCCTAATGTCGTACACACCATTGTCGTACTTTGTTGTGTCCCATGTAGTCTCAAACACAGGACTGCCAGGTGATCTCTGGGAAAGCGAGGTCCAAGATACCTCCCCTTCTACCTGGAACCCAACATAGTTTATGTCATCGCCTACCACTGCGTCCTCGTCATCTGCATCGATTCTGAAATTGTACTCATTGCCATTTACTGTGCTGCCGTCAACAGGTGAAACAAGTCTGACCCATGCACATCCGGTATGCAAATAAGCCCAGCTTGGGGCTATGTACAGCTCACCTGCTGTGCCCTGGGTCTTGACCTTATCCACATTGATTGTTCTGTCCCAGAAGAAATCCTGTTCACCTGCGGGCATGTCTGTGTCGGTAAACCTGATCAACATACCCAGGAGATCATGATTGGTTATCCAAAGGTCGTATGCGCTATCGATCAGCTCGGGCGAGCCAGGAATGTACGGGATCAAAAACTCGAACTCGTATCTATCATCGATTGTTCCTGAGGGATTGTAATAAAGGCCATCTGCATTTCCATCTGTATTGCTGGAGTCTCCGCTTGTCGAATCGTCCTCCCAGTCTCCATCGCCTGCTGCATCGAACCAGCCTTCAGAATATATTCCCTGGCTTGTCACCTGCTGATAATGCTCGTATTCTGGACCTATTGGAGCCGGGGCACCGGAGAGAACACCGTTTCTTGCACCGTATGGAGCCGCACTTCCTTCCTCAAAGTACAATCTCAAATAATCCGATGGGTTGTTATCATTATCGTAAATTATCATCCCGATATAGATGTACCCGGTGGGGGATACAATATTCGGGTCCTGACAGATGAAAACCGTGGCATTGAGGGTGGTACCCCTGAAGTTGGATAATATGATATCCCGCTGGTAACAGTCGGACCATCCAAAGTCATTTGTGATATCACCGTCTATCGCAGGCGAAATATTGCTGTAGGTTGAATAAAAGGACCTCTCTTTTGTCATAATGCCCAGCTTTAAATCAGCATAATTTGCAACATTTGAAGGATTATCACCAGTTAAATCCCAGTAGTACCAGTCTGCACTGCCCTGTTCGAATATTGAGAAGAAAATCCCGATTTCATCATCCCTTACAATATTCAAGTCCGACCCCGTGCCACCAGTATCCTCTTTTGGATCAAGGGGTATCTGCCATTCCCATCTAAGATAGGAAAGGCCCCAACCAATACCAAGGGAACAGTCTACGGGAGGCATATCGGGATCGGGCAGCCAACCTCCGTTCCAGTACCCGTCTATAATATTGCTAGACCTATCGGATCTGAGATAATTTTCATTTCCGTTTGTTAGGGTATCATCATGGGAACCGTCGTTTCTACCCGCCTGATTTCCCTCATCAAAGTACAATCTCACCTCATTGCTCGAGCCCGTGTTTGAAGCCTGATAGACCAGTCCAAGATACAGATAATTGTCATCGTTTTGGAAGAAAAGATAGCATCTGATATACTGCGGAGTTACAGAATCGAAATTGTACAATATTATTTCTCTTACATATGCTGAATCCCATTCTGTTGGATCGCCTGCTCCAGAGATGGCACCATCCAATGTAATATCTGTAAATGCGGTTGGATTGTAATAGCTGTAAAGCTGCAATGGATTTCCAGCATCATCTGGTATGTGCCCTTTTGAGTTGGGCATGCTCCATTCTACTACTACCAATCCTGCAAAAACCATCCAAATAGCCATAGTGCTTGCTACCAATTTGATTGTATTTTTTTTCATTTTCTGACCTCCATTCCCCGTTGTTAGGGTTTTAAATATTATCGAAAAATCTCTGCCTTTTACATTTATAGTTTTCTGTACAAATTTGGATAGTTGATAATTGTATAAACTAAATATAAAACAGAAAAAATTGGTGAGTATAATAGCTAATACTTCAATTTAAAGATGCTGGGTATAAAGATAACAATAATCATCTTAAATTTAAAATCTATAAATGCCAAATTTTTCATTCCCCCAAATGTTTAAATAGAAAAATACTAATCCAAAGCTAGGTTCTAACGATGAATGGTATTACTTGGATGAAATATCTCATCCTGTTTATAGTAGCATTTCTGCCTTCCATAGTTTATATCATTTGGATAAGAAATACCGAGAGATATGAGCGTGAACCCTGGTTTAGGATTGGTGCAACATTTGTTTGGGGGGCGGTATTCGGGGTGATTCTTGGTGTATTATTCTCTGTAATTTTAATGGTTGTTTTTGGCTTGGCCCTTCCTGAGAGATTGTACGATGCCATATCTGAGAATGAAAGCTATTCTACAATATTATTGGTGTGTATAATCGCACCGATAGCTGAGGAGGCTGCAAAGGGTCTTGGAGTCTTTACCGCAGGAAGAGATTTGGACGAGGTGGAGGATGGTTTGGTATACGGTGCATCAGTGGGGCTTGGATTCGCGGCCACTGAAAACCTGCTTTATGAATATGTGGCCTTAACAACAGCTGGATTTGCCGCTTTTGTAGTAACTGCAATCGTAAGAAGCATATCAAGCGCCTTGCTTCATGCAAGTGCCACCTCGGCAACAGGTTATGGGATAGCAAAAAAGAAGGTATTGGGCCCGGGAAATCACATAATACCCTATTATTTATTGGCTGTTCTTATGCATGCTACATTCAATTTCCTTGCAGTTATCGGAATTATATTCGCCGGAAATGCTGGTGCAGCCCTGTTCGGGTTGCTGGTAGCGATAATGTTCGCCGTAGCTGCAATCGAATTCACAAGAAATAAGATTCACCAGTTGGATGTATCACATCTTACTCGGGAAAAATGGCGCAGATATATATAGAGAGGAGATATATGGAGGAATAATTGAATAATTTAATTTAAGAGGTGACACCTTTCATGGGAAAAATGGCGGTAATTGCCATTGGAGGAAACGCCATACTTCAGCCCGATGAGACCTGGAGCGTAAAAGAACAGCGTGAGAACATTAGTATAACATGCGTTCATATAGCAAATTTGATACAAAACGGCTATAATGTTGTTATAACCCATGGTAACGGCCCTCAAGTTGGCAACATCCTGCTAAGAAACGAGATTGCAGAAGGTATTGCTCCT
>Ga0209636_10008699_pt1 | contig 10341 bp, 10 predicted proteins | sample DeeMarSWOR152_54_FD_187464 | JGI IMG/M metagenome (GOLD analysis project Ga0209636, IMG submission 187464) | Marine sediment microbial communities from White Oak River estuary, North Carolina - WOR-1-52-54 (SPAdes) (version 2) | ecosystem: Environmental > Aquatic > Marine > Intertidal zone >... | reverse complement strand
GACCTTCTCTGCGATGGTCTCCATGATTAACGGTTTAAGGTGTTCGACTCCATGCTCAAAGAACTCCTTCTGTTCCTCGGCGATGGCTTCCATGACTTTTATCATGGTGCTTCTTCTCTGATTCAGGGCGTTGAGAAACCATCTTGCCTGCTCCAGCTTCTGCCTGATGTAATTTTTGGTCTCAACCGACGATCCCGAGCCTTTTCTTATCATCTCTCGATAGGTGGGGTTTATTCTCAAGCGGGGAACGTTTTTGTCATTATGGAAGACCACGCACTCCTTTCCGATTTTCTCCACTATCAGGTCCGGGACAATGGGGAATGCTCCTCTGGCGAATCTTCCCGCCGCAGGCTTGGGAGAGAGGCTTCTTACTACGTCCAGCGCTCTCTGCACCTCTTCGAAGCTGACCCCCAGCGACTTGGAGAGCTGAAAGGGGCTTTTCTTATCCAGTTCAGATAGATGCTGGCTGACGATCCGGTAAGCCAAATCTTCCTTCAAGTTCCTCTCCTCCAGCTGGATGAGAAGCGATTCCCTGAGGTCTCTGGCTCCAACTCCAGGTGGATCGAAGGATTGAATAAGCTGGAGCATCTTCTTAGTCTTCTCCGGATCGGATTTCAAGGCTGATATGATCTCCTCGATAGAACAGGTAAGATAGCCGCTCTCATCTATGTTGCCGATGATGTACTCTCCGATCTCGATCTGCTCCCGGGTCAGCTTATTGAACTTGAGCTGCTCCAGAAGATGGTCATATAAGCTCTTCTCAACCACCTGAACGGGTTCGAAGCGCTCCACATCTTTTTCCCTCTCGACCCTTACCTGGTAGTCTATGTCGTCGCCCAGGTAGTCTTCCCAGTCTATCTTGGAGAGTTCCGGGTCATCTGCTGGTTCCTCCTCAACTCGCTCCATCTCCGGGTCCTCAGCTTCCTGTACCGTATCTAATTCCTCCAGAAGGGGGTTCATCGAGAGTTCCTGGCGTAGCGTCTGCTCCAGTTTCAAAATAGGCATCTGGAGCATCCGCAGGGATTGAATGAGCTGCGGCGCCAGCACTTGCTTCAGTTTGGCTTCAAGTCCCAGTCGCATAAACGTCTCTTTTTTCCAATTATCGGTAGATGACCGTATCTAATTTAATCTAAACTTCTCACCCAAATAGATCTTCCTGGCCTGCGGATCGGAAGCCAAAAACTCGGCTGATCCCGATTTCAAGATCTCACCTTCACACATAATATACGCACGATCGGTTATGGATAGTGTCTCCCGGACGTTGTGATCGGTTATCAGGACACCTAACCCTTTCTCTTTCAAGCGATAAACTATCTTCTGTATCCCCTCTACCTTTATCGGATCTATCCCGGAGAATGGCTCATCCAAGAGCATGAATTTGGGCTGGTTAACTAAAGCTCTGCTTATCTCCAGTCTCCTCCTCTCCCCACCGGATAGGGTATAGGCTTTGTTTTGGGCTAAATGAGCTATGTCCAGTTCGTTCAGAAGTGCTTTTAATCTCTCTTCCCTTTCCTTTTTGCTTTTTTTCTGCATTTCCAGGACAGCCGAGACATTCTGTTCCACCGTCAGTTTTCTGAAGACAGAGGGTTCCTGGGATAAATAGCCCACTCCCCTCTGTGCCCTTTTGTACATGGGGACGTGGGTCACCTCCTGATCATCTATTAATACCTTTCCCCCGTCTGGCTTGATGAACCCGATAATCATGTAGAATGTGGTGGTCTTTCCTGCGCCGTTGGGGCCCAGAAGCCCCACGATCTCACCTTGATTCACCTGAATGGATACTTCGTTCACCACCCTGCGTTTCCTGTAGACCTTAATCAGATTCTTGGTACTCAGAGTTGACACTTGAGCTTTATCCTCATCCTGGGCTTAAGGGCTCTTTTTCTTTCCCGTGATTTCGCCTTTGACTTGCGTCTTTATCTTAATGTTTTTGAGATTTTGATCGGCTTCCAGCCCGTAGCCGGTCATTACATCCTTGTCTTTGGTTATCTTAACGAAGTCTTCAGTTATTATTTTATTGGTGCTTGAGTTCCAGTTCAAGGTCCGGGTTTCCAGCCTGACACCTTCATCCGTGGTCACACGTACGTCACCCCACACGCCCAGCGTCTGCTCTTTCTCCTTGATCCAGCCGCTATCAGCCACGAGGTGGGAGGTGTGTTCACCCTGCTCGTCGAAAAAATCGACCAGCAGGCTCTCCGCCTGAGTGAGGTCCTTGCTTGTCCATTTGGCCACCGTCCTGGCCTTTATCACCGTTCTCTTCACTCCATCCTGGGTGAAAACCATTGTGGCATTGCTCAGAACCTGATCCGGTAAACCATCCGAAAGCGGCGCTTTTTTAGGCTGTTCCTTCTGGCAGCCGCTTAAGAATATCAAGGCTCCGCCCAGTAATATAATATATCTTTTTGCCAGATACATATCAATCTTATTTAATACGAGACGGAACCAAGACGGGATAGCTTTTTCAGCGGCTGGATTTTCTGTCCGGATGAAGCAGGCCTCGACTTCCATCTCGCGTGCATCCAGAGCCATTGAGACGGGTGCTCCCGGATGATCTGTTCCAGGATTTCCGTATATCTCTCGGTCAATTCTCGTACGTCTTGGTTCTTATCTCCGCGTGATTCGAACTTGAGGGGCGGTTTGACCAGAATCCTGTATCTTTCATTTCGTTCTCTCAGAATGGCCACAGGGATTATGGGAGAACCTATCTTCAGATGGAGGAAAGCCGGGCCCACAGGAGTTCTGGCGGCCCTTCCAAAGAAATCAACAAATATCCCCTTCACCCTGGTCGAGTCCTGATCCGCCAGTACCCCCAGAAGCCTTCCGGCTCTCAGGGCCTTGATCGCTCTTCTGACATCCTGGGAGGAGGATATATTTTCCAGCCCCACCGACTCTCTGTTCTTTATTAGAAGTCTATTCAATCTTGCGTCGTAAAGCTCCCGGCCAATCACCGAGAACTTGTATCCCTTTAAGGAGAGACAAGCGGCCAATAGCTCGAAGTTCCCTATGTGTCCGGTCAGCACAATTACCCCTTTGCCCTTTTTGTAGGCCCTGTCCAGATGCTCGACTCCCTCGATCTCGATTATCTCGTCGATTCCTGAGGGGTCCAGTTTTCTAAGACGGGCGACGTCAGCTGCGTTTTTGCCAATCTCCTGAAACACGTCCAAGGCGATTATTCTTAATTCCTTTTCGCTTTTTGCCTTTTTGAAAGCGGACCTGAGATTCTTCAAGGTAGTTCTGCGGGCATCCTTCAGCAGAAAGAAAGCCCATCTTCCTAAAGTTTCCCCCCCAAAAATCGCATTTTTTCGAGACAGAAGGTTGAAGAAAAAGATGAGGGTGGTGACAAACCTGTAGACCAGCCAGTTTTTGATTCTTTTTCTTATTCTTCTCAATGGCTTCAAACCACCCCTGACTTCAAAAGATCGTGCAGATGCAGAATTCCGGTGGGCTGCTTTTTTCCATTGGTGATGATTAGACAGGTTATGTTGTAGGCTTCCATTACATTCAGGGCTTTGGCAGCTAACTCCTCCCCCTCAATGGTCTTCGGATTTTTGGTCATCACCTCCTTTGCCTTGAAGTTGAAGATCTCATCAGTTTTTTCCACCAGCCTCCTTAAGTCACCATCGGTAAAGATGCCGACAAGCTCCTTGTTGGCGTTCACCACGGTGGTGGCCCCGAATCGCTTGGAGGTCATCTCCAGTATGACATCCTTCACGTTAGTGTCCTCTGTGACCACAGGAACTTTATCGTCTGTGTGCATTATATCGGAGACCTTCAAAAGGAGCCTCTTTCCCAGGTGACCGGCCGGATGAAGCAGGGCAAAATCCTCGGAGGAGAAACCTCTTTCCTCCAGTAAAGCTAAAGCTAAAGCGTCACCCATAACCAGGGCTGCGGTGGTACTGCAGGTGGGAACCAGATTGTTGGAACAGGCTTCCTCTTCCACCGAGACGTCGATTACCACGTCTGATTTCTCTGCCACAGGCGATTTGAGATTAGCGGTGAAGGTAATGATAGGCACGCCCAGCCTCTTTATCAGAGGGACCATCTGGTAGAGTTCATCCGTGCTGCCAGACTTGGTTATGGCGATGACTACGTCCTCACGGCACACCATTCCTAAATCCCCATGAACCCCTTCTGCGGGATGCAGGAATATAGCCGCAGTGCCGGTAGAGGCTAAAGTGGCTGCGATTTTCTTGCCGATTATTCCCGATTTTCCTATTCCGGTTACTATCACTTTTCCCTTGCAGCCTAGTATCAACTCAACAGCCTTCACGAATTCCTGATTTATCTTTTTTTCCAGATCAGAGACGGCTTTGGCCTCTTTTCTTATTATCTGACGAGCTTTTTCCAGTATCATAAAAAGTCCTCCGGATTAACCCTTTTGCTTTCAAGGATCAGATCTATCACTTCCCTGACCGCTCCCTGACCCCCGTTTGCTTTTGTAACATATGCGGCATATTTCTTGGCCACTGAATTCGAATTTTTGACTGCGATGGGCAGGCCCACTTTTCTCAAAACCGGAACGTCCAGAAGATCGTCGCCCACGTAGGCGATCTCCTGATCCTCAATCTTCAATTCCCCCTTGATCTTCTGGTAAGGGCCGTTTTTCTGGCTGGCGTCCAGGAATGCGTGCTTTATGCCCAGCTCCTTTGCCCGCAACTGGGTAGCTTTCGATTTCCTGCCAGAGATAAAAGCCACCTCTATCCCCGCTTTTTGGGCCAGATAGATTCCCATCCCATCCGATATGTTGAATTTCTTTGCCTCCATTCCATCATCTGATATGAATACGCCGTTGTCCGTCAATACCCCATCTACGTCCAGAATCAGAAGTCTGATTTTCTTGAGTCTTTCTTTTAATTCAGAATTTATTTTTCTCATTTACTCAAGGCGTCCTGAATCCTTTTCACGCTCAACAAAAGCTCTTCCATCTTATCAAGGGGCAGCATGGAATCCTTGTCGCATAGGGCCTGGCCCGGATCGGGGTGAGTTTCCACAAATAGAGCATCGCATCCACAGGCCATCGCAGCCCGGGCCAAAGGCAAGATGAACTCAGGCTGCCCACCGGATGAATCACCTTTTCCTCCTGGAAGCTGCAGGCTGTGCGTGGCATCAAAGACTACTGGATAGCCCAAGCCGCGCATTATCACCAAAGACCTCATATCCACGACCAGATTGTGATAACCGAATGTGGTGCCCCGCTCGGTGAGAAGAATCTGGTCATTGCCCACAGACTCAGCTTTTTCAGCAATGGACTTCATATCCTCCGGGGCTAAAAATTGTCCCTTTTTTATCTCCAGTGGTTTTTTTGTTCTGGCTGCCGCTAAGACGATATCTGTTTGCCTGCATAAAAAGGCCGGAATCTGCAAAACGTCAACTACCTCGGAGACCGGTTTTGCCTCTTCTTTTGAGTGAATGTCTGTTAATACGGGGACATGCAATTCTTTCTTTATCTTGGCTAAGATTTCCAGCCCCTTGTCCAGACCTGGACCTGTGTAGGACTTTATGTTTAATCTATTTGCTTTCAGATAGGAGGATTTGAAAATGTACGGGATTTCGAATTTCTGAGTCAGTCTTTTTACCTTTTCTGCGGTTTTGAAAGCGATCTCCTCAGATTCCAGAACACAGGGCCCGGCAATCAGAGCCACAGAATTTCCCCCGCCAATCGTAAAATTATGAATTTTTACAGCTCCCGCCATACGAAGCTCAGATCTTTGTTGATTAGCTTCTGGATCTAATGACTTTGCATTTCTTAGTTTGTCAACGATGAATTCAGAGGATAATTATTCTTCCTCGCCTTTGCTTTCAATACTCAAAAGGAAATTAACCTGGCCGTAGGACAAAACCTTCATTTCACTCTTGAGTTACTATCTGCTGACTGCCTCCTTTCGGAGAATTATTTCCTTTTCCTTGGATTTTCTGTAGCCCAGCGCCGCTTTCACCAGGTCTCTGAACAAAGGGTGGGCTCTTGTGGGTCGGGACTTTAGCTCCGGGTGAAACTGGACCGCTACAAACCAGGGATGACCGGACGGCTCTTTATTTGAAAGCTCGATTATCTCCACCAATCGGTTATCCGGCGAAAGGCCAGTCAGCTTGAGCCCGGCCTGGGTCAGAGTCTCCCTGAATTCATTGTTGAACTCGTAGCGGTGGCGGTGTCTCTCGCTGATCTCAAGTTTTCCATAGGCTTTGTGAGACAGACTCCCCTTTTCGAGTTCACAGGGGTAGGCACCTAATCGCATAGTGCCGCCCATTTTTGTTATATGTTCTTGATCCGGCATCAGATGGATGACCGGATAGGGGGTCTCCGGGTCAAACTCGTAGCTGTGAGCCTTCTCCAGTCTGCACACGTTTCGGGCAAACTCTATCACTGCGCACTGCATCCCCAGACATATTCCCAAAAACGGAATCTTGTTTTCCCGCACGAATTTGATCGCTTCAACTTTACCTTTGATCCCTCTTTCTCCGAATCCGCCTGGAATGAGAAGCCCGTCCACATCACTTAGGAATTTTTCTGCGTTCTCTTCCAATTCCTCTGAGTCGAGCCATTTTAATTCGACCTTTGAGTCATTCTCCACGCCGGCGTGGGTGAATGCTTCTATTATACTCTTGTAGGCATCCCTGAGGTGAGTATACTTTCCGCACACTCCAATCCTGGTGTAATACTTCGGGTTCTTGATCTTATCCACCATCTTTTCCCATTCTTTGAATTTCGGCTTATCGCACCTCAGATCAAAATGCTCGACCACCAGATCATCCAGACCCTCTTCATGAAAAAGTAGGGGAACTTCATAGATAGTGTCCACGTCTATTGCCTGAATTACTCCCTCGCTGGGAACGTTACAGAAAAGCCCGATCTTGTCCTTTATCTGCTTGGTCAGGGGGAGGGAGGTTCGGCACAGGATGATACTGGGCTGAATCCCGATCTCTCTTAGCTCCTTTACGCTGTGCTGGGTGGGCTTGGTTTTGACCTCCCCCGCAGATTCTATAAAAGGGACCAGGGTTAAATGGATATACAGAGTATTCCTGGGCCCACATTCCAGACCCATCTGCCTGATCGCTTCCAGGTAAGGCAGTCCCTCGATATCTCCCACGGTTCCGCCGATCTCGGTTATGACTACATCTACCTCCCCATCTGTTTTGCTTACCTTTTTTATCCTGTCCTTAATCTCGTTGGTGATGTGAGGAATAACCTGAACCGTGCCTCCCAGGTAGTCCCCTTTTCTCTCCTTGTTAATCACCGCCTCGTATATCTGGCCTGAGGTCAAATTGTTGTCTCTGGACAAGTTCTCATCAACAAATCTCTCGTAGTGACCCAGATCCAGATCGGTCTCAGCTCCATCTTCCAGGACGAAGACCTCGCCATGCTGGAAAGGGCTCATGGTACCAGGATCAACGTTTATGTAAGGGTCAAATTTCTGGATATTAACCTTAAGTCCCCGGCTTTTTAAAATGAACCCCAGAGAGGCGGAGGCTATGCCTTTGCCCAGGGAGGAGACAACTCCGCCGGTGACGAAAATATACTTTACCTCTTTTGCTTTTGCGGTCATTTCATCGCCTCGCTTTCATTCTTTTTAGATCCGAGTAGGAATTAATTGCCCTGGAATTGTACTTGCTGAGCAAAACCTTTATCCTGTAACCATTCTCCAATGCTCTGAGCTGCTCCAGTTTTTCTGCTTTCTCCAGAGGACTCTGGGCAAGCCGGCCGAACCTCAAAAGAAAGCTCTTCCTGAAAGCATAAATGCCAATATGCTCATAGTAGGGAGATGTTGGCAAAAGTTTGCCATCTGATCTGTGAAAGGGGACAGGCATACGGGAAAAATAGAGTGCAAAACTTCTCTTATCCAAGACGACCTTCACGATATTGGGATCATATACCAGTTCAGGGGCGTTTATTTTGTAAGCCAATGTGGCCATTTTCAGGTCTTTCTCTTTTTTCATGAGCCGTATCAAATCATCCACCATCCTGGGATCCAGAAACGGCTCATCGCACTGGATGTTCAACACGATATCGCAGGGAATATTTCTGACAGCTTCAGCCACCCGGTCTGAGCCGGTGCGATGGCGTCTTGAGGTAAGCTTGACCTCCGCGCCCAGGTTCTCCATCAGGTCCTTGACTTCCTGACTGTCAGTTGCTATTAGAACTCGATCTAAAAGCCTGGATTTAGATGCTTTCTCGTAGACCCTCTGAATAAGAGGCTTTCCTTTTATTGAAATCAGGGGTTTTCCCGGCAATCTGGAGGAGTTATACCTGGCCGGAATGATAGCTATTGCTTTCCTTTTGGTCATACCCAACGCTGCCAGTCTATGCTACAAAACTTACGGTCAAAAGTCAACAAAAAAATATTTCGACGGAAAAATAAGAGAGTTGTTTGCATCCCTGAGAATTGAGCTTGCGTCAACGGGAGGAAATGCTTATCATGTCTTGTCAGATCATAACCCTAGGAGAGGAGGAGATTGAATGCTGGTTTCCACAACGCCACAGATTGAAGGGAAGAAGATCGTCAAGTATCTCGGCCTGGTGAGCGGGGAAGCTATTTTAGGGGCAAATATTTTCAAGGACTTTTTCGCCGGCATACGGGACATCGTAGGCGGGAGATCAGCAGCCTACGAGCAGGAGCTTAGAAAAGCCAAGAATATAGCTATCCAGGGAATGATTGACGAGGCAATAGGCCTGGGTGCCACTGCAATTTTGGGAGTTGATCTGGATTACGAGACCATCGGCATAAGCCGAGGCGGAAATATGCTCATGGTCAGCGCCAGCGGAACGGCTGTGGTGTTGTCGACATAGGTAACCATTTCACTACGCATGCATTAGCCACAAATTCCGTTATGAAGGGAGTTCCACGTTACCCCAAGCTGGGCCTTTCTATCGAGTGGAGTATCGATCTTCAGGTTGACCTGATCTTCCTTGGCCTGTCAGGTCTTGCCCATTTGAGTGTGGCCTGACAGCTTGCAACAGGGCCGAGCCCCCCGCCTCCGACGGGGGATTTCGCTGGCTCAACAAGCTCGGCCAGTACGCGCCAGCCGCTATCGCCCCCTTGCTGTGACCTTAGATGTAGGGGAAAGCTTTAGCTTCCCGTTCTTCCCCTCGTCGCGCCACCCCATGGAGGTCTCAAGACCTCCTCTACATTTTCCCACCCTTTTGTCTCGCAATGGAGGTTGGGACAACCTGTGATACCGAATATAAGAGTCTTTTACACGCTGGCTGAGGAATTGGAATTCCTCAGCCGAAAGTATGGTGGTCCGCAGGATCTTGAGATGGAAATCCCCGAAACGGGTCTTGACGACAATTTCACCACCAACAGGTTAACCTGTTTCTGGGTCGGGACACCCAGAACTACCCTTTTGTTCCATCACAGGTTGGGACAACCTGTGATACCGAATACGAGAGTTTTTTAGGGAGGATGCAGACGTCAGCGCCTGAATTTCGATTCCTGCTGTACTACCCAAGTAAGAAAATTATGTGACGATGTCCCCGATCCTGGACCATCTCACATTGGTTGGGAAGTGAATCACATAGTAAAAGAAAATCTGAATTGACGGGGTTATGTAGGGGGGGCGAAATCTGGGGGCATTGGGGTCCTGCTTCCAGGACCAGTAGACGATCAAGGGTTTTCCTATAATGTGCCTCTTATCCAGAAAGCCCCAGAACCTTGAGTCCTGGGAATTGTCCCGGTTGTCCCCCAGAACGAATATCTGACCCTTGGGCACCTGGTAAGGGCCGAAATTGTCCCGGGTTGAGTATTCCGCAGCGATTATCAGAGGATCTGTGAAATACTCCCACCTTGAATTCTGGACCTTTTTGCCGTCTACGTAAAGAACCTTCCTTATGATCTGAACTGTCTGACCCTCGGTGGCCACGCATCTTTTGATGAAATTCTTCTCGGGATTCAAAGGGTATTTGAAGACCACCACGTCACCTGGACCAGGATCTCCGAAATGATAGGCCAACTTATTAACCAGAACGAAATCACCTGAAAGCAGACAATCCTCCATGGAATTCGAAGGTATCTTGTAGGCACTCACCACGAAGGCTCTCAGAGAAAACCCGATGATGAGGGCCAGAACGATCACCTGGACAAAAGCCAGGAAATTGGATTTTGTGTTTCTTTTGAGCATTTGTCCCTTCTATCTTTTTATCGGAATTAAGATCGAAAAGTAAAGAAAAAAGGAGAAGGAACTAAAGGGTTATTTCAAACCCGGAAGACACTCCCAAGGCCCAATCCCCTTGTTGATTTGAGCAGTAACCACTTAGACGGGGTGAAGAGGATTCTCAGGAGTCAAATCACAGTCCCCTTCCCTTACCGGTCGAGATTTGAATCCTATCCCACAAGGCTCAAAGTCGTC
>Ga0209636_10008698_pt1 | contig 10341 bp, 5 predicted proteins | sample DeeMarSWOR152_54_FD_187464 | JGI IMG/M metagenome (GOLD analysis project Ga0209636, IMG submission 187464) | Marine sediment microbial communities from White Oak River estuary, North Carolina - WOR-1-52-54 (SPAdes) (version 2) | ecosystem: Environmental > Aquatic > Marine > Intertidal zone >... | reverse complement strand
GTCAGCTTATCTCCGAAACAAGAATGATCCCAAAGGGCACTGATGCACTTTCACCCTATCCTCATCATGATATATACAGTATAGAGGATTTACAGCAGCTGATATTTGCTTTAAAGGAGGCGACAAGGTATCGTGTTCCCGTAGGTGTGAAGATAGCAGCTGTGCATAACAGCGCCGCAATTGCCTCTGGGATGGTGAGGGCAGGTGCGGATTTCATCACATTGGATGGATTCAGGGGAGGAACTGGTGCTACACCAAGAATAATAAGAGACCATGCAGGAATTCCAATTGAACTTGCTATTGCCACAGTTGATCAAAGGCTAAGAGAAGAAGGTATCAGACATAAAACAACTCTGTGTGCAGGAGGAAGTATTCGATATTCTGCTGATTTGGTCAAGGCATTGGCCTTGGGCGCTGATGTGGCAATGGTTTGTACACCTGTTTTAATTGCAATGGGCTGCAGAGTTTGTCAACAATGCCATCGCGGTACATGCGCCTGGGGTATTGCCACTCAAATCCCTGCATATTCGCAAAGGCTAGATATTGATATAGGTGCAAAAAGGGTGGCAAATCTGTTTCATGCCTGGACAGAGGAATTAAGAGAAATCTGCGGTGCTATGGGCATCGATTCTGTAGAGAGCTTTGTGGGTAACAGAGACAGGCTGAGATATGTCGGGCCCAATCCAAAAATAGCTGAGATACTGGATGTGAAGCATGCAGGAGAGGCCTGGGGGTGAATTTAATGGCTAAGAAAAAGATAACAATCGATGCATTGGATGAGGATAAAAAGCCTCTGCGCTACTGGGTGTTAAATGAGAAAATTCATGATGTTGCCGATGAGGGGTTCAAGCACATTGTCGTGAAAAATGTATTAGGTCAGAGGTTTATCGGAGACTGCATGGAGCACAAGGACTTGAAGATCGACATCCACGGCACACCTGGAAATGACCTTGGTGTTTTTATGAGCGGCCCCACCATTGAGGTGTTCGGAAGCTGCGAGGACCAGACAGGAAATACCATGAACTCGGGAACGATAATCGTTCACGGCAATGCCTGGGATGTTACAGGTCTTGCTGCAAGGGGCGGTAAAATATTTGTCAAGGGCAATGGCGGATACAGAATCGGCATACATATGAAGGAGTACAAGGAGCAAAAACCAATTTTGGTATATGGTGGATGTGTTAAGGAGTTCTTTGGGGAATATATGGCAGGAGGAATTTTAGTTGCCCTGGGCATGAAGATCGGAAATAATGAGGTAGAGGATGTCCCAGAAAAAGAGGTTATTCAGGGAAGTCTTGGAAGTGGAATTCACGGTGGTGTAATCTATGTTCGGGGCGAGGTTCCTGAGCACTTGCTTGGAGTGAGTGCCAACAAACAACCTTTTACCGAGGAAGATATAAAACTCCTTACCACTATACTAGAGGAGTTCTGCAGTTACTTTAGTGTCCCCATCGATAAAATTTGGGAAAAAGAAATTACAAAGATAATACCTTCATCCTCAAGGCCTTACGGGGCTTATTACAATCCAAGGTCTGTTTAAAAATCATGCAACAATGAGCTTTTTATGATCATGGTTCCTATTTATCTGAGAGTATATATCATCTAGTTATATTTTCTATGGGGAATATTTTTATTCTTCGTGCTGGAAAAATTGATTTTTTGGTGACATTTTTAAAATAAAAGAAAAGACCAAATAACTATAAAATCATTACGAGTTTGGAATATGAAACAAAAAGCTAAGATTAAAAGAGAACATACCGCACCATGGGAATGTACCCTGGCGAAGGAAGAAAAAAGCGAATGTAAATCAGGGTCTGTTCCGAAATCTGATAAGAAATATTTTGAAATTCTAACTTTATGCGTTCTTCAGGCAGGACTGGGTTGGGGAATGTTAAGGAAAAATTGGAAGAGATATAAACGTGGTTTTTTAAATTTTGACATCAATAAGTTAGCAAGAGCAGATACTGATGATCTTTTAAAAAACAAGGATACGATTAAAAATAGAAAGAAAATTATGGCGATTATTGAAAATGCAAAGGAGTTTGAAAAAATCAAAATAGAGCACGGCTCATTTGCTAATTTTTTAAATTCTTTAAAAGAGGAAAATGATGATCAAATTATTGTACAATTGACCCAGCGCTTTTCTCATTTAGGAACATACTCCGCAGAATACTTTTTACATAGTGTGGGATATTGGTGATTTATATCTAATACTCATTTGAGCTCGGATTTTAATTCATCTAAATGTGGATTTTCTTCTGTACTCCCTAAATCAACGTTTTCAACTTGCGGTTCCGTTGATATTTCCTCGGGCATAACCTCGTTATCCTCGGATGCAACCTCTCTTAAAATCCCCATAGAACTCTTTAAACCCGCGTCCCTATCACTAATTTTAAAAAGTTTCATAATAATTTTCTTTCCCTCTTCAAATGTCTCCACTAGACCATCCCAGTCCTTGAAGATTTCCTTATACTTGTCTTCGAATTCAGATAATACTACCCTCATCTTTTTCCTCAACCTCTTATTGGTGTACCCATCAATTACTGCGCAGAGAAAGCTTTGTTCACCCTGCTCTAATACAAGATGATATCCTCCAAATTCCAACTCCTCCAATGATTTTATTTTATCATCTATCGGTTTGCCATCTTGATCTTCTGTCAAAAAGGAATCTACTACGAAATTTTGAACAGCAGTGAGCATCGCCCCCACAAGCTCCACATCCATTGATAATTTCGATTTACCGTGGGTAAGATGCACCAAAATGATACCTGCATTGTTTATCACAAACACCTCTTCAACTCTATATCTGTATCTAATCTCTCTGTAGGCAATGACCCCAACGGCTCCAAGAACCGCAGCGAGAATTACCCATAGCCAACTAAATGGTGTAATAACTTTTAGATCTATTTCCTCCATGCTTACGCTTGCCTCGCCATCGCTTGCTGTGAAAATCAATCCTTTTAACGAGGTTTTACCGTTTCTCTTCCATCTTGCCTCATGGGTGATAGGATCGATTAAGATCTCTTTTTTGTTGCAGGAAAAGGTCAAATTATCCTTATTTTCAATATCCTCAAAATAATCGTCCAAATCTATAATCCATTCCTCATCCTCTGAGATACGTAAATAGGTTATTTTTTGTGTTATTATGGGAGCATCGTTTATTGGATCGACAGTTACATTGATTACAAAAGATGCCCAAGCACCAGAGGTATCCTGAGCCCTAAACGTAACTGTAGATAGTCCAAACCAGTTCTCTTTTGCTGAGAAACTCACAGAGCCTTGAGAGTTGATGTTTACGAACAAATCACTGTTTGCTACGATCTGTGTGTATGTCAAGAGATCTGTTTCGTTGTCTGCAAAGAAATCATTTAAATTGAAGTGGTCTGAAAGCTCAGTATCCTCATCAAATCGAACATTTGCCGGGTAGTTATAATTTTTGATGTATGGAGGCCAGTTTTGTAAAGAAACATGTACAATTACATTTGTTGATGCTGTGTACTCTCCGTCGCTTACGCTTATTCTTATGATCTCTGTTGTTATTGAGGGATCAAAATAGTAAAAGACAAGAACTCCTTCCTTTGTTGGGGAAAGTGTAACAAAAGAGGAGTTGGTGGACAAGGTCAAATCCAATATGCTGTCATCATCCCAGACATATACAGGATTTAAAATCTGCAATTCCCATGGTGAATTCAAACGTACATAAACATCCTCTATACCTTGGATCGTTGGGGGAAAATTGACCTCATTGACCGTCACCTTCACATTCTGCTCTGTAAAGGCACCCAAGGGATCGTAGGCCCTGACCGTTAAATTTTCAATGCCGAACCAGTTTGGATCCGCTGAGAATGTGACATTGCCTGTTGAAGAGTTTATTTCTGTTCTCACATGAACATTTCCTAGGAAGTGGTAACTCAAGTGATCTTTATCCTTATCTGTGAAATAATTGTCCAAATCTACGGCATTTTTCAAAACCTGTCCTTCGTTGAAACTTACATCAGGTATCTTTCCACTCACATCAGGGGGGTAATTTGCGGTTATGCTTACCGTTAACGTATCGTTGTCTTTGTTCTTACCATCACTCACCGTGATTATCACAATCTTTGTATGGTAAACCATGCTCTCTGGGTATAAAAGCGTTAATATAAGGCCATCGACTTCAATATGCGTTGGATCGGAGGTTGCTATCATTAAATCAGCCTTGGGTGTATCAGGATCAAATACGTAAGGGGTCAAATCCAATAAATATGGATAATCGAAGTGAACATATCTTCCTCCAACTCCTGATATTACAGGTGGTTGTTCAGGTCTTGTGATCACAACCAGGGCTGTGTCATTTGAGTAACCGTTGTCGCCATCAGTGACCTCGACACGAACCGTGTAAGTACCAAATTGTGTCCATGTATGATTAGCATAAGTTTTCATACTCCAACCTGAATCGTATACACCATCATTATCCCAGTCCCATCTATACCAGAGTACATCATTACCAAAATCGGAGGCAATGGAAAAGAAGAATATCTCCCTATCTTCGAAACCAAAGTAAGGTCCTCCCAGTTCAATTGTAGGTGGTACGTTGCCCACAATTACCGTTATATTATCGATATCATAATCACCATTATCATCTATGACTTTAAGGCTTACACTAAAAACTCCCTCGTCATACCATATATGAGAGATGATGGCACCAAAACCGTCATCAAAATCGAGATCATCGTCAAAATCCCACATGTAAATAAGACTTGATGTGTCTGACTGAGTATCATACGAACCTGAAGCATCAAGATAAACTTCTTCCCCTTCAGATGCATTTTTGTCAGGTCCTGCATCCGCAAAAGGAGATGGGTTGAGTACGTTCAAGCTCATTGTACCCAATCCTTCATTTCCCGAGGGATCCTTTACCATCAATACAACCAGATAAAGACCTGAGTTCGTGTAAATATGGGCGGGCGATACACCATAACCAATCTTTCCGTCACCGAAATACCAAGTATAGTTTGAAATCTGACCAGAGTTATCGATTGAACCAGAGGCATCGAATGTATAAAACGAATCCTCATATGTAGTATCGTCTGAACCTGGATATACATAAGGAGGGGAAATATCGTTCACAGTCAAAGTGAAATTAAAAAAATCAAAGCCTCCGTTTCCATCCTGAAGTGTAACATTTACAAAATATATGCCTATATCGAATGTTCCTGGTATCCCCGAAAGAATCCCGAATGAGAAATCGATGTTAAGCCATGGTGCATTCGTATCCAAGGTCCAATAAGAATTTCCCTCTGCTTCGTCCTCCCCGTTGAAATCGTAGCCGTACCACTGGTTCTCATCGATAGATTGAGGAGGTGAGGTCGTGATTATTTGAGGGAGAGTATTGTTTACATTAAGGATGAAGTACGTCCAATTTTGACCTTCGTCCCTATCACTTACTGAAACGTTTACCCAATACCAGCCCACATTACAGTTATCAGGTGTGCCGTTAAGATAACCAGATATCGAATCAATTGTGAGCCAAGTGGCGTTTGTTTCCAAAAACCATACACAAGAATCGAAATCTGGATCAAAACATTCATATTTTACTGAGTAAAGTATATCCTCGACCGCATAGTTGTCATTTATAGTGGTTATCACAGGGTGAGAGTTTAAAACCCCCAATAGCTGAATTTCTGTTTGCTGACCCCAGTCACCCTCGGAATCATTGGCTGCAAAACTGTATGTATAATATCCTTTTGTCAATCCTGAAATTTGGAAATAATATAGCTTGCCGTCCTGATAATTCGTATCACCCAAATCCACCTCTAGCATTACATATGAGCCTGAAGGTGAAGGTCCAGTTAGATTTAAAATCAAACTGTCAGGAGCATCACCGTCTAAATCACTGTAAATTACAGTGAAGTTGTAAGTTGTTCCAATATAACCTGTAGGGGGGATAACAAGTGGTAAGTAAAGTTCGGGAGGATTATTTTCCACGACAAGAATTGAGGATGAAAAATAACCCCAGTTCTCTCCGTCGAAAGTAGTGAAGAGGTACGAATACGTTCCTTTATTAAGAACCATGTTGCAGTAATAATCCTTTCCGTCTGAATAAATTGTATCTAAGGCATCTTGTTCCATCATAGATAAATTGAAGGATGAGGGACCCGAAATTGTAATGTTGATGGAAGCAGGGGCATCGTTATCCTTATCAAAGTAGGAAACCGTGAAGTTGAACAAGCTACCTCCTTTTGCTGATTTAGGTTCCACATCCCCGTATCTCAAAGTAGGAGCATTATTGTTCACAACAAAACCAACGAAAGTTGTAGAGTTCCAAGTCAAGCCATCGTAGGCAATGAAGCGGTATTGGTAAAAGCCTTTAGGAATCGAAGCATTACAGAAGTACCACTTCCCATCTGTTAAATTAAAATCGGTTGCATCCAATTCATCCATGGTCAGGTTATAATTACCATCTCCTGATATCGTGAGTTTTATTGGAATTGGATAATCATTGTCCAGATCCTTGTACATAACAGAGAAATTGAACCATCCGAATCCAAATCCTCCTGTCTTATTAATGTAACCACCGAATAAAAGTTGTGGCATATTATTCGTAAAATAAGTCAGTGAGAATTCAAACAGGGTTGGAGAAACCGAAGGATCCGAAGTTAAGAAATCGGCTTTAAATCTTATCTTTCCTGTTGAGGTGTCCACAAATGACATATCACCATTGGATGGAACCGTAATCCAACTTGAACCCGAATCAATGGAATATGAAAATTTTATCTGCTGGCCCTTAGGATCGCTAAGTTGCCTAAATTTACCCCAGCTAACAACGATTGATTCATTATAATCGTTAATCATTTCCAATGTACCGTTTCCCAAGTAGAGGTTGAAAAATATGTGAACATCAGAAAGAACAGGTGAGTTGCTCGAGTTCGTAGTTTTCAAAATAGCCCTATACTGAATATAACGGTTGTTAGTTGATGTTATAATATCACCACTTGGATTGGAATACGCCGTTGACCATCCTTCCCAAGAAGAATTATCTGGTGATGTTCTTGTTTGAATTATAATCTTGGTGCCCAAAGGTAATGATACGCTCCATCTTATCTCCTTCCAATTGGCCTTTGAGCCCGCATCATGCCCAATGGAAACATACTCGCCCATACTCTCGTTTCCTAGCCCGCCAATTGCAACATTATCATAACCAGCACTGAGGTTAACTTCCTTGTCAGTTTCTATAATTAGATGAATTCGAAGACTGATCTCATAATAACCTCTACTTAAAATATATTCAGATATATCAACGAGCTCAGGTATCCAAGAAGATGTGAAATTTATACCATAGCTCCAAACTACTGTGTCATTGATTGCTATGCTCATATCAGCCCTTGTAGCATTTAAAAATGTCTCTACCGTTCTGTCAAATGTTAAATTTGTATTTTTTATTATTATGGTTACATCATTGAGAATGGGGGATAAACTGGGGCTAGATGTCTCCAAATGAGCACGATACTGAATATACCTACCAGGTTTAGAAGATATTCGATCACCAGGATTTGAATAGTTAAGGGTCCAAGGCTCCCATGAAGCATCTGGATCCGGAACATCTCCTGAGCGGGTTTGTATTCCGACCATAGTCCCTGCCGGTGTTTCGCAGTTCCAAAATATTTTTCCCCAATCATCTATATTTTTCTCTGCATCAAAAACCTGAGATGTGAGATTTCCGTAGGTATGGTAATTGGGCAGCGCCCAACTTACAATCAATTTTGGTCTTTGGCTTGAAATTCCCTCATCGCTTGTAAAGGATATAGTTCTGTCCTGACCTTCATTGACGTCTTTTATGATCAAACCACAATTAGCAATTCCATCGATCCATTCCTGCACAAGGGACGTTATATTAAAAGATTGCCAGCTATTTGCGTTTGAGGTCAATATGAAGGTAGAATTATAAATTGGAGAATCAAATTCACCACCTGGCGACCAGAAAATTGGGGGATTTATATCCGCATTCAACCATGTAACACCATTTGAACTGTCTCCACCGCTGTCGCCAGAGCCCTCGTCCCAATCCATGTTTACTCTGTGAATGTTTAGAGGTATATTATTGCTCACTGTCTCTACATAAAGCTGCAAAGTAGCATCAGTGATTATCGCATTTGAAGGAATAGAGGATGTGTCAAAATAAATTAAAGTTCTAAAGGTTTGGATTGTTCCTCCTGCCCAATATGATAAATCACCTCCAAAATTAAGATTTTGCCATACGTCCTGACCAATGTATGTTCCCCCACAGCTGGTGTCATTGGCATATAAAGTTTTTTGACCAAAGGAAAAGGCTGATGCATAATCAAGCAAAACGCTGTTGGGTACAAGTGTGAGGTTCACATTAAATAAATCTTTACTCTTCGAGAAATCCTCATAGGACGTCTCCCTAAAACCAGTGGTGTTTTGCACTTGGAAAGTTTGATTTATATATGCAGTTTGATCAAATGGTTCTATCGTGACCTCAAGCCATATCTTATCCCACTCTACAAAATTATTCTGAGGATTTACGTCATTGTTTGTGAAATTCAATTCAAGATTTGCCACATCGCCCCATGTCCAAGGGGAATACCCTTCAGAGATGTCGGCTGATATCTCAGACCAATTTGTCGATGTTAATGGTTTAATTACTGTTGGGATAAAAATGCCACTTTCATTTTTATATTCTAATGTATTATCTCCTTCATATCTACTTGGATCCACGCGATGCCTTGCCCAAAGAACAACCTTTGAAATCTCTCCTGTTCTGCCTAATACATCAAAACCAGTTATACTGATAAATTCATCCTGTTGGACCCGCCAATATTTATTGTCATCACTGATTTGAAGCGCATCAACTATATCTGTAGCCACACTACTTCCCTTATCACCATTGGAAATACCGCTGGTCACTCTCTGCTCACCGTTATAAATTGGATTGAATGCAGAGTGGTGATTAAAACCACCATATTCTCCTAAAGTATCCCAATAGGTAGTAACATTATCGCTGCTTATAAAGCTCCAGTCGCTTGCTGATTCGAAATTTCCATTTGCAATTAGGTTTTCTCCTTCTCCCAAAGCTGTAGAATTTAAAATAATATCGCCTGGCATGGCATAGGGATTTATATTGAACATCGTTCCAGTCTCAAACTCAGATTGTGAGCTTTGATTCCACCAATAACTTTTAAAGGTCAAATTAGCTGCACCATTTTCTAAAGTAAGGTTGTAAAGGTTGTAATCGGAGGCATTGTCAAGGGTCCAGGTTACGGTTTTTGTTCCGTTGGAATTATCTATGATAATTGGCTCAGAGATTGCAGTTGGAACTTGAAAAAAACAATTCATCATAATCAGTAGAAAAAACATCACAGTGCTTAAAATAAGGACCCAATAGGACTCGTTCTTTTTGCTATCAAATACAGTCCAATTTTTTGACCTCATTTTGAACCCCTGACAGGAAAACCAAGCTTATTTTCGATATAATCGGTTTCTAAAAATTATCTGTATCAATTTCCTTCGAGTAGTTCTTTAATTACCTTTGGCTATCCGCTCTTTTTATTCGCATTTACTAACATAACTGCCTTGCTATTTTTGGTTTAAGAATATTGAATCAGTTTCTACATTTTTCCTTTATTCTTATTATGATCCCAGACAACCAGCCTAGCATGGGCAGTCGCTTCCATTGCTGTGGGGCTCTTATTCTCATTGTACAATCCAGGTGGAAACATAGTTAATTCTCCTATATTTTCTTCTGGTATTCCCCGACCCTCTTTCCAAATTTAATTTACAGTCAGGGTAAATAATTAATATCTTATTCAGTCTATATAAATATTTGTTATAACTTCAGTCCAGCTAAATATTTTCGAATTATTCTAAATGTAAAATTCTATTCACTTCAATCCATTTAAACATTTATTAATACTTCAAATTAATTAAACATTTGCATTAATTCACCAATATGGAATTTTTTCTTGATTTTTATCAACCTTGATAATCTGAATTTCAATATCAAATGATGGTATAAACAATTAAATATCTAAAAAATAATATTGGCCAAGATAACATGATGGAGGGAGGATGGGCGAAATACAAATGCCCAGATTGTGGTGATCACTTAAAATATATCGAGAAATATGATGCTTGGTACTGCAAATCATGCAAGGAATACAGAGAAATAAACAATAAAAGCTCCCAAAAAACTAATATTCCATCTGTTGTCCCCTCATCTTCGTCTGGAGCCCAGGAAAGATGCTATATCTGCTTGGGTTTCATAAAGGATGAGAGCGAGTATTTTGAATGTGAATGCGGAAACATATCCCATGAAAGTTGTGCTTAGAGTAATATTATGTG
>Ga0209636_10008697_pt1 | contig 10341 bp, 12 predicted proteins | sample DeeMarSWOR152_54_FD_187464 | JGI IMG/M metagenome (GOLD analysis project Ga0209636, IMG submission 187464) | Marine sediment microbial communities from White Oak River estuary, North Carolina - WOR-1-52-54 (SPAdes) (version 2) | ecosystem: Environmental > Aquatic > Marine > Intertidal zone >... | reverse complement strand
TTCATTATTAGCTAAAGCACATTTAATTGAGAAAGATCTTGAGGGGAAATACCTACTCACACTACTAGGAAGGAGATCAGCCCTCTTGCTTGATCTAGCAACAGAATCAAAATCCTCAATCTTTTCAGACATCTACCTAGGCTTTTCGAGATTGAATCCTACTGAAATCCTCCTTGGTGCTTGGTGGACCTTTTTTTTTGTTTTAGGGTTCTTTTTTCTGCAATCACTTTTTTTTCCTTTGGGAATAATATGTATCTTAATAGCCATCTGTTCAATAATTTTGATAATTTTTCGAACAAAGACTCCTTGGACCATTCTTCTAATTAATAATTTCATCTGGATCTTTTTTGTTCCGAAGAACCGCGAAATACTTGCTTCAATTATCGCAAGTAATATTTTTGGTTTAATCTTATTGACTCCTGGTGCACTTTTCATTGATATTTCTCCCTTAAACCTTTTATTAGGATTGATACTTCTTTTGATCAGTCTTATGTTGTCCATCATGTATCTCTATATGTCCTTGGGAAGAGAACTTCCAATCACACTGGGTAGGAAAAAAGGGGGAAGTTCTAACATTCGTTAGAGCTTCCAATTAAGCTTTTTATGGAATTTAAAGCATTTAATGATTATTTAAAGATCTCTAGTTTTCATTGAATTTATCGTGAGAATAAAGGGAACTGTAGACCAGACAATCAAGCAAACTAGTTTCAGAAAATGATCCAAGTCAAAAGATACAGATGATGATAGTATTTCACTCCAAAACGAGGCAAGCGTGAATGGAGAGAGTAATTCAATTGGTTTGAATGCTGATATTGTAAATTGCACAATGATAATCGCAATTGTAGCTAAACCTGCTGTTAAAGATGATGTCCGAGAACTTAAAACGCTTGTTACTACGCCAACGTATATGAATAACAAAACTAAGGGAATTATGGCAAATAATAAGGTGGTTATCGGAAATAATTCGAAAAATAATCCCATATATACCCATCCTACAAATGTTGCGAGAAGAAAAGGTAGAATAAGTCCTATTAATCGAGCAGTAAGTCTTGAGATAGTATATTCACTTCGACTAATCGGACGAGTGAGTGAAAAACAAATCGATCCATTTTCAATTTCGCTTGCGAATACATTCATTGTTCCAAGAGAAATTATCAGAATACCAAAAAAGAATTGATCTGCAAAATAATCAAGAAAAGCAGCTGCACCTGATGGGGGGGTTGGATTAATGAAATCCAGACTAAATAAGGTAAGCAATTCCTCTAAATAAAATATTGAGATAATACTTGCTAAGACTTGAAAAGTAAACAACAGAAACAATATTAGGAATTTTAATTTTTCATTCCATAAATCATGTTTAAATTGGGCTAAAAAGATTGGAATGTTCATGCATAGTCACCTTCCTTTAATTGGCCATTGATCGTTTCAATAAATAGATCTTCTAAAGATATTTCTGCAGAGGAAAAGTATTGAATCTTTGAGTTTGCTTTTTGGATCAAATCAATGAGAAGCTGTTCTTCAGTAACATTTCCAGTAGTTGATATTATATATCTCTCAAGATGGTCTTGCTGACATGAAGTGATGTACTCTAACGATCTCATAACTTGATCTATATCTAATTTTCCCGCGATGACATATTTACCATGATTTAGATAACGTTTAACTAAATTTTTCCTTTTTCCCTGCTCGACTATTCTTCCACGATGGATAATTGCAATATCTGTCGCGATTTTATCCACTTCACCAATAATATGGGAAGACAGGAGAACAGTCTTGCCATTCTTGACTAAATCTTTTAACAGAGTGAGAACTCGAACCCGTGCGATCGGATCAAGACCATTATTGGGTTCGTCTAATATCAGAAGCTGCGGGTCGACCATTAAGGCATTAGCAATACCCACATGCTGCTTTTGTCCCTTTGATAGCGTCCCTATTTTTCGGTTAGAAAGCTTTTTCAAACCAATTTGAACTAGAACCTCTGAAATTCGTTCCTCCTTGTTCTTAATTTTATGTAATTTACCTGTTAAGTTTAGAAACCGATAAATGGAATCATTACGTGGCATTTCGGCATCAGGGAGAAATCCGATCCTTCTATTCACAGCTACTGGATTTTTTTTCACTTCATTCTCAAATATTTCCACAGATCCATTAGAGTATTGAAGTAACCCCATTAATATCTTCAATGTGGTTGTTTTCCCAGCGCCATTAGGCCCTAAATAACCGAAAATTGATCCTTTGGGAACAGATAAAGTCACATTATCTAAAGCTTTTACAGTACCATAGTTCTTACTCAAATTCCTTATCTTAATTATATTTTCCACATATTATACCTCCCAATCATCAATTTCGGGTCCAACTGTAGTTACAGAAACGCTGATTTTTTGACTATAAATAAGAAAGATAATTGGCCCGAAGAAATTAATGAAAATTATTATTACTAACCAGATTATCTTATTTTGGCCCAAAATCTCTTTTTTTCTGTTCCACTCCCAAAGGCCAACAATTATCAATACTATCTGAGTAACCATAAGAGGTAATAGAATCCAAACTAGTTCACCAAAATCTTGAAGTATATTCACCATGCTACACACCACTTTTTCCATTTTATCGGGATATTTCCCATGTAATTTTCGTGAGATCAATCTTTAAAATTTTATGGGTATTAACAACCGATCTCTATTCTCTGTTGTTTGTAAAAACCTTTTTACAGTTGGTAAAGAGAATTTTACAACCCCTCAAGATTTTTTTACAAAGAGAAGGCCAACCTTGAAAAAACTCATTTAGTAACTCTTCGAATCAAAAGAAGATCATTTACCAAGTAATTCAAGAATCCTTTGAGATTGTAATTGTTTTGAGAATATATCGAGGCTTCAAATAGATAGAGTAAATCTGGATGAGAATTTAGACTCATTAATAGTGAAAGGGGAAAAGAATTTTATTCAATAAATCATACATATGAATAACTAAAAGGAAGCATCCCCATGGGTATAACAACAAAGACAACACGACTCTTCTCTCTAGATAATTTAAAAGTGTTATTTGTCCTTCTCGTGATTTTTTATCATGCTGCAGTGACTTATGGAGTAGTTGGCTGGTGTTATTATATTGCAGCATTGAACGAAAACAATCCAACAAACGAATTAAATTCACTCTTTTTTATGGTATTAACCATTATTGGGGCCTTTTTCCAAGCCTCACTAATGGGACTATTTTTTCTACTAGGTGGTTACTTTACACCAGGAAGCTACGACAGGAAAGGAGCACAAACTTACTGGAAAAGTCGTTTGATTCGTCTGGGTACTCCATTAGTACTCTATATTGTCTTGATTGATCCTCTTATAGTTTATACTTTGGCAATCTTAGGGATTAAAGAATGGAGTACCTACTCTGTGCTTCAAGGGTCTTTTCTCGATTTCTATCCTAGTAGATTTCAATCGTTTTATGGAATAATTGAGTTCCTTTCATCGACGGGATCTATGTGGTTTCTTACAGTGTTATTACTTTTTACTCTTGGGTACACACTCTGGCGTCAGGTTTCAAAACAATAAGTACTGAAAAAGATCGTTAGCCGTGAGCACTCCATCCCTCCAATTTCACAATTATTTCTTCTTAGCTTGGTATTAGGATTCCTCACGTTTATCATTCGACTCTTCTTTCCCGTTGGTGTTGTTAAACTAGGTATCCCTCTTGCATTCTCGGTTCAGTACACTATGATGTTTATAGTTGGTGTTATAACATATCGACATGATTGGTTCCAAAAAATAGACAACTTTCAAATAAAGATATGGATTATTATTATATTAGCTTCAGCTATCTTTTTTATATTCTATATTCTCTTTATTTTTGGGATTGAATCAGACTTTGAGGTGTTGGCAGGGAGTTTCACATTACCCGCACTTATATACGCAACAATAGACAACATTATTTGTATGGGGATGATTTTCGTATTGATACCAATATTCCATTATAAATTCAATACACAAGGGAATCTAGCAAAGAGATTATCCGTCAGTGCGTACGATATGTATCTCATTCATGCTCCAGTGTTAGTGTTTGTGTCCCTACTGGCAGCAACTATAGAATTATTGCCATTCATTAAATTATTCATAGCATCTATTATAACTATTGTCCTTTGTTTTCTTGTCAGTTATTTTGGTCTTCGAAAAATACTTTGATGCATGTTGTTCTTTTATTAACCCCATTATAATGTTAATAGTCCAAGTTAAACGAATTTAATTTGTCTATTACCTAACTTTGTGAAAAGTACTTCCTTCATACAAAGTTATTTATAGGTGTGAAGTCAAGATACTAATTGACTTCAAATGGTGGAAACAAAGAATGATAAAATAGATCTGAAGAAAATTGAACAGCAGACCTTCCATGAATTCATGATTGATGGAATTACTGAGATACTTTTAGGGATTTTACTAATATTTTTACCTGTACTCTTTATCCACGTAAGTTTCATCTCATTTTACATCTTCTTCATCCTGTTCGCTCAACCTATTGTCGAGTTCATACGTGAACGTACCACATATCCCCGTCTAGGGAGAGTGGAATTCAAACGAGAAGAGGATAAAGAAGGATATTCCGTGAAAAAATCTCTTCTTATACTCTTGCTTCTCTTTCTGGGAAGTATTGTTATTACTTTTTCAATGATGATCATCGTTGAGGGAGAATTCGACTTATCTCTGATCTATAAGTGGATACCATTTCTTTTTGGACTAATAATGTTCGGTCCCAGTCTTTTCCTTGTAGGAAAAACTAGTCAGCAGCGTTATTACTTTCTCGGAGCCTTTTCAACAATACTTGGTTTCTTGTTCTCTATCCTTGACTTTCCTGATGAAATGATTGGTATATATCTCTATCTCTATTTTTTCACTTTAGGCGTTTTAGCCATTATTCTCGGAGTTATAAGGTACGTTAGGTTTGTCCGAACCTATCCAGTGATTCATATGGAGGAGGAGGAGGAATCCTGACTGCTCAAAAAACCAACACTGACAATGATATTGATGTTCCTGAACCCTCTGTCATTGATAAGCTTATCCATGAACCCTCCCGCCTCATTATAGTTTCTCATCTTTATATTATGGAGAATGCCGATCTTATCTTTTTCAAAAGAAAAACTAATCTTTCCTGGGGTAATCTTTCTTCACATGCTTCCAAATTAGAGAATGCGGGTTATATTAAAATTGAAAAGATTTTTCGAGGAAAGAAACCTGTTACTGTCTTAAAGATTACTGAACAAGGACGAAAAGCCTTTGATAAGTATAAGGAAATCATAATGAACGTCTTTCAGGTGTGAATTTATCATGGAACTAGTTCTAATTGTAAACAATCTAAAAAAGAGTTTTGGCTCAGTTAAAGCGGTTGACGGGTTATCTTTTAACGTCAAACCTGGGGAGATTTATGGATTACTAGGGCCAAATGGAGCTGGAAAATCCACAACAATTAAATCAATCCTCGGCTTACTTGAAATTAATTCTGGATATATTTCTGTTTTTGGAGATGACCCTATCAAAACTCCTTCGAAAGTTAAGAAAAACATTGGTTATGTTCCAGAGGAGTTTTCGTTATATGAATCCATGACTGTCGCTGAATTACTTAATTTTGTTGCCTCATTACGAGCACTAGACCCTCAGATAACTTCTCTAGATGCTGATGAACTCCTTAAATCTCTTAATGTAAAAAAGTATTATGATTCACTAATAGCTAGCCTTAGCCATGGCAATAAGCAAAAGATCCAAATAATCTGTGCCTTACTCCACAGACCGAAATTATTAATTCTTGATGAACCATTCTCTGGATTGGATGCACGATCTTCAGCCATATTAAAAGAATTATTTCAAATTCATATTAACAACGGTGGGTCTATCCTATTTTCAACGCATATAATGGAACAAGCACAGATTCTATGCACAAGAATTGGGATAATAAACCAAGGGAAAATGGTTGCTGAAGGGAAGTTTGAAGAACTCCAAGAACTTGCTCAATCTGCAGGAGCAACGTTAGAAGAAGTCTTCTTAAAATTAACTGATCAGGAAGAGGTAACCAATGGGATCATTGCGAATTTGAAACGACTTACGGGGAAAACATAGGAAGGTATAGCACTTGTCAAACTTATCTCGAAGTAAACTCTGGCAATTCTCTAAAAAAATCCACGAAGAAATCCATTTTCAAACACAATTAGCTACAGGAATATCCACTAAAGTCGAAACCATAGAAAAATATGAAAAGAATTTGAAATCTCAAAGGAGATTGGCTCTCCTTGGTGGATTATTTATATGTTATATTTTGGGAGTAGTGACAATTTTACCAGTAATGGGTATTTTACAGTTGTTCTCAATAGACATTACTTCTAGTAACTTCACTGCAATTGTATTTACAAATAGCTTAATATTATCGATTTATAACATGTATATTTTGTTTATTCTATTTATGGCTGGTTTAATGAATTATGTTACTTTTATGAGAGGAGATTATTTCAAATTACTACGTCCTCTTCCCCTTAGCTCGCGTGATATGACCCAGCTAACCTTTTATGTTTTCTTTCGTATGAATGCGATCCAGTTAACGTTCATTCTTTTTGCCCTTCCAGTTGTAGGATTAATTCTGACTCTTTCACCATTAACCTTTTTTATCCTACTACTAAATAATCTCATTAATCTTGGATTCATTGTTCCAGTACTCATAATAGTCGCTTGGATATTAGCTCAAAAAGTTTTTAATAAAGCAGAAAAATCTCCAATAGGACCAATTATAACGGTCCTCACAATGGTAGTATATATATTAACAGTGATCCCTATATTCTTTCTTATGTCATCATTCTATCATATTATCAATCAGCTATTCAATTCTACCCTTATCACGGGAAAAATAAATCAGAAAATTAATTTTCTTCTCTCATTAATCCCATTTCCCTTTTCTAGCAATTATTTAACTACTTTAGTCTTATTACTACCTTCTGGTTCGATATCTTTTCCTCTCACATTACAATCAGTTTTTGGAGTTTGTATTCTTTTAAGTTTTATAGTAGTTGCTTTCAGAAAAGGAAGTTCACTCATACAAAAACTAGCTTTTGAACCAGCCATAGAAAGACATAAAGTTTTTTCAGAAAAAGATGTTGTCATACAAGTTAAAACATCCACTCCAGTTGTAACATTCATGAAAAAAACTTTAACAATGGTCTTTCGTGATTATGGCGCTCTTACACTATTCGTTCTAGGATTATTAATGCCTTTAATTATATTTATGTATTCATTTGCGATGCCAGAGAGATACATTGGTAGTGATAGGGGCACATTGTGGTTTATAATAACAATGCTTGTTTTTCTGGTAGGATTCCAAATATTCATTTTATATAATAGTTTAAGATTATCTGAAAGGAATCTTGGAGGTTTACTTTCTACTTTACCTTTTAAAGAAAGAGATCTTTTTCGATCTAAGCAATTTATCATATCAATCGCATGTTTACTCCCTATTCTATTCTTTTTCCTCCTCTTTCAAGAGTTTATGACAATTGGTATGCTCTATGCCCTCATTAAAATCTTCTTTGTAAATATTATAACCGTTTATGTATTCCTTATTTTGCATGCCTTCTTCTTTGGTAAGATAAATAACCGATATACATTCACAATAGAGAACATTGAAAATCAAATTCGTAAATGGATAGCAATCTTTGTAGGCTTATACAGCATAATTTTGGGCTATTTTAAACTTACAGAGATTATTTCAGAATCTATCCTTCGCAATTGGGAAATAGGTTTCATTATCTTGACTGGTATGATCCTCACCTCTTTATTAGAATTGATCACAAAACGAATGTTTGTCTAAGAGCTTTTGATTAATCTTAATCAAAACACTTTGATATATATCAAGTTTAAAAACAGACTAAAAGATGAGTAGTTGTCTTGACAATGATAGCTGAAGATTTATTGCTGTTAGCACTCCACGACCGAACAGGGAGTAAAGAATCTGGTACCCAAGCTTTAGAATATGGATTATCTGGAGCTTTAATTGTAGATTTAGCTCTGAATAATAAAATTGAACTGAAAGAAGAGAAAATTACAGTTATTGATCGTCAAAGCACTGGTGATGAATTATTAGATGAGACCTTACAGATTCTCGCTAATAGTGAAAAGGATAAAGAAGCTAAACATTGGATTCGAGAGATAACTAATAAAGTTAAGAATCTACAAAAACGGTTATCTGATCGCTTAGTTGCTGAAGGAATTTTGATTAAGAAAAAAGAGAAATTCCTTGGTATTTTTACTAGGCATCGTTATCCAAGCATTAATCCCTTATATGAACTTGGAATTCGAGAAGAAATCCAATCAATTTTATTACGTAATAAGGAGCCCGATGAACGGAAAGCTCTCCTAATTAGTCTTGTCAATGCCTGTAAAATTCTTCCAGTACTTTTTCCTAACAAATCTGAGCGAAAATTTGCTGAGAAACAAGCCGAATCAATCACAAACAGTGATATAATAGGAAAAGGCATTAAAGAGATAATCAATGAAATTAATGCAGCCTTAATGCTGATAGTAATTCATGTAGCAGTGTTGTAAGTGAGTATTCGGACTAATATTATTTATCTCAATCTTTGTTCTGTCTATATACATCATAAGTAATCGCTTTTATTAAAATAAAAGAGTAGAAAAACTTGTATATAAGTAATCTAATTTAGATGTTAGATCTATCCAGTTTTGTTCATATTGTGGTGAGAAAGTTACTTCTGAGGATTATTTTTTCTATATTTGTAGTATTCTAACTAGAGATTAATACTAAAATTCTTCCTCTCTTCTTTCTTTTTTTTCTTAAATCGCAACGAATCGGTAAAAGAGAGGCTCCGCTCAAAGGATCACTCTCTAATAGGTAAATTTTCTTTGAAAACTCAACTAGTTACATGACATCGATAGGCAGTATTCGTATGCCAGAGTTTCCAACATAACTCTACTAATTTACGACATAGAGCGATTAATGCGATCATCCCTCCTCGTCGGCTTTTGATTCGCTGGAAAAACTCCTGATGCCAAGGTGAGCGTTGAATCACAGTTTTACAGGTGATATAAAGAGCTCTACGTACACTACTTGGACCATGTTTCGTTATCCGTCCTGCCCGAATGCGACCTGCGGATCCATGGAGTCGTGGAGTAAGCCCACAGCTCGCTGCAGCTTCACGACCTGTTTTAAACCTAGTGGAAGAACCGAGCTCACATGCAACGGTAGCACAAGTAATGAATCCCAGCCCAGGTATAGATTGCATGAGATTTACAGGTTCTTGAAGACCAGAGTTGGTGACAGTGTCGTGAATGAGATCATCTAAGTTTTTAACTTCTTGACTGTAAAATTCATATTGTCTAAGATGAAGATCCACTAGACTTTGAATGGCTGGGGATAATGGCCGTTCCCACCAGTACGATAGGACTAATTTTCGTCTAAGAAGTGCTTTTCGAGTACTGGTGTGTGATTGTAAGCTAATCCACTTTGTAAAAGATGTTTGAGAGGATTCTCTATGCCAATCACGGAGAAACGTTTGTGCATACTTACCTTCAAGATTTTTCAAAGCACTAGTGAGGTCAGGACACTGTCCTTCCAGTAGAGCTTTAAGCTGACTGATAACGGCCGTCCGATTCTGGAGTACAGTGGTTCTCGTGCGTACTAGCTGTCTTAATTCATGGATTTCCAGGGACGGAACGTACGACGCGCTAACAACATCTAGCAATCCCCAGCGAGCAAGATCTTCCGCATCACGAGTATCTGTCTTATGTTTGCCGAGTACTTTCCGTTGGTAGGCGTTAATCACATAACAGTCAAATTCGTTATGTAGTAACCGATAAATCGGAAGCCAATAGCTGTTGGTTGATTCCATCACGATTTTTGTGACTTGATGGTCTGATAACAGACTGTAAAGAATTTCAAGGCCTTCAGGAGTCCGAGAAAAGGTTGTTTCACAAACTACCCCATTCTCGTCCCGAATATGCACCCAACAGCGGGATTTATGAACATCTAAACCGCATACTTTCATTGCCAAAACCTTGATATTTGTAGTGCCGTAATAAGGAAACCTGACACGTCTTCTTATCACGGTCTCAGAGACCCTTGGGTATCGCGTTGTGTTTCCACCAGTCCGCTTTTTTTCCAGTGTAAGTCATAATGACATCACTCGAGAGGAAAGACGACTTGGATTACGGCACTCTTTGGCATTTCCCCCTCCCTTTGTAACTCTTTCCCTTTTCCCCCTAAACCTCCCTCCTAAGCACAACGCAGCTTGAAAAAAAACCTGTCGGGCGTTCTCTCACATTTCATGTGAGAATTTCAGGCTTTTTTTTGAAGTAATTG
>Ga0209636_10008696_pt1 | contig 10342 bp, 8 predicted proteins | sample DeeMarSWOR152_54_FD_187464 | JGI IMG/M metagenome (GOLD analysis project Ga0209636, IMG submission 187464) | Marine sediment microbial communities from White Oak River estuary, North Carolina - WOR-1-52-54 (SPAdes) (version 2) | ecosystem: Environmental > Aquatic > Marine > Intertidal zone >... | reverse complement strand
GTGTAAAAAGGGAAAAGATAAAAAAGGGCACGGCTCCTGCCTTCGTTAAAACTTCGGCAGGCAGGGAGGCTAAGGCTAAGGAAAAATTGTGAATTGGTAAATTGGTAGATTGGTAGATTGGTGTGTTTGGGTGTGGGTGTGGGCATGGAATAAAAACTTCATGAATAACAAAAAATTATTAGTAAGCTTAAATCATTGTAACGAATTCAGTTCTTCAAGCAATGCTTTTCTTTGCGGATATTCTTTCCTTAATTTTTCAACCAGGTTTTTCACCATTGGTTCATCTCCAAGTTTAATCATACGGCGCATAAAACGGCATGTTTCCTTAATTTTAGGGGTATCCTTTTGAATCTTGGCAATTCGGAGCAGCCAATCATACCATTCCAACGCCAGTCCGGGTTTATCTTTAGTATTACAGCTTATACCATCCCGTGCAATTGAAACGGCTATGTCAAAATTCTTTTCTTCAATCGCTTTCGTATTGGCAGTCCGGTGCAGTGCAGGATTGTTAAGGTTCTGGTTAATAAAATTGTCTGCTTCTTTGTTACCTTTCAGTTTCTTTATCAGTTCATATTTTACTTCAACGGCATGTTCCCTGAACAAGGCTTCGTATTCACCCTGAGATATTTCATCTACCTGTAATACGTTACCATCTTCAAAGTACGATAAACCCCCTTCAAGGATGGTCTCATCTATGTATTGCTCAAATTGATTTAAAGGAATCTCATATGCCATATTGAACTAATAATGTTTTATTGCTATCATTTGAGGCTATCCTGCCTTTTATCTTTTATTTGTAATTATTCACCCAAAATTATTAAATATAACCTGTTGTGCAGTTTATTATCAGGAGGTAATTGAGAATTAGTATTTTTTATGTTTCAGCACCTCCAGCGAGGAAACATAAACCATTCATTATTAATATCTTCGCTCAAACCACACCACGGATTAAATATACACTTTCATTACGGCTGACTATGAAACCTGATATCCACCCGACTTTCAGCTTTACATCCGGAAAAACCAAGTTACAAAACAGGAAATGAAATAAATCAATTAAAATATCCCAAACAATATGGAATATAGTGATATATTTTCTTACTATTGCTAAATTGAATCCGGAATCTTTAAAATTTATATCCTGCCCATTTTAACATAAGATCCGGACCATTTTAATATTTATACCTATGAGCTTAAGTGATGATATAATTAAAAAGATTCAGGAAGAAATCAACCGGAGAGGTGGTATGGTGCATTCTACCGATGAAAATAACCAGATAGTCCGGGAAGTTACGGATATGCATAACACTTCTCTCCTGCCCGGATTCGAGGGTCTGTCGCCATCGCAAATGCACTATATCCTGAATGATCCATTTTCAGAGGAATGTGTTGTGAGATTTAATAAAAACATGAATCCTGCTTACACTTCCCAGTTACCAATGGTACAGATAGGCATTATTATCTTAAATAATATTGATCCGGTAAAAGGACTCAACCTCACCATGACAGGTAAACTGTCAAGAAAAATTATCAGGGAAATCTATAACCTTGGATTCTTCGGGCAGAATCAGGATATTATTTTAACCAGTAAGGTTTTAAATGAAGCTGACTACCTGCCGGCCGGTATGGGACATATTCTGCTCAAACTGGCGGGATTGGTAAGAATCAGAAAAAACAGAATGTACCTTACCAATTCAGGACGGTCGGCCCAACAAAACAGCAATGAATTATTTACCAAGCTCTTTCAATCCTTTGTTCAAAAATTCAATAAAGGATACTTTGACAGGTATGAAAATGAGGAGATTGGCAATACCGTATTTGCTTTTATAATCTATCTTTTAGCCAGATATGGTGATGTATTAAGAGACTGCGATTTTTATGCACGCAAATATTTTAAGGCATTCCCTATGCTTGCCAGCCTCTCCTCTTCCCAATATATTAACAGTGAATACAATCCAAATCATAGCTGCTTCAAAATACGTGTTATAACCCGTGGTTTAGACCTTTTTGGTCTGGTTGATCTTAAAGTAACCAAACTGGATTTCTACCGGTTCAAATACTCTGTTAAAAAATCACCGGCATTTGATAGTATTTTCTCAATTACAATTCGTTAATCATAAAATTAGTCTGAATGACAGCAAAAGAGCTTATACAAAAATTACAGCAATTACCTCCTGATACCCGGATTATAATACGCGGTTACGAAGAAGGTTATAACGATATCCTGCGTTTGATTCCACTGATGATCATTCCTCACCCCGGACAAAAAGCCGATTATTATGGTGAATATACCAGCGCCCGGGATGAAAAAGAAAAAATCGGTGCAATCAGAGCAGTAGAACTGTATGGTGAAAATACAAAAGTAGAGAAATGAATCCCTGAGAAGTATTACCAAATAAAAGAAAAGGTGGTGCGAGTGGCACCACGTCTTGATACTGCAATCCCCTGTAGATTAACGATATACAGAGGCTTTTTACGTTAGGTTGATAAATTCGTTGATAGATTTGAATCTCTATTGAATATACAGAAACATAGAAGGAGATTAGGATTTAAGTTACTTCTCTTATTAGTTTCAAAAATTCCTTCTGCAATTTTAGCACTGTATTAGTTTTTATTCTAACTCTTTTCCTCATACTAATTTATACTATTGAACAATAGGGTGTCCATTTTCAAAATCGTAAAAAGTCTTTCTCATAATATCAGCTAATAATAATTTATAGGTGATATAAGCATCGAGACGTGATTGGTAGGCAGCATTTAATCTTGTTCTATCCAGAGCGAGTGATTGACTATCAATATCTCCATTTACAAACCTGTTGCGTGAAATGTTGAAACTTTTTTCTGCAAGTTGAACATTCTTTTCCAGCAGTTGCAGGCGGCGCAAACTGCTATTTAATTGTCTCGCCGTATTCCGGATTTCCCTTTCAATGTTTATTTTTTCTTCATCATAGGTGTGTTTATTTACTTCTAAACCGGATTGTGCAGCTTTTACCATAGATTTGTTTTCCCCCCAGTCGAATATAGGCACACTAATTGTTAATGCCACACCAAAATTACCCGTATTTCTACGTAGAAGTCCCCAGGAATTACCCACCGCATCACTGAATGCATAAGGCAGAGTGCGCTGGTCAGTGCCGATTAAATCATAATAGCCTGATATATTGCCGTTTATCATGCCTTCGGATTTAATTCTTTTAATTTCCAGCTTTGAGAGTTCAATCTGTATCTCATTCTCCCGTAGTTCTAACCTGTTCTCAAGACCATGTTGCACGGCCATTTCTTCATCCACTTCAACAATATTGTAACTCATGTCGCTTATTACCGATACTGTATCCTGTAACGACAAGCCCAGCTGTTGTTTGAAATAATTCATCTGTGAAATAAATTCAACTTCAGCAATATTATAATCATTATTGGCTTCACCAAGATCAACTTCCATCTGCAGTGCTTCGACTTCCCTGATTAGTCCGGCATTATACTTATTTTGGGCTATATCAAATGCTTCCTGTTGTCTTTCAAGTACCTGCCCTGCAATTTTTTTTCGCTCACTTGCAGCCACCAGATTATAGAATGCCTGACTGGTTTCATAGATAAGATCAAGTTCGGCCCTTTTTAAACTCCTGTAAGACAATTCGTAATTGAGCTCGGCTTTTCTGAATTCGGTTCTTATACTGTTATATGCATAAAATGCAATTAATGGCTGGTTAAATCCCATGCGAGCATCCAGACGGGTCAACCTTTCATTCTTATCATAATCCAGCATATTATTCAGGCCAGTACTCAGATATAATTGTCCATCGGTTGGTAATGGCTGGCTAACCATAATACTCCCATTATAACGCAACTGCTTTACCGGATAAAAGGTATTACCGGTACTATCTTCAAACTGTCGGATTGTCTCTGTATAATCAGGCATTGTCAGACTAAGATTAATATGAGTTTTCAAACGGCTGGTGGCAGCTTTAAGTTCAAATCCTGCCTGAGCGAGTACCTGGTTTAGAATCAACATCCGGTGACTTTTTTCCTTGGCAATTTCAATGCTGTGCTGAAGGTCCAGCTGGTATATTTCCTGGGAAAATATTTTAGTTGTCTGGTTCAAAAAACCAAATATCAAAGACATCATCAATAGTCTTTTGATTTTATCAGGGATAATAACAACCATGGTATAAGTATTTGTTAATTGGATTATTTAATCATAAATCAGTGCTGGAAGGTGCACTCATTCATAACGTATAGATTCTACAGGTTCCAGGGAAGCAGCTTTTTTTGCAGGCAAATAACCAAAATTGATCCCTACAACTACCGAAAATAGAAATGCGATTATTACAGAATAAATAGCCACACTGGTGTTGATATTAGCAATGAATGTGATCAATATTGATATGGTCACTCCGAGTACCACACCAATTAGTCCTCCGGTAATGCTGATCATCACTGCCTCGGTCAAAAACTGAAGCATGATATCTCTTTTCTTCGCTCCAATTGCTCTTCTGATTCCTATTTCCCTGGTGCGCTCAAGCACACTGGCCAGCATAATATTCATGATCCCTATACCCCCGACCAGCAGGGAAATGGCAGCGATCGAACCAAGCAGGAAGTTATAGATCTTTATTTCCTTCTCCTCCTGCTTCATCAGCTCGTAGGGAATAATGATGGTGAAATCTTCATTATTAAAATGATGACGGTTTAGCAAATGCCTGATAATTTCTGAGATATCAGGCAGTTTATTAGAAGCGGCTACTTTAACTGTGATTTGTTTGATCTCACTTTCCAGCTGGTTCTCCCTGATAAAGCGGTTGTTAAAAGTTGTAAGTGGAAGGTAAATATCATTGTTGAGGTCCCGGGAGGCCAGTTCTCCTACAGTCTCTGTGAACAGGGCCTTGTTCTGCATCACGCCGATTATCTCGAACCACTGGTCTTCTATTTTCACGTTCTTTCCGATGGGATCTTCGAAAGGGAAGAGATCACGGGCTATAGTGGCTCCCAGCACACAAACCTTCAGATGCCTGTAATAATCATCTTCTTTAATAAATTCCCCATGGGCAGGAATATAGTTCAGGATATTCACGAAAGATGGGGTGATCCCTATAATCCTGGCTTTCCCGGTTCTGTCCTCATACTGGACAGTAACTTCTTTCTCGGCCTGAGGAGCCACATCTTCAATCATAGGTACGATGTCTTTTATGGCATTGGCATCAGAGATGGACAGACCTGGAGAAAATTTAGCTCTGACTTCCTCCAGTTCTTTATCAGTGAATTCCTTATCCCGGATAATGATATTATTTACACCCAGGTCCTTGTATTTTGCGATGGCTTCCCGTTTTGCCCCTTCACCAATGGACAGCATAGCAATCACAGATGCCACTCCGAAAATAATCCCCAGCATGGTGAGGAAAGAGCGGAATTTATGATCTACAATGGCCAGCATTGCCAGCTTGAAATTCTCATCAATTTTCATAAGGGTGACAGTTACCGTACAATGAATTACTGGCTTTGCGCAATTATAAACTTTTCAGGCACCTTCAGTTCGGTTCCCTCTTTGAAGTCTCCGTAAATAACAGAAAAATTATTATTTCTCGGGCCGATTTCCACCGGTTGTTCAACCCAGCTGTTGTTCACTTTCATAAAAAGATAGTATGTATCATTCACCTTCTTCAGACAGCTGTTATCCACATAAAAGACATCCTTCAGTTCCGCGTAAAAAACTTCACAACTGACGGTCATGCCTGGTTTTAAAACAGGATCAGATTGGCCCAGGAGAATTTCGAAATCAAATATCTTTATACTGGAATCCTCTTCCTTATTATAACTGAGCTTACCTATGTCTGACACTTTTCCTTCAAATGGTTTATCAGGAAAAGCTTCGAGCCTGACGATTACACTCTGTCCTGTTTTTACCTTGCCGATATCAGCTTCATTAATGGTTGATATTATTTTTATTCTGCTCAGATCAGGAACCAGGGCAAGCTCAGCTCCCTGGTAGGTATTATCACCCATCCGGTACAATTGATCGGTAATTCTACTCTTGGATAACTGAAAGATCCCATCGAGGGGACTCAGTATGGTCAGTTTTTCGATGGCTGAATGAGCATCCCTGATATTACTTTCTATCTGGGATACTTTGATTTTCTGTATCTTCAGGCTATTCTCACATATCTTCTTTTCCAGGTCAATGGTCCTCAAGATCATTTCCAGGTTGATTTCAGCCTGCTGGAATTCCAGTTGCTTGACCTCCTTCTTTCGCGGAGATTCATATTCGAATTTTTCCAGCTCAAGTTTCTTCAGAATGTGATCAGCCTGCACTTCCTCCAACCTTACCTCCAGTTCTTTAATTTTGCATTCATTTTCTACAAGCAATTTGTTCAGATTTGCTTTCTCTGTTTCCAGGAGATTTTCCTGCTCATTAAGGAATTTCAAAACGTTCGCGGGGTCCAGTTGTGCAATGGAATCCCCTTTTTTTACATGGGTTCCATGATCCACCATCCCTGTGATTCTGAATTGCCAACCGTATTGCCAGCCTACATAGGGTACCAGAACCGATCTTGCGTTCACTGCCTGCAGTTCACCTGTCTCAACCAGCGAGGCGTTAAAATCTCCCTTCCGGATACATAGTTCTGTGCTGTGATCAGCCCGGCTGCAACCAAATAAGCTCAGGCAGAGCAATAACAACCTGCACGGAATAGCAATTTTTCTCATAAGCACTTATTTTAGTTACTGGCGTGCTCTTCCTCAGGATAAGGATTGGACAATGTTAGTACTTCATCAGGATCTATCCCTTCCCGGATGATAACGAAATCATTGTTCATTTGTCCAATGACCACTTCTTTTTTACGATAAGAATTTCCAGTTCTGGTATAAACATAATTCTTTCCTCCTTCAACAAAGAGGGCTTCCAGGGGTATATAAAGCACATCATCAATCCTGTCCACAATGATCCTGCAGCTTACAGTCATGCCAGGCAGGAACTTTTGCGATGTGCCTTCTATTAAAATCTCTACGGGAAAAATTTTAATCTTTGAATCGTCTCCCTTGAATTGTGCCAGGTTGGCTATGGAAATGACTTTCCCCGAATAAACAGAATCCGAGAATGCGTCCAGTTTGATCTCCACAGTCTGTCCCAACTTAACTTTAGAAATGTCTACTTCGCTGATTTCTGCCTCCACCTTGAGTTCACTTAAGTCGGGAAGGTCTATGAGCGGCATTCCTGACCATGGCTGGTCGCCCACCTGCCACTTATTACCTGTAGACCAGTTTTTCCTGAGAATGGCAATTCCGGAAGCAGGACTCACCACAGTTAAATTTTTAAGGGTAATTTCTGCCTCCCTGAGATTCGTTTTCAGTTGCGATATTTTCAACAGGGATTGCTTGATTTCTTCCGAATGTATCTTTTTCTGGTTCTCAATCTCATCACGTGCCTTTTCCAGGGCAATTTTTGCTTTTTCCAGATTCAGACTTATTTCCCTCCGTGTGATATCAGCCTCAAAAGTGGCTTGCTCAAGATTGATCTCGGATATCCGGTGGGATATCTCAGAGATTTCTATGTTCGATTTCAATTCTTCAATTTTTGAATCCTGTTCGGCTTTCTTCTTCTCCAGTTCTGCCTCTGCTATTTCCAGTTCAGCTTTTGCATTAATGATGGCCTTCTCAACTTCAGAAGGATCAAACATAATTGCAGTATCACCTGCCTGGATCAGATCACCGTCTTCCACAATCTGGGTTATTTTACACATTCCGTACTGCCATGACATGGCAGGAACTGAAATATTTATCGAGCTGGTGGCCTGAATTTCTCCTTCTTCTATCAGGTCAATGTAAAAGGAACCCTTCTTTACACTGCATGTTTCTATCTCCATGGCAGTCTTATTATTACAGCCAATCAATAATATAATGCAAAGAATGAAAGTGATCCTTCTAATCATACGATTATGGTTTTATCAGCGATTCCGGTGGCTTTCTAAGGGCTAAAATCTCATGACCCTCCAAACCACTTTGAATAACCGCTTCTTTGTTATTATAGTCGGCAACGGTTACATTTTTTTTGATAAACCGTTCATTATCTGCGACATATACTACTTTTATGCTATCTTCTTCAAAGAGCGAAATCACCGGGATTACAAGAGTGTCAGGAACGCTTCTGACCATGATATTACATGTAACTCCCAGTCCCGGCTGCAGACTAAGAGAAGAGCTGTCAAGAGAAGCTGTCACTTTGAATAGTTTTACATCTGATTTTTCACTGACCGGTTTTCCTACTGGAGCTTTATTCTTAATTCTACCAGAAAGGCGGATATCTGGAAATGCATCAACGATGATCTCTAAGGTCTGATCAGTGACAATACGTTTGTAATCGGCTTCATTTACCTCCAGTTTCACCTGCATGGCACTTAGATCGGGTATCTGTATAATGGGAGCATTTGCCCAGACTATATCTCCTTCCCTGACCTTTTTTTCTGTAGTCCACGATATATCGTAAATAACGATACCTTCATTATCAGATATAAGGATCAGCTTATCAAGTTTCGATTTGGCCTGGTCGACCCTGTTTGCATTCTGTTCAATTTTCAGCTTCATTTTCTGCAGCTCTGAATCATTGATCTGTTTCAGAAATTCCAGTTTCATCAGTGCAATATTTCTTTCCAGTTCAGCTTTATCAAGTTCCAGTCTGATGATTTCCCTGGAAGAAGGTGAGGTAAATTCCATCTGTAAAGAATCAAGTTGTTTAATATCTGTGGAAGCATCAATGGATTTTACCTGTGCTTCAAGTAAAAGAAATTGAAGTTTGAGGTCGGCCAGGGATTTATTATATTCTGCCCGGGCATTTTCCAGCTCGTTGACTGCCAGCAGATATTCATTTTCTATTTCACGGCACTCCAGTATGCATAATGTATCACCCGGCTTGACTTGAGTCCCTTCGTTTATCAGGTGAAGAATGGTCACATCACTCCAGATCCCCGGACAACCATAACTGTGTGTATTAATGGCTTCCAAGGTACCGGAAACAGTAACTACATCCAGAAAATCTTTTTTTTCTACCGGGAGAGTAATAATCCGGCTAAATTCGGCTCTTGGAGAACAACAAATATTCAAACCCAGGAATAGAATTATAACCGGACTGCTTAATCTATGTGCTGAGAAAAACATGGATTATTGGGGTGCATTATTAAATATGTATGCACTGGAAAAAAACAGTGACTTGCTAAGTTTTTCGACAAGGTACAAAATTTTCCTATATATCAAATAATTAGCAAAAGGATAATGATCTAAATGCTCTAAAATATCCTTACGAGATTTTCTTTCTGCGTAGGGCAAATACAAGTATTTAACATAATAATCCGGCAGTGGTAATAATAAATGAGATACCTAATACCTATTGCCGGTTAAATTTCAGGTTTTTCGGTATCCACTGGTAACTATTTGATTTTAAATTTGAATTAACGTAATTTTATATAATCAAACATGGTTTAAAATTCATGCTCTCATTCAGATCTGGTCAGCCGAAATAAAAGAACTCGAAACCTTATACACCTCCATAAAAGGCAGGTTTCCTGAATTGGAGAAGGAACTGGTGCAACTGATAGATACAAAAGATGCAAATGTTGTTCTACTTTATTCAAGGAGATGTCTTGAGATAATTATCACAGATCTCTGCGAATCTGAATTAAAACGACCACGTAAAACCGAACCGCTCAAAGGGATAATTGATAAGCTCCACCATGAAGAGAAGATACCTTCTCATATCATTGCCTCAATGCAAAACCTGAACACTCTGTCGACATTCGGTGCCCATCCCAAAGAGTTTGATCCTGAACAGGTAAAACCTGTTCTTAATAATCTCACAACAATTATCAAGTGGTATCTGAAATACAAGGAAACCAAAGCCACTGTTAAACCAAAGGAAGAAGAAATAATTAATGAAACAAAAGCCCCGGAGGATTCCACTGAACAAATCCAAAAGCCAAAGAAAAAGTTGATATTATTGATTTCCGGACTTACACTGGTTGTTTTAATTGTTATCGTAGCTCTGTTTGTATTCAATATCATTGGCAGCGAAAAACAATCCAAAGAACTGGAAAAATCCATTGCTGTACTTCCTTTTAGATTGCTCAGCGATGAGCCTGATAAACAATATCTTGCCGATGGTATGATGGATGCTATTTTGCTGCATTTATCAAAGATCGAAGATCTGAGGGTATTAGCCCGGACCTCTGTGGAACAATACCGTGAAACAGATAAAACAGCAACGATGATATGCCGGGAGCTTGATGTAGCCTATTTACTTGAAGGCAGCTTTCAGAAGTATGGTGATCAGGTAAGGTTAATAGTACAGTTAATTCAACCGGGA
>Ga0209636_10008695_pt1 | contig 10342 bp, 8 predicted proteins | sample DeeMarSWOR152_54_FD_187464 | JGI IMG/M metagenome (GOLD analysis project Ga0209636, IMG submission 187464) | Marine sediment microbial communities from White Oak River estuary, North Carolina - WOR-1-52-54 (SPAdes) (version 2) | ecosystem: Environmental > Aquatic > Marine > Intertidal zone >... | reverse complement strand
GAGGCCATTGCTTCATACAAAAAATCTTTAGAAGAGATAAAAAAGGAAGTTGATAGGAGGCCTTCTTCCCAGGCCTTTATGCTCAAAGGGCTGATCGAATTGAACCTGGACCAATGGGAGGAGGCTGAACACAGTTTTTTAATGGCCTTCTCCTATGGATTCGACAAAGGCCAAGAATGGGCTGAATGGAGTTCTCTTTTTGGACTAGCGTCTTCTTTGCAGGAAATGGGTCTTGAGAGCTCTGCGTTTCAGATCTATGAGCATCTCATCAGTAAATCCAAGTTGAGACCGCTGACCATATTATCTGCCCAGAAATACACAGATATCGCACTCAAAAATGCTCTCGGTGAGGAAGGAAAGATTAGAGAAAAGCTCCTAACTGGGTTGTTCCGGACTGTCCAAGGTCTATCAAGAAAAGATCTCAGCTGTGGATATTTCCATTATCTTGTCTCTCAAGTGCTCAGCCATTTGGGAGAATACAGGAAATGTTTCGATGAGGCGGTTATGGCCAAAGAGCTGGGCCTTCCTTCCGAAGAAATCCTTCGAGATAACGATCTTCAGATTGTGTTTTGTTATGAAAGGCTGAAAGAAAAATTGCCCACTGCAGAATGGGAGGCCTTTCAAACCCTATATATGGGATGGATCGAGAGATGGAACTGGTCCGGGCCTCAGACGCCTGCCTGGAAGGAGAGGTGATCGATGCTGCCGGCCATCAAGTGGGAAAAGGACAAACTTATTCTGATTGATCAAAGAAGACTACCTGAGGAGGAAGTCTATATCGAGTGTACAGACTATACCCACATTGCCCAGGCCATCGAGGATATGGCTATCCGAGGGGCTCCAGCCATTGGTGTGGCAGCTGCATATGGTGTTGTTCTTGGTGTGATGAACCTGGCAGAGTCTGATGACCTCGAATCCGAATTCAACCAAATCCTGACCCGTCTGGAAAAAACCCGCCCGACTGCGCAAAATCTCTTCTGGGCTCTTGAAAGAATGAGAAAAGTCATCCAGGATAACAAGAATTTAACTCTCCCTGAGCTCAAACAAAGACTTCTCCGACAGGCGCTCTCTCTCGAACAAGAAGATATTAAAACCAACAAAAAGATTGGTTTTTGGGGAAAAGATCTGCTGAAGGATGGGTCTTCCATTCTGACCCATTGCAATGCAGGAGCTTTGGCCACAGCCGGATATGGAACAGCGCTGGGTATTATCCGGGCAGCCTTTGAACAGGGAAAAAAAATTCAGGTCTTTGTTGATGAAACAAGACCCTTCCTCCAAGGGGCGAGACTCACATGCTGGGAGCTCGAAAAAGAAGGGATTCCTGTGATCCTGATTACGGACAACATGGCGGGCCATTTTATGAAGAAAGGAGCAATTTCTGTGGTGATAACCGGAGCGGACAGAATAGCCAGGAATGGAGATACAGCCAATAAGATTGGAACGTATTCTGTTGCGGTTTTGGCTAAAGAACATAATCTTCCATTCTATGTGGCAGCTCCTCTCTCCACAATTGACTTTAATCTGGATGACGGAAGCGCCATCCCGATCGAAGAGAGAAATCCTGACGAGGTCAGAAAGGTTGGAGATTTCTATATCTGTCCCCCTCAGGTTGAGGTTCAAAATCCTGCCTTTGATGTCACACCAGCAAAATACATTACAGCCATTATCACCGAAAAAGGGATCGCCGAGCCCCCTTTTGAAAAGAGTTTAGCGGCATTTGAGGGTTGAAATGTATTTTTTAGGCATAGAAACTTCCTGCGATGAAACTTCAGCCGCAGTTCTCGATGAGACACGCAATATACTGAGTAGCGTTGTTTTATCCCAGGATGAGATTCATGCTCCGTTTGGCGGAGTGGTGCCTGAGCTCGCTTCGCGTCAGCATATTCGATCCATCGGCTATGTCGTAAAAGAAAGCCTTCAGCGGGCCAATCTCAAGCTTGAACAGATCGATGTCTATGCAGTGACCCAGGGTCCTGGCTTGATTGGATCGCTGCTTGTCGGCCTTTCTTTTGCCAAGGGCCTGGCGTTTTATTTCCGTAAACCTCTGATCCCTGTAGACCACTTGCAAGCCCACATCCATTCAGCCTTCATGGAAGCAGATCACATTGCTTTTCCATTGCTGGCCCTTTTAGTTTCTGGAGGACATACCTCGCTCTTTTTAATGATGAAGAAGTTTCACTATCAACTGATCGGAAGGACAAGAGACGATGCTGCAGGCGAGGGGCTAGATAAAATAGCCAAGTTCCTTGGGCTGGGTTACCCTGGAGGTTCCCTCATCGATCAGATGGCAGAGAAAGGGAATCCCCATGCATTTGCTTTTAGTCTTCCTCGTATGACCGACAATAGCCTGGATTTTAGTTTTAGCGGTCTTAAAACATCGGCGCTGAAGCAGATTAGAGAGAAAGATATTTCATCAGATCATCCTGAATTCCTGGATTTTTTGGCGAGTTTTGAAAGGGCTGTAATCAAGGCCCTGCTTTCCAACGTGGATCGGGCTACCGACCGTTACAAACCCAAATCGTTGATCCTCTGCGGAGGAGTGGCTCGGAATAAGAAATTGAGACGGGCTTTTAGAAAACTCGCTCAGAGATTGAATATTTCCTCTTTTATCCCTTCACCCCATCTCTGTACGGACAATGCAGCCATGGTGGCAGGTTTGGCCGTAGATAGATTCAGAGAACATCCAGAGAAGTCTTTTCCGCTTGACCTGAATGCTTATCCTCGGATGGAGTCTGCATCCTTGATCAGCTGAATGGCCTGTGGCATGAAAGTCGAATTTGGAAGTCTCCGGAACTGTCTTGATAAATAGAGGAATTAATCTTGAGGCATTATCTTAAAAAGGAAGGGTTTTGAGAATGCTATTAAACCTGTTCTTTTCTTTATATATATGGTCAAGCGATAAAGATTTGCATTTTTGAACTTGTAGGCTGGGGGAGGTTGTAAATCAAAGGTTTTTATTTCGAAATGAATATCTCCTTTATACAGAATTTGGTCAAAGAAGCTAAGATTGACCTCAAAAATTCCTTCTTCAGATCCAAAATCTATCCGGAATTCTTTAATTTCGTGCCATGAAGTAAAGTGAAAGATATAAGTGCGGTTATCCCTTGGCAGATGGAACATACCGGGTTTGATCATTTGAGCCACACGGCCGAGAGAGTAAAATCTAATTTTTTCTCCTGAAGGGTACTCTGTGTCTGTCGGATAGAGGAGTACTGTGCGTGGGTAGAGCACAAGCCAGAAAAAGATGATAAGGACGCAGGTCCCTGTGATCAGAAGATGATGGGACAGTCTCATTTGAAACCTGTGCTTTTTGACTGCGATATAGATACAGATAAAAAGAAGAAGTCCTCCCATCCAGGCATAGTTGGGGATCCATCTTGAATTGTCAATCTTCAGGTATGAAGGGAGATATTGAGGTAGGAAGAAATGGAGATTGCTTAACAAAAGAAACAGCCTCCCTGCTCTCTCGGTCACCCCGGTGGTGGTGAGTTGATAGAGAGCCAGGGGATTTTTCAAGAGTAAAATAACAAAAATAAGGCTCAATAAAGCAAATAAATTGAGAAAAATAGAAAATATTTTTTTTGCATTATAAGCCAGAAAGAAGCCTAAAAAAATAGCCAAAGCCCAAGATACAGAAACTAGAGGTCGGGCTTGAGGAGCATAGCTTGTCCTTTGTGTGAGCAGGGCCGAATTCAATATGTAAGGAGCTGTGAGAAACAGGATGAGGAGGAATGAGCTAAAATTTCTCCTTATCATTTCCACACATCCGAAGAAAGCAAAGAAGTAAACAGGAGCATACAGAAGAAGCCCGTCTCGTTGGTCGAAGAAATATCCAGCGAGCGTTTCCAACTTAAGACGTAAAGGAATGTCTAGGAGGATAGACTTGAAATAAGCAAGAGACTCTTGAGCAGATGTTGCACCTTTTATACTGACTGATAGGAGAGAAACAGAATCGTACACCAGATACTGAAACAGAAAGTGAAGAAGAAAGAGAACAAAAGGGGAGGCTAAGAAATAAAGAATATTCCATCTCACTCGGTATTTTCTGATCAAAACCCAGACAGCATAGATGGAGAAGGGAGCGATAATAAAAACATATTTGATCGCATGGAACCATATAGAACAAGAGATCAAGAAGCCAATAAAGACTAAAGATGCTTTGGATAGTCTGGAAGAAGAATGCAACAGACGAAAAGCGGTGAAGGAGAACAAAGCGACAATGATTTCTGGATAAATGTGCAGGGAATAAAAGAACACTGGTGAGGAGAAGCTGTAAACAAACCAAACTCCAAGGGCGAGCTTTTGGTTTTTCCATTCTTGGAACAGGTAGAGAAAAATCTGGGTTCCGAGTAGGGCTCCAAATAGACTCATCCCGAAGCGAATGAAAAAAACCAGGGGCTTTCCTCCAAATAGTGATCCCAGAGTATAGAAGGGAAGAAGGACAAGAGAGGTTCCTGGCGAATGGAAAGAGTATCGACCTCCAGTTCTAGGAGCTGTGTGCGGGTCGATGTGTACCTGGGCCAGCATTGTTTTTGTGTAATCTTTAATGGCATAATTATTGGTCAGATCGAAGTCTCCATCCTCCAGTAGACTTTGAGTAATGATAAGGTAGTGAGGTTCATCGCCAGCAAAAGTCTGTCCTGAAGATGTCAAAAGAATGGAACCGGCATTATAAAGAAGCATCGAGATCATAAACAGAAGGAGCAATTTTTTTTTGATAGAAAGGGAAGAAAGCTTTTCCCTTATGCTTTTAATAAAAGATTCCCTTTTGTTTGATAACTGATAAAAAGATAAAGCCTTTAAATACAAAAGCGAAAATAGAATCGACCAAAGGAGGATTTTCGACCGAACGAGAAGATCATCTGAATCTATATAATAAAAGAGGAGAAGAGGTAGAAGGATTAAACAAAGGAGAGGAATGTAGGTCAAAAAGTCCTGATCTAGAGTTTTCGCAAAATCAATTTTATGAAGATTTGTCACCGCTCTCGAGTATCCTATCCAGACTCCGGTAAAAAGAAGGAAAAATAAAAGCCCTTGGATCAAAAAAGGGATGACCCTCAGGGTAAAAGAATGAGATGAGAATGTGAATGTGGAAAGTTGCTTATAGAAGAGGACAGAAAAACTGAGCAGGAAAGCAAGAAACAGAAGAAAAGGGAGTTGAAACAGATAATGGTATTTGTATTTTTTCATCTGGTTTGACTAATAGTCAATTGCTTTGAAATTGTCAAGAAAGGAGATGGCTTTAATGTGCATATGAAAATGTGATATCATGAAAAAAATGGAGATATCATCTGTTATCATCACTTATAATGAAGAAAAGCGCCTCGAACCGGCTCTAAAAAGCTTGAGTGGGGTTGCTGAGGAAATCATAGTGGTGGACAGATACAGCGATGACGATACGGTCAAGATAGCCAAAAAATACACTGATCGCGTTATCCAGAGGAAATGGACAAATTTTGCTGACCAGAAGAATTTTGCCAACGGCAAAGCTAAATTTTCATGGATTCTCTCCTTAGATGCGGACGAGAGGCTTTCTCCTAAGTTAAAAGAAGAGATCATACAGTTGAAGGAACAGGAGCCCGGATGCTCTGGCTTTTCTATGCCCAGGGAGGTTTTTTATTTGGGCCGATGGATTCGCCATTCAGGATGGTATCCGGATCGGAAAATACGCCTCTTCCAAAAGGAAAAAGCACGATGGGAAGGGGAATATGTTCATGAAGAGCTTGTGATTGAAGGTAAGGTCAAAAAGCTGAATGGTTCAATTCATCATTTTACATACCGGAATATTGCCGATCACCTTAGACGAATCAATACATTTTCTGACTTGGGGGCTCAAAAGCTCTATGCACAAAATAATAAATGCCGCTGGTATCATCTGCTTTTTCTCCCTTTTTTCAGGTTCTTGAGAGCCTATATTCTGAAAGTTGGCTTCTTGGATGGTTTTGCCGGGTTTATCATATCTGTACTTGATGCTTACTCGGTCTTTGCCCGTTATGCAAAGCTCAAGGAGATTTGGAAAAAAGGAGAAAGAATTGAGCCTCTTCCAAATTGATGCAGGAGGGGAGTGGAAAGGAGAGCAGAGTCGGTCCTTTTTTATAGCGAAGGAACTCGCACGTAAGGGCTATCCCTACCAATTTGTTGTCCAGCCAGACAGCCCCCTTGAAAGAAAGGCTTCTGAGGCAGGGCTGTTCGTTCTTCCGGTTAAATTCTCGAGTAAGAGAAACCTGCTCTCTATCCTAAGGTTATCCAGAGCCATGAAACGGGCAAAATGCCAATTGGTCCATTTCCACGATGACCTTTCAGTGACAGTCGGTTCTGCGGCAGCTTCCTTAGCCAAGGTTCCTCTGAGAGTGGCTTCTGGAGAGGAAGATTTATCTCAGAAGGCCAGCAGTCTCTTCCGCTGGAAATACATCAAGGATATCAATGCCATCATCACAAGTTCGCAAGGGATTGAAAAGCGTTTTGTGGATGATGGAATAGATTCTCTCCTCATCGAGATCATCCCTTTTGGGCTGGATTTTTCTGCATATCAGGAAAATGCCGCGAAAAATTATCTCGGTCAAGAGCTGAGTTTTGGCCAGAATGATTTTCTGGTCGGTGTTGTGGCTCAACTCGGCGATCAAAGAATGATCAAATATTTGATTCGAGCCACTCAATATTTAAGAGAATATTCATCCAGGATAAAAATTGTCATTCTAGGTGAAGGCCCGTTAAGCATGGATCTCGAAAGGGACCTCAATGAAATCGAAGGGAAGGAGATAGCCTTTTTTTTAGGATATCAGGAAGTTTCCTCTGAGGTATTCAGTTCATTGGATGTGTTCGTTTGTTCTGCTGGATTTAAGAATATCAATCACGCTCTTGTCGAAGCCATGGCCTGCCGACTTCCGGTCGTATTCACTCGAGTTGGTGAAATCCCGGATGCGATCAAACATAGAAAAACAGGGTGGATTGTATCTCCTCGCAGCCCTAAGATACTGGCCAATGCTGTTATCAGACTTTTTGAGGATAGAGAGCTGGCCGCATATCTGGGCCAGAATGCCTATGAATTCGTTTTTGCAAGGTTTTCTGCGGAAGCCATGGCATCGAAAGCCATTGAGATGTATGAAAGTTTAGCAGAAAAAAGAGGATTAAAGCTTGGGTAGAGATGGATTGAAGATTGACAGAATTGAGCTGTTTCTTTTAAGCCTTCCGTATGTTCATTTTTTTGAGACAAGCCTCGGCCGAGAAGAGGAGAGAACATTTATCCTTGTGAAAGTCTATGCCCAAGGACTCTGTGGATATGGCGAGGTCGTTGCCAGCAAATCACCACTGTACAGTTATGAGACCACATCGACTGCCTGGCACATCCTGAAAGAATTTCTGATTCCACAGGTTTTTCATCATTCTTTGTCACATGCTCAGGATTTTTATGAAAAAGCCAGAATCTACAGAGGACATCCCATGGCGAAGGCAGGAATGGAATTGGCGCTCTGGGACCTGGAAGCAAAACAAAGAGGTCTCCCCCTTTGGAATCTTTATGGAGGGATAAGAACAGAGATCCCTTCGGGCGTTAGCATTGGAATACAGGACTCTGAAACACAGCTCTTGGAGAGAATCCAAACCTTTCTTGAAGAAGGATACCAAAGAATCAAGATCAAGGTGAAGCCGGGCTGGGATATTTCTGTGTGCAGGGAGGTTCGAAAAAAGTTTCCGGATCTCTCTCTCCAGGTAGATGCCAACGGAGCTTACACCCTGCAGGACAAAGCTCATCTCAAAGGGCTGGATGAATTCAATTTAACCATGGTGGAGCAGCCATTCGCTCCCTATGATTTGTGGGACCACAGTTGCCTGCAGAGAGAAATGAAAACCCCTCTGTGCTTGGATGAAAGCATCATCAGTGTGGATTCAGCGCGCAAAGCTCTGGAGATGGGAAGCTGCCGGATCATCAACATAAAAGTCGGACGGGTTAGTGGGGTTGTGGAAGCCAGGAAAATTCATGATTTCTGCCAGCAGAACTCCATTCCTGTTTGGTGTGGCGGGATGCTGGAGTCTGGGATAGGGAGAGCCCACAACATCCATCTGTCTACTCTTCCGAACTTCAAATTTCCGCACGATCTTTCAGCAAGCAAGAGGTATTATGCTGAAGATCTGATCGAGCCTTCCATCGACATCACTCCACAGGGCACGATAAAAGTTCCCCAGCTTCCAGGGATTGGTGTTTCACCACAAGAGGAGAGAATCAAAAATGCTACACAAGTCCATGAAGTTTTTAGGAAGAATGATTTTATAAAAACATAAACCATCCTATAGAGATTTTCGTATTAGCAAGTGAAAATACTTCTGGAGGAAGCTCTAGAGATTGAAATAAAAATTTAAAGAGGGAGGTATCAGAATGGAAAAAAGATCAACTTGTAGGCCATTTTTACTTCTTCTGGTCATTCTTCTTGTCTTTGGCGTTTCCTTGGCCCAGGAAAAGCCAAAGGCGAAGGAAGTGACTGTTAATCCGATTGTTTCGCTGACTAAGGCCATGACCGACCGTCTTGCGAATAACCTTGATGTGAAAAAGGCAGTGGGTGATCCGATCAAAGTCGGAAAAGTGACCATCGTACCGATCATCATGATTGATGTTGGATTTGGTGGAGGAGGAGGTGGTCCTCAGATGGCAGCTCAGGGATTCGGCATGGGCGGCGAAGCCAAGCCATTGGGATTTGTGGTGATCAGCAAAGCGGGCACAAAATTCATTCCCGTAGGTAAAGTACCTAGAAAGTGAGAAAAATAATGAGAACAACAAAAGTCGGTTTTTTAATTTTGGGTGTGATGTTCTGGGGAGTATCAGGACAAGTCCAGGCTCAAACTGCATCTCCAATAGATGAGGCTTTTGTTAACCTGGACAAAATGATGGCGGCAATAAATGTCGATGCTGTGATTGGAGATCCCATCCAGATTCAAGATACCATCATCGTGCCCTTTTCGAAGATATCATATGGATTGGGAGCTGGTGGGGCCATGATGGGTTTTGGAGGAGGTATGGGAGCCAAGACCATACCTTTAGGTCTATTGATCATCGAAGGGGAAGATGTAAGGGTTGAACTCTTTCCGCTGGAGGAAAAAAAGCCTTCGTTTCTTCAAGAGATGCTCCCGGTTTTGCTCAAGATGCTTCCTGAAATCCTGGGTAATAAATTTTCTCCTTCCGCACCATCACCTGAAAAATCCGCAGGAAAGACAATTGCTCCTCCTGATTTAACAATGGAGAAAATCGAACAACTTTATGAGGAGAAAAAATACCAAGAAGCGCTGGACGGGATCGATTCCTTGATTTCTGCTGATCCTGAGAATGCCGAACTTCATGCTTGGAAAGGAAGCATACTTGGGACATTGGCTCAAGGCGACAATCCAGCAGATATGATCAAGTATGGGATGGGGGCCATGCGGGAATTCGATACGGCCTTGAAATTGGATCCAAACAACGTGAGAGCTCGTTTTGGCAGGGCAGTGGGACGCTTGATGGCCCCAGAAGGTTTTGGTGGAGATGTGGATGGAGCGATTGAGGATCTGGAAATGGTGTGTAAAAAGGAACCCTTTCCTGATGCCTATTATTATTTGGGAAAGGCCTACCAGAAAAAAGGAGTACTGGAGAAAGCCAAGCAAGCCTTTCAGGAAGCCTTGGTGTTGAAACCGGATCATAAAGCGGCAGCAGAAGCTCTAGAGGAAATCAAATAGGCAATTCACTCTAGCCTTCAATCCGCGAATTTTTTTTATATCCCGTCTCGGACTCATCCAGTAATACACATAAAAGCAATTTAACAAAAAAAGGGCAGGCCTTAAACCTGCCCTCTATTCTTGAGTTTGTTTTTTTGCTCTATCTCGATTTGCGAATGTAGATGTCTCCATCAAAGGAAACAAACTGATATTCAGCTCCGCCTCCGTTTATGGTCCCATAGATGAATTCGCCGAAGCTGATCCTGTATTTCCCTCCCTGTTTTCGCTCATCCTGAACCTTCTGCTGATCTGCCTTGATGTCTACGGGGAAGTCGCTGTAGATTTCACCCTCTTGCGTTTTCATCTTGACATTGGCTTTAAGAGTTGCGGGAAAGGTCACATCGATATCCCCATCGTAGGAAGTAAAGGACATGGGTTTTCCAGGATCGATTTGATCGAATGCAATAAGGATTTCTCCGTCATAAGAATTGGCAACAACAGACCCAGAGATTTTCTTCAGGGTCACGTTCCCCTCATAATTTGAGGCCTCGATCTCTCCGGTCACATTCTCCACCAGAATATCTCCGTTCTCGTGACTGCTGAGTTTCAACGAGGTTTTAAACGGGACTTGGAGGGTGAGGTCGACAGTACTGTCATAAGCAGA
>Ga0209636_10008694_pt1 | contig 10342 bp, 9 predicted proteins | sample DeeMarSWOR152_54_FD_187464 | JGI IMG/M metagenome (GOLD analysis project Ga0209636, IMG submission 187464) | Marine sediment microbial communities from White Oak River estuary, North Carolina - WOR-1-52-54 (SPAdes) (version 2) | ecosystem: Environmental > Aquatic > Marine > Intertidal zone >... | reverse complement strand
CATCTTTTTTAACCTTTGACGGGGTCACTGACAAATGGCACAAATTCCTGGTTCGCTATACACGAAGGATGGGTGATTATAATATCATACCGAAGTATTCATATGATTACATATTTGAACCATTAGATTGTGGAAAACATAAGTTCGGCATAATGCTCCAGCGGCTTATTCTAAACGAAGGTTTTGTGTATCTCGGGGCTGAGTATGACTTCAGCCGCGGCGATATCGAATATGATTCAACCCATATCCATGCTGGCGTCGAGTTGAAGCTAACCCGACTCTTGGTGTTACGATGCGGTGTTGCGGAACACTTTGACAGCGATTTTGCAGATGCTGAATGGCAAGTTGAACCCGGCGTCGGTTTGCGTATACGCGATTTCAGTCTGGATTTACATTTTAATAAAGATAGATTATTTGCCAAAGAACAAACATTATTTAAATCTTTTGGCCTCGATTTCAACTTCGGAAGATTTTAATATATCGAGAGATTATTCTTTCGATTTTCGGTTTCGAAAAGCGATTCGGTCTGGTGATTCGGCTGCATCAACCAATCGTCTTATAACGAAACGGGCTTCGTAACCCACAAACGAAACCGATCTTTATGGGGGTGTAGCTCAGGCGGGAGAGCAGTGCGTTTGCAACGCACAGGTCAGCGGTTCGAGTCCGCTCACCTCCATTTTTCTCCTTCGGAGAAATTGATTCAACAAAATTCGCGCGGATTCAAACAGATAGACTGAACCAAGGTCCCCAGCAAATCCGAAATTCGAATATCTAAAATACAAATTTTGTAGAAGTAACGTGTGAGTAAGGTCAACACTACACGTTACCCGTTACGCTCTTTCTAAATACGCGTAGAAAATTCTTGTTAAATATCCTGGAAATGTCCGGTACCTTGTAGCCCTTACCTAGTAATTTCTGCTCTAGTCTTCTTATACCTACCGGACTGCGGATGATCGGATCGGTTATGCCGTCGAAATCACTTCCAATGGCCACACAGGATACACCATAATTCTGGCACAGGTAATCGATGTGATCAACAATGCTGTGTTTTCCTAAGTGATACTTAGAAAAGTTCACACCCACCACACCACCCCTCTCATGGATTGCCTTGATTGCGCGATCATCTATATTGCGCAGAAACGACGGGTTCAGTGTCCTGACACATGAATGCGAAGCGATCACACCGTATTCGCAGATATCACAAACATCGAGTACGGTTCGGGTCGATGCGTGGGACAGGTCAAGAATTATTCCATACTTCCGCATCTTTCTGACATACTCTTTGCCGAGTTTTGTCAGACCCCTCTTGTCAGCTTCAATAGCCGAGTGTGCAAGTCTATTAGAATTATTCCAGGTCAAGGTAAAAACTCGGATACCCATACCATGAAGTGCTTCCACTTGCTCAAAAAGGGCATCAAATATGTGTCCGCCTTCAACACCCAGTATGATGTTCACCACGCCTTGTTCTTCTTTGCGGTATTCTTTGAACAGGCGCATCCTAACACTATCATTCACGTATTCGGTAGTTGAAGCGACCAGCTTCACTGTATCGATAAAAGGGTGCTTGGCTTTAGGGTAGACAAAATGGGCAAACACAGCCCCTGCGTAGCCTTGTTGATACAATTTCCTCGGTTTTATATGGTTGAATTTACGCCTTGCTATGTTATGCGGTGTGTCGCAATGTAAATCAAAGACTGCGCTCACGCCTAAATCGACCCCTGAGTATTTTGTATTGTGTTAAGGTATGATAGCAGGTCTTCAATCAAAAATTCTCGACTCAAATGTGCGGTTAGCAGACTATCGCCTTGTAGAACAGCAGTAGTATGACAAACATTATGATCACACCAATACCTACAAATCGGAAAGGTTTCGGATATTTCTTTCTCGGAATAAGACGCCCTTCTTTGTGGTCATATCTTCTCTTCTTTAGATCTATCTCCATTTATATAATACCTCCTCTTCCAGGTATTTCTTCAACTCCTTCAAAATTTCTTCCTGTATCTTTTCGACCTCCTTGTTGGAACATGTGAAATTGTTAAAGATCAGGGAAAAACAGTAGTCTGCATCATCGAGCCTTAGGTATCCAGACAAGCACGACACGGCATCTAGTGTTCCTGTCTTAGCACGTATGAAGCCATTCAAATCGTTCAGCTTATACTCCAATGTACCCTCACCAGGACCTGGCAGCAGTCTGTAAAAATCCTCGCGCATATCGGAGTGGTACATGTAGCGTAAGACCAGCATGAGGTCATATGAAGAAACAAGGTTATGACGAGATAGCCCCGAACCATCGTACAGCGCAATGAAACTAGTATCTGCGCCGCATCTTCTCAGGAATTCCTTCATAACCGAAACACCAGCCCGGAAACTGCCTTCCTTCATGTAGTGTGCACCAAGCGTCTTGAGTATTGCTTCACCATAAAGGTTAACACTCTCGGTGTTCAGCTCTTTTATTATTCCGTACATGGGCATTGATATAACTGAATCGATTACTCTATACGCTCGATCTTCCCGATAAGCGCCATGACCCTTGTCTCTCACGCATTCGCCACTAACTACAATATTCGAAGCATTCAATCTTTCCTTCAAGTATTCACCGAAGAACATAGTCGGGTTTTTTACCGCTACTTCAATATCTCGGCGGTGCCCATAACCAATACCCCCGTCTACATAAATGACGTTCGCCTCTGGCTTACGGAATATTATAATGCTATCATCACCAGCCTTGGTAATCATTTCATTAACCACTTCGACATATTTAGTGCACGGCTCAATATACACGTTCGCCGTCTGACCGATTGCTGTCGCCTCAATATGAACGTTTATCACATTGCGGTTCATCGACAGTGCTGATATCTCAGCGGCATAGCGCGCATCCAAGTAATGCCAAGCCCAACCAATGGGTAGTCTTTCGTCCGTGAAATAATCATCGACCAAGATGATGTCACCCTTTATCCTAGATATGCCATTTTGCTTAATAGTCATCACGAATTGCTCTATAGCTTCCAACCCAAAACTGGGATCACCGGCACCGACGGTTACAACATCGCCGTCCCACACAGACCCATGCATCTTGCCTCGAAGGCCAAGCCAGGTTTTGAAGCGAAATTCAGGACCAAGGAATGTCAGAGCGGTCGCGCTGGTGATTATTTTTACATTGCTGGCAGGTATAAGGCTCTTTTGACTGTTACGGGCATAGATGACGCTATCTCCATTCAAATCCATAACAATCATACCGACCTGAGCACGTTGCAGCTTGGGTTGATTCAGAACGCTGTCGATGGAAAGGGAAAAGATCAGAAGTAGTATCATTTCAAGTGATGCTGGCTAAAATGACCGCTAGAGGATTCTTATTGTCACTTCGGTTGATTCCCTTGGTTCTTTCTTGCCTGCTTATTCTCCCTACTGCTTTTCCCCGGAGTGAAGAGGCCGATCTTCTCTGCGTTGCATGAGCAATGTTTTACATTCAGGTTGATTCCGCAAAACGGACATAATCCCCGGCAATCATCTTTGCATAAATATGTAATGGGTTGTGATAAGATGATCGCTTCGCGTATACCAATGCTAAGATCAATCTGAGGCCCACGATAGTACACCTTATCAGCATCGTGCGCCGTGATTTCAACATTATCAACTTTAAGGTAGGGGTCTTCTCCTTCAATGTAATCAAGATTCAGAGTGACATCATAACGACGATTTGACGCAGCCAAGCAGCGCATGCAGTGAAATTCTGCGTCATATCCAACTCTGAATTCCGCCCTAATGCCAATAGATGACTTCTGCAAGCTGATTTCCGCGTCGATTTTTTCAAATTTCGTAGCATATTTCTTGTCCAAACCAAGTTCCACAACATTGAGTCCGCAGAAGTCATAATGGCTCTGACTTTCGATGTCTTTCTCTTGAACTAAAAACTTACCCTTTTCTATGTCTTCAACTCCTTCTTGCGCGCTGCCGGGAAAAGTACATTGTTCAGTATTAAACGGTAGCCGGGTGAGTTGCGATGCAGACTAAGATCAGTAGGGGGGTCGTTCACAAAGTGCTGATAATCTTCTGGATCGTGGCCAGCCAGATAGGTGAAGGTTCCTTTGCCATAATCCCCATGCAAGTATTTCGCTTCTTCAGTACCAACCACTTCACCCAGAATCAACACAGACAATTTAATCGTGTTTTTTCTGAATCCAGAACACTGACCCAGGAACTCCTTGATCAGCGACGTATGATTCTGTACTAGCATACATGGGACAGGATCAAATTTCGCGGAAAAATCAAATAATGAAACATACGTATTAGGACCCCTCTTGATTGCCTCCTGAACAACATCAATCGTTGAGTGTTCATATACCAAAGGATCCAGCACAACCTGGAAATCCTCAAAAGCGAGACACTGTGTATAATCCAATGCGCGGTTTGCATTACGATCAAACGGATCGCCATCAAATATATTATGACAGATATCTGTTTCTTGCGCAGCAAGCGCTATCTCATAAGTGTCGCATGCCGAACACATTGAGAAAATAAAGCCACCTTGGGCCATATATTCCTTTATCGCAAGTGCTACACTAAGCTTCATTATAGAAACTTTTGTGAAACCTAACTGCCTTGCCATCTCTTCATTCATGCGTACTTCTTCTTGATACCACTCATTCTGACGTTGGCTGCCATAGAATTTACCGTATTGACCTGTGAAATCTTCATGGTGTAAATGCAACCAATCATATTTCACGAGAATACCTTTTAATACATCATCATCCCATACCTGATCATAGGGAATGCCAGCATATTCAAGAGCAAGGGTGACTGCATCGTCCCACGGTTCAAAATTCTTTGGTATGTATACAGCAATCTGCGGAGCCTTTTCAAGGAGTACGGTCTCCATATTGTGCTCCTCAATCGTTTGATAGATTTGAAGTACCTCGGCCGCCGGAATGACATCCCAACGTACGCCATTCACCGCACAATCCCTTTCGATCTCTTTGCCATATTCCATCATGAACGAACCACCTCGAAAATTGAGTAGCCATTCAATATCCACACCCGTGCTAATTGCACGGTAGGCAACCCCATATGCTTTTAGATGATCTGCTTGTGATAAGTCCATAGGAATCAGCAATTTATCTGCATATAAAGATAGGGACCCGAAGAAAATCAGAAAAAGTCTTACCTGCAAAAAACTACTCCTCATTTTTCTTTATGATATCCATTATCTCGTCAGGGTCCTTGGCATGTCTCAACAAATCACGCACCGCGTGTTTGCGCAACAACCTCGATAATTTGGCGAGCGCCAGGATGTATTCAGATTTCTTACTCTCGGGCGAGGCAATGAGAAAAATGATGTGTGAAGGCTTACCATCTATTGAAGAGAAATCTATACCTTTTGGCGACCGGGCGAACGCCAGCACGAGATCTTCAACCGCATTAGTGCGAGCATGAGGTATGGCAATACCATCACCAATTCCCGTGGACTCGAGATTTTCTCTCTTTGCCAATGCTTTGATGAATTCTTTGCCATCATTCACCAATTTATTCTTCACCATATGCGCCACCAATTCATTTATGGCAGCTATTTTCTCCTTCGCTTTTATCTCCATCATTATTGCCTCGAGCTTAATATGTTCAGAGATTTTTAATTGCATCGAACCTCCTCTTGGCTAACGCTATATATCAACAAGGCGCAACAATTATTACACAAAATCGATTCCTCATAATCCGATTACGGGGATTGAGGAAGAAACAAATATCTTTTTCAACTCGTCTTTTCTTTTGAATAGCAGACCATCAATGCCATAAGAATCAATATAATGATTGATCATACGTAATAGATTACCCTCTTCAAGGTGCAGAGATGTCCAAACACCATTATCAACTGCCTCATCTTCAAGAAGGTAAAGCAATTTCCATCCTTCCTCTTCGGTCTTGTTATGTACTACCTTAACTTTTTGATGCGTAAGACTTGCGAGTCGTGAAACCCGGCCCGGTTCGATTACATACAAAGCAAAAAGCCTACTGTTCACACTCTTGCAGAATTGTACTGCGGCTGACATCACTGATTGATCTGCTTCGCCGGTCAACACCAATAGAAATTTATCAAATTTCATCAACTTTTATAAGATATATCTGGAAACATCCACATTACGCACAATATCGCCCAATTTCTTATCTACATAATCACGCGTGATGCTAATCTTTTTTGCCATATTGGGTGCGTTGAAGAGAAAGTCTTCGAGAAGTTTTGTCATGATAGTGTGAAGACGCCGTGCACCTATGTTTTCGGTAGTATCGTTGACCTTCGCCGCAATTTGCGCAATCGCCTCAATTGCGTCATCTGAGAATTCCAGTGCAATACTATCACTCTCCAACAAAGCAACATATTGTTTGATTAACGAGTTTTCTGGCTCAACCAGGATGCGGCGGAAATCATCTTCGGTCAATGCCGAGAGTTCAACCCGAATCGGAAAACGGCCTTGTAGTTCAGGAATCAAATCCGAAGGCTTCTTGTTATGAAATGCTCCAGCTGCGATGAAGAGTATGTGATTTGTCTTTATCATACCATATTTGGTCATTACATTCGACCCTTCAACAATCGGCAGCAAATCACGCTGCACACCCTCACGCGATACATCAGGGCCGCTTGTTGCGCCGCTACCGGCAATCTTATCAATCTCGTCAACAAAGATAATCCCGGAGTTTTCTGCCCGTTGCCTTGCTTCGTTGATCACTTCGTCCATGTCAATAAGCTTTTCCGCTTCTTCATTCTGCACGTATCTAACGGCTTCCTTGACTGGCATCTTCCTTTTCTTCTTCCGTCTGGGCATTCGGCTGCCAAATGCCTCTTCAAGCGCAACACTTAATTCCTCAATGCCGCTCTGGCTGAAGATCTCAATGAGAGGCGCGGTTGCCTGACGTGAGATCTCAAGTTCAACGACGCGTTCATCCAGCTTCCCCTGATGTAGCATATCACGCATCTTCTGACGCGTATCGCCAGCCTCAGTTACGGATACAACTGACTGATCTTTTGGCGACCTGGTTGGAGCCGGCAAAAGAATGTCAAGAATTCTCTCCTCGGCGTACTGCATGGCCTTTTCCTGCACCATTCTGGTTTTCTCGTGACGCACCATATTTACCGATATTTCAACCAAATCCCTGACCATTGATTCGACATCGCGACCCACATAGCCCACCTCGGTAAAACGCGATGCTTCCACCTTCATGAACGGCGCCCGTGCTAAGCCGGCTAACCTACGTGCAATTTCTGTCTTACCTACTCCAGTTGGTCCAATGAGGACTATGTTGTTCGGATAGATCTCCTCCTTTATCTTACCCTCTACCCGCTGCCGACGCCATCGATTTCTCAGGGCTATTGCTACTGCTTTCTTTGCTTCGGATTGGCCTATAATATATCTGTCGAGTCGGGCAACAATCTCTGCAGGAGTAGGAAAGGCATCAGATTTTACTGCTTTCATCGAGGCCTTTTCCTCCATCAAGAATTATTATATGGAATTAAGCAAATCTGTCAAGATATTCCGAAATTCACACTCTAAAAGCGTACCATTATTGACAATTGAAGAGATTTACATAGAATTTTGTTGTGAAGGGACTTTTGCGACCGCTGCTGCTATTGCTACTAGCAAATATGCTCAATGCTCTTGATTCAGACAATATCTTCCACAATACCCATGACATCTTCTATGTAAATCCTCAGGGTGGTGAGATAAAACTGCGAGTCGCGAAGAATAGCATCGAAAGCGTATTCCTTATCAGCAGAAACAGCCGCATACAAATGAATATTGGCTACCGTGATGAAAAATACGATTATTACTCCGCCAACCTGATCGCTTTTGACTCAACCTTTTCATACAGCTTTCTAGTGAAGAACAATCTGGATTCCCTGTTGGTGCCGGCGGAGAGTACTTTTCGGCCCATGGTGCCCGAGCTTAATACACCTGATTGGACTGCCGGCAAAATCTACTATCTGATAAATCCTGATGGGTTTTACAATGGGGACATATTGAATGACCCGGTCGAGAAAAACGATTGGGACAAAGAACCCAAAGACTGGCTACCATATGGTGGCGATCTAAAGGGCATCATACGAAAAATGGATTACCTGTCATCACTTGACCCTGATATAATACTGCTAACACCCATCTTCACAGCAACGTCCAATCATAAATTGAACACTAGAGATTACGCGACCATTGACCCTGTATATGGTGACACAAATGACCTCAAGCTGTTAATTGAAACGATACATGCCCGGGACAAAAAGATAATGCTCAGCGTTGTCTTCACACACACCGGTGAAGATTTTCCCGCATTCAACGATATCGCCACGAAAAGCCATGCTTCAAGGTATGCAAACTGGTATCAAATCAAATCCATGCCTATCGACTCGGCAGGATTTGAGTATGATGCTTGGCGCTCTGATCCACGCCTCCCAATGCTCAACTTGGCGAATCGCCAACTTCAGGACTATCTCGTTGGCTTTACCGATTACTGGGCACATTTCGGTTTTGATGGTTTCTACATTGGAGAACATGAGGAAATAAATGCTGATTTCATGAAAACGCTCTATAGCCAACTAAAATCAAAATATCCTGAACTAATTATCATCAGCAATGATTGTCGTATGCAAACCACACAGTGTTTTGACTGCTGTTTTAGTCGCAAATTCAACGAGACGATGATTGAATACTTCGTGACAAACAAAATCTCGACCGCCGCATTTGATAGCATGATCCATAGAATGCTTTTCTTCAGGCCAGCACAGATGAATTGTGCCAATCTCTTTGGCTTTTATGATTATACTAAAAGAATCGGATCGACAGCTGCTACTGATCTTCTCAAAATAATGTATACTTTTATCTTTACTTTCTGTGGTTCACCTGTTTTGCTATACGGCGACGAAATCGGTATGACCGAATGTGCGCCCCTGAACTGGGGCAGTTTCAACTGGAATACTGAACAGCAGAATGGGGAACTCTGGCGCACCGTGCGCAGCTTAATCAGAATACGTAAGGAAAACCCACAGATTCAAGACCGTTACTTTTTCACACTTTACATCGACGACATAAAACGGGTCTATGCTTATGACCGCGGTGGGTTCATCGTGGTTCTAAACTGCGGCACGAGTCAATCCTTTGTTGAGTTACCGACTTGGGATGGTTCATATGTTGATTTAGCGAGCGGTGCGAAATATACGGCATTTTCACAGAAGCTCAAGCTTTCGGTCGACCCATTATCATACCGCATATTAAAGCGTGAAGTTTAAACTCCACACGAATTTTACGCCTAAGGGTGACCAACCAGATGCGATTGGAAAACTAGTCGAGGGTATAGAGGACGGTAGGAAGTATCAAACACTGCTGGGCGTTACCGGCTCGGGTAAGACATTTACGATCGCGAATGTCATCGAAAGGATTCAGTTGCCTACGCTCATAATATCTCACAATAAAACACTGGCCGCCCAGCTTTATGGTGAGTTCAAGTCCTTCTTTCCAGAGAACGCAGTCGAATATTTCATCTCCTATTACGATTATTATCAGCCCGAAGCATATGTTCCAGCAAGCGACCTATATATCGAAAAAGACGCATCGATCAACGAAGAGATCGAAAGACTCCGCCTGCGTGCTACAAGCGCATTACTCACGCAGCGCGATGTCATCATCGTGGCGTCGGTGTCTTGCATATATAACATCGGTTCGCCAGATGAAGTGAAGGAACTTGTCGTTTTGTTGGAAAGAGGCAAGGAGAAAGGGCGCGATGCCATTTTGAATTCGCTAGTATCTATTCAATACCAGCGGAATGATATTGATTTTGCGCGGGGCACCTTTCGGGTGCATGGCGACACGATTGACATACATCCTGCTGACGAACAATACGGGATCAGGGTAGAAATCTTTGATGAACGAATCCAACGCATTCAAATGTTTGATCCGGTGTCAGGAAATGTCAGTAAAGACTTAAACAATGTCGTCATATTCCCTGCCAAGCATTTCATCACCACAAGGCCGAGAATCGAGGAGGCAGTGGTACACATCGAGCGAGAACTTGAGGGACGACTAGCGCAGCTAAAAAGCCAGAATAAACTACTCGAAGCGCAGCGTTTGGCGCAAAGAACCAAATTCGACATCGAAATGCTTTTAGAGCTTGGCTATTGCCCAGGTATCGAGAATTACTCGATGCATCTGTCAGGCCGGCAGCCGGGCGAGAGACCTTTCTGTCTGATAGACTATTTCCCCGATGAATTTCTGGTCGTTATTGACGAATCACATGTAACCATACCACAAATCAATGGCATGTATGAGGGAGACCATTCACGCAAACAGACACTGGTCGAATATGG
>Ga0209636_10008693_pt1 | contig 10343 bp, 7 predicted proteins | sample DeeMarSWOR152_54_FD_187464 | JGI IMG/M metagenome (GOLD analysis project Ga0209636, IMG submission 187464) | Marine sediment microbial communities from White Oak River estuary, North Carolina - WOR-1-52-54 (SPAdes) (version 2) | ecosystem: Environmental > Aquatic > Marine > Intertidal zone >... | reverse complement strand
CAGGATTATACGCGGCCGGGAATGTCTCCGGGTCTTTCTTCGGAAACGTGTATCCAACCACGGTACCGGGCCTCACTCACAGTCGCGCCTGGACTTTTGGTCGCCTTGCGGGGTTAAACGCCGCGGCAGAGAAGGTGTAAGCCAACACAAAATACCCCTCCGACTGATCAAAACATCACGTAAGACATTGACCCTCTTGTTGATATCACATATTCCGAGGGAACTTGAGAATTCTCGATCCATGGCACAAAGGTCAATTCAGCAGGCTGCCACCTTTTGCTTTTTCCCAGCATGGGGGTTTTACTAGTTCAGTTGTTCTTGAACCTCCTTCCCCCTAAGTTCTTTAAGAAAGAAAAAAAACGGTAATCCCAAAGCCGAAAGGAGTGCCCAAAAGGTAAGTGGCAAGCCGGGGTTGAAAACCGTCAGGCTATTGCCTAAGGGAGGAGCAAGGAAGGCACCAATCATGCCAATGGTATTCGCTAAACCGAGCGCGGTTCCACTATAGGTACTGCCAACACCTTCCATCTCGAATATCATGATAATGAAGAGCGCGAACACTCCGCCCCGCATAAAACCATTGATAGCAAGTAAAACCCATGCGCTGGGACCATTCACCAACGGTAATAAGCCCAGAGTGATAGTCATTATGATCATGGATAAGAAAAGTATCCCCTTCCGCGACCCGATCCTATCTGATAGGAGAACCATGGGAGTGATACCGATGCAGCTGACGCCAGTGAGAATGGTTATAGCACTATCAGCAACGGCTGGCGCCCACCCGATTTCGCGCAGATAGAGAGGAAGATACCCGAACAACCCCATACTGGAACCGAAACTGGTCAACATGACTACCCCGATAAACCACACGTGCTTAATGTGCACGACCCGTGATAATGCCTGCTGAAAGGGCACCTCACTCGCAGTCGTTTCTAGTAACTCAACCCCTTCAGGTTCCCTGCCGGTGATAAACCACAGCAAACCCAGTATTATACATGGCGCACCGTACAAGAATAAGACATTTCTCCAACCACCGAGCAAAGGTGAGAACACTGTGGCGCTCAACATGGTTGCTGCCATTGTGCCAACAGACCATGCTACATTTAAGAGAACATTGGCCAATCCCAGGTGTCGCCCCCTGAACCACACTACTGTCGTCTTGGGCACGACACTAGGCATCGTCGCCGCCATAAGCCCAAATAAAAACATGGTGGCGGCCATGCTGACGAAATTGACAGATAGTCCTCTCATGGCACCAAAGACTCCGGTCATGAAACAAATCACCATCAGGGTGCGTTTCACCCCGAAGCGGTCAGCAAGTAATCCTCCTGGCAGGCCGATAAATACACCGGCCAGGGGATCCATCCCCCAAACCGCACCTATTTCAACCATGCTTAAGCCTAAATCCAGCGATATCTCCTCAAAAAGGACAGGCATACACATCCTTGCCATACCAGCGATAAAGAAATAAACCATCATGGCGAGTGTCAGAATATACCACCTGTAATGTGAGCTCCTGGTTCCCCTCATCGTTACCTTCCTCTCATGAAAAGAAACACTCATTCATTATCAACGCGACTCGAAGTAGTTTTAAGAATAATAAACTAACAACCTTGGGTTTTCCATGGTAATATGAAAATTATCTACACCCAGCAATAGTACCGCCTTTCATGTCGGGATAGCAGGCAATAGTATTTCAGGGACCTGTGGACGATGGCAAAGGGCAGGATGGGGTCAAATTCGAGTGTACTCCTTAAGTCATTCTTCATCACTATTTTTCCTTCGGAAATATTTTTTTGGATAATGAGTGCATGTAAAAAGTCCATTGAGCTTGTTTATGGTGGCTACTTCGCGACTTTTTTCCCGTTATATCAAGAACGTGCCCTTAGTTGGTGGGGTTTTATCATAAGAATCGGTCATCTTAGGTGGATATATCATGGCTGATCTTGCTCTTCCTTTTTTCTTGCTCCAAAAGGGTAATACCTCTATAATGCCCCCATTGCTTCCTCTCAGAAAACGTGGGTTCTCATCGGATCAATCAATAAGCCGAATAAAACCTATAGGTAGAACAATCCTATCATCTGTTGGCCGACAGTGCATCGTATGGTGAAATGTGTCGTAATGAGAGTAACGGATAGACAGACCCAAAAACGATTTGAACGGAGACCAATATGGAAATGAGAAGACTGGGCAAGACAGGTCATATGAGCAGCATAATCGCTTTCGGGGGTTTCGCTTTGTTGGAGGCAAACCAGGATGAAGCCGATGCCGCTATCGAAATGGCTCTCAATAATGGTGTAAATCATATTGACGTATCGCCAATCTACGGGCAGGCGGAGACTCGTATCGGCTCGTGGATAGAAAGGAACGGCAAAAACGTTTTCCTCGCCTGTAAGACGCATGAACGTGGTAAGAGAGAGGCCTGGGAAGGCCTAAAACGGTCACTGGAGACGCTTAGAGTCAACTACTTTGACCTCTTCCAGTTACATGGTGTTGATGATACAGAGACTTTGAATACTGTCCTGAACCCCGGGGGCGCACTGGAAGCCGTACTTGGTGCCAGGGAACAGGGATTGGTGCGCTTTATCGGGATCACCGGTCATCGACCTCCTATCCAGAATGAGGCACTTCATCGTTTTGATTTTGATACCGTGATGTTTCCCCTGAACCGGGTACATGCTGCTCATCGCGAAGACTGGAACGATTTCCTGCCCCTTTTGGAGACGGCCCGGCAAAAGGATGTTGGCGTCATGGCAATTAAGTCTGTCGCTAAACGTACATGGGAGGAGACCGCGAGAACACCTCACCGGTACAATACCTGGTACGAACCTTTTGATGAAGTGGCTGAAATTGAAAAGAGCCTGTGGTATACGCTGAGTCAGGATATTACCAGCGCCGTGATGCCGGGTGATTTGAGGCTTTGGCCAATGGTCATCGATGCTGCCAGGAGGTTCAAACCTCTGATTGGAAGCGAGCAAAAGGAGGTCGTTTCACAGGTAGCACAATACCAGCCTTTAGTAGGCCCACAAATGGATTAACCTATCTTGTAGATGGGATTTCCTTAAAACATTTAGTTTGCAAGGTGGTATACAAATCTATAACGATAATGCATGCCATGATGAGCCCGACTTGCCGCACCTGGAGTGTTATTTCGCAATTCCCCATTAATTATTCTTATTCCCTCATGCGTTTTATGATTTTCGGAGAATAGCTGGGAGAAAATTTCAGAATTATGTTGACTTTTTTGAAAAACTGTGATCGGATTTCCTATCAGTTAAGAGGAAAACATACATGTTTGGGAAACCTGAGAATTGGAATGAACTACCCCCAGAGGAAAAACGGACGTTGCGCTTGGATGCCTGGGTTCGGGGAGATGGGATCCAGTTTGACAGTCCCGAGGCCGAGGCAAAGTACAGGGAGCGGGCAACCCTGTTCAGAGATGCTGTTGAGTTAAAAAAGACCCCGGCACGGGTGCCTATCGCCGGGTTGGGAGGAGCTTTCGTTCTGCGGCGCGTTGGTATTCCTCAAAAGGCAACCATGTATGATCGGTGGGAAGAGGCTGCCAAGGCTATGATCCAGTTTCAGAAGGACTTTGAGCCCGACAGCGCCTCGTTCCTCTTTCTGATGCCCGGGCCATCTATGGAGCTTTTATGCCAGACGAACATGAAGTGGGCCGGGTATGGGCTCCCCGATGACATCCAGTATCAGTTCTTGGAAAAGGAGTACATGAAGGCCGATGAGTATTCTCTCTTTCTCGATGATCCCTCTGATTTTGTGCTCCGGCGCTATATGCCACGTTTACACCCCGTCCTCAAGGGATTGCAAAAGTTGCCCAAGTTCTCGGTTGAAGGCATCGGCTTTGGCGGGGCCTACATGCCCTTTATGGATCCGGAAGTACAGGAGGCCCTGGACCTTCTGAAGAAAGCGGGGGAACTCTCTATGCAGCCCATGAAAGTTACCCTTGACACGATGACGCGCCTGCACGCGATGGGCTATCCAAGCCTTGCGAGAGGGTTTGGTGCGGCGCCCTTTGATGTCGTGGGCGATTCGTTGCGAGGCACGCGTGGCATCATGACGGACTTGTACCGTAACCCCGATAAGATCATTGCGGCGTGTGAAAAGGTGGCAGCCCTCACTCCCGTAATGGAGGTCCCTTTGGGTGACACTCCGCTTATTATGATGCCGCTGCACAAGGGCTCTGAAGGTTTCATGTCAAGGGAGCAGTATGCAAAGTTCTACTGGCCGACATTCAAGCAGGTCATGCTCGACATGATTGATGAAGGGCTGATACCCACACCGTTTGCAGAGGGAGATTACAATGGGCGGCTGGACTTTATCACCGAGCTCCCGAAAGGCTCGACTGTTTGGTTCTTCGACCGGACGGACATGCACCGGGCGAAGGATCTTCTCGGTGATGTGTGCTGCCTCATGGGGAACGTGCCGATCACGCTAATTGCGACCGGTACGGCGGATCAGGTGAAAGCCTGCTGCAAGGATCTCATCGACTACTGCGGTAGGGACGGCGGTTACATCCTAAGCCCTGGAACTCAAATTGATGATGGTCAAGAGGAGACCGTCAGAGCCATGATCAATTTCACCAAGGAGTACGGCGTCTACCGCTAAGTCATTCGTATAAAGGAGGAGATAAAGGGAGTAAGTGTTTGACAGGCTGAGACCCATTTTTACGCTTTTGAAATCACATGGTATTGCCCAATGGCTTCCTTAGAGATGGATAATTATTTAGAAACAGAACGAGTTTATTGGAAGCTCTTCGGTTTAAAACTGATAGCTTACAAGAGACTTGCTGACGGTCAGATTATCGATACAGGCCTGCTCAATCCGATCGTAAATAGGTTTAGGCTTTTCACCATGCTCTTTTTACAGGCCAGATTCTATAGACAATACGAGAATCTCGGGACCTGGAAGGGTAAGCAAGTCGCCAATAGCTTTGCACCGCCTGTCGGTTCCCGTCCTCAGTTCAGGGCCCTAAAAGGACTTGTAAAAACGCACCTCTATGGAAGAGCCTTTCCCGTTGCCATGACATTCGCTGTGACATACAGGTGCCAGTGCAAGTGCTCTCACTGCAGCGCAGGCGATCATTTAAGAAATGATATCAATGAACTCTCGACAAAGGAGGCTAAAAAACTCATCGATGATGGCCAGGATCTCGGTATAACAATTCTTGCCTTCACGGGAGGAGAACCCCTGTTAAGAGAGGACATATATGAACTCATCTCACATGTTGATCAGAATAAAACAATGCCCATCCTTTTCACAAATGGTTTATTGCTTACGGACGAGAATGTGGAGAAGCTTGCCGATGCTGGTCTCTATTCGCTCTTCGTGAGCCTGGACAGCCCCGATCTCCGGGAGCATGATCGCTTGAGAGGAGTGAACGGCCTTTTTGAAACTGCTCTTCAGGGAATGGAGAAGATGAAATCAAAGGGTGTTTTTGTTGGTATTTCTTCGTATGCCACCAGGACTGGGACTCGTAGGGGTTTGTATAAAAAGATGCACCAACTGGCCATAGATCTCGGTTTGCATAACTTGTTGCTCTTCGATTGTGTGCCGACTGGAAACCTGCTGAAAGATACCAGTGATGTGCTCATGCGGGAGCAGCGAGAAGAGATCTATGAATATTCAGCTAGCGTATTCAAGAACCGGATCATTCCGCCAATCTCTTCCCAATCATGGCAAAATTCCCTTGAGGCCTATATGGCTGGTATTGGATGTCTGGCAGGCAACATTCAGTACTATGTTTCAGCGTATGGTGATGTGACACCCTGTGATTTTGCCCCTCTTTCCTTCGGGAACATCCGTAGCGAACCATTGAAATCGATATGGAAGAAAATTATCGGTCACCCTGCATACAATCATAGGACCCAATTCTGCAGGATGCAACACCATAGATTTCGGCATTGTTATATTGAATCCATTCCGGATGGAGCCACTCTTCCCTATCCAATTGAAAAATTGCCCCGTATCGATTATTTACATCCAGATCATTGAATTTTTACTCCCTTTGACCTGCCTTAATTATTTTATATCTCCTTTATTAAAAAAACAGACATGTTTAAAGCAAGGGCAATTCTGGGTGATGTGGTCTATCGACAAATCAACATACCGCTCTCACTTCTCATTTCAGGCACCCCTGATAATGTGAAGGATCGCTGCTAGTCAAAGCCATACCATTTGGCAACTTCATCCAACGGCTCTCTCTGGGTACGGGATTGATTAATAGGGTTATCCCAGTCGGGATAGCCAATCGCTATTCCCAGTGCTATGAGCTTGGATTCGGGTATGTCCACAACTTTTCTGATAATGTCGGGAAATACAACGGCCTGGGCCTGGGGGACGGTTCCCAGCCCGTAATTGGTGGCCAGCAGCATGATGTTCTGTACCACTGCACCGCAGTCATACAATGACCAAACATTAATGCCCTTCGGCTGATAGAAGAAAGAACGTCCCACGAGCAGGTAGATAACCGCCGGGGCACCATAGTGCCTGAAGTTCTCCAATTGGCGCTTTTTCCAGTCTTCCTCGGTCAGCGTTACATTCTTTGGGGCCAGTGCCTTGATTCGGGACAGATAAGGTTCTGGAAACTCGTAGGGCCGTGCCACATCAGGATCAGGCTCCTGTGCCCCCCTTTCAAGGAAGCCTTTCTGAATTTCCTCTAGTTGCTTACCCGAAACTATGGCAAATTCCCAGGGCTGGGTATTAGCCCAGGACGGAGCTCGTAGGGCTTGTTCAACGATCTTTCTTAGCATATCCCGGGAGACGGGTTCGGGCTTAAAGGCCCGCACGCTCTTTCTCTCCCTGATGGCTCCAACGACGTCCATATCGTGGTCCTCCATTTATCACGGTACGCTTATACGTCTCTCGTCTGTCCATAATTATTGATGCTTCAGGTTTGGGCAGTAATTTCCTCCATAAGGGGTAACATGAGTTGCCATTTTTAAGCAGATGAAGCATATGTTGTTATTCATGCCGCGATCATGAAAATCTACCTCTCTTCTCGTCTGTCAATATCAGGTTAAAACCTGCGGAGGGACCGGAGTAGCAAGGTATAGCCCGATCCCTCGCGAATTCAGGTAGGCGATCGATTATTCGCCGGTAATAGGTTGTTTAAAGTGATATGGTAGATGATAACCGGACGGGTAAGGATGAAAATGGGGCGCTGGAGCATCTGCGTCATTCCTATTCAAAAGACCCAATAAGGGTATCCTAAGCCAGCCAGCCTCAAAGGAAGTGAAGATTGTAACATTCCAGTGCAATTTCTTGAACTTCCATTTCCCATCTTCTTTAACATACTCATTTTCGTAATATCCTTGCAACCACTGTTGCCGGGGTACACCTCCTACCAGCATGGCCTCGGCTAACCAGGTATTCCATCTTCCTTTGGCTGTTTTGCCTGATGGATCTATATCAATTACATCCTGACTCATTAAGATGAGAACATTAATCCACTTCGGTACAACTTCCTGTCCTTCCTGAAGCAGGTCATTGTCTAAATAGAACTTTTTCACTCCCTCCTTGCCCAGGAACAAACCTACGCTCTCTATCTCAATGGACTCAGTATCATCGGAAAATAAATCCACAACCTCCTGTCGATGATGGGTATCCATGTAATAGCCGTACATCTGCTGTAGGTCCTCTATCTCCTGAATATCCTCTAAGCGTGTTACTTCTCTTTCTAATGCTTCCAAATTCATAACGCACCACCCTTTTCTTTTTTTGTTTATTCCCAATGTTCATTCCATTACTTGTTCGTAATAGGATGTTTGAAGGAAAAGGGAACATGGTAACCGGAAGGATAGGGAAAGTAGGCAGTTGGTGCTACATCCGGCTTGATTATCGTATCCGGTCCATTCTGTCCCACCACTGGTACCTTTAACCAACCATCCTCAAATGGCGTACGGAATGTAAGATTGAAATAGAGTTTCTTGAACTTCCACTTCCCATCTTCTTTAACATACTCATTTTCGTAGACGCCATGTATCCAGGTCTGCCTTAACTCCCCCTTATGCAAAGAGATGATAGGTTTGGCCTCCATTCCCATACCGTACCATCGCCCTTTAGCTGTCTTGCCATGAGAGGAGTCCACGGTAACAACACCTTGGAGTTGAAACATGATATTCAACCATCCCGGTCGCTGCGCCTTGTTTGGTCCTCCTCCTAACAGGTCGATAAAATATCTTCTTACGCTCTCTTTACCCTTATACACACCGCGGTCTGCCTCCTCAACCGAGGGATCATTGTCCGTGAAAAGGTCAACGATCTTTTGCCACTCGCCGTAGTCCTGATAATAGCCGTAGATTGCTTGTAGATTCTTTATTTGCTTGATATCCTCTAAACGGGTAATTCTGGCCTGCAACTCCTCCAATGTAGACATTTTTACCTCCTTTTATTTCTTATTTGAATGGTCTTATTTAATACGAATGGTCTTATTTAATACCTTTTCGGGATAACATTCAATACGTTTCAATGCAGCGGCAGTTTTTCAGAATAGAGAGCAAAATCGGAGTAAACTGAAGCTCATCTTTTAATCATGAACAGAACAAAGAGATTATCTCTTCCATAACATAATCGGTTGCGATTTCCCATTTTTTCCCTTCGGGGCAATAATGATGTCATTAAGACTTGACAATGTATACTAATCCACCTATGTTTCCCACGTTTATCAAATAGAATAGTGATAGGAGGTAGGCATTATGTCCGGTTACAAGAATCGAATCCTGCGCGTGAATCTTACCGATTGCTCCTTTAAGGAGGAATCCCTGAGTGAAGAACTGATCCATGATTTTGTCGGTGGACGGGGTTTTGGAGTCAAATTGCTTTACGATGACCTGAAGCCTAACTTTGATCCACTGGGAGAGGAGAACGAGATCATCTTCATAGCCGGTCCCCTGGCTGGGACCAATGCCCAATCTTTCAACCGCTGGAAGATATTCTTCAAGTCTCCCCTAACGGGCGGATACTTTATGTCAAGCGGCGGAGGATATTTCGCCTCAGAGCTGAAATATGCCGGTTTTGATGCGGTTATCATCAAGGGAAGAGCGGATATCCCTGTCTTCCTCTGGATTAATGACGGGAAGGTCGAACTGCGGGACGCCTCCTATCTTTGGGGACTGGGTTGCAATGATACCCATACCCTTATTCGGGAAGAACTGAGAAACCCGAAAGTCCGCCTTGCCTGCATCGGGCCCGCTGGAGAAAACGGGGTAAAATTCGCGGGGGTATTCAGCGATAGGCGGGCGGCCGGCCGTGGAGGAGGAGGTACCGTGATGGGAGCCAAGAACCTCAAGGCCGTTGCCGTCCACGGTAGGGAAAAGATCGACCTGGCCGATCCGGCTGGTTTTTCAGCCGCTGTTAAGGAACAGGTAAACCGCTACAGGGAGTCTCCCCGCTTCAAGCACTTTTCAGAGACGGGCACCCAGACGCCTGAATTCACCAACGTCTTGGGTATATTTCCGATCAAGAATTTTCGTGGGGGCGTGCTGCCGGGTATTGAAAAGATGGACGGCTCGGTCTTTACCCAGATTCGGGCCCGAAATACGGCTTGTCATAGCTGTATGATTCATTGCGGCAGCATTTCAAAGATAAACAACGGCAGATATAGGGGCTCATGGAGTGAAGGGCCGGAATATGAGACCATCTGGTCCTTCTCGGGACCCATTCTCTGCTCGGATATCGGACTCACGGTTGCCGCGGATAATGTGTGCGATAACCTGGGCTTGGACACCATTTCCACGGGAGTCGCGATCGGCTTTGCCTATGAGCTATATGAAAAGGGTCTCATTACCAAGGAAGATACGGGCGGCCTGGAGTTGACCTACGGGAATGACAAGCCCGTTTTGACCCTGATCAAACAGATTGCCCATAACAAAGGTTTTGGCGGGCTTTTGGCCAAAGGGACCCGTGAGGCTGCCCGGCGCATCGGGAAAGGAAGTGAACAATATGCCATGCATGTTAAGGGACTTGAAATCCCGGCCTATGATCCTCGGGGGGCCAAGGCCCACGGGCTCAGCTATATCACCATGAACCTCGGAGCTGATCACTGCGCTGGGTACGCCGGACAGGAGATCTTCGGGAACCCTTACAAAGGTAAGGCCGTGGATCGCTTTGCCGTGGAAGGAAAAGGAGAAATGACCAAATGGAATCAGGATGATAGGGCTATCTGGAACCTGGGAATCATGTGTAATTTTGCCACCGGGTATATAGATCACGAACTTTACGGTAAGCTCCTGTCCACTGCAACAGGCCGGCAGGAATTTGCAGATACAGATTACTTATGGCTTGTGGGGGAAAGGGTCTACAATCTGGAGCGGATGTTTAATATTCGTGAA
>Ga0209636_10008690_pt1 | contig 10345 bp, 13 predicted proteins | sample DeeMarSWOR152_54_FD_187464 | JGI IMG/M metagenome (GOLD analysis project Ga0209636, IMG submission 187464) | Marine sediment microbial communities from White Oak River estuary, North Carolina - WOR-1-52-54 (SPAdes) (version 2) | ecosystem: Environmental > Aquatic > Marine > Intertidal zone >... | reverse complement strand
TCAGATCCGCATCTCCAGATTCATCGGCAAGGATCATTCCCTCACTCGGTCCGGCAGGGGAGTCTATATCTACCTCTCCAAAGACCATGTTCTTTGCGGCTGTGACATATATGTTTCCTGGCCCAACTATCTTATCCACCTTGGGAATGGTCTGGGTGCCATAGGCCATGGAGGCAATTCCCCAAGGCCCGCCGACTTTAAAGATCCTTTTTGAGCCAGCTATATCTGCTGCCACAAGGGTAGAAGGACTCAGGGCCATGCCCTCATCTGGAGGGGTGCAGGCAATAACCTCTTTGACACCGGCTACATTGGCGGGCACAATTGTCATCAGGATGGAGCTTGGATAGGCAGCCCTTCTGCCAGGTATATATGCACCGACTCTTTCTAAGGGTGTGGTCATCCGCCCAGCCAGGATGCCATCGGCAATGTCAATTACCCACATCTCTCTTTCCATCTGGGCCCGATGGAACTTGATTATATTCTCGGAGGCGAACCTCAGGGCATCAATTACCCTTGGATCAACATTTCGGTATGCCTCTTCCACCTCTTCCTTTCTAACCTCCAGGTCCTCGAGGGCAAGGTTTGATTTGTATTTCTTATAATGATTAAGGGCAACCTGATCCCCGTTGTCCCTTACATCCAAGACAATGCCCCGTACATCTTCATAGACTGAACTGATGTCTGCACTGGATCTTTTCATGATCCTCCGATATTGCTCGGGCTTCAGGTTATCTATCCTCTCTGGTTTTAACGTCATCTTTGAAACTCCTGATATTTTCATTGTAGCAAATGACCCCGACGCTTCGCATCAGGGTTATACATGAAAGAAACTATATAGTGAGCATGGAGATGTCTTTTTTTGTCTCATGCCCTCTGCGTGATGCACCGGCAGGCCCCGATAAATCGGGGCACCAACCGTCATGGTTCATACTATTCAAATCCGCGTTGCGCGTGTGCCCCGATTTACGGGGCACGCTGAGGCCCCTGTTAAAGGCCTGCCCTGGCGCGAGTTGGCTGGAGCATTGTAAGGAAACTCTAATAAAGCGGTTGTCTAATCCACGCAACTCAGCCCTTGCATGCCAGGTCTGGGCCAGGGGCATGGAGCAAAAAAAGACATCTCCATGCTCTTTTCCATATTTAGTTTCTTAAGAGATTTTAGGCCCACTCACACATCCCATGTCCCTTTTTTAGTAGACTTTTTGTCAAAACGCCAAGAAAATCTCTTTGTTACGCATATCTTAGTGGATTATGGTATATAATAATGGATCCGGTAATGGTGGTTGTCGAGTGTTAGTGGCAGAATCAGCTTTGTTTGTCACGTCCACCATTTAACGATTTAACTGATCAACGACGATAATACACAATGCTCAGCGGTGATGCCATAAGAGACCTCCCTCAAGAACCAGGGGTTTATCTGTTTAAGGACAGGTCTGGAAAAGTACTCTATATTGGAAAGGCCAAAAACCTGAATAAACGCATCCATTCTTACTTCAGCAAAGGCAAGGATCATCCCTACAAGTTATCTCTCATGCTCATGAATGCCCATAGAATAGAGCATATTATAACTGCCACGGAAAAAGAGGCCTTGATACTCGAGGGAAATCTCATAAAGAAACATCGTCCCAGGTACAATGTAAAGATAAAGGATGATGCCAATTATCCCCTCCTTAAGCTGGATGGCAATAGCAGGTATCCTCGCTTGAGTATTGTAAGGAGGATGAAAAATGATGGCGCTCTCTATTTCGGCCCTTTCACATCAGCTTCGGCAGTACGTTCTACCCTCCGCCTGATAAGTCCTCTTTTTCCTTTAAGAAAGTGTAAGACAAACCGGATTCCTAAGAGATCAAGGCCCTGTCTCAACTACCAATTAGGCAGATGTCTGGCACCATGTTGTTTGGATGTAAGGGTAGAGGATTATCAGGAGATAGTTGGTCAGGTCAAGTTATTTTTAGAGGGGCGCAACAAGGAATTAATCTCGCAGTTAAAGGGGATAATGCACAAGGCTTCAAGAGATCTTGATTTTGAAAAGGCAGCCAGGGTGAGGGACCAAATCAGGGCTGTAGAGAAGACAGTGGAACGCCAGGCTGTGCTGTCCACCGAAATGAAGGATCAAGATATTATCGGACTTTCTCGCTCCGGCACAGAAGCAGGGATTGTGGTTCTCTTGGTGCGTGGTGGTTCCATGGTCGGAAGCAGGAACTACTCCATACATTGTGAATGGGAAGACGCAAGTGAACCACTCGAGGCCTTTCTGAAACAATACTATAGGAATAAAGGATTTGTCCCTCCTGAGATAATCCTCTCACATGCAATAGATGATAAACGGTTGATTTCCGAATGGCTCACAGGGATGGTTGGGAAAAAGGTATCCATTTCAGTCCCGTCCAGGGGGGATAAGAAAAAGCTTGTCACTATGGCCGTGGTCAATGCCCGGAATATGCTATCAGAGCGAAAAAAAAGCGATCAGTCTGTCATTCTTGAGGAAGCAAAGTCAATATTACATCTGAAAAGGAGGCCAGGGCACATAGAAGGAATAGATGTGTCCAATCTGAAGGGTGAGCTTCCTGTAGGCTCCTTAGTCACCTTTGTCGAAGGGGTGCCGCAGAGATCTCACTATCGCAGTTACCGGATAAAAGACGTAGCGGGAATAGACGATTATGCCATGATAGCAGAGGTCATAAAAAGAAGGCTGAGAAAGGGTCAACCACCAGACCTTTTTGTCATAGATGGAGGGAAGGGTCATCTGGCCGTAGCCATGAAAACGATAGGTGCCCTTGGACTTGGGCACCAGCCTGATGTCATATCGATAGCAAAGGCTAATCAAGGAGAGCCAGGGGCCGTAGATAAGATATACCTTCCAAACAGGAAAAACCCTCTTATCCTTGCCCGGAATCATCCACTCCTTTCTCTCCTTATGCGCCTCAGGGATGAGACGCACAGGAGGGCGGTCAGTTATTACCGCAAAAGGAGCAGGAAAAAGCTAACAGGATCTGAGCTTGATAGGATTCCTGGAGTAGGGCCAAAAAGAAAGAGGGCATTACTCAAACGCTTGGGAGATCTTCAATCCATAGCCAAGGCAGAAGTTGTAGAATTAGAGGAAGTCCCAGGAATCAATCAGATGATAGCTAAGAACATCTTTGATTACTTCCACAGAAAATCTCCATAGATAATCCTCCAAGGGCAGTTTGCAATTCCAGAGTGTTATATAATTGCAACATTATAGAAAAATAAGTTGCAATAAAGATACATTCCTTTGGCCATTACTGCGTGGAAATTCTCTGTGGCAAATGAATATTTCTTTAAATATTAATATGTTATCTTGTCATATAAGAATAGTACAAAGATGGCACAGGAAATGCATAAGGGTGTTTTAGTAAATGAAGATGTCATGAAACACGAAGGGAGAGTTGAAGTTATGAAAATAGCTGTTAGTTCCACAGGAAGGGATCTGGATTCTGAGATAGATCCAAGATTTGGCAGATGTGCGTATTTTCTCATTGTTAACCCAGATGATATGACGTTTGAGGCCTTTGAAAATGAGAGCGTGTCCCTCGGTGGAGGAGCAGGCATTCAGTCGGCCCAATTTGTTGCCTCCAAAGGAGCCAAGACAATCATAACGGGAAATGTCGGCCCCAATGCTATTAGAACCCTGGATGCGGCCGGGCTCGAGGTCATTGTCGGTGCTAGTGGCCCAATCAGAGAGGCAATTGAGAGATACAAAAGGGGCGAACTATCACCCACTGACCAGGCGACTGTTCCGGATCATTATGGAATGGGCATGGGCGGAGGCCAAAGCCCTTATCCTGGTGGAGGCACGGGTCGCGGCATGGGCATGGGTCGCGGCATGGGTCGGGGCATGGGAATGGGCCGAGGCATGGGGCGCGGAATGGGCATGGGTATGCAAGGAGGCTATGGCCCAAACCAAGATCCGGCTGCTTCATCCTCCGGTCAAGACCTTGACGCCCTTAAACGGGAGGCGAAGGCCCTCAGGGAGCAGCTCAACTCGATCTTATCCCGGATAGAGGAATTAGAAGAAAAATAGTCCACCGTAAATTGCCTGGTATCAGTAGTTATTGGTGAAAGGCAAGAATGAAGATTGCCATACCGACATGGAACGGTAGGGTTTCACCTGTTTTTGATACTGCATCAAGACTGTTAGTGGTGGAGGCGGCAGAGGACAGGGAGTATTCCCGATTGGAGACGGATATCAGCGAACATTTCCTTCCGAGCAAGATCATGAGGCTTTCAGGGCTGGGGGTGGATACTCTCATTTGCGGGGCCATATCAAGACCTCTTGCCTACATGATAGGAACTGCTGGGATCAGGCTTATTCCGTGGATATCTGGCCAGGTAGAGGATGTATTACAGGCCTTTTTGACGGGAAATCCGTTCGATATACGATTTATGATGCCCGGCTGCGCTGGCCGTTGGGGCGCAGGCCCCGGTAGAGGACGTGCCTGGGGCAGGGGCAGAAGAAGAGGTATACACTTTCCATAACAAACAGATAGAAAGGGGGTGAACAATATGCCAGGAATGGATGGAACTGGACCCCGAGGGATGGGTCCTATGACCGGAGGAGGCAGGGGATGGTGTAACCCCTCCTATGCCTGGGGAAGGCAATCCTTCATGGGAGGCTATCCTTACGGTATGCCCTACGGTTATGGACCAGCTTACGGAGGTTATTCTTACAATCCATATGCAGGCTATCCCTCATACGGAGCCTATCCTTATGGTCCTTTTGGCTTTGGCCGAGGATTTGGTCGGGGCCGAGGATTTGGCATGGGCCGAGGATTTGGCTTGGGCCGAGGATTTGGCTGGGGCAGAGGAATGGGCAGAAGATGGTGGTAAACTCGATAATGAGCCCTTGAGAGCAGTCTTGGGGTCTCTGCCAAGATTGCTCCCTTGTAATCGGCGTGTGCGCTGTAAAGGGAGGCGTACCTATTGCTTGCGGAAGAGAAGCCGCAATGCAGCATAGTGATATCTCAGGCCTTCTGGTATGCGGACGGCACACAGGAAAAGGGTTATCCTTATCGGCAAGGAGTAACTTAAGAAAAGGAGACGGTCATGTGGTACGGATTTTACCCTTACAGGGGATGGTTTGCTCCCTGGGGGCCTCCTACGGGGATGGGGTATCCGATGACTGGAGGCTGGGGCTATCCATATGGAGAGACGTGGCAGATGCCCTCTTACCCGCCTCCAGGAGGATTTGGTGCGCCAGGGATGTCACCGTTTGGTCCAGGTATGACAGGAGGATTTGGAACTCCAGGAATGCCACCCTATGGTCCACCGATGGCACCAGAGCAGGAGATAGCATTCTTACGGGACCAAGCCCAGATGCTAAAGCAGCAAATGGACCAAATCGATGCCAGGATCAAGGAGCTAGAGAAAGGCACTGCGTAAACGTCCTCTGAGATGAGAGGTCTGCTTGAGCAGACAAAAAACCTTGACTTTTCCTAGGAAAAGAGCGAGAGGGTTGCATTGAAAAGGAGTTGATCTATGTACACGGTGGAAGTGGATCAGGAAAAATGTACGGCATGCGAAGAGTGTGTGAATATCTGTCCTGTGGATGTCTTTGAGATCCAGGATGAAAAGTCAGTTCCCGTTAATGCAGAGGAATGCATAGGATGCGAAAGCTGTGTGGAGGTCTGCGAACAGGATGCTATCACTGTTACCACCGGAGCAGACTAGCAGTCACGGGAGAAGGCGTCGCGATTGAAAATAGGGTTGGAGTGTATTCCCTGCTTTGTAAGGCAGGCCTTTGAGGCCGGGAGCCTGGTTACCAGAGATCAGAAGATTAGGGAACGGATCTTACGAGAGGTTCTCTCCAAGCTTACCGACCAATCTTTTGATAGAACTCCCCCCTCTGTAGGGAGAGATATTCACAGGATCGTTACACTCTTGAGTGGTGATATCGATCCCTATCTTGAGATCAAGAAAAGATCAAATGAGCTTGCGAGGAGGCTGATGCCATCCCTGAAGGAACTTGTAAGGGGTTCAGCAGATCCCTTCGAGACTGCGGTGAGGCTGGCTATCGCCGGCAATATCATTGATTACGGGCAGGGAGATCGCGTAGGTGAGGACAAGGTAAAAAGGACTGTTTTCCAATGTCTTGACCAGCCGGTCAACAGGGATACCGTCAACGAGTTAAGAGAGGAGATCGGGAAGGCATCACGTATACTCTACCTAGGAGATAATGCCGGTGAGATCTTCTTTGACAGGTTGCTCATAGAGGAATTGAAAGGGTATCCGATCACGTTTGTTGTTAGAGGTGCCCCGATCATAAATGATGCACTGAAAGAAGATGCAAGGATAGCAGGCCTTGATAGCCTGGTAGAGGTGGTGGATAATGGATCAGATGTCCCTGGGACGATCTTGGAGGAGTGTTCGGACGAGTTTCAGAGGCAGTTTACAGAGGCCGATCTGGTAATAGCAAAGGGCCAGGGAAATTACGAAACTCTCAGCGATGAACAAAAGCGCGCCTTTTTTCTTTTAAAGGTAAAATGTCCGGTCATTGCAGAGGATATGGGATGTGAGGAAGGGGATATGGTGATTGTTAGAAGAGGTTAAATAACGAACAGCAAACTTTGAGGAGCAAAGAAATCATATGGCAGAGGAAGAGACAAGAACAGGAATTCCTGAACATCGAAAGGCCATGATGGAGGCCCAGGATGCGGAGATAAGGGAAAGACTTAAGGGGTTTAAGAACAAATTACTGGTAATGAGCGGGAAAGGGGGTGTTGGCAAAAGCACGATCGCTGCCTACCTCGCAGTTGGCCTCGCTAAAAGGGATTACCAGGTCGGGTTAATGGATGTGGACCTCCATGGTCCCGATATTCCACGGCTTCTTGGCTTGAAGGGGAATATACAATCATCTGCTGTAAGCAAGAAAGGGATTCCCCTCAAGTATCTACCAAATATGCAGGTCATGTCAATAGAGTCCCTCCTTGGGGACAAGGATGCAGCCACTATTTGGAGAGGCCCGTTGAAGATAGGGGTTATTAAGCAGTTCATCTCTGACATTGAGTGGAGCAATTCCGATTATCTCATAATTGACTGCCCCCCTGGCACCGGAGATGAACCCTTAACCGTAGCTCAGGTCATACCGGATACCAAGGCGATTATCGTAACCACATCCCAGGAGATCTCCTTGGCTGATGTTCGGAAGTCGATAAGTTTCTGCCGTCAAGTCAATATGGAGGTCCTTGGTTTGATTGAAAATATGAGTGGCTTAAAATGTCCTCACTGTGGAAAGACTATTGATCTGTTTAAGACCAATGGTGGGATGATAACTGCCAAAAAGGCGGGCCTGACATTACTGGGTAGCCTGCCTTTGGAACCGGATATTGTCCTGGAGGGTGATAATGGTAGTGTGGCATGGATGGATAAGGAGGATATGCCCTATACAAAGAGCTTTAATAGGATTGTAGATAGGGTGGCTGATCTTACGAAATGATGATCAGGACTTAGTTCGCTCCAGACTAAACGCGCCCTGAGTGGGCAATCCACAAGGAAAATAAAACCAATGAAGGAGGTATTGAATAATGAAGAGGATTGCATTGGCGTGTGAGGATAATCAAGGGCTTGGTGGTCAGATCAGCCAGCACTTCGGCCGTTGTCCTTACTATCTGATTGTAGATGTTGAGGGAGATGAGATAAGGAAGACTGACAGTGTCAGTAATCCTTACTACAACAGGCATATTCCCGGAATGGTTCCTGAATTCATCAACCAGCAGGGTGTAAATGTCATGATTGCTGGTGGCATGGGGCCAAGGGCGATTGATATGTTCACGAGTCTTGGCATAGAGGTTGTAACGGGAGCTCTGGGAAATGCTGGAAATGTTCTCCAGGCTTACCTAAGGGGAGAGATCAGTGGAGTAGAACCCTGCGAACACGATTACCCTGGCGGCCATGATCACCATTGAGAGCGGAAATAAGAAGTGAATGTAGTCATTTCTGCAACGGGCGATAATTTGAGCGCTCATGTTGACAGGCGGTTTGGACGGTGCCCCTGGTTTCTATTTGTTGATACAGAATCTCTGAAGTGCGAAGCAACAGCAAACGAGAGTGCTGACGCTACCTCTGGAGCAGGAACAGCCTGTGCCCAGTTAGTGTTAGATAAAGAGGTCGATGCGGTAATCTCTGGGCAGGTGGGTCCCAACGCGTACGAAGTGTTGAAACAAGGGGGCGTGAAGATCTTTGTTGCCCCACAAGATACGAGTGTGAGAGAAGCCATAGACAAGTTCAAGAATAATGAGCTGAGGCAGATGAAAATGAGGGTCTTTTAGAATAGCAGATGGGCGACCCTAAAGTCATTTACGGCGGGTAAGCTACTATGATCATATCTGTTGCAAGCGGAAAAGGGGGAACAGGCAAAACAACCGTAGCTACCAGTTTAGCCCTTTCCTGGGGAGAAGGGTTATTTCTGGATTGTGATGTGGAAGAACCAAACGCACACATTTTTCTCAAGCCACACATAAACGAAAGGATATCGGTTGGCATACCTGTTCCCGAGGTAGATGAGTCCAAATGCAACTTCTGCGGTAAATGCGCTGAGGTGTGTGAATATAATGCCATAGTTGTCATTAAGAAAAAGGTCCTTTTCTTCCCGGAACTGTGCCATGGGTGTGGAGGCTGTTCATACATCTGCCCAGAGAAGGCAATTAGAGAGGTGGACAGGGCAATTGGGGTCATTGAGAAAGGGAGATCGGGTAACATAGAGTTTATACATGGCGTGTTAAACGTGGGAGAACCCATGGCCCCGCCTCTCATCAGGCAGGTAAAAAAGCATATCAATACGAGCACCAATGGTATTATTGATGCCTCTCCAGGGACTTCTTGTCCGGTGGTTGAAGCGGTGAACGGAAGCGATTTCTGTTTGTTGGTTACCGAACCTACCCCCTTTGGATTACACGATCTGAAGTTGGCAGTGGAAATGGTAAGGAAACTTACGATCCCCTGTGGGGTGGTTATCAATTGCGCTGACATAGGAGATGAAGAGGTAGCAAGGTATTGTGAAAATGAGGGTATTCCCATCTTGATGACCGTTCCCTGGGATCGAAGAATTGCAGAGGCCTATTCTCGAGGGATACCACTCATAGATGTTCTACCTGAGTTCCAGAATAGCTTTTCTCAACTTTCAGCAGCGATAGAGAGGCTAGGCAGAGGATGAAGCAGCTAACTGTAATCAGCGGTAAAGGAGGTACAGGGAAAACCACGGTTACCGCTGCCTTTGCAACCTTGTCTGACTCTCACGTGATAGCTGATTGCGATGTAGATGCTGCTGATCTTCATCTCATTTTGGATCCCACTATAGAAAGAAGTGAGGAGTTCTATGGTGGGAGGATGGCGGTAATTGATGGTGACAAGTGCGTGCAATGTGATGAGTGTGTCAGGGTTTGCAGATTTGATGCCATAAAGGACTACACTGTGGATCCCATCTCGTGCGAGGGTTGTGGGGTATGTGCACAGGCGTGTCCAGAGGGGGCTGTTGCCATGGTAAGGCATATGTCAGGTCATTGGTTTATCTCTCATACAAGATCTGGATATATGGCGCATGCCAGGCTGGGTATCGCTGAGGAGAATTCCGGAAAACTGGTGACTTTGGTGAGGCAGCAGGCAAGACTCATTGCGGAGAGGGAGAAGAAGGAATACGTCATTATAGATGGTCCTCCCGGGATAGGCTGTCCTGTAATAGCTGCAATAGCAGGGGTAGATCTATTGCTAGCGGTTACGGAACCCACTCTCTCGGGGATACATGACTTGGAAAGGGTGGTGGGGGTTGCCAATCATTTTGGAATACCTGTTATGGTTTGTATCAATAAATACGATATCAATCCCGACAACACCTTGAGGATAGAGGGATACTGCTCAGAGCATAATCTGAAAGTGGGGGGAAAGATTCTCTATGATCCTCGGGTAACAAAGGCAATGGTGAGCAAGAAATCGGTCATAGAATATCCCTGTGGCGAGGTGTCAGAAGAGGTTACAAGGGTATGGCAAAGGGTAGAGCAGCAATTAAAGCACAACGAGAGCCAATGCAGCTGAGAGAGAAGATTATTCAGAGCCTAAGAGAAGTAATTGATCCCGAGACATTGGTAGATGTAATAAGTATGGGATTAATTAGGAATCTCAATGTGACAGAAGATGGGAACGTATCCCTTGAGTTTCAACCTTCGTCCCCTGTGTGTCCTTTGGCCCTCCCTCTGGCACTTGATATTCAAAACGCCTTAAAGATCTTGAGTGAGATAAAAGAGCTTAACGTCACGATAACAGGCCACCAGATGGCTGATGAAGTAAACAGGTATTTGAAGGAGGAGAGTTGACTATGCCGATTTATGAATATAGG
>Ga0209636_10008687_pt1 | contig 10346 bp, 5 predicted proteins | sample DeeMarSWOR152_54_FD_187464 | JGI IMG/M metagenome (GOLD analysis project Ga0209636, IMG submission 187464) | Marine sediment microbial communities from White Oak River estuary, North Carolina - WOR-1-52-54 (SPAdes) (version 2) | ecosystem: Environmental > Aquatic > Marine > Intertidal zone >... | reverse complement strand
GCGTTTATTGCGTATTCGCCTGGCCATAAGCCTGAAGTATTCCAGCTGAACGAAACGATTGTACTTTCTCCTGCAGGTAGCTGGACAGTGTCATCGAACCCGATCAGGTCCGTGAACGTTTCATTGAAATAGTGAATCGTGAGGTTGAAAGCTTCAGTGGAAACTGCTAGATTTTCAACTGTGACATTAATGGTTGCTGTTGTTTCGATGGTTACCTTTTTTGGAGAATCGATGTTAGTCACGGCTATATCGTGCTTTACGAGTTTAATTGTCTCTGTCCTAGAGTTGTCCGTTGGATCGTTGTCCACTGAAATAGTTGCTGTTGCATTCAACGTGTAATTGCCCGGCGTTAAGCCTGTGGTGCTCCAAGTGAACGAAAAATCTGCGGAGTCGTCGCTAGCCAGTGACGTGAAGCTTTGAGTTCCTATTTCAGTTGTGCCGTGGTACAGTTTGACGTTTCCGCTTTCCGGGAATGAGCCCTCGTTTTTAATCGTGACGTTGATAGGCACGTTGGAGTCAACAGACGCTTTTGGTGGAGCTGTGATGTCGACGACGGCTATGTCGTGGCCTGGGTTTACTGTTACTGAGCCGTCCTTTGCCGTATGGTCTATTCTTGTAAGATTATATATGTCCCAGTCGAACGAGCGGATCACGGTCGTGTTGAAGTGCAGGGAACCTGTGCCTTCGGCCAAAGTATGAAAGGTGACGTTGGCAAGGGTTCCGTCGCCGTCAACTCCTTGATCTGGGTAGCCTATGAGGAAGTTATTGACTATTAGATATCCTGGTTCAGGTTCCATGACAATGAACGCTGTGTCTTCATAGGGGAGTTTGAGGTATGGTCCCTCCTCGACGTTGACGACTTCAATAAGAGAAGCGTTGAAAATCATGCGGAACTCCCAACCGAACACCCCATAAGTACAATTAGGATCATCCAAAGTGATATTGGCGACGTCTATGTCGACAGTAAAATCGCTACCCTTCGTAGTGCTGGTATTTTCAGGATTCACGTAGACAGAGTTATCAGTTACTGCAGGAACTGTTCTTATGCCTCCTAGAATTATTGTGAAGGCAAGAAGGAAAAGCAAAACCATTGAACCTAACAGGTTTCTTCTCACCTAATCCACCCCAACTCTTTTCTCAGCAATTACTATTAGCATGCTGTAAAATAAGAATCTTTCGATCAAAATTCAGACACTTTTTCTTTTCCTAGCTCTCAGGAAGTACAACGCTATTGCTGCAACAATCACTATTCCTACTCCAGCTACAGCAAACAAATAGATGTTTACCGCGGTTGCCTCCCGTATCTTGACGGAAGCTACGTTGCTTTCAGCGCCCATGTGGGTTGCGTCGCCTTCCCACCCGGCCTTAACCTCGTAGGTGCCAGAGGTTTCTGGAGACCACTCGTAGACGTATTTTCCATTCGTGTCGCTCGTTACTGTTTCAAGTATACTCCAGTCTCCTTCGGCTGGTCTATACTGAATTGTCACGGTTGCTCCTGCGCGAGTGGGTGTGATGGTTCCGCTGATGTCGGTGTTTTGGCCGACCCTGATGGTTGACGGATCAACAGATATAGTTATCTGGCTGCTTTGCTTCACGGTGACTGTTCCGTCAGTGCGCGTGTTGTCACCAGTGTCGGTTTCGTTCTCAACGTGACTTGCTACAGCCTTTATGGTGTAGTTGCCAACCGCAACCTCTACTGTATTCCAATTGAATGTCAGGGTTGTGGAGTTTCCGCCCGTCAAGGTGATCCCAGTTTGTGTTTCAATGGGGGTGTCGGCGTAGTAGGCGGTGACATTGAAGGTTTCGGTGAAGTTGCCTTCGTTGGTGACTGTTACGACGATGGATACGGATTCTCCAATTTTCACTGTGGTTGGGGAGGGTACCACACTGATGATAGCTATGTTGTGGCCCAAAACTATGACATCATCCGTGGCTGTGTCGTTTTGGTTGTCATCGTCAGTTACGGTCAAAGTCACGCTGTAGATGCCGGCTGCTGCATAGGAATGAGTTGTCACATTGCCGGTGCTCGTAGTGTTGTCTCCGAAATCCCAAGCGTAGCTTACGATGTCGCCGTCTGGGTCTTTGCTTTCTGTTGCGTTGAAAGTCACGATTTCACCTACAAGCGGAGGCTCCAAGGGCTCAAAACTGAAAAGAGCTATGGGTGGCTGAAAACTGATCACAACGGCTATTGGAGAACTCTCTGCTCCCGAATTCGTTGCGTCTCCTTCCCAGCTCGATATAAGCTCATACGTTCCCAACAACGTGGTTGGCGTCCAATCATATGAGTACTGGCTGGTTTCATTTGTTAAAACAGTTGTAATGTCGATCCAATCTAGTGTTCCGCCTTGCCTATACCGAATCGTTACGTTGACCCCGATTTTGGTGGGGATTATGGATCCGGTTATGGTGATGGTTTGACCAGGCTTTATTGTCGATGGAGACGCGTTGATGGTGATGGTGCTAGGCTCCCTGTTGTCAAAGACACCGTCGATCACCTCATGCATTATTTCTACCACATTGTCTGCGATGACTGTGAAGAGAAAATGTCCATCTTCCTCAAGATGTAGGAGCGATGCTCCGACAGCCTTGACATGGAAAGTAATGGTGGCTAAGGTTCCGTTGCCAGTTGCTCCAACTGGGGGGTACGGATCATCTGGAGGCACCTTAGGAGATACAGTCTCGCCTACCTTAACAACGCCCATCAGGTTGTCGACTTCTTTTACGAACAATGTGGTGTATCCATATGGAGAGACTGCATCTCGAAGGAAGGGTCCCTTAACTACATCCCCTCTCGAAGTATTGAGAATGTTTGGGTCGAAAGTTATTTCAACTTCCCAACCGTAGAGACTTTCGCTCTCGGCGATGTCAGCAACGATTATGTTGACGGTGAAGTTTCCGCCGGGTTCTGCCGTGTTTGTTGGTGGATCTACAGAAATCACGGGCACAGCTGACCCTGAAGCCGTTCTTACGTCTATGCCTCCTATCGTTGTGCCTATTAAAAGCAGAAAGACAAATGTTATCTGTAATGCTTTTTCTCTCACCTAGTCCACCCCAATATGAACTTCTCACGTATGATGTGGCTAAAATCATTTATGAAAGTTTTGCTTCTATTATGATTGCAGAAATAAGTGAAAAAATCCTTTATTTTCGTGCGTCTTCTCGTCGCTGACAAAAATAGACCCCCCACTATCCAAGTATTTTCTCTCTGTTAGGCTGGTTTTGGCTTCCTAATTTTCGTGAAGTAAATTGCGACCACGATGACTACGACTACTGCAGCCACCGCAACCAATGCGTATAGGAGGATAGGTGTGGCGGGACTTACGATGATAGTTACCGTCTCGCTTTCGCTTGGCAGAGAATTATTGTCACCTTCCCAGCTCGCTATAACTTCATAGGTTCCAGCGGCTTCTGGCGTCCAAAGGTATGAGTATGTGCCGTTATCGTCGGTGGTCACGATAGTAAGGACGCCCCAAGTGTCATTCCCACTGACTCTGTGATGTATTGTGACATTCACATTCCAGCGAAGAGGGGTGATGGAACCATTGAGATTTATGCTGGAACCAAGCGTGATTTTTTCTGGAGTTGCGAAGATGGAGATCAGACTGGCTCCAAGAGTAATTTCGCCATATATGAACTCGTTATCCTCTTGCATTGCGCTCGGCTCGCCTATCAACTCAGCCTTCGCTGAAAGAGTGTAAATGCCAGGTGAAAAGCCGCGGGCGCTTGCGTTCCAGGGCGTGAAGGTTTCTGTTTTTTCAGTGCCATTTTTTAGCGAGATAATTTTGGAGTCCGGTCCTTCCAGAGTATGTGTAGCATTTGTGATCCACAGTGATATTAATGGACTTGCATCGACTGACCCTTTGTTTTTAACAACAACCGTGACATCTAGTAGGCTACCAGCCAACACTACGGCTGGAGAAACCTCGACGTTTGTGATGGCAACGTCGAAGACCGTTGCTTCGATTGTGACGGGAGAAGCCTTGTTGTTGGTTAAGTCTTCGTCTCCATCCAGGATTACTTGAGCCGTTATGTTGTATTTGCTTGTGGAAAGGTCTTTTGTGACCCAGTTGATTGTTATTTGTTTCGTGTTGTTGGGAGCTTGGTCCAATGGAGCTAGGTCAGCGACTTTGACTGTTTGGATGAGAGTGCTATCATAGTAGGCGGTGACGTTGAAAGTTTCGGTTTCAGTTCCATTGTTCAGGACGTTAATATTGATTATTATTAGTTCACCAGCGTACAACGTTTTTTTGTTAAGCTTCATTTGGACTAAAGCCACGTCACGTCTCGTTAGAACCTCCACATTCCTTGCAATGCTGTCAGATAAGTCATCGTTATCTGCGACAGTGAGATTAACCGTGTAGGTTTTGACCTCGTTATAGGTGTGGGTCACCTCTTCTTCGAAAGCGTCGAAAGTACCGTCACCATCAAGATCCCAATTCCAACCGACGACACTTCCGTCGATATCGTAGCTGGTAGAGGTGAAAGTCACAGGTTGTCTCACTAGTACAGGTTTTGGAGAATACGCGAAGTTTGCAACAGGAGGCGTTACGACCCTGATGAATTCATACGAAAAAGCTTTTTTTCCTTGGTCATCAGTGACGACTAGAACAGCTGTGTGGATTTTGGCCTCGGTGTAGATGTAGGTCACGTTCTCACCCACAGCGTCGAAAGTACCGTCACCATCAAGATCCCACTCCCAATTTGCGACAGTTACGTTTGGATCATAGCTGATCGAGGTGAAAGTCACCACTGTTTCGTTTGCAAGAGGAAGAGGAATCTTAGGAGAGTAGGTGAAGTTCGCTGGAGTGGTTCCTACTGTTACTTGACCGTCTATTTTTGTGTTGTCAATGGTGTTCATCTCGCCTGCAACTACGCTTGCCTCAGCAGAGATTGTGTAGGTTCCATTCATCAAGGCTGTTGTATCCCAAGTGAACCTCAACGGAGGAGAAGTGCTCGTTCCATTCTCTAATTGTGTTCCAGTCTTTGTTTCATTAATCACATCTCGCCACGCGCTAGAACCAATGTTCCAGTAGGTGGTCACATCAAAAGTTTCACTGAAGTCGCCTTCATTGGCTACAACTACGTCAATGTCCACGAGATCGCCCTCATTCACTTGGGTATCCGACGGAGTGACGCTGACAATGGCTACATCGTGAACGTTGCTGAAGAAACCGCCAACAGGCGCATGATCTACCACCAGTATGTTCTCTCCGTCGTATGTGCGAAGGACGGTTTTGTAGAGAAGTAGGGGAAAGGCACCTATGTCTAAAACATGAAAGGTGACGTTGGCTAGGATTCCGCTGCCAATGACTCCTTCGTCTGGGTATTCGCTGAGAAAGCTTGTCCCGACTACAATGCCGTTATCATTGTCTATCATTTTGTTCCAGGTGGTATCACCACCTGTCTTGAGCCATGGTCCCTCTATGATGTCAACCACTTCAATAATAGAAGCGTTGAAGCTCATATCGACTTCCCAACCATACACACCATTGATGCTATTTTCAATAGTGACATCGGCAACTGTTATGTTAACTGTAAAGGTTTCACCAAATGCCGCCGTGCTGATTTTAGGCACTACTTGAATAACAGGCTGAGAAGGACTCGTGTTTACATCTATCACCGCAACCGAACTAACCACGAGGAAAAAAAACAAAGTTATCTGAGCTTTGTTTGCTCTCACTTTATTCACCCCATCTCCCTGAAGCTTCAGCAAACTTAGTAATGCATGAAGATATTTATGAATGTTTACATTTATGAACCTATCTAAGATATCTTCCGCAGGAATCTTAGAGAGAATTTTGGGGAGAAAAAAGTCTTCTAGGTCCCGGCAGACGCTTTCCTTCTTCTGTAGAAGAACACTGTAGCCACAGAGATAACCACAACAACAACTACAATAGCAACGATGAGTTCTGTGGAGAACACGAATGTCCGATTATCGAAGACACCATCTTTTGCAGTATATGGAATCTGAACAATATTGTTGGTCCAGACTGTGTAGAGGTTCGTTTTGGCTACTGTTGTTGGTGTTTCAAACCGTATGTCCGTTGCTCCCTCGCCCTTGATTTCGAAAGCAATGGTGGCTAAGGTTCCGTTACCGGTTGCTCCCTCTGGCGGATACGGATCATCTGGGGGCAGCTTGGGTTGCATGGTTTCGCCTACCGTAACGGATCCCTCAGAGTTGTCGATTTCCTTTATAAAGATAATCTCGTAATCGTATGCGGAGGCCGCATCTTCAAGGAAGGGCCCTTGAGTTACGTTGACGACGTTTATGACGTCTGGATCAAAAGTCAGTAAGGCCTCCCAACCAAACAAGCCTTTGCAAACATCAGGAGGAGTCTCACTAAGAACAATTCCAGCTACGACTAGTTTGACACTGAAGGTTTCACCTGGCTCCCCTGTGTTATTTTTGGGTTCTACTTCAATAACGGGGGGTTCAGGAGAAGCTTTTCCTACCCTTGCCATGACTATTGCAAGCATAAGAACTGCGGTTAGCAAAATCCAACACGATTTCTTTCTCATTTCTCTCATCCCTCCAGCACTATTACATAACTCTTAGATCATACCTTTATATTTTTCGAAACTTCCTACGTGGGCTGTTTATTAGCTGATTTTTATGTATCTGCGAGATGCAGACCGACTTCCATGACATCGTCCATGCCAACCCTACCATCCTTGTTCACGTCACAGGCCGGTCCCCAAACAGGGTCCCAAGTGGGATATTCAGTCCAGATGTGTCCCGGCATGGCCACAGTCATTAAGTCGTCGAGGTCAACAACTCCGTTGGGGATTGGTTTCACAACCCCATTATACATCCCACATACGTCACCTTTGATTCTAACCTCAACTGGAATTTCAGCGCTCTTAGAGTTGTCGATCAGATAGATCTCACCCAGAACAGCAGCTACAGTTGCACTTATGATATAGGTGCCGCGAGGAGCACCTGAGGTGTTCCAGTGGAAGGGAGAAAGCGTTAAGGTTTGTCCGGCTGATACAGAGATCGTTTTTGATCCTACTAGAGTTGAGTTAACGTAGCATTGGACTTCGAAGTTTTCAGTTGTTGATCCCTGATTCTGAGCGGTTACTTCGATGGAAACGTTTTCGCCTCTGACTGCTATGGTTGTGGAAGTTGTGACTTCTGTTATTGCTACGTCATGGACCTCGCCTATTGTGTAGTAGATGTCGAAGTTATTCAGCCTTATTGAGCCCCATGCTACCCAGATGGTGTTGTCAGCGGCTTGTGTGATTGAAGGCCACAAATCGTCTGATAGATGGGCGGTCAGCCTTGTTTCAGGAGACCACGTTTGGCCGTTGAAAACTTTATAGTATATATCGTCGTCATGGTCATTTCTAAATGAGTCCCAAACAACCCATATTGGTCCATTTTTGGCTTGCATAATTGAAGGGTGCCTATCGTAGGCTTCATCATTAAACGTGAATCGCACGTCGGGACCCCACGTAGTCCCGTTATATTGCTTGTAATATATGTCCTCAAACGTGTGGGTACTACTGAATTTAGAGAAGGCAATCCAGATTAAGCCGCCTGTACTCTGCATCACTGATGGGTACCAATCATCCGAGTCGGTGTCATTAGTTATTCGAGCGTCACTGCTCCATGAGGAACCGTTAAAAACCCTATAAAAGAGGTCCCATTGAAGGTCAACTCTGTTAGAAGTCCAGACAACCCAAATCTTGTCATCGCTGATCTGAGTAATGGATGGATCGGCGTCGGTGTACGTATTGTTTGTCAATTGTATGTCTTCAGTCCATGAGGAACCGTTAAAAACCTTATAAAAGAGGTCCCCTTGAAGGTTGACTCTGTTAGAAGTCCAGACAACCCAAATCTTGCCATCGCTGGTCTGAGTAATGGATGGATAATCGTCGCAGTATGTATCGTTTGTCAACTGTATGTCTTCAGTCCATGAGGAACCGTTAAAAACCTTATAAAAGAGCTCGTCGTTTCCGGTTCTGTCTGAGCGCCAGACAACCCATATCTCTCCGTCTGTTGTAGAGGTGATTGAGGGGGTCCAGTCGACTTTGCCATGGGTGGTCAGCCTACTGTCAAAAACTGGCCAGTCGACCGTGAAACTGGATGGCAGAATTATCATTAACAGGAGGAAAAATAGGACCAATGTTTTCGCGACAAGGGCGATTTTGCGAGACATTCAAAACTTCCTTCAGGCTTGTAAAAAACAAAAAAAAGGGGAAGATAGGTTTTGTGTTCTGTGTGCGATTAGACGATGGTGACAACGGTTAAAGCTTCTTGGTCGGTTGTGTATCTCTCGTATTCGAATGTTGATTTGGGCAATGTTACCTTTATGATGTATGGGCCTAACGGTAGATCGTCTGTGTCCCACAGGAACGTTTGCGTTACATTCTCTCCGCCAGGTACAGTTACTTGTCTTTGTTCAATCATTCCCTCTGCTAAAGCGCTTTTGTAGGTGACATTTGCGACGAAAGTTTCGCTTAGGCTGCCTTTGTTTGTCATGTTCGCGTAGATTGTTAAGGTGCCTCCTTGTGCTACAGTGTCAGCATCCGTCCACATTGCGACACCAATGTCATGAAACGCTGGGTAAACATTGAAGTGGAAGTATTTCACGATGCTTCCTAGCTCATAGCCAGTGCCATCATCGTAGTAGCAGCTGGCGAACACCGCGTACTTCCTCATTCCACCGGCACCATAGTAGCCATAGGGAATCCACTCCGGAGAGCCGCTGACGCACCCCCATTTGTTGTCGGTGAGGTCTAGCATAGCTGTCACGTCAAGAATTTCTCCGGCAACTATGGTTTGGGGTACAGTTTCGATTGTTCCGAGAGCTTTGCCTTCATCCTTGCTGTGTATGGTAAACTCCACGTATACCATGTACGTTTCTGAGGTTGGGTTTCCAACGCTTGCATGGAAGGGCGCCAATTGTCCATCAAGTGTTTCCCACCACTTTGGTTTTCCTGGCCATGCGCACTTTTGAACCAAGTCAGGGAAGGTTCCGCCTTCCATCCACACTAAGACTTGAACGTCTTGTAAGCCGATTGCAGAGGCACCGTCGGGGCCGTCTGTTACTCTCAAAGCAGCTGTGTACATGCCTTCCACATCGTAAGCGTGGAAGGCTATTTCGCCAGTGGCGTCCACGTTGAAGGTACCATTGAAATCGAAGTCCCATTCGTAACTAACGATCCATCCATCGTCCTTGCTCAATGAACCATCGAATGTCACCAGTTCTCCCTCGTTTGCGGGTGTTGCAGGCTCGAAGACAGGCTGTGGGAGTTCATTTAAACCTCCTCGGCTGTCAAACACCCCCATGATAGCTTCGTGTTCTATTGGAACCGGGTTTCCGCCAAACACTGTGTAGAGCTCTGAACGGTCAAAGTCTAGGGCACATACGCCTGTGCCTTTGATGTGAAAAGTGATGACGGCTAAGGTTCCGTCACCAGTTGCTCCGACAGGTGGGTAGGGAGGATCTGGAGGCATTTTGGGATATACGTACTCCAACACTTTGACAGTGCCCATGAGCATGTCGACTTCTTCTCGATAGTAAACCGAGTATCCTTGTGGAATGACCGCGTCTCGAAGGAATGGTCCCCTATTTACATCCGGCCTCGAAGTCTCTATAAGGCCTGGGTTGAACTTCAGGGTGCACTCCCAACCATACAAGCTTTCGGCTGACGAGACATTAGCGATTTTTATTTCAACAGTGAAGTCTCCACTAAGCTTTGTGACTAAGGACGGATCCACGTAGACCGTGGTTTCTTCGGGAGCCATTGCAATGTTTACTGGGAGAGTCGTTGCCAAGAGCAGTCCTATGAGAGTTATCCACAATATGTGTTTGCTTCTCACTCTATTCACCTCAATGCTAGAACCATTCGGGTGGCCACGCTTTTCCAATGTTAACGCCGACTTCCATGATGTCTAGGACGCCTATATAGCCGTCTTTGTTTACGTCGCAGTGTTCACCCCAAGCGCCTGGCGGAGTAGGCCATGTTCCATCAGGGTTTTCTCCTTTGAAGATGTTTCCTGGCTTTGCGACTTCCATGATGTCGTCTAGGTCAACCCAGCCGTCTGTCTGGCATGGAGTGTGCGAGGCGTCGCAGACGTCTGGCCAGATGTACTTCCTGAAGTATGTTGGGTTCCTCTCCAAGTGTACATACTGACCTGGCACGCGGTCAACTCTGCCCACAACGCCGTCTTTGGCGAACCTGAAGGGTCCTGTGCCGATCACTGTGTCTTCCGCCTCTGGATCGTATGCCCAAGACCCTGGCACCGTTGGATCTCCTGGAAGAGTTGGTGGAATAGGCTCCCATATGTGCGCTGGAATTATATTCAAGAGACACCATTCCAGGACCAGCCAGCTTTT
>Ga0209636_10008686_pt1 | contig 10348 bp, 8 predicted proteins | sample DeeMarSWOR152_54_FD_187464 | JGI IMG/M metagenome (GOLD analysis project Ga0209636, IMG submission 187464) | Marine sediment microbial communities from White Oak River estuary, North Carolina - WOR-1-52-54 (SPAdes) (version 2) | ecosystem: Environmental > Aquatic > Marine > Intertidal zone >... | reverse complement strand
GCTCCGTATGCCCGTCGAATCTATAGCCGGCTCGGCGCATAAGCCCTTTGTTAATCGGGCAGGTAACCATAGCCGATACCTGGCCGCGCCTGTTGAGCTCCACAGCCCTCACGATATAATCGACCACGGCCTTTCCACACTCCGAGGTAGGCTGCCCCGGGACAACTGAATCCTCTCCTAAATCTGAGACGGCTATAACATCAATCAGGCCCGGTTTTCCCATAACCTCTAAAGGGTTTGCTATCACATGGAAGGAGAAGGATCCGATCCTTCTGGATATCATCCTGAGGACACCTGTGTCCCCAAGCACCAGAGGCCTGCATACCTGGTAAATATCGTCTCTGGAAAGACTTTTGAGGATTATCTCAGGCCCTATCCCGGCAGGATCGCCCATGGTAATGGATATGAGAGGAAGATCATGCATAAAGAAATCCAAGCTTATCTTTTCTGCAAACTTTTATTATGTTTTCCTTAGCGCTTAAATGTCAATACAAATTCGTGAAACGATTTCGGATTAGCGAAGGGGAGAATTTGATGAGATCCGGAAGATGAAATTGAAAACGGGCAGCGGCTAGGCCATGAAGGAATCGCTGAGGCATTTTTGGGATTACCCCTATCCTAAGAATGGTGAGAAATACGTTAAGCGCCAATATTTCTGGGCTACTCACAGTCGTCTCAGGCCCATGATCAAAGCGGCCAAAACCTTGAAACGTCGCCTTTCCAATAGTCTGACGTAGTTCAAACATTGTATAACCAATTCCGTTACCGAGGGACTGAACAGCAAAATACAGACGGTCATGCAAATGGCCGGTGGCTTTAGAAACCGAGAGCATTGCCGCAAAGCGATTCTTTTCCATTGTGGCGGGCTTGATCTCTACGCCCGTACTTCCTCAAAAACTGACGCATCGCTCGATACCACTATATTTGGTATGGCCCCGCAAAACTGTTAAGGGCCCCATATAATAGTTCCTTTTCCCTCAGTATTCAAACATCAACCATTCCCGGTAGTTGAATTACCTCCGGATGGTCGGTATGGATTCCGCATGCCCTTTTGGCGAACGCTTTATACCGCTCCCAATCAGCCATTCTATATAGTGTCAACCTTTGCGCGGCTAATGACCCTTCAGCGTGCACTGTAAGATTGCCCTGGTAATAATTGCACAATTGCTGTATATATTTAAACAATCGCATTCTCATCTCAGCCGTTATCTTGTCATTTATCCCCAGATACTTCCAGATATACTTACTCGTATCTGGGCTATCCAATTCAGCCATTGAAGGAAGAGTAGAAACAAGGCCACCTGCTATGTCTTGGAGGTGTTTTTCCGCCTCGTGGTAATGGTTGGCAAAGAAAAATTTTGCTATGTTTGAATAAGTTGTGTTTGGATAAGCATAGCCGGATTCTTCATCAATTTCACAGTTCTGCACCGCCGCTTTTCCTAGAGCTTCGGTGCCCTCCGCATACATTACGAGCCAAGCAAGCTTGTCTCTTATATGAGAAACCTTCTCCAGTCCGTTATATTCAGCTATCAGTGCTGCTGCTCCAATCATAAGCTCAAGCTCTGCATATTTGTAGGTATCTGCACTTAGCCGATGATAAGTCGAAAACATATACGGCATCTCAGCGGCATATTCCCATTCCCCGCACAAAAAAATCCTCTCAATGGGCACGAACACGTCATCAAAAACGATCATGGGATGAATCCCATCCCCAGCGTTTCCAATTATTTTTACGCCCTTGGCAATAGCTGGAACAGCACAAGCCAACGCATAATCCTTATCTTCTTTCCTCATCGCTCGGCACGGAAGCACAACCATTTCGTGTGCAACAGCTGCATTGCTAATATGAACCTTCGCTCCTCTGATGACAATTCCATCATCACTTTTACTGACGATCCTCAAATAGTAATCCTGGTGACCTTTCTGTTGGTGCGGATGTAACGTTCGGTTTCCTTTTACGTCCGTCATAGCAAGAGCGACTGCTGCATCAATTTCCATGCAATGCCTCCGGAACGCATCGACCCTGCTCGAATATTCAGTGCCGAGTTTCTTGTCAATATGCTTACATCCCAAAGCAACCCCGTTTATTCCGTCAATGCCCGTAAACTTAGCACCTCCGGGCTTCCCAAAGCAAACACGAGAAACCACCTTGATAATCTCTCGCCGTCTTATAAGATCTTCCGCACTTTTTGGAGGTATAAACACGAAATGGGTTCTCTCCCCACTGGAAAGCATTTCCGTTACCAGGTCCTGATAGCGAGGGTCTTGTGCTATTGCATAATCCGTAGCAGCATAACTCGCCATTTTTCTTAAAATAGGATGCTTTGTTACGTCCTCGACTCTTTTCCCGTCAAGGTACACCTCTCTATTATCTCGAATGCTCTCTAAATACTCCTCAACCGTTTTCAGCGCCATGACTATTTCTCCTTTCTGATCTCCTTAATATTGCACCTTACGCCAAGGGGGCCGCCCGGAATCACCACATAATCAGTAACTCCCTTTTTGGCAACCTCCAAGCCCAAAGACTTGCTTAAATCAAAAATGGTTATCTAAAAGGAGTTCGCTTTTAAACTTTAGCTAACACCAAAATTCCGAGCGATTTAAAGGACGCCTCTCTATCTCTCACGGAGTTTGCCCTATTAGATAAGATCGAGAATTCATTGATGAGTTCTATCAATTCGGTTACCTCAGGTCTATTTCGTCCGGTGTAGCCATAAACATATCTAACGGGGCAAGGAGTCTTTGACCAGGGAGAACAATGCTTGAAGGGAGTTACCTGAAGATGTCCCTGAGGAGATATTCATAAGTGGAGTTCAACCACATCACCATCCTGGAGCACGTGGTCTCTGTGAACCATCTGGCCATCGTATACCTGGCTTCCCCACACCCTGGCATACTTCAGATTTTCCAGGAAATCCTTGTGAATCTTCGAGGCAAGATCTTCCAACTTAGATCCCCTCTTTAATACAAAAGGGGCGCTGAGGTCTGGCTCTTTGCCAGGCGCCTTGGTATAGACCCGTATGATTTCAAGACTGGTAAACAGGGTCCGCTTCAGTCCATCAAAATTGCGGCCGGTCTTTGCTGAAACGGGCACCAGAGGCCAATCATCCTCCAGGAGAGACCTGAAGATGTCCACGTTTTCCTCCATAGTGGTGTCATCATTCTTGTTAGCAACAACCAGGAAGGGCAAGAACGTGAATGCACCCTGGCCTTCATAGAGATGGGCCAGTCTAAGGGGAGCAATCCTGTGCTCTTTAAGAAATGATATCGTCTCTTCCAGCTGCTGGAGGGGATCTGTTTGCACATCCACTATGACAAGAATCATATCCGACTGCCGGGCCATATCAAGAAGCCAGGGTTCTGTATATTCCCTGCTTATGGGGGGTGTATCGATGAGTTGAATCTGGATATTTTCAAAATACATCATGCCTGGAGTGGGCTTCCAGGTAGAATGGGGAAAATCTGCCACCTGTGGATCTGCATTGGTAAGGGCGGCCACCAGGGCAGATTTGCCGACGTTTGGTGGACCAACGAGAACAATCTGCCCGACCCCTTCCCTTTCAATCCTGTAGCTGCTATCGCGCCTCCCTAACTTCTTTTTTTCTTGCTGTTTGGATTTCAGCTTTGAGATGCGCCGTCTCAGGTCAGCCTTGAGTTTGTCGGTGCCCTTGTGCTTCGGCATGATGGCGAGCATCTCTTCAAGGGCAGCTATCCCTTCTGACGGGGTCTTGGCCTCCCTGTAGCGCTTTTCAGCCTCAAAATAAGCTGGCGGCAGATTAGCAGGCAATTCTTGCTCAATTACACGGAACTGTTTTCCGTTCCATATCGTTCACCCTGTGGAATTCCGCGTCCAGCACACCACCTACACGGCACAGGGCAAGTCTCACATCTGTTGACTCCCAATAGGGCACTAGGTGCGTAGAATACAACGCACAACGGACAACTGTCAACGGACACTGCATTTAGGTGAGGTACGGTGCCCATCGTCTGGCCGTCTCCGCTATATACCCGGAGGGAAGTTCTTTAACAATCCGGTTATGGCCGGGCAGAAGGATGTTCACATCGAGTTTGGCAAGTTGTAGAAGAGAATTCCCGAGCTCGGGACCATTCGCCCCGTGCATATCAAAACGACCAATCGCATAATCAGCATACACCACATCACCGGGGATGAGGACCTTTTCCAATCGACTGTATAACCCTATACTACCGGGGGAATGGCCGGGGATATGCAGTACCTCCCAGGTCATGCCACCTATATCCAGATTCTCTCCCCCTTCGAGCCTTCTGTCAACGTAGAATGTAAAGGCGCCTGGTTTAAGGTTGTATTGCATCATGCACATACTCTGGAACATTTCCATCCCATAGACAGTCCTCTCATCACCCTCCTCCAGAGGCCCTGCCTCGGTATCATGCACCCATAGTTCGGCCCAGCGGATCTGCTCCCTGATTTCAGCACAACAACCTATGTGATCCAGGTGGGTATGGGTCATGATAATCCTCGTGATGTCCTTAGGATCAATTCCCATATTCTCTATGGATTCCATCTTGTACTTGCCTTTCCCCATGAGGCCCGGGTCAATAAGTGAAAGATCCTGGGAACCGGGCCTGCCCACCACATAGGTATGGGAGTCTGGAATAAACTCGTCCTGTCCTTCAATGAAATACACTCCCTCGGCTATCTGACTCATTGATAACTCCTTTAGCTAGATCCAAGACGGTTTTTCAAGTGCCCGAACCTGGAGGATAATCTGTTGGAGCTTTCTAGTAAAGGCCTTTTGTCTCGCATTCATACATACACCCATCCCTCCACAGTGTAAGGACAATTCCCGTCAAAGATGAACCCGTTTCGAAGGGCCCTAAAGGCTGCAAAAGCAGCAATGACACTGTCAAGCGCATCTCCACCCTTATTTTCAAAGATCTTCGAAGGTAACGACGGTTCCGTGATCTTCATGACGCCTGTCTTTTCAATACCCTCGAGGATCTTTACCCTCGCGGTTTTCCGTATCTCTCCCCTTCCCTTGTAGGGTAAGCTGAGATGCTGTCTTCTTAGTGTAGAGGCGGGGCAGACCTCAAGGACCCACGGCCTGTCTGGCAGGGGCTTTTGCATGGGTAGAACGCAGACCCTGTTGTCTTTGATGAGGGGTCCCAGTAGATCCCTGATCCCAAAATAGGTTTGTCTGTGAAGGCGGAGGTTGTAAGGGGAGAAGGGAGTTCTAGCCTCACTATCAGTAAATCGCTTGAGCTCCTTGCCGTTAGTCCGTAACCTGCAAACCGCTCTGAACTCCTCCGGGGCGAAGTAGGTATCTTCAAAAGAAAAGACAAATTGCTCCCAGCTTTTCTCCTTCACCAGGCACCTCGGTATCCCGAAAGGGAAATCCAGGCCGAATACGCCCCCCTTCTGGTTACTGATATATTCTCTCAGGGCTTTCAGGCTCTGATCCCTGTCTCTTGTGGAGTTACCCAGGTCTTTGGCTCGAAAACATCCCCTAATCAGAAGGACATCCTCTTCGATGATGCCATGTGCAATCCATATCTTCCTGCCTGCATCTCTTGCACCGCTAAAGTCGACCCCATACACAATTCGGCATAAGTCAGGTGAACTGATCATTCACATCCCCTATCTCACCACACGGAGAGCACAGATGGACAACTCACGTCCTATATCTCAAATTCAGCCACAATAAAGGTGTGGTCCGAGGGCTTTTCCAATCGCCTCGGGGCAACATCGATCCAGGACCCCCTGGACTTTCGAGCCAGGCATTCCGTGGCCCAGATATGATCGACCCTCCATCCAAGGCCGCGGCGTACCGAATGTGGAATCCTGTAGTCCCAGAAGGTGTACGCCTTGCCATGAGGGTTATGCATGCGAAATACATCGACAAAGCCCCATGCCTTAACAGCTGAGAGGACCTTGTGTTCGTCAGGATGAAATCCGATACTCCCTGAAAGCCCTTCGGGATCATAGACATCTATTGACTCCGGGGCCACGTTAAAATCCCCAACCCACAGCAGCGGTTCACTCGGCTGAAAGCGTTCCAAGAAGTAGTCATGGAGACGTTGAAACCAATCCAGCTTGTATTGGAACCTCTCCGAATCGGGTGCCGTTCCTTGAGGTACGTAGGTATTTACAACGGGTATATCCCTGATATAAGCAGTTATGATTCTTGGCTCCTCTGTAACATCTCCATCGCCAAAGCCAAAGGATGTCTCTGTTGGTGGGCTCTTGCTCAGTACTGCAACACCGTTATAGGCCTTTTGTCCCCGGAAGGTGCAGGAGTAAGCCAGGTCTTCAAGGGTCTCCTTGGGAAAATCCTTGTCCTCTACCTTTGTTTCCTGTATACACAATACATCTGGCCTTTCCCTTTCCAACCAGTCTTTGACAATAGAAAGGCGGGCCCTTATCCCGTTGGCATTAAAGCTGGCAATCTTCATGTTCATAAAACCCTTCCATCCATCAATATTATCAGTAATGTATCATACACGTCCCCGGTAAAGAATCCATGCCCAGAGGACGTGGTTTCTCAAGATGCAATAGAAAAGATGCATAGTTCTGTACCATACTCTTCCATTTTATCCCAGTTATCAGTTATTATGAGCACAAGTTTCGCTCCGAGTCAACATTGTCGAGTAGAAGCTACGAACCGTCCTTTAACTTCAGTAGGTTCAAGGAATTCATAATAGGCATGATTAGGAGATGGGCTTGGTGGCACCATTACCCTCACGTGCTGAGGTCATAATCATTGGTGGCGGAATTATCGGTGTCAGCATAGCCTACTATCTGGCCAAAAAGGGCCTAGGGGAAGTAGTCCTCTTGGAAAGAGGCATGATGGGAGAGGGCGCCACGGGCAAATGCGCAGGCGGAATCCGCACCCAATTCTCCACCGAGATCAACATCCGGTTCTCCCTGCTCAGCTTGAAGGTCTTCCAAGGATTCCAGGCGGAGTTTGGCGTGGACCCGGAATTTAACCAGGTCGGATACCTCTTTCTGGCTGCCCACGAGCGCCAATGGCAGGTCCTGAAGGCAAGCGCCCACCTTGTGCAAACCATGGGCTTGGATGTGGAGCTTCTGAATCCGAATGAAATTCGGAGCCGATGGCCATTCCTGCGGGTGGACGACCTGCTCGGCGGATCATACACCGAAGGCGATGGCTACGCTGGGCCCTACGAGGTCCTTCAGGGATTTGCCAAAGGGGCGCGTCGATCGGGGGCAATGCTCAGGGAAGGGGCAGAGGTCACCGGAATTCGGGTGAAACATGGGCAGGTGCAAGCCGTGGACGTGGCGACAGGGGAAAGGGTAGTTACACCCGTAGTGATTAATGCAGCGGGTCCCTATGCAGGGCAAGTGGCAGCTATGGCGGGCCTGGACCTTCCAGTGCGCCCTCTCAGAAGGCAGCTCTTTTTCACTGATCCCTTTAAGGAGCTCCCATGCCGCTTCCCCTTGGTGATCGACCTTGAGCATGGTTGGTATATCCGAAGAGAGGGAGAGGGGCTCCTGCTGGCTGGCCCGCAGGATGCGGAAAGCTCCTTCAATGAAAGGGTGGACTTCGAAGCCCAGGAGTGGACCGCGGCCCGTTCCCTCCATCGGGTGCCGATTTTGGAACGTGCGAGGATCGCGCGGGGCTGGGCCGGGCTGTATGATATTTCTCCGGATCACCATGCCATTATCGGCCCATTTCCTGAGGTAAAGGGGTTTATCTGCGCCAATGGTTTCAGCGGACATGGATTTCAGCACAGCCCGGCAGTCGGGATCTTGGTTGCAGAACTCGTTGTTGAGGGGCAGGCCAAGACCATTGATATCCACCCGTTAAGACCTCAGCGTTTTCGGGAAGGCGATCGTATCTACGAGCCCCTGACCGCCTTTCGGGATTGATATGCATAAAAATATGGCGAATGATTGCTTCGCCTGAGATGGGTTTGGAGGATTATTATCACATAGTTCTTGAACTTAGGGACTTCGCCCCAATTGGAGTATTGGAGAAATGGAGTACTGGAGTGATGGGTTTATGAGGAATAGGAAAGCGATATTTTCAGTTTTTACCGTCCACTAATCCAGTACTCCAGCACTCCATTACTCCATCTGGCAGGCATAAATCTAGTGCCATCAAGGATACTGTGATTTCAATATGTTGTAGAAATTCCGATATATAAAATTACGGATGGCTCGCAATCAAATTCGTATAAGGGGGATAAAGAATGGCAACAAAACTCGGGAGCGGAGAGTTCACCTATGAGGTCATAGAAGACTGGGCCAAACTGCCCGAAGGATGGTGTTTCCTCGAAGTGTCGGATGTGGCAGTAGACTCAAAGGATAGGGTATACGTTTTCAACCGGGGTGAACACCCTGTAATCATATTCGATCGTGACGGGAACTTTCTGTCGTCGTGGGGCGAAGGATTATTCAGCGAGCGGCCCCACGGGCTCACCATAGGCCCTGATGACACCCTGTACTGCGTGGATGACACCAACCATACCGTGAGGAAGTTCACCCCGGACGGCCAGGTGCTTATGACCCTGGGCACACCCGGCAAATCAGCGCCATTCCAGAGCGGGAATCCCTTCAACCGCCCTACAAAGGTGGCCCTGGCCCCGGAGACCGGTGACATATACGTGGCCGATGGGTATGGCAACTCCAGGGTGCACAAGTATTCGCCTGATGGGAAGTACCTCTTCTCCTGGGGGCAGCCCGGGAGCGATCCCGGGGAGTTCAACCTCGTTCACAGCGTTTGCACCAACAGGGATGGCAAGGTATATGTCGCGGACCGCGAGAACCACCGCATTCAGATATTCGACCCCAACGGTAATTGTCTGACCCAATGGAACAACCTCCACCGTCCGTGCGGCCTGCACATCGGCGGCACTGGCGAGCACTTGTGCTACGTGGGGGAACTTGGCCCGTCACTGGCGGTCAATAAGGATTACCCCAACCTGGGTCCGCGTATCAGCATCTATAACCTGGAGGGGGAGCGCCTTGCCCGGCTTGGTGACATCCGAGGGGGGGAGCAACTCAACCAGTTTTGGGCACCCCACGGCATTGCCACGGACTCGCGAGGGGATCTCTATATAGGTGAGGTGTCTTGGACCTTCGCGGGACGCCATATGGACCCGCCCAGGGAGGTGCGAAGCTTCCGAAAGCTGGTAAAGCTAGTCTGAGCGGGCCCAATCCGTCTATCCCGAGCCATCCAAAGCTTGCAATTGGACGACTAAATGCAGCGGGCAAATCTTTCGATTTGAAAAACCCGTGCCTTATCAGATAGTGTATCCGAGGGCCGTTAACAGACCGATGAGGTCAATGGCCTGGGTCCTCAACTCAGGCCCATGTCTTTGGCTTCTTCCGCAACACAGGCATGCAGGATCTTGATACCTTCGTCAATTTCACTCTTGTCGATAACAAGGGGAGGCGCCAGTTCAAGGGCCTGTCCCATCAGCTTGATGATCAAACCCTTGCTCTTGGCCCGGTTGACGAGGCTCCAGAGCCGATCAATCGGAAACAGGGCCCTGGTCTTTTTATCGACCGTAAAGTCCAGACCAAGCCACAGGCCCGTGCCCCGTACCTCTCCGACAATGGCGTGGTCCTCAAGCGATTTTAAGGAATCCAGGAAGTAGCGCCCTATCTCCGCCGAGCGCTCAATCAACCCCTCCTCCTTCAAGATCTCAATGTTCTTCAGGGCGGCCGCACAGGCAACGGGGTGGTTGGCGTAGGTGTGGAGGTGTTCGAGGGTATCCACCGGGTCAATGACCTCGTCCGTGCAACCGACTGCTCCCAAGGGCACGTAGCCGCTGGAGATGCCCTTGGCCATGGTGATGAGGTCCGGCTGAACACCAAAATGCTCGATTCCGAACCAGCGACCGGTTCTCCCGAACCCACAGATAACCTCGTCGATGATGAGCAATATCCCGTAATCGTTGCAGATCTCCCGAATGACCTCCCAGTATCCCGGCGGTGGAGCCAGGGCCCCAAAGCCCTGCTGGATAGGCTCACCGATGAAGGCGGAAATCTGCTCAGGCCCTTCAAATTCAATGATGCGGCGAACATCCCGGGCGCAGGCCAGGTCACAGTCAGGATAGCTCAAATGGAGTGGACAACGATAGCAGTAGGGAGACTCCACAAAGATGGAACCCGGCGTGAGGGGCTCCATGGACTGCCTCATGGTCAAGACCGTGCCCAGAGACCGCAGGGCCAGGGCGGTGACGCCATGATAGGCACCTCTTCGGGAAATCACCTTAAAGCGTTCTTTGCCGCCCCGGGAGGAGTGGTGCTGCTTGGCCAGTTTCATGGCCGACTCAACCGCCTCTGAACCATCGCAAACGAAGAGAAAACTGTCGATCGTTCCAGGCGTCAACCCAGCCA
>Ga0209636_10008682_pt1 | contig 10350 bp, 6 predicted proteins | sample DeeMarSWOR152_54_FD_187464 | JGI IMG/M metagenome (GOLD analysis project Ga0209636, IMG submission 187464) | Marine sediment microbial communities from White Oak River estuary, North Carolina - WOR-1-52-54 (SPAdes) (version 2) | ecosystem: Environmental > Aquatic > Marine > Intertidal zone >... | reverse complement strand
CGCAAGGCCTGCAATCTGCCACCGTTTTGGCGATTGGCCGTTATCGTTCTGCGTGACGTAAGTTTCGACAAACTTGAGGCCGCTTGTGAGCAAATGCGTCAGAGAATAGACCGGATTATCGAAAGGGAAGGACTGTGGGCGAGCGTTCGTGGGCCGATACCGGCAGTGATAAGTCGAATACAGCGTTTTCACAGGATGCAAATAATTATTCAGGCCCCCCAAGCGGCGATCATCCAGCAGTTGTTTGCCGGTTTGCGGGCGGGGGGACCTATTCGGCCGACAGTCAAGGTTGCTATAGATATAGACCCTGTAAATTTATTGTAGCTTGCAATTCAAGAGCTAATATGCTATTTTACGTTTTTGCTTTGCCGGGGAGTAGCTCAGTTTGGCCAGAGCGCTGCGTTCGGGACGCAGAGGTCGCAGGTTCAAATCCTGTCTCCCCGATTACATAACCCCTTAAAATACAAGGGGTTATTTTTTTTGACAACATTTCTCATGTCGCTTATCCTACTATTGGGAACATTATGGGAATATTGATAGGAATAATATTATGAGCGTAAACCGGGAAGAAGTGGCTAAACGGTATGTGGTTCGTTTTCGCGATGTGGATGGCCGGCATCGCACGGTTACTGTAAACGCCAAGAATCTCGACAAATATAGGTTATCAATACCTACGTGAATTACGGAGCATGTTGCTGACTGCCAGTCAAATCTCAAACAGTGGGGAACAATCTTTGCGATGTATACGGACGACAACAATGGTTTCTTCCGCACCTGCACGAGCGGTTCGTGACATTGGATCAACGTGTTATACGACTACTACTATCGGGATGCCAAGGTCCGCGTCTGACCGATGGCGACAAAGATTAAGGTTCCGGTTTTCCCTAACTCGGTCAGCAAGGAGCTTGAAATAGGTGGTGACGCATTTACGTCCTGGGGCAAGATCGGCGTGACCGGCTCGCGGCCAGGTGGTGAGTACGGGCCAGCTGGTACGTGGGTCAGTTATGGAATCAACCACCGGGTCTATGTGGCCGCCCAAGACCCGCTTTACGACCAGGCTGCTAAATATTACTGGGGAACAGCCAATGTGAAGGGTGGCAGTAACATCCCGCTGTTTATAGACTGCTGGTTCTGGTGTGGTGGGCCGGAGAATGATGATACGCCACCAGCATGGGATGGCCATAGGATAATCGGTCATACAGAATCCATGAACCGGTTCTGTATCAACCGACATCAACAGGGTATAAACGGTATCTTTTTGGACTACTCAGGCAGAAAGATTTTGCTCAAGGAGTTGTGGCATGTCAAATAGGCCAAGAACTTTAACCTCACAGCGCCCTTGCCCAGATGGGAGAGCGAAGCCCCCTGGATGGCCAACTTCAAAGGGCCTTAGAAAGGATGTGTATCAAAGCGGACATTAAAGTTTAGGTCTTTGTCAGGCCAAACAAAAAGAGCTGACAACTTTCTTAAGCTGCCAGCCCTTTTAATATCTTGGCCGTCCTGTCTCTTGAGGTTTTTAAAATAAAAGCACCTCGATTTTCTATGGTCTCACTGCTCGGTTGTAGATGCGAACATCGTCAATCAGGCCGGACCAATAGGTTCCCGGTCCCATGGACGCGCCGGTGCCAATGTACAGACTGTTTTCCGAACCTTCCAGACCATCCTGTGTGTCTTCAGCCACTGCAACGCCATCAACATAAAGTGTTCTGTTAGAACCATCCCAAACGAAACCAATCCGGTGCCAGTTACCATCGGTGATGTGCGTCTCTGAGATGAGTGAGCAGCCATCCCGGCCGGCACTTTTCAGCTCGGTCATTAAGTTTCCCTCTGATGAATCCGTGCAGAGCCAGTTCTCCCTACCCGTTTGCGACAAAACGACCTGGCCTGGAACACCGACCCTGACCCATACAAAAACACTGAAAGCTCCCTCTGTTGTATTCCGTATGGAGTCGGTAATGACACAGTCATCTACGCCATCCAACTGCAGAGCACCGTTCACCTGCCCACCGCTCGGCAGCCAGACGGGACCGCCGATGACAAAGGCATCGTTGCTGCCGGCACTGTCATAAGCGGTGGAGCCCTCCGCTTCGTCCAAAGCCCAGTGGGCGATCAGTGTGGGATCATCAACAGGTTGCCCCCAGTGGCCCATCAAGAGCTCCAAGTCTAAAACATCTACTACTCCATCCCCGAAAAGTGGTGCTATATCGATGGTTGGGTCGTTTTGTCCCCAAGACTCGATAAGTCTCAGGAGGTCTTTGATGTCCACGGTCCCATCGCCGTTGAAATCTACAACCGGTTCCGGGCCTATAGGTATAACTTCAATCCAGCGGTAGATTGCCTGGCCCCCCGTAGTCCCGGCATAAGGTGTGAAATTCCCCTCGGCTGTCACATTGTCGACAATTGAGATCTGCGGGGTTTCGGGCATGGGCTCGCCGGCCGGCCAGCACCATCCTTTGATCTGATCGCCGACGGCATCCACGCGGATGATCAGTTCCTGCTCATCTACATTGAATGGGAGATTCGCGCTGCTCAAAACGTAGCGATCCCTGTGCCCAATCCAGAACCGGTTGGGAGGTCTGACCTCTATCCAATAGCCACCGGTTACTCCACCCCATCGGAGAGCAAATCCCGATACCCAATCACCACTGGTGTGGTTTGAGATCCTTTTGATCTGTACCCTGACAGTTACATCACGATAAATGTAGGGCGTGCCGTCCGGGTCCGCCGCCGCTGCACCGGCGATTTTGAGTCCGTCGGGCGTCAAGACGTACCCCGTGGCATCCACACCCCAAGCAGGCAGCCAGTTTACCGGTGATCCATCCGTGGGGTTCCCGTCGCTGAAATCTTCGAAAAAGTAGGGCTCCGCCCAGGCATTGGCACAAAGGACCATCAAGGACACTATAGCGCTCAGCAGGTATCGCGTTTTTACTTGATTTTTCATTTTGTTTCTCCTTTTCTATTTCAGTCTTGAGTCATTACGATTAATAGTAAAAATCTGCGTTTTCTTTTACGGCTTGCGGCTGCAATAGCACACGTTTCGATTCCATCGGCCACGGGCCGCCCAGTAGAGGCACGACTCCCTCATCCGGGAAACCGTCGTCGTCGGAATCTTTGTCCATAATTACAGGGTCCAATACATCGATGGAATTGTAAAGCTGCCACATTCCATCTTTAAGCAAGGTGCCGTTTTCGGAAATCGTTGCCGTGCCAATCCAATACCAGACCCACTGGAGTTGTGCATGCGCGTGGTCTTCCGACATGCCCGCAGCCCCATGGCAAATGATCGTGAAGTAATACTCATTTTCGCCTGTTTGGACGAGCTGCCCTAATGCAAGCCCGTGCACGCGAGATTCCGTCAATCCAAGCCAACCGTAGTTCACACCGGGATTGGGGCTCCATGCACGGTAAGCATATCTCATGCCAGTATCGTCAAGAGGTGTAATTGTTTCGGTCCATATATAGGGATTGTCCTCCGGAGAATTCTGCTGGCTGCTGATCCATATTCCCGCAATGGAATCTGTTTCGGCGTTATAGTCTTCCCAGGTTGGGAAACCATTCTCTGCGGCAATCAGTAAAGGAACCGCCAGAAGTAAAAGCAGGAAACCATATCTCCTTGCCATTGCCATGAATTTGCTTGTGCGTTTCATCTTGTCATCTCACTTTCTCGCATTCATCAATACGTTTTAAGAGTTTTTCTTTTGACTTAGTTTTGCCACGTTGGCTTAATTGCACGTTATGTTTTCATGTCCTATCTCCTTTCCGCTCTGTTCATTGTGCCAAAGAGCCGCTCAATACAACGAGTTAAAAGTACCGCAACGTTCGTTAAACTCGGTTATAAATTCCCTAAAAACCCAGCCGGTTAGACTGCTGAATTTTGAACGATTTATGCTTCCACCTATAAATACAGCAAGGGATTCTGAATTTGCGCGCTTAATCATTATTTTCACGATTTTTTCTTCAAAATACTGAGCAATGACGATCCGGGCATAAAAAATTGTTGCAGTGCGAGCCTTTAATATGTATCATATTTTGTTGGAGGCGAGCGAGAGAAGGTGCTATAAGTATTAATGTTCGCAACCGTTGTTGTGTACTTAATGGGCATAGGCATGATTTCGCAGGGCATCAACTATGAAGAATGATGACCACACAGATATTGGCGGAGATGGACAGACATTTCTGACAACCCACTGGTCTCTGATCGAAAGCATACGCACCGAAGCTGACAGCAGCCATGCCCTTATCGGTTCACTGCTGAAAGATTACTGGAAACCGGTATACTGTTATCTGCGTCGCCACGGGTACCAAAATGAAGAAGCCAAAGACCTGACTCAGGCCTTTTTTCACGAGATCGTACTCGGTAATGAGCTGGTACAGCAGGCCGACCGGAGCAAAGGACGCTTTAGGTCATTCCTGCTGACAGCTTTACGCCGGTTCCTTATTAACGTGAAACATAAAGAGACTGCTCGCAAACGCGTTCCCAAAGGCAAACTTATCGCTTTGGACGTAGTCGATCCGGATTCTTTGGCAGCAGTCTCCGAAGATCTTTCTCCGGATGAGTGTTTCAATTGCGCGTGGGTGTCTTCATTGTTAGAGCGGGTTTTTGAAGAAGTTGAGAACACCTGCCACCGGGACGGCAAGACCGTTTATTGGAAAGTATTCGAAGAGCGGGTCTTGCAGCCGATAATGGACCAGACCGATCCGCCCTCTGTGAAAGAACTTTGCTCCAAATATGGTATTCCGGACGGACACAAGCTCGCCAACATGATAATCACAACGAAGAGGCGGATCCGATCAGCTTTGGAAAAGCACATTCAAAAGTTAGTTGCATCGCCCGAAGAGGTAAGTGACGAATTACAGGAAATGGCGTGTTTTTTCCCGGAAATAGCGCAAAATTTCAAATAGTTCCTGTATATATTTAATGAATCAGCGGAATTGAGCGCTTAGTCCGAGCAGAACCCGGTTCCGGTCAATCTGAGTCATAAGATACAAACCAAGATAGATGATAGAAGTGTTTTCTTCAGGACGTTTATTTTTCGTTAAATCATGAAACGAAGGCCGATATCTCGACTTAACAGGAAACAATTGGGACGCCTGTTCGCTACTATCACCGACAAGGACGACTCCGCTCTTGACGGATCCGACGACCAGAACATCAGACAAACAGAATCAAAAGAGCAAAGTGGCAGGTCAGGGGGGACACCTGGATCAAATGGCCTGCCCTGCTCCGGAGCACCCCTCCTGGAACAAGCAGGAACATGGATAGGCCGCTACAAGCTTCTCAAAGTCCTGGGTGAAGGGGGCATGGGGGTCGTATATCTGGCCGAGCAAGAACAGCCCATTAAACGCCAAGTAGCCTTCAAGGTCGTCAAGCCCGGCATGGACAGTAAACGAGTTATCGGCCGCTTCGAGAGCGAGCGGCAGGCCCTGGCACTTCTAAATCATCCAAGTATTGCACATGTCTATGATGCGGGAACGACCGAAGGAGGCAGGCCGTATTTTGTAATGGAGCTCGTCACGGGAGTATCCATTACCGATTACTGCGACCAGCATAAACTGACGATCGAAGAAAGGCTTGAACTGTTCTTACTGGCTTGTGACGCTGTGCAACATGCACATCAGAAGGGAATCATTCATCGCGATATCAAGCCATCCAATATTCTGATTTCGCCGGGGGATGACAACGCGGTACCCAAGATCATCGATTTCGGCATTGCCAAGGCTTTGACAGACCCACTGACCGAACGAACTCTCTGTACCGAGCAGGGAGAGCTCGTAGGGACGCCGGAGTATATGAGTCCTGAGCAAGCGAAGATGACCTCCGAGGCTGTGGATACGCGCACGGATATCTACTCACTTGGTGTTGTCTTATATAAGTTACTGACCGGTGTGCTTCCGTTTAATGCCAAGACCCTGAGGGAAGGCGGTATTGAGCATATACGCCGTGTGATCCGTGAGGAAGAGCCCAAGACCCCAAGCACCCGGCTGCGCACCGTTTCCGGAGAAGAGTCAACGAAGCTGGCTCAGCTCCGCCGGATGGATGTTCGGACGCTCAGGCAAAAACTTCACGGCGACCTGGACTGGATCACGCTTAAAGCGATTGAGAAGGATCCGAACCGGCGTTATCCTACCGCCCACGCCCTGGCAGAAGATATTCGGCGACATCTCAACCATGAGCCCGTTACGGCCGGCTCACCCACAATAATATACCGTCTAAGGAAATTCGTCCGCCGGAACCGAACGCAGGTTATTGCCGGGGCGTGCGTTGTGGTTGTCATTTTGATGGGTTTGTTGAGCGTCAAGCTGTACAAACAGAACATGGCCGGCAAAAGGAAGCTTGCCGAGGAACAACGCAATCTTGCGTTTCAGAAGGCCGAGACAATGTTATCTTCCGCCGAGGCGTACTATGGCGAAGGACAGTACGAACAGGCTCTTGAGCAAACCACATTGCTGCTTGAACTCGTGCCCGACCATCTCAACGGTCAATTGCTTAAAGCCCGTATTCTTACCGATATGGGCAGGGCGGAAGAGGCGTTTCAAATGCTCGAACAACTCGAAGCCGAGTATCCTGAAGAAGGGTTGGTGTATGAACTACTGGCAATGTTGTATGTGGAGCTTGGCAACGACGCGCTGGTCACGCGGTACCGCGCGCTTGCCGACAAGTACCCATCCCAAACGGCCGAGACCTTGATCGTGCGTGCGCGTACGGCCGAGACGCTGGACGATATGGTCGGGATGCTGTCGGAGGCCCTGAATCTCGATCGACAGCACTATCTGGCGCGCAAGATGCGGGCCCAGACGTATTCTGCCATGAGAGACTACGAGAATATGGAGCGGGATGCAGACAAGCTGATATTCGTCCAGCCGGAGAACCCTTCGGGTTACGAACTGAGGGCTGTGGCGCTACGCCAGATGGGGCGGTACAGCGAAGCAATTGAGAATCACAATCGCGCCATCGAACGGGCAGGCGACGCGTATCCTGATATCGGGGAGCTCTACGACCAGCGGCGAAAGACCTACTTCAGGATGGGCAACTACGAAAGGGCGCTGGCCGATGCGAGGAAGTGTGTCGAGAAGAAGCCCGGTGCCGGCAAATACAAGTGTGGCCTTTTGGGGGCCCTGGTCGCGCTGGGTCGGTATAGCGAGGCCGATGCCGAGTGCGCCACGCCCCCTGGGGTACTCACCTACCACTTCGCCCCCTGGTTGGCGAAGTATGTGGCCGATTGTCTCGAATCCGGCCGAGAACTCTCGCTACCGGATCGCACCGAAAGCGGCCCTACTGCGAGGCTCTTACGCGTAACCCACCGCGGTTATCAAGAGCTCTACTCAAAGGCTCGCAGACTGGTTCCGAATGGTGCAGCTGCGGATTACTCACCGGACGGCCGGAAAATGGTCTATGCGCGTTTTGATCCCGAGCAGATATGGGGACACCAGACGTCGCTGGCCCGGCCTCAGAAACCGGGCTCGAAGGGAATTGACATTATCGAGGATCGCCAGCGGGGCACGATTCGGTCGCTGGTGAGCTTCGGCCATTATCCCATGTGGTCGCCGGATGGCAAGTACATTGCCTTTGTCAAGTCACCTTTTTCGTTCCGGTCGGCTTTCGAGCACATATACATCGTACCGGCAATCGGTGGCAAGCCCTGGCACCTCGGCAAAGGAGTGCTTCTGGGCTGGTCGAGGGATTCAAAGCATGTGTATTACCATCGTTACCTTGAGGACTGGTTCATCTACAAGAAGGTTTTCGATGACCCCCAGGCCGAGCCTGAACGGATCATCTACAGCCCCTCCTATTTTCCCGCTATATCCCCGGATGAAAAATACATTGCTTATGAGCACAGAGGCGAAGTTCTGATCACGGATGTGGAGACTCGAGATACAGTTGCAGCCTGGAGGCTGCCGATTCTTCCGGTTTACTACGAGGCAGCATGGAGGCGGCCGATGCCGACTGACTATGAACCAATCCCTATTGAATGGTCGCCGACAGGACGCGAGCTTAGCATTGGTTCGGAACTCACGGCTTTTGGCTTTTGGATTTACAATTTAGATACAGGGACAACTTCCAGGGTCCTCCCGGGAGCGGTCATATGGGGACGATGGTCGAGGGACGGAACAAAAATGTTATTGGTTCTCGGAAATCCCATGTGGGAAATCTGGGAGATGGATATCGACCCAAACCAGCCGACAGTTGAATCACTGGGTCCCGGCATGGCAAAACAACAGCACTGTCGGGAGATGGTCACCGAGATGGAGGATCGGCTCGTGGGCTGGTCGAAAGGAACGCGTGATACGCTTTCAGGCCGTTTGACAGCCTTCTGCCACGCCGGTCTCGGGCATGAGGACGAGACTGTAACAGGCCTCGATAAATGGCTCAGGAGCCTATCCACATGGCCGGAAACGCAGCCGCCAACGTACTGGCAGATGGCCAATAGCGTCCTCGACTGGTACAACCCGAGGGCAGATGATGCAAATGCCGTGTTGAGTCTGGCCGGAAAGATAGCCGGACTCCCGCAGAATGAATGGGTAGGGGAAGTCTTGCGCGGCATGGCCTGCTATCGCGTTGGACGCTACGAAGAGGCCCTCGCCCACTTGGAACATGTCGAGACGCTGCGGGTCCAAAGCAACGCCGCGCTGTACCCCGATCAGGTGGCATACACCGCCATGACGCTCTATCGGCTGGGTCGTAAGCGGCAGGCCGAGGAGACTCTCGATAGGCTGCGCGAGATGTTCCCACGGGAGACCAGCCACGATGACTTCCAGCCCTTGGTGCGGGCCGAGAAGGTCTTTGCGGAGAAGAACCGCCCTCTCTCGACGGTGTGGGATCGTATGGAGCAAGGGTATCTGGATAAGGCCCTGAAACTCCTGAAGGCAGATAGAGAGTCGATGCAGCTATCTGACTCTGAGGTCGATGCCGCCGCGAAGAGTGCGGAATTCCAACTCGCCCTGCGATTTGCCGCTAGGGCCCAAGCGTACGAGCAGCGCAGTGAATACCGCAGAGCCCTCAGCGCGTTTGAATCCGCGACCGCGGCGACACCATGGCATGCTGAGATGCTAAATCAACTGGCCCGGTTTCAGGCCACGTGTTCGCATGCTGACTTTCGGGATGGGGCCCAGGCGGTTGAGAACGCCACGAAGGCGTGCGAACTGAGCCATTGGGGTAATTCCGACTACATCAGTACGTTCGCGGCAGCCTATGCCGAAGCGGGACAGTTCCAGCAAGCTGTCAAGTGGCAGCAGGAAGCGATAATGAAACGGCCTGAAGAGGTCCGGCCCAGTCTGCGAGCACACTGTGAAGCAAGACTGAAATTGTATCAGGCAGGCCAATCGTATCATGGACAATATTTGCATGCCGGCAAACTCATAGCACGGTACAGCTTTGATGAGACCAACCGGAGAACGGTGCCCGACTCGTCCGGAAATAGGGTGGACGGTACGCTCGTCGGCGATGCAGGGATTGTTGACGACCCCGTGAGGGGCAAGGTGCTTGAACTGGATGGAGACGGGGACTGGGTGGATTGTGGAGACGATCTGCTTTTTGGCATGACGGAAGAGATCACCCTTTCGGGCTGGATCAAGACCACCGAACCCATTGGCCTATGGCATACGGTCATCGCCAAGGGAACCAGTTGGAAGCTGCAACGCTGGTGGGACACTTTGAAGTTCGTCTGCGGCGTGAATGTACCCGGCGACATTGGGGTGGACAGCGGAGTGCTTTGCAAGAAGGCCGTTAACGATGGTCGCTGGCACCATGTCGCGGGAGTGTACGATGGCCGGACGGCGATGTTGTACATCGACGGACAGCGCGACGTGTCGGCCGCAGTAGTGGGGTCCATCGCTGCAAACAGCTACAACGTATGGATCGGGTCCGACTCGCACCGTAATGAACGCGCTTGGAAAGGCCGCATCGACGACGTCCGCATTCACAGCTACGCCCTGACTGCCGATCAGGTCAGAGATCTTTACGAAGGTGAAGAGCCGGCCAGGGACAAGCGTTGACCGTACTAAAAAAGCCTAATGATCTGCAACACGCTCGATGCGGCGTCGGGAAACGTAGCTGCTTTCGTCATGCCGACTGGCAGAATTGTCTTTCAATGGCGCGACAAGGACATGGGGATAATGCGTAATGCGAGTACAGATGTCAACAGCGTAGCGTTACCCCATTGCTTGCGGCTCACCCGCAAGAGCAACCAATTTACAGTTCAGCATTCCGGCGATGGAGTGCAGTGGGAAGATGTCGTTGACTACCAAGACCCCAATAAGCTCACATCTATCGAGATACCGATGAACGAGACTGTCCACATCGGTTTGGTCGTCAGCTCACATAACTCCGCTCGTACCGCAGAAGCCCAGGTA
>Ga0209636_10008681_pt1 | contig 10350 bp, 9 predicted proteins | sample DeeMarSWOR152_54_FD_187464 | JGI IMG/M metagenome (GOLD analysis project Ga0209636, IMG submission 187464) | Marine sediment microbial communities from White Oak River estuary, North Carolina - WOR-1-52-54 (SPAdes) (version 2) | ecosystem: Environmental > Aquatic > Marine > Intertidal zone >... | reverse complement strand
TATCATTTATTTTTTTATCCATCATGACTTTGACGCCTTGGCCACCTTCCATTACAGTCCCTACAACGCCTACCATGTCAATCTTAATGCCGGCCCGCCTCAGCAAATCGATTGTTGCCAATGCCTCTATTTCTTCAAAACCATTTGCAAACGGCATAAATAGTTTCATATTCTTCTCCTCCATTTAACATTTTATCAATACACTTATTTAACACTCTGTCTTAACACTCTGCCAAAGCATTTTCTATATTTCAATATGAATTTTAGATATTAATTAGATACTAATTTTAGATTGGAAAGGTAAAACTAATTATGGTAAGTGCGCTTTCAGATAAATTTGCAGTCTGGGCAAACGCCTTAGTGCTATCTATGGGTTATCTTGGCGTATTTTTTGTAAGTTTTGTTGGCTCAGCGACAATAATTTTTCCAATACCATCTTTCATACTAGTTTTTGCCTTGGGTGCGGTAATGAATCCGTGGTTTGTGGGTATTACTGCTGGCCTTGGTAATGCACTGGGTGAATTGACAGGATACGCACTTGGCAAAGGGAGTAGCAGAATCATTAAAAGGAAATACAAAAAAGATGTAGAAAAATACAGCAAGTGGTTCGAAAATGATAGGGTTTTTCTTTTGGTCACAATGTTTGCTGCTACTCCACTCCCTGACGATGTTGTCGGTTTGATATGCGGGATTTTTAATTACGATTTAAAGAAGTTCCTTTTGGCATCGTTCATTGGCAAACTTGTATTGAATCTTTTGCTTGCTTGGGGAGGCTATTACGGATTGAGATGGATTTTGAGTTTTTACGGTGGCTAAGCTTTGTGAATCGTTTGTGGGTAATGAGGATTGGTAGTGAGAAAATGGGTTATAAACAAGCCATTGTTGTAAGAAAGGACTTGGAATTGGGTAAAGGTAAATTGGCTGCCCAAGTCGCGCACGCGTCTGTTGGCGCTATGGAACGTACAAATAGAACCGTAGTTAAAAAATGGGAAAACGGGGGTGCAAAAAAGGTCGTTTTGAAAGTTGAAAATTTAGGAAAATTAAAGGAACTGTATAAAAGGGCCGAAGCGGCAAAATTGCCTTGTTTTGTTGTAAGGGATGCCGGCCTCACCCAACTTGAATCTGGCACTGTAACATGCATAGGCATAGGACCTGCTCAAGAAAAAGATATAGATAAAATAACTTCCGGGTTGAAACTCCTTTGATAAATTGTTTTGAACTTCTTTAGTAAGTTATAATGCGTTTTATATACATTCCTCTATAGAAGGAATCTCGGAACATATGATGCCACTTAGCTGCTCTTTCGTTATTACACCTTCGTATTTTTCGTTGTTTACAACTATGGTAGGCATGGGTTCGATATCGAATCTGGCCATCAAAATTTTAACCATGTCAGAATCTATACCGACGTCCAGAGGGAACACCATCAGCTTGTCTTTGAATACCTCTTTGAGCAATGTCAATATGTCTCCTTGTACTATGCAGTCGTTGCACCCTTCTGTAGAGTAAAAGTAAAGAACAGATACCACATTGGCACCACAATCCGTTTTGATCTTTTCTTGTAAAAGCCAGTCTTTTATTAGAAGTGATGTATATTTTGTTTTCAAATCAGTCACCTGGCCTCTTGTAAATAATATATTCCTGTCGGAATAGGCTCCCAGTTGATTTGCAAAAATATCCAACTTGTTGTTTGTCTTACGCACAACTTCTTTAAGAAATGTGCAAGATTCGTTTGTGCTCAGTCCTTGAAAATAAAGTAATTCCAGCTCTATTTCTTGTATTGAGCTTTCTATAGAAGTTGTCTTTTTCATTAAATTAGATAGCATAAAGCGTTCTATACCGAGGCCTACAAACATCCCCAGAAAGAACACTATAAGTGTTATAACAAAGGATATTAGATACACATTCATTTTTTTTGCTGGCGTTTTTTTTGTTGTTGGCCCTTTTGCTGTCGGCTTTTTTGTTGCATCGTCTTTCTCTACCATCTGTCACGTCAACCCTAATTTATCTTTAATTTATCTTTATTATCAGTTTACCATTTCTTTTTCACTCTAAAAATTTCTGTAAGAACAGATGCGAGCCAAAAAACCATTATTAAGACATAGTATACGAAGAAGTATAGTGGGAACAACAAAATCTTCTCTTTTATTTTTATTTTTTGTAATCTAAGCGCTACAAACAATGCCAACAATGAACCCGTAAATATCATCATATAGACTATTCTCGAATAGGGGTCGATGAAGAGTTTAGATAAAGAAAATGTTTTTAGTGGTATTGTCGTATAGATTGCAATGGTATCAAAGAAGGGTATATATAAGAAACGTTTTACAAAAAGGATGATGTTGCGCGTGATGTTTGTCAATAATATGAGTGTCAGTGCAACACCAACAAAAATCGCTATAATGCTTGAGAATGGGAAAACAAAATATCCAAGATGGGGATATTTTTTATTGAACAAAATATCCGAGTGTTTTACAACGTTCTGTACGAATCCTCTATACCATCTCATCCGCTGTTTCAACAAACCAATAAAGGTCGTAGGAACGACTGTGTAAGCAACAGCGTCTATACAATTAGATATTTTATAGCCTCTCTTGAGAATGCATAAAGCCACATCCATATCTTCTGTCAATGTATCGTCAGGAAAACCAATCTTTTTTATTACATTCTTTCTTATCAACGACAGCGTGCCTGGAACTATGTACAAGGCGTCTAATAGACTTATGATCTTCTTACTAAAAGAACTGAATACATATTCGATGTCTTGGATAGAAGCAAATATTCCTTTAGCGGGGCTTGGTTTGACATAATTAGTTACAGCTCCTACTTGTCTGTCTTCAAAATGAGGCAACATTTTTTTAAGGCAGTCTTCGGAGACATATGTATCAGCATCCAACACTCCCACGATTTCACCTGTGGCGTACTTGATACCACTATTCAGCGCCTCACTTTTATGAGGATTTGGAAGTTTAATCAATTTTATTTTTTTCAATTTTTTAGAAAATTCCTTTCTGAATTTTTCCGCTTTTTCGAATGTCCTGTCTGTTGACCCATTGTCTATTACTATAATTTCAATTTTCTTTTTAGGGTAATCAAGGCCTGCTATAGATTTTAAAGATTTTTCTATATGTTCCTCTTCGTTATAGGCCGGAACAAGTACAGAAACTACCGGGAAGAAGTTTGAAAATATTTTCTCATGCAACTTGTTCGCGTTAGAAAGTGCGATCAATAGAAACCACACACTGATATAGACTCCTACAAACATTATGAAAAACAAAAATATCAAATACAGCACTTTTATCCCCTACTAGGCTTTGCCCCCTCTCTATATTTATAATGTTGTTTTTATTCGTTTATTTAAAGTCAATTTTCTAAGTACATTACTAAGGAAGTTCAATGCCCAAAACTATCATCAAAAATTTTATTGTGGCCAAGTCGAATTCTTCGTAGGTTTTCCCTGATATATAGGTCACATGGTAATCGTTCCTGACAGCGGTCTCGTTTGCATACTTCGGATGCACAAGAGCTATTATCGGGTTCTGTATTTTACCTGGTAGGTTGGCATATTCTTCAACCGGCATCGCATTGAATTTAGGTATATCCTCCTCTGATAATCCTTCGTAACCTGCCAGCATCCTCCTATACGCAAGCGTCATTTTTAATATAATCTCGAACTCTTCGACTATGTAGTAGCTATTCTCGTCTTCTCCGGCGTCTTTGAAAGCAATTGTCACGTTTTTAACCAAGGGGTGGATGGTGTCTAGGTATATCTGAGTTTCTACTGGATATACCGGTACTTTGTCCGCCTTTCGCAAGTCGTCTCTGAACTCGATAATCTGACCATAATAATTCCATGCTGTTATTGGTTCTTTAGTAAAGAGTATAGCACTAATCATAACAATTGATGAAATTAAGATTATTCCAACAAGCGTCGATATATTCCTTTTAGTTGTTTTTATTTTCATTCTCTACCTTTCTCTTTGACTTTTTAGTTTTTTTAATTTAATTGTATTAAGTCTGATATTAATTCGAATATTAAATATTTGAATAATCATACTAGCAATAATTCACAAACTTCTCTCGCTTTTAAAAATTCTATATTTTCTCCTTTTGCTATTTGCTCTTTTAGGTATTTTATCAAATTGACTAAGTTTATGTACGTGTAATTCCCACTTGCTCTTACGTATTCTTCGGCTCCCTCAACTTCTGGCAACTCCAGTATTTCCCACGAATGTAAACCGACTACTATGATTTCATTTTGTCGAACCAAAGATTCTTTATACACATCTATCCAAAAGTCTGGGTAAGTTGTTGAAGGATAGAAAAGGGGTTCGGACGTAATCCGTACAACGGATTTCCTAAATTGGCCGTCAGTTGTGTGAGTTATTATGTGAGTTACTGCATTTGGTTCGTAAGAAGCCTCTGCACAATAACTAAATTTTTCTAAAATATCTATTACTTCAGTATCTGAAGATTGATAAGGAGATCGAAAAGTTTTAACATTGAATTTTTTGAGTGATGCTGTTGTCTTGCTTATAACTTCAAATTTTTCACTATAATTTAGCATTGAAAAATTCTCATGCATAAAACCTTGACCTCCTATTTCGTGGCCTTCTTCGGCTATTCGCTCTATCGTGCCTGGGTATTTGATTGCAGCGTTGCCTGTGACAAAGAAAGTTGCTTTTATGCCTTGCTCTCTTAATATGTCCAATATTAATGGAACCCCTTTGGTAACACCTTCATAACTATCTAAATATGGAACAAGGTCTCTCTCGACATCAACAGTTATCAATATATAAACTGGTTTGGATTCTGTTTGTTGATACGTATGAACTAATTTGTATTTATATCCTAAGGCTACTCCGATTGTTAAAACTAAAAAAATTACCAAAATTTTTAATGTTTTGATTTTTGCTTCATCTTTATCCACTTAGCAGTCACCTTATGGAAAAATAAAACTAATAACAAAGACAATGCGCCTGAAGTTGCCGGAGACATTGTACCTATAAGCTGTACACCTGTATAAATAGCCATTATTTGAAGCAATTTGTAAACTAGTATGAAATGCCCAAAATATGCGACAAGTGATGACATACCAAATGGGATGAAAAAGTTAAATATGTTTTTAGTTAGGTTGTTGGTTAGGCCGTCAGTTTTTGTATTAATAATATATTCCACGATTGAAAACAAACTAATTGCTATACCAATTTCCAACAGTAACGAAGAATAAGATCTGGCGTAAAAATCTATGGCAGAGTAAAGATTCATTATAATAGCGACTGCTATCAACAAAACACCTAAACACGCAACTGAAAATGTTTTTTCCTTTAGAATCCCGGATTCAAGAGATATACCTAAAAGTATGCCAACAAGCATTAGGGGCAGGAGGTTAGTGAATGAGAAAAATCCACGCATTGAGAGGTTAAAAAGAAGTGATGTTGGGAATTGACTAATATCCATATTTGTATTACAGAACATATGGTCTCGAGTAACCGCCCAGACGTAGTCAGCTCTTAATGGTTGTAATAAAATAAATGTAATCGTCAAAAGCAAAAGTAAAATTGTTTTTCTACATGTTTCTACGTCATAAGATAACCCCAGAATTATTATCGACGTGACAATCGCAGTAAGCCCGATGCCCTGTATCGCTTCCTCCCACCTGAAAAATGTACAGAAATCAAAGACAAATGTCGTAAAGAAGAGACTAATAAATATCAACATTCCGTAGCGCTTCAGCGTATGCATGAAAATTTTATTTTTTGTTTCGCCACGTTTTAATCGTTTTGATATAGAAATGTAAAGACTTGCGCCGCTCATGGATAAAAATAGCACTAATACCGAAAAGTGGAGTGGTGCGTTAAATGTTTTAATAAAATATGGGGAGTCGCGGTATATGTCAGTAATTGCAAAAAAATCAAATATCTGCCAAAAAACCATTTGGACAACGGCTATACCCCGTATGATATCTATTGATTTGACGCGCTTAACAGTCGAGCTATTTTTACCAGCGTACATTTTTATCTACTTTATCTACTTAGATTTTTACCTAACTGCATTTAAAACTGCATTTTAATATAGATACCTCTTACGAGAATGGATTTTGAAAAAAGAAAGAAAAGGGGAAAGTTGTCAAACTTTCCAAGCTTTTAACTGCGTTGAGATTACGCCTCGGTTACTGTTGGCGCACCAACGGTACCGGTAACCACTACACTGTCTGATGTTACTCCTGCTAGCTTTGTATCGAAGAGTTGTAGTGCCGAACAAGCAGCTCTTGTCTGGTCGGCTTCCCAACCTGCGACTAGTATGACGTATTTGCCTGTAGCGTACGGACTATCGACCACTTTGATTGCTCCTTCGCCCGCAGAAATACCGAGAGCGTCAGCAGCATCTTGACCATAGGTCGGATATGCCAAGCCCAATGCATCCGCAGCTACGTTGTTGACCGCTGGGCCACCAACTGCGATAAGGTTCTTATTCTTATCTGTGTCGGTTAGCTCGTTAGCAAGTCTAGCAACGGCAGATGTTATTGGAATTGACGGATATTCCATACATGTTACTGTGTCGCCTGCAACACCTTCTCCCTTCTTACCGAAGTAGACAGTAGCATTAAGATTCTTGAATGGAACCCTGAATGCTACTTTGTCGCTGGCACCATAGGAGTCAGTGTTATCCAAGAGCAGGCCTGAATCGTCCACAATCTCTTGTGATTTCTTACCTGCTTCGTTGACAGTTCCGTGTGTGGTTGCGTTAACCTCAGCTACCTCTGCGCTTGCAGCAGTGATACCCAGTCTAAACTCAGGTGCTTGTGTGGTTGTTACTTTTGTTTTGTTTTGGATTGAAAAGCTTAGGCTAGCTGTATCAGTTGATTTACCAGCAAATGCTTTTTCTATCATTGTTTGTGTATACGCTGCCGATCCTACTGTAATGTTCAAATAGAATATCTGATCTCCGGCATTGCCATAGCTCAGTTTGAACACGTAGGATACGCGATTGAAATCACCGGCAGTGGCATTGTTAAAGTCTACTACTTTGCTGACATACTCGCTTGCACCGTGTATGTCACCCTGAGCGAGTATGCTACCGTTAACTAGTATCTTCTGTTTGCTATTGTCGTAGTAACCAACAAACACTGGTGTCTGTGCACCTGTCCTACTATAGTTGAACAACACATAGGCCTTGTCGTACCCGGTGTTAGCTGTGCTCACTATTGTACCAGATACATCGGTACTTATCTCAAACCCTCCGAGGTTTCCGAAGGATTGAGAGTCGTAGCTTTGGTTATATGCGGATATCGTTCCACCCAATGGTGATATTGTTACGGTCGCGAACTTGTCTGTGTTCCAACCTTCAAACTCCAAATCACCATACTCGTTAGGCAACGATAGCTTTTCACCAGCTACCAAATACTGGGTCGTACTCGGCTTATATATGACTTCTAGTGCATCACCAGCCGCAATCGCTCCATCACTGAACGATGTCGCGCTGGTAACCACATTAGCCCCAGTCTGGACTCCCCAGTCTGTCTCACCTGGGAATCTATCACTGGCTGTACCAGTAGAAGTCACGTCGGCTGTGTTGTCATAGGTTTTTGTTACACCTTCTGTTGTAGGCCCTACAACCAAGTCTGCCCCAACAACAGTTCCATCCATCAACGCCCTAACAACCGTTACCTTAACTGTTAGTCCCGTTGCAGTGGACTGTTTGCTGTCACCCTGATTTATTGTCAAGGTGTCAACGGTATTGCCGTCTGCATCCTCAATTATTACTCTTGCCCATCCGTCGTTTGCACCTAGATCAGCATAGACAGAGTAATCGCCATATGTAACTGGCATGGTTGCAGTGGCTGTTCCGATTGAACCGTGGAGCATCAAAACTTGGCCGCTGCTTGCACCAACTAAAGCAAATTCCTTACCCAACATAGTAATGTGGATTGGATAGCTATAGTTCGGGCTAGCTACACTGCCTGTTCCTGTAAGTGCTTTTTCAAACACATATTGGTATTTTATGTCGCCGCTTTCTACTAACATCTTCTCTGTACCATTTACATGGCTAGTAGCCAAGTCGTGGCTCATAGAGACTTTTGCAAAATCTACTTGTTCACGAAAGTCGTACTCGTTTCCTCTCCAGCTGAATGTACCGTCAACTAATCCAGAGTAGTGGGCAGTCTTCAATACACCAGCTGATGGGAACGCTGCGGAAAGTTCGCCTTCTAGAGGTACAGAATCTTTCCTAGTCCCCAATACTGCTCCTGTTACGCCTGGACAATCGTGGGCAACTTCTGATGAGCCGACTTCTGCAAGTCTTACAGCAACATCAATCGCACCCACAACGTCAGCGACAGCAGCGTCTGTACCGACTACTACTAACGCGTTTAATGTGTAGTCAGTGCCTTCTATGAAAGTTGGGTAATCCCCTAGTTCCACAGCAATTACTGGACTTGTTACTGAAATTAACGCCATTAACGCAGTCATAAATCCTGCGATTAATTTTTTCATATTATCTTACCTTTTTAATTTTTCACAGCGAATGACTCGATTCCGAGCTTGTGCTCGGTAGTCGATACTCCGCTGTGCTTGGGTTTTTTCTACAATAAAATTCGTTTTATATGGTATATAAAAATTGAATGAAACATTTTACACAACTTAAGTGGTGCTCTTATGGTTCTCTCTAAATAGCATTTTAAGCATAAATAAAGCTTTTAATAGTTTCTAAAAGTAATTTAAATCTTTTTTAGCTAAAAAAAAGCTTAAGATAGCTTTTTAATGTTGACTTAACGCTTAAGCGAAAATCCAATTGTTTATTCATATTATAACTCAAATTTCTTTTTTGATAGTCTGATTCTATTTGTTCTGCCTGTCCGTTCAACTTCTATAATCCCACGCTCTGCCAAGCTTTTCACTACTCTACTTACTTTAGCTTTGGATAAATTCGTGAGTTGCACTATCTTTCTCTGTTTTATCTCACCTTCTTTTGTTATTATATTCATTATTTGTCGTTCGTATTCATCCAAAACAGACAAAACCAATTTTTCTGATCTCCTGAGGTATCGTACGAATATGAAACCAAGCACAACAGCAAAAGCCGCGCCGAACAATATGAAATGTCTCATCCTTAATTGGAACCATGACGGTGTTTTAATTTGTTCATATAATATTTCAAACTTTAATTGATCATCAGGTTCTATATTTGATAGACTCCATATAATCAGTATGCGGCCGCCAACAATATGAGCAGAGGCATTCTCTGGGTACGAAAGAACACTCGAAGTTATGTCTTCTCCCACTAAGAGAAACCCCTTTGGAAGTTTAAAAGTGGCCGATACGCCATCTACATCCAGACGTGGTGCCAAATCTGCATTAAAATAGAATTTATTATCTAACGTACGAACAAAATCGTTTGTTTCAAATTTTATTTCCATTTGTTTACGGGTTTCTGTCAAATTCATTTCACATTTTATTGAGCTTGTACCTATAACTTCGATGTTACAATTGACTGGACCTGCGTTACTTGTCGCCTCAAAATTTTCTACACGGCCTATCACATCGAACGAAAATTGTGTTTCAGGTTGTTTGAAGGTGATTACTAATCCTACAAATGCTCTGTTATTTTCATCTATATCCACATCTATTTTGTAAAATTGTATTCCAGAGGATGCCGATACGATAGTAGGTAAAAGGACCAGCGGTATAATCGTGAATACCGCAAATGAAACAATTTGAAACAATTCAGCTCTCTCTGTCTTTTTAATTTTTAGGTATACATTCATGAAAATCCGCTAATTATAAACTCAATTAATTACTTTATATCTGTTTACGTAGTTAAAATCTTAAAATTTAAAGAGTATGAAACAATTAGCCCTTGTTAACAGTTGCAGCCCAATTGCAGTCTACTCCATAACTATATTTATGCTGAAGCCACAGTTCGTGCATCTGTTATTTGAAAGGTTTATCTTTTCAACAACCACACCGTGCCTCTTAATCAAAAGTTCTCTGCAATTGTGGCAATATGTATTTTCATCGTCGTGGCCAGCAACGTTTCCTATATACACATATCTCAAGCCCATTTTACGGGCTTCAGATATACACCTTTCAAGCGTAGAAGTTGGTGTAGGCGGTAGTTCCATCAGTTTGTAACTTGGATGAAAACGTATTATATGAAAAGGCACGTCAGAGCCAAGATTCGAACTTATGTGTTCTGCTAACTTTCTACACATCTCGATATTGTCGCCTATTTGGGGAACTATCAGGTTTGTTATCTCGAAAAATATCCTTTGTTTTTTCAGTTGTTTTAAAGTAGTATATATGGGCTTTATATCAGGAACGGACATGAATTTTTTGTAGAACTCAGGAT
>Ga0209636_10008680_pt1 | contig 10352 bp, 9 predicted proteins | sample DeeMarSWOR152_54_FD_187464 | JGI IMG/M metagenome (GOLD analysis project Ga0209636, IMG submission 187464) | Marine sediment microbial communities from White Oak River estuary, North Carolina - WOR-1-52-54 (SPAdes) (version 2) | ecosystem: Environmental > Aquatic > Marine > Intertidal zone >... | reverse complement strand
TCGGCACTCTTTGCATCCGCCAGCCGTTGTCACTGTCACCTCCCCAGCCATTGACGACATAGCAAACGGTTTGTTCTTTGTCTGGATAGCTCGGACAGCGAAATATCTTGATGTTACGGTAATCATCATCGATGGGCTTCTGTGCTAAAAAAGGTATAAAAAGCTGGAACCAGGGCTTTATATCTCCTCCCCATTCCGCCGAGCGCGGGATGTACAAACTGTAATGGTCCGCATAAAAGTTCGCCGCTAAGCCGATTTGACGCAAATTATTTCTGCAAACAACATCCCTGCCCTGTTCACGCGCCTTTCGCAGTACAGGGAACAATATTCCCATCAACAACGCAATGATGGCGATCACCACCAACAGCTCTATCAATGTAAACCCCGTTAGAAAACTCCGGTGTTGTTGCCGGACGTCTGTTTGGCTTCCCGCAAAGCGGGGTCCCTCCCCGTGTCTTTCGGGCAATATTCCGCTTTCCCGATCTTGTGCACTCATGCTCGCGTGCTCTTGGTCACTTATCACTTTTGCTATTGTCTCTTGTGCCTTGTGTTCTTTTGTTCCAATCAACCAATTAACTAATTCACTAATACTATCATCTGTCTTCTGACTTGTGCTCTTATACCTATGACCATCATATGTTTTTAGTCTCTGAAAATCAAAAAAAATGTCCCCCGTTTTGCATTTGTGAATTTCAACTCCACCATCACGCCACATAAACCCCGTAGTATAAAGCAGTCTTCAACTTTGCTGCGGGGTAAGAATATAACGGGCTTTATAGAGACTAATGTTGTGCAAAGCGGAACGATTCATAAAAAAGCCCCTGCTTTGTGGAGGAGAAGATTGAACAAAGCAGGAGCTTAAGCGATGGAGGATTTGCGCCTTCGTAGTTCTCTTTGGATTCGCTTTGTGTGTTTTTTTATTCGCCTCTCACGGTCTGGGTCAATTAAAACAAGACTTTTGCCATCTATCTTGTCAATCGGAACATATTCGTCTATCCTAAAATCTCTGGTCCTGCGGCAAGCCAGCGAGGAGACGTCGTCAAGGTCTCTGATCAGCAAAAATCCGCTGTCCAAATAATCCTGTTCTGTAAAGCAATCAAATCGCATTTGGCACCTTGTTGTAATTTATCCGGTCCATATTCAACAAAGACTATAACTATGTGCCATTGTTGATACTAAACGTAACGTTTTTTTTCCACAATTCTACTATCGAGCCAACCAGCGCAGGACGACGAGTTCGCCGCTTAAATGGCCTGCTGGGTGCTTTAAATTGTAAGACGAGGGTATTGTGTGAACTGTATTAGGTAATGAAAAAAGGGCTGCAAGTGGACACTAACAACCCTTTTTCAACCTTGTATTCCGGCGGCCGTGCACAATATGTACTGCTACCTATTCCCAAGTCTATGACTCAGTCTAAGATCGCCAATGCGTCTTTCACACGTTGGCCGACTCCTGGATTTATATCTTCTGCGAGCACATCTGCTGAATGTCCAACAACTATGTTGGTGGTAGTACCTGCAGGTTCGCCAGAAATAGGTTCACGAGTTAGGTCTAAGACTTGCTCAGTTGCACCTCCAGTTCCAGGTAGGAAACCGCCTAATTCAAAGACAAGGTTCCCTTCACTAGCTGCGTCTAAAATCACACAAGGCAGATCGCTAGAAGACAGTCCTGGAATGTTGCTACCTATATAGTTATTTCTGATGATGTCGTTATCAGTTCCTCGACACACAATTCCTCCAATTGCTTCTGGGCCAAGCGACCCAATAACGTTTCTTGTAAGTAGGTTGTTGTGGCACCGTGGCCGGATGACTATTTGGGCTGCGCCAGCGTTCAAGTTAGACATGTTGTTTCCTACAACCACATTGTGGGATGAATTTCCATCAAGCACTATTCCTCCAAGCGACACACTGCCTGTAAACTCGTTTCCTTGTACAGTAACATCTGAGCTGTTGCTGAAGTAGGAGGAACCTCTACCACCACCATTACACTCAAATTTGTTACTTTTAATGGTGCCTCCTCTCCCGCTATTGTCTAGGTGAAGGAAGTTGTAATTGCCAATTACAGTGTTGTGACTAACTGTCCCTATGGGGCATGCACCGCTGTAATAGAAAATGGTAAATCCTTCGCCGGCACTTTTCAGCCAGTTGTTGCTTATTGTCACTTGAGTATTCGGTTCCTGATTCCAGACGACTTCCACAGCGGTACTGGTATCAAGCGTGTCACAATTATTGATTGCAATGTTATTTTTTACTTCTATTGCTGCATGTTTTGACATACCGAAGACTATGCAATCAGTATTTGGAGGAGTACCATCGGGCTTTAAGAAGCCTGCAGTACCAGCCTCGAGGTAACAATCTTCGACAACAACTGAGACAGCACTGGCCTCCCAAGTGATAAAGCCATAACCATCATCTACTGTTTTGGCTCTACAGTTGGCGATCTTAATGCAGTCTCCCCCACCTTGAAGGAGTATACACATGCCCATTGATAAACACTCTATATCCAGATTGCTGATTATCACATTTTCAGTATTACTTGGACAGGTCACCTGGATAATTGGATCCGGTGGACTCCATACATCTGTTCCCGGAGGGCTTTTCCTGATTTTCGCTTCCCAAACCCTGTTGTCTGTACCTGTATTAGTGTTGAAGTCACCAATTGGTTCTGGGCCAGTTAATTCTACGCTGTTGTTAACATTTAGTATACCTGTCCAGTTGTATGTGCCAGGATGGAAGTACACTACTCCGCCACCATCAACTGCAGCTTGGATTGCTTCAAGAGTGTCGGTTGGCCAGACTTCAGACGCTCCAGGTGGTACTTGTCCTCTTACAGGTGCACAAACCGCGATTAAAATTCCCAAAGCAGCAGCAAGAACACCTTTGAGGAATTGTAGTTTTGGTTCACGGACTACAACTGACGTGATTTTTCTTTTTTTAGCCATGACCGTTTCTCCTTTCTGAATTCTGCTATTTCGCAAAAAAATGTAATTTCTTGACCAGACTTTGGTCTCGCGAGTGTGCTAATTCACCTCCTTTCCGTTCACACTCGTTCTGCATCTTGGTATACAACAATTGAATTTTGCTTTTGCTTATGGAGCAAAAACGTATAATACGAAGCAAAAGAAATCGCCGACCGCTCCTCTACGAAAACAAGCGTTGATAGAATTGTGTCTGTCTACCAGGAGTCTGTCAACAGAAAAGTATGATGATAAAGATTCTCTTTATGCAGGAACAGCGAATAAAGCATAAAAACTTCCCTGTTAGACCAGTTCAGGATTTTCTTTAGGACGTCTGCGAGAGGGATTTTTTAGCATTCTCAGATGACCGAACTCAAACCGAAGGATATCTGAGGTAGGGGGCAGGTGATTTTATCGCAAAATTCAGTATAAAAGGCACTCAAAGCCCTTTTAAGTCCCATATTCTGATAAAGTCGCTGCCTCAACATGCCGATGAATGGTTATTAAAAATCAAGTTTATTGACTCTTGTGAAAGGAGATAAATTATGGTTAGAGAAAAAAAATTCAAGGTCCCGGAAGAGCCGCAACAGACATCGCTCGAAGAGCCTCAACAGGCAGTAGCTGAAGAGCCTCAAGAGACACCTTCCGAGGAGTCCCAGGAGACACCCTGGGAAGAGTCTGAAGAATCACCTGTAGAAATCGAAGAAAATTAGTATTGATTTGGAGAGGGAGTCAGATAAACAGTCTGGCCCCCTCCTTCCCTTTCAAAGTCGGGCCGGTCAAAGAAAGGTCGGCGGCACTAACTCCGTCCTCCGGTTGATTAATGTCTGCCTCTACGGGGGCAATAGCCCAATAAGCAAAATTACAGCTATGCCTGTCCAATTCGTGTTCGTTTCTATAAGGTACGCCATCTTTTCACTCTTGCCTGCTCTTTCTTTGCAGGCTTCAAGAATAAATCAAAAGTCTTGGATACGAGCAAAAGAACGACCAGACCAAACACGAGCAGAAACATAGCGAGCGAGGAGTTGAAAACTGGAGATATAATCTTGTTTAAGCCTGACCAGGAGTGGGGATTATGAAGCCACTGCAAAAAGTTGGTCGGCAGAACTTTGTTCAAGACCAACCTTGATCCGAGAGCTTCCCAGTATCCCTGCTTCAGCCAAATAAAGCTCTGGTATGCCAACACGGCTATACCGGATAAGGGTATCGAAAATGCTACCAAGAGACAAAACACTCTGAATTTTTGCCCAATTTTCATTTTAACCATTTTTCTGCTCCAATTTGATTCCTGAGAAACTACTGATAACCTACCATTTGCTGATAGCTCTTACCAACGATTCAAAAACCTGATCCCGATAAGGTAGATTAAATAACAGCTTCCTCCCCCATTTTACTGCTGAACAGGCTCTACCTTCAAAGTCGATAACTTAGTACCGCCCTCATACCACCGCTTTATTACGAAACGTACTCCCAAGTCGTCCACGTTGACTGTCCTTAGCGCTTCATCATAGTAGTAATTGCCGCCGGCTTTCAATTCAAAGGAATTGGAAACAGTAGACCCGTAAAAATCTCCATTGGCATAAAGAATAACATCCGCATTTGGGGCATAAATAGTTCCACTCCAATCGTTCTTCGCCTTGATGTCAAAGGACTGTTGAACTTCGGATGTACCATATATTTGGAATTTCGAGGGCTCCTCAGGTGGATATTCGGCATTAACCGCGCTGTTTGCACGACAGTGAATATCTCCATCTATGTAAACGGTTAAAGACGAGTTGTCCTTTACAACAAGCTCACAAGATTCTCCGAGGTCAATATCTCCGGTAAGGTATAAGACAACATCTCCGCCACTTATTTCCAATACTCCAATCTGGCTACCCTTTGTCACAATAATACTGCCATATTGGCCGCTGTCTGATGGGCTGAGTGTTACCGTTTCGCCCGTGGCAACAATATCAACTCCCTTATTGGGCAGTGCCGGCGGGCTTATCAGTGGTAACGGCTCTTCTATTATTCCACCGATCCTATCTCCGGTCGTTGCGCCCATGTCTTTTATAACTGTATCAGGGTCACCACCGATACCCACAGTAATATCACCCTTCACAGTCACACCGCTATTGAGAATCACGCTCGCATCCGCAGTGCTTTGGGTACTAATATCTATCTCAAAATCGGTATCAAATGGGTCTTCAGAGTTGTATCCATCGATGAGCGTATCAGGCTTCAATATCAGACTCTCCTTCGTTAGAATCGCATACTCAAACAATCCCTCCAGTCCTAAGGTAGCATAGACTGTTCTCTCGGCTTGATTGGCTCTTCCAACGGACTTGACAGAATAGCCGTTGGTGAGGTCACCTGTAACTGTGTAACTATATGTTGCGTCACAGTTGGGCAGCTTTTCATCAATTGCCTGTGGTAGGGTACTTCCATCCCAGAGTCCGACTTGTTGCTTTTTTTCGTTCATTCTAAATAAAGCCATTGTCAGCCCTGCGTCGGCAGCGCATCGTGCCATAATATCAGATGTCTTTCGTATGGAAAAGACACGGCTGCTCAGTCCCAAACGAAGCAGTCCTGTTCCCATTGCAAGCAGTATTAAAATCGCAACTACGGCCAGTGGAATGGCAGAGCCTCGCCTTTTTGATTGTACCAGCTTTTTCATTTTCACCCCCCTCTCTTTTTAGCCATCTTGCTGCTCTATCTAATTGATTCTTGAGAACCTACTGTCAAAAGACCAAAAGAGTTTTTTCAAAAAACCAAAATCGACAAACTTGTTCCTGTGTTATTGACACCCCCATTTATTGATTTACAAACGTATTATACTCCAAGAGCGATTTCAATTCAACCAAAAAACTGGAAAACGGCATTTAAGAGGCGATTTGTGGTCATTACGCGCAGATTTGAAAAATCTTATCGGCCCGCACCCAAAAAAATTTTGATAGCCAAAATCGCTCAGAATTTCCTCCTCACAATCACTGCACCAAAGCCAAATAGAAAAGCCCCTGCTTTTAGAACAAGCGAGATTTTAAGGAGGGAGCAGGGGCATAGGTTTGTGTATTATTATAAACCTTTTTCGAGCAAGGTCAAGGGCATGTTACAGAAATAAGACAATTATGATTCCCTCAAGATAAGTTCATAGGTGGCCCGTGAGGGGATTCGAATAGTCACAAATATGTGGCAGTTGTTCACAGAAAAAATCTTATACACACTACGGCTAAAAATACGAACAGCATGAAGATGGCAAAATAAAAAAACTTGGCGCCTATTGTGGAGCTGATATTCGCCGTGTTGAGCTTCACTTTCGGCTGCTTTTGTGTATCAGGTAGAACTACCCTCTGGATATACCGTGAAACGTTGGGCTTCTTAAATTTGTCTTTCACCTTTTCAAGCTCAATGCCAAGCTGTTCGGCTATCTCCGAACTGTGCAGGCCCTCGTAGTATCTCAGATAGACAATATCAAGCTCCAACTGAGTTAATGGTTTGTTTGGGTCTATCATTTTAGCCATCTTCCCCCCCTAATTTGATTCTTGATAAGCTGCTGTCAAAAGCTCAAAAGAGTTTTTTCAAAAGACCGTAATCGAGATACTTTACTATGATAAAGACACCCCATTTATTGAATTAATTATAGAAATATTATACTCCACGAACGATTTCAATTCAACCAAAAAACCGGAAAATGGCATTTCAGAGGTAATTTGTGGTCATTACGCGAAGATTTGAAAAATCTTATCGGCCCACACCAAAAATGTTTTTGGAGGGTCAAAAAACGCTCAGGATTTCCTCCTCACCATCACAACACCCAAACCTCGTAGCATAAGGCAGTCTTTAACAATGCTACGGGGAAATTTACACTATTCTTCATCTACGTAGCAAGCTAACAAAACCTATACTGATGCTGCCAATAGTGAGCTTTCTACTCTATTTTGGCATGTTTTTGGCCGATACTATTAACATTGGAGATAAAGGGCTTCAAAACCGCCGGAGAGAAGCAACGTGAATTCAGCATTCTTTGGAGGATGTCTTTGTAGAAGGCAGGTCGTTGGATAAATCAAGAATACTAAAGAGAGGCCGATTATGAAAAAGTGGAAAATTATAGTCGTTTTAGTTCTCGTTATTGCTGCAATATACATTATACCCCGCAGTAGTAAATCCACAGATATTGAACAAAGAGGAAGAGAGCTATCTATCACCATAGGCAAACATCAGTTGACAGCTACTATTATCGGCCGCCAAATCAGTAATTCTTTCCTGGTTATAGGTGGTTCGTGCAAAGGCGACGTGTTTTTTACATCTCTGTTTTCAGTCATTCCTCTCGATACAGCAGAGCGATTAGCTCGAACATACGGTAATTTTTTCAAATGTAGTTCGCCGGGAGCTTATGAAGCAAAAAGGAGTATTAAATCAATGGTTCTTTATGCGGCGAACCATGATGTCGAGCGAAGATTAAAGAGAATTGATAAGCTTACCCTGGACCGCAAAGACCCTGTCATTCAAATGACGTATGTGGAATTAAATATCAACAGTCATAAAGTCAGAGGCCAGGAAATACCAATCGTCTTTGGTAGCAACATGCACCCTTTCTTAGTTAAAGATGTTCAGATTATTGAAGAGGACCGAAATTTTTAAGCGATAGCGCTTGGCAGTTTTTTTGTCATGCGATGCTCTCATCCTTGCATCGCTTCTCGCTTTCTCTCTGCTCGGCTTCAACCTACGCGGTGTCTCTTAATGTAGTCGTCCCTCACTGCCGTGCCCAAACCCGGAACATTGGGCACCAACACTTCGCCATCCACCATTTTCAGATTCACTTCGTACATGGATTGACCTTTCAAGCTGCCTGACTCCAGATAGATAGCATTTGGCATAGCTGCCAGCATATTAAGATTACCTGGCCCGCCTCCATGACTGGCTACTTGAATATGAAAAGCGTCCGCCAATGCCGCAATCTCCATCCACTCCGTTACCCCACCTGTTCGGCGGTTGTCAGGTTGCACTACATCCACGCCGCCGCGTCTTATTAGGTCGGCGAAAGCATACTTCGTGTATTCATTTTCACCGGTAGCTATGCGAACACTCAGCTTGGCTCCCAGCTCCTCGTAGCCATCGTGGTTATGCGGCGGCAGAGGTTCCTCAAACCAGAATACTCCCAAATCCTGGTAAGCCTTTCCACGTTCGAGAGCCGTTGAAATGGTGAACGCCTGGTTCGCATCAACCATCAGGTCGGCATCATCTCCGATGGTTTTCCGTGCCGTCTTTATTCGGCGAATGTCGTCCGACAGACTACCTAATCCAACCTTTATCTTGACTGCGCGAAATCCTTCCTCAATCGCCGCTGCACAGCGTCGCGTAAATTCATCCTCATTATCATAGTACCAGCCGACCATTGCGTACGCAGGCACACGGTCTCGAAATCCACCGAGAATCTTGTACAGTGGTTTTCCGAGCACCCGCCCAACAACATCCCATACAGCCATATCTACTGCTGCTATACCGAACTGAACCACTCCCGTAACACCGTGATATTCCGTCGCTTTCCATATCTTATCGCGTATCCTCTTGACGAAGAAAGGGTCTTCTCCCTTTATCACATCGAACAGCTCTTCGTTGATGATTTGAGCGACTACTCGTGGGCCGCCGGGTATCGTGCCGAAATACGTATAGCTGTGCCCTGTCACTCCGATGTTCGTGTGAATCCGCGTCACCACCCCACCTCGGTCACTAAACGAATGAATCGCATCGCGAATCGGACTGGTGGTTTCGAAGGCGAGCACAAATGTTTCAACGGATTTAATCCGGACATCACTTGCATCGCGCTGAGTCCCAATCAATGGCTTCCTATCGGCTGCGAGCGTTTTCTCTGACACAAACAATGACGTTGCCGCGCCGGCTGCTATCCCGATCCCTGTTCTGAAAAAGTCTCTACGCGCCGGATTGTTTAGGCATTTTAGATTCTGCAGTTCCATTATGCTTTCCTCACGAAGAAGATTAACATTACTTAATCAGGATTACGAAGTATGCTCAGCTAAGGTTGCGGCTCTTGCCAGATTTTATACGCACATCTGAGAACGCGCCAAGATATTTTTCTCAACTACTGGATTAGAACCACTTCTGGTTCTTCTGTTAAACACCCTCTAAAAGACGGATGTGGCATTCTAAAATGGCCGAACTCAGCCAGAAGCATTTCTCAGTAGTGTCAGAAGATTTTAACGTAATTCCCCCTTCCCGGAATACCTGCGGGCAATATATTTTTTTTACACTACAAACAAAAACACGAACCTCTTTTAAGAAATATCGTAAAAGCTATCAAATTTGTATCTATTAATGGTTACGAACAAAAGGTTGGGCTATCTCAGACCTCGGACAAACATCTCTTGTGGGCCCTTGTTTTCGTACTTTAAAGGGAAGAAGCAAGTATGTGGGAAGAAGAGAGAGAATTCGAGATTTTAGAAGAGGTGGAAGACTACGACTTAGAGGATGAAAACGCCGATGAATTTCCCTGCCCGGAATTAGATATATCTGCCGACGATGATATCGACCTTTCTGAATACGAAGACGATTTGTACTACTATGAAGAAGACAATTAAAGGCAGCATTTTCTCTTCATTAACATAATATTCTCGACATTACATAAACTATTGGTAACAATAGCTGCGTACTCACACATCCCAGCTATCCAACACCACTATCACCACATTCAGGCCGAACAGAAAAAGAGTTGCTCCAATATTATTTCCGCCAGCGATTTTTGCCCTTATACGCCCTAAGGCACTTTTCATATTGGGTCATCGTGGGATTTACTATTCTATTGTCGTTTCTAAAAAGGGAGTGTAACATTCTATACGTATTGTAATTCCGACCGAAGCCCCCGTTCTTGCTTTCGCAAGAAAGCACGGGGGCGAAGTGGAGGAATCTATTTCAATAGCTTCGCCGAAGGCAAATCAAAAAGTCGAACTTATTTCCTGAAAACGGCAATAGCGCCGTTAAGTGTTATATCTTCACCTGTTTCTTTACCAGGCCGTTTCATAGTAAGCGTAACCTTCGCGTCAATTGGACCACCGATTATATTAGACCAATTCTGGACAAACAGCCATTCGCCGCAAAACGGACAGATCTTGATTAAAATGCTAAATTGGCCTTGACACTCGATAGCATTAAGCTATAATCTTTTAATAAGAGCGCTGCACTTATAGCGTAGTATTTTGTACGAGACCGACCGATTCCACCAGGGAGTTGAAATGGTCGACATCGCTAATTATCTCGACAATCTACCTAAAGACCTTGGACTTCTTAAAAAAGACTGGCATAGTGCCTTTTTGCATTTTTCTCTTTGAAAAGTCATGGAGTTATTTGGAAACGCAGAACTCGTCGAGGCAGACCTGCTTCGCGAAGTGCTTTGCATTGC
>Ga0209636_10008679_pt1 | contig 10354 bp, 12 predicted proteins | sample DeeMarSWOR152_54_FD_187464 | JGI IMG/M metagenome (GOLD analysis project Ga0209636, IMG submission 187464) | Marine sediment microbial communities from White Oak River estuary, North Carolina - WOR-1-52-54 (SPAdes) (version 2) | ecosystem: Environmental > Aquatic > Marine > Intertidal zone >... | reverse complement strand
TCTCGAAGAGGAGAGGGCAGCTCTTCGGCCACGTCCTCCCAGCTCTCGACCAGTTTTGCTCCTGTTTGTATCAGCCAGTTTGTGCCCTGGCTGAGATCAGACGTAATGTTCCCGGGAACAGCCATGACCTCCCTGTTCTGTTCCAGGGCCAAACGGGCCGAGATCAGAGAGCCGCTCCTTTTTGTCGCTTCCACCACTATCAGAGCAAGGGATAATCCGCTGATAATCCGGTTTCGAATCGGGAAATGGAATCCCAGCGGAGGGGATTCCAGAGGAAACTCAGACACGACAGCGCCTTGCTCGATGATTTTGTTAAAAAGGCCGCGGTTTTCCCTGGGATAAACGGTTTCCAATCCTGAACCGAGCACAGCTACTGTTTTTCCTCCTTCAAGCGCTCCCCAATGAGCTATGGAGTCAACGCCGCGCGCTATTCCACTGATGATCACAAGCCCTCGAAAGGCCAGGTCCCGCGCTAATCTCTCAGCCACAGCCCTTCCGTAGGCTGAAGGCTTCCTGGACCCGACTATGGAAACAGCCGGGCCCTTGAGTGCTTCGATCCTCCCCGCACAATACAGGACGTAGGGAGGATCGAAAGTCTCTCTTAAATATTCCGGATAATTCCTATCCTCAAACGTCAGGACAGAATAATCTTTTCTCTCTAATCTCTCGATTTCTCGACTGGCTTGATCCAGAAGCCGGGGAGAGGTCAGAGCCTGAACCTTCTCTTCATCTATCCCGAGAGAAATTAATTCCCGCCGGCTGGCCTTGAAAATATCCCTGACAGCCGGAAAATGGCCGACGATTTTCCTGGCGGCCTTGAGACTCTCAGCCAGAACAAGGTTTAGAGCAACCCAATATCTCCGGTTATCTTCCAACTTCACGCAATGCAGTATGTCGGTGGAATAGCAAAAATGGGGATATCCGTGTAGGAGATCACCTTCTCGGTTGTGCTGCCCAGGAAGAACCGCTCCAGCTTGCTGTGGACACAGGTGGATATGACGATCATGTCAAAATTGTGGGTTTCGGCATAATCCACGATTCCAACCGAAGCGTTGATGGCCCGGTGCACTTCCTCTGTCACTTTGAAATCGACTTTTTCCCTATTTTTTCTCTTCTTGAGTCTTTTGAGGAGAGATTCCATCAGATCATCCAGAACTCTGGGCGAGAATTCATAGTCATGCAGCTCCAGAACGTGGAGGAGAGTGAGGTCGGCACCAAAGCCCTTGGCCAGCTTCCAGGCAAAATCCCTCTCTGATTCTTCCTGCTCGGAAAAATCGGTGGGGACGATGATCTTCTTGAATTGAGGTGTCCCCGTTTTCTTCTTGGTGATGAGGATGGGAACCGGCGAAGTCCTCAAAACCTGATTGGCGACACTCCCGATAAAGAGTTTCTCCATCGCAGACATCCCTCTTCTACCTATGACGATCAAATCCACCTTTTCTTTCTCAGCCACTTCAATAATTATTTTGGCGGCCGTGCCTTCCCTGACTTGCGCTTTCAAAGGGATCCCTTGATCTTTGGATATTTCCTTGAGCCTGGCTTCCGCCTCTTTTTTGACTGCATCAATCTTTTGAGCAAGCTCACCCTTGATGACATAAGCGGCATCATAGAGTGCCGCGGAAAAATCGGGGACAATGTGAAGCCCGATGATGCTGGCCTTAAAAGTCTTGGCAAACGCACCCGCATAGAGAAGTGATTCCTCAGCTTCGTCTGAAAAGTCTGTCGCCCAAAGTATTTTGTTTATGAAATCTGCCATTTTTCTCTCCTCTTTCGAGTTGGACTCAAAATTTGCAAAGAAAAAAGGGGACAGGCCCCTTTTCTTTTAGAGCTGGTCTCAAAATTCGCATGGTTATTTTAACAAGAAAAATTAAAAACACAAGAAAAATCAAAAAAAGACTAAAAAGGGGACAGGCCCCTTTTTCTGAAAGTGACGAAATAAGCAATACTCAGACGTCCTCTAAGTGTAGAGAATGAAATTTCATCGCTGTTCCAGCTATATAGACGAACAAACTCCAAAGATTTTTTATTTAATATTTGACAATAAGCGATTAATAGATTAATCTACTAATGAGGTGATAAAAATGGAAACTTCAACGATCCGTATTCCGGAAGATAAAAAAAACATATTAAAGGCCATCTCGAGCCTGGAAAATAAAAAAATGAACGATATCATCGTTGAATTGATAGACGAGTATGTCGAAAGACACAAGGAAACTCTCGAACTCCTTGCAATCCCCGGTCTTTATGACAATTTAACCAAGTCATCTGAGGAATTCAGAAAAGGCAAAGGAGTATCCATAAAGGATGCCAAAAAAGAACTGGAAAGCTGAACTTTCGCACGAATCCTTAAAATATTTAAAAAAGTTAAATAAAAAAACATCACAAAAACTCCTGGCCAGCTTTGAGAATCTTGAGACATCAGAAAATCCTCTCTCTCATAAGGATGTCAGGCCTTTAGTCGGAAAACTCAGAGGATTTCACCGGCTCAGAGTAGGAGATAATAGAATAATCTTTGAACTGGACAGAGAAAATAAACGGATTGGAGTTCTTGCGATTATTCCCAGAGGTAACGCTTACTAAAAAGTGATCTCACTCCTAAAGTGACGTGATTGATGTCATTGCGAACGACTGAAAGGAGTGTGGCAATCCCAGATTTTTGTCATTACGAGCGTGGTAATCTCTTTAAAATATTAATGAAAACTTTTTTTATGAGATTGTCACGCTTCGCTCGCAATGACAATCATATCTTCAAAAAAACAGACAGGCCCTTTTTTTAATCGAGGTAGCCGAGGTCTTTGAGTTTATTCTTGATGATCTCCATGTCTTCAGGTTCGAGTTCACGACTCACTCTAATCTCAGCCAGAGGATGCTTTTCCTGCCCCCAATGGATCATGTTCCAAATTCTTTCGTGGAAATAGTAGAAGAGAATTTTACTCAGCACCTCAAAGAACGTTATTCCCAGAGTAAGAGTCCACTCCCGGGTAAATATAAAAACGATTGTCGCCGTAGTCAGGGTGGCTATGACTCGCCAGCTCACAGCCTTGACAATCGTTCGTGTGTGTGTCTCTTTAGTTTTGGTTTTTTTTGCCATCGTCTTCCTCTTATAATCGAGATATATTCAGTAAAAATATCTCCAATGAATAAGAACATCTCCGCAAAAGAATCACCTCTGTGTGAATTGAAATTATTCTAACAGAATACTAACGGAAAAAGAAAAGTCAAGTTCAGGAAAAAAGGGGACAGGCTACTTTTTTTAAAAAAAGTAGCCTGTCCCCTTTTTTATCCGCCGAGGAGGATTGAGCCGCTTGTGAAGAAAGCGCCGGCCACAGCCCCGGTCATCAAGCAGGCCAGAGTCGCAGCCAGGAGTGCCCGGAAACCCATTCGCGAAAGGTCCTTCAACCTCTCCGGAACCAGAGCCCCGATCCCTCCGACAAATATGGCCAGTGAAGCGATATGAGCAAAACCGCAGAGCGCATAAGAAGCGATGATGGCGGAACGCGGATGCACAAGTGCCCCATCAGCCATGAGCTGCGAGAGGTGCTGATAGGAAACGACCTCGGTGACCACAGTCCTTTCCCCGATCAGCCGGGCAATCTCAAGGGCATCTGCAGGGGGAACTCCCAATACAAGAGTAAAAGGATAAGAAATATAGCCAAGTATGGAGCTAAAGCTCCACTCAAAATTCCAGCCGAACCAGTGATTGATGCTTCCTCCGAACCACCCCAAGATCAAGTCAAGAAGAGCCACGATCCCGATAAACGCTAGGAGAAGAGTCACGATTCCGCCCAGATACTTCAACCCGCTCATAGCTCCGTTGATGATGGCCATGATGAGGTTATCCTCGCGCTCATAATGAGGCTTCACATCCATGCCAAGAGTCTTGGGCTTCTCCGTCTCTGGATAAATCAGCTTCGCCATGACAACAGCCGCCGGAGCGGAAAGGAAGGAGGCGGAAATCAAATGTCCCGCAATCGTCGGAAGCTGTCCCTGGAGATAAAAAACGTACAGGGCAAGAACAGTGGAGGCGATGGTCCCCATCGATGCGGAAAGGATGGTGACCAGCTCAGATTTTGTCATCTCTTTCAGATGAGGACGGATCACCAGGGCTGATTCGACGCCGACGAAAATATTACTCGAGGCGCACAGAGACTCTGCCCCGCTGATGCGCATCAACCGGGTGAACACATAGGAAAATCCCCTGATGAGAAGAGGCATGACTCTCAGATAATAGAGAGCTCCTATTATGGCCGCGAAAAAGATTATCGTGGGGAGAGCCTGGAAAGCGAGTATATTCCCCAAAGACGGCTCGCCTGCCTCCGTCATCGTCCCCGGAGGATAAGCCAGACGGCCAAAAAGAAATTTAGTCCCGGCTGTGGCGGTATCCAGAACCGCAACAACAACTTTGTTCACAAGAAGAAAAAACCTGGCTCCGATCGGCACCCAGAAAATAAATATTGCAAAAAAGAGCTGGAGCCCTATTCCCCAGAAAACAACACGCCAGTTGACGACATTCCTCCGCGCGGAACACAACCAGGCAAACCCGACCAGGATAAAAATCCCCATGAAACTGATAAGATTGTATATCTCCATCCTTTTCTATCCCCTTGGTTTGAACTCAACTATGACTGCTTTCTTCCGGGACTTCATCCCCCGCACGATCTTCACGCAGGAAGGGGGGACACCAAAATGGGAAGCCACTGTCTTCACGACTTCTTTGTTGGCTTCGCCCTTTGCGGGAGGCGCATGCACACGCACCCTGTATTCACCGCTATCCAGTTTTTCTATTCCGGGGTTTTGAGCACGGGGCTGAACGTTGACAGTTAAGTGAATCTTATCTTTTTCTTTCAAGCCGCAGTCTCGCCTGCAGATTTTAGATAAGAATACGTTAAAAATACAGAGTGTGCTGTTTCAAAAGCTGCTCTGCATAAATGGACAGAGACCTGACGATGGCTGAATCCACGAAATAAATCAAAAGAATCACGATCACAGGGGATATATCGATCCCTCCCAGTGCTCTTGGGGGAATGAGCCTCCGGAAAGGCCTCAGGACCGGTTCTGTCAAATTATGGAGGATGATGGCTACTGTGCGGAGGGAAGGGACACTCACCCAGGAGAGAATGACACGAAAAATGACGATCAACATATACATTCTCAAGACAAAACGGAGTATTCCAGCCACTGCACCGAGAAAATTCGCGAAAAGAATCACGCTTGCCTCATTCCGTCAGTTAAGTCATGGATGCTTTTAATCAAGAATGCCCTTGTACTTTTCAAAAAGCTCTTTGAGCTGTTGTCTGGTGACGACATAACCGCTTAAATAAAAAGAGAGGGTCGGCCTCCTGGGGTCATTGGACTTCATCAAAATGTATTCCCTGATCATCCCTTTTCTCTTACGAGGGGGAATCCGGACTTCGACTTCTGTCTCACTGCCGGCCCGGATTTTCAGAGGAAAAGAAACCTCCTTGCCACGGGAAAAAAATGCGGCATCCTTGTGCGAACAGCTGACCCTTAACTCCAGCTCGCCGACGTTTTTAATCATTGCCTTGGCCCGAACTTCCTCATCTTCCAGGAATAAACCCAGATCCTGGGAATACCTGTCCAGCGCAATCCTGGGCTGAGGAGGAACCTCTATGAGGGCTGAAACTGTGAGTCTTGTACTGGGCTGCCCCGGATCATTGGAATCAATATAGATATACTTGGAGACTTTATTGGCATAGCCCCTGGTGTTGAAGGTCACTTTGACCTCCCCTGTTTCGCCAGGAGAAATTTCTTTGTTTTTCAAGAGAACTGCGGTACAGCCGCAGGATTGCCTCACTCTTTTGATCGTCAGAGTACTATCCCCCTCATTCGTGAACGTAAAGACATGTTCCAGGACTTTTCCCTGTTTAACCTTTCCAAAATCAATTGAGTCTTTATTGAACTTTATACTCGGACCTTTTCCTGCAAAAAACAAGCTCACTGAGCAAAACAGGAAGACAAACATGAGAATAAAGCTCATGTGTTTAATGGCATTCGATTCTTCTCTCATGGCTTCCTCCTCAAAAGTTCCCTAATATTACCATTTTTCCTCAATATTAAGCAAGTGGATCCATGTATATGACGTCAGAAGTTGGAATTGACACTCAGTTTTTCCTTCTCTATAATTCAGAAAAGGGCAGAAAATGGGATTTGTGCCCATTTTTTACATAAGAAGCATATTGAATATGTCATTGCGAGAAACAAAAAGAATGTCATTGCGCGCAGCATGGCAATCTCGAATGAAAAAAAGAAGAAAAGAAGAAAAAAAAGGGGATAGCCCCCTTTTTTACTGCTCGTAATGAGGGATAGGATAGTATAGAATAAAAAAGGGGCCTGTCCCCTTTTTTTATAAGAAGCAAATTAAATTTGTCATATTGAATATAGCGTATGAAGATTAAGATAAATAGAATTTTCGGACTCCTGGTTGCTTTTTCATTCCTTTTCCTGCCTAACGCCAACGGACAAGAAGCCATAACCAAACTCAGAGTCGTCACCGAAATGGCCAACGTGAGGCTCACGCCTAATATCGGAAGCGTGATCATTCATCAGGTTCCCCAGGGAACAAGCCTAGAATCCACTTCAAAAGAAGGCGAATGGTACCTGGTCAAGATCCAAATAGAGGAAGGACAGGAAGCCTCAGGATATGTCCACGAAAGCACGGTCATCGTGACTGAGCGTCCTCCCCAAAAGCCAACCGTAACACCTGTAAAAAAAGAAGAAGTCATTGTACCCGTAAAAAAAGAGGGAATCACAGAACCGGAAAAAAAAGAGGAAGAGCCTCAAATCCAGCCAATTCCCGAAACTCCATCTGAGCGTCAGCCTTTTAAATCACGGCTCGAGCTCTGGTTCCTGGGCGGAGGAAATTATGCTGTCGGGGGAGACCTGAACAGCGGAGCACAGGGCTTTGTTGACTTTTACAGAGACTTCCATTCCATCGGAGAAGAATTCGAGGCCAAGCCCGTCCACCTGAGTTATCTCTACGGAGGTGAATTCTCCATCCCGATAGGCTCCAATTTCTATCTTGGACTCGGTGCTGATTTCTACCACGGAGAGCGGGAAAGCTTACTCGAGCTTCAGGAAACTCCGGCCATTGAACTCCGCACCCATCCAAAAATCCAGGCTGTCCCCATAAGGCTTTTCATCTCCTACTATCCGGTGCGTTCTTTTTATATCAAAACCGGAATCGAGTATTACTTTGCCAAGTGCGAATATTTCTATCGTTACCAGGAAGATACGTACTGGATGGAGTGGCGCGGGACAGCCAAGACTCAAGGCTCGGGGATTCTCGGAGCCATCGGTGTCGACCTGGAAATGGCACGCTGGGTGAGTTTCAACATAGAAGCCACAGGCCGCATCGCCAAAATCTCTGGATTTAAGGGTAGCGACAGGTCCATCGATTCCGACGGTGTAGAGTATATCGAAAATGGCACGCTTTATTTTTTTAAAGGCAAAGGGAATGCAGAAGAACCCTTTCCCTTTCTTTTCATCAGGATTAAAGAACCCATAGAGGATGTCCTCATATCTGACCCGCGGCGGGCCATTATTGACTTTTCCGGGGTCAGCCTTAAGGCCGGTTTCAAGCTGCGGTTCTAATAGAAAGGCGGGGAAAAATGTTAAGACGCGACCCCTACTAAATCTTTCTCAGCAGCGCGATATGATGCGCGTGCATGCCTCTGAATACAGGGTAAACCTTAACAACCCTTAAACCCGCGCCTCTTATCTCTTCGTGAAACTCCCTGCGCGACACCATCTTTATCCGTGTTTTCTTTCTCATGACACGCCGGCGCAGTTTCCTCTGGAGAATATGAAGGAGGTTCTTCTGATAATAGGAGAGAACCACCCAGTCTGAAGTGACACGGAAAAACTTTTTCAGGATGACCTCCCGCTCGTCTTTCTCATGGACATGATGGAAAAACCGCATGGAAAAGAGAAGAAAAAAGACATCTTGCTTAAAAGGCAGCCCTTTCTTGGCGTCCACCACAACGCCCAGGATCACGCCCGGGTCTTCTTGCTTTTCTAAGGCCCGCTTCACCATAGGAAATGACAGGTCGCTGTTGATGAGAGAATATCCTTTCTCCTGCAGGAGTTTGGAGAAACGCCCGTATCCACAGGGAATATCGAGAACCGGAAGAGAGCTCGGCCCTATTTTATGGAGAATTCTCCGCAGAATCCGCATCTCCCTCCCATGAACAAGCCTCTGGTCAATCCCCCGGTACCTTCTCCGTTCATATTTGTCTACTTCATGCTTTTTAAACGGAGTATTCATTAACGTATACTACTCAACTTCTTCTTTATACATTGGATATCCGCCTGAAGAGTGGAATCTCAGCATTTTCACTACAAAAGGCAAAAAAATACAATAATCTCACAAGTCTGTCAAGGAGCGAAAAGGAGTTCAATGGCGATTGTAGAAAAAATTGGGGACTATCCCCAATTTTCACAATTTTCACCACAGCTCATTTCACTAGGACTGCTCTATTTATTCCGCAGACAACTCTTTTTTCCTATTTTCTGGTTAACTGTCTCAATTCCTTTACTATCTCCTGAATTAATTCTTTCCTTACCCAGTCTTTTTGTTTGTTCTCCAAAACATCACCCAGGCCATGAAGGATATTCCTCCTATTATAAGTCCGCTCGATAAAAGGAATGAGAAATTCAATATAATCTTCTAACGTTTTCCCCGTTCTCTCCATTATCAATCTTTCATTCAGCTTGAAACCTAGCTTCAAGAGATAATACCCATCAAAAAGATCCCGAGCGACCGGCATCCTTCGATCCGATAAGGCAACCAGCTTGTTTGTTAAAACTGTCGATTCGTCGGCTATTCTCATTTCAACCCCTAAAAACCAGACTGTTTTATAGGCGTTGTTTTCCCAGATTCTCTTATTGAATTCAACTTTAATATTCGGCGCATCTTTTGCATATGATAAGAGGAAGAAAACCGTGAATCGCTTATCTTTAAAATCTTTGATCATCCCTTTTTTGGTAAAGATGGCCTTCAAAGCATCCATGTCCTTTTTTTCAAAAGGGCTTAACAGGTCAAAGTCCAAATCCAAGGAAATCCTCGGCAACTCATAGAAAAGATAAGCGCATGTCCCTCCTTTAAAACCCAATCTCCCGCCGAATTCTTTAAAAATATCCACCAGTATTTTTATCAATATCTGTTTGTGGTACTCCTGATTGAATCCTTTCTTTGTCATGACTTTTCCAGAAACTTACGGATTTTTGCCTGCACAGTCTTTGGATATAAATGAGAAATCTTTTCTAAAAAGCTAAGATTGACTCTGTCATTGTTATCTACATTTGGGAGAAGATTAAAATAAAGACAATCAAGGATGGCACGCTCAGGTCTCGCTATGGCTAGATTGTCTGTTGTGCTGATCCCCTCCAGGTTATAAAACAAGGTATCTTTCATGGCATAATATTTGAACGCTCTCCCCCCGGCTTTTCTCTCATAATTTAAAGTGCTTACAGAGGTCACTGTTTGGCTGACCTGGAAGGAAACCCCATGATAAAAAAGGGCCGAGTTTAACGAGACATAAGAAGGGGAGATGATGAGGTTAGCCAGTTCATAAACGTCAAACTCCTCATCCAGAGCAAAATAACCCCTCTCAATCCTTGTGATGAGTTTCTTATCTGCCATCCTTTTTGCAATAATTTTTGTAGTATTTGAACTGCTCCCCCATAGATTCTGAAGATTTTTCAAGGAAAAAACAGTTTTTCCTGTGCCGGACAATATTTTCAATCTTTGAGCGTTATCCATTATTTCCAATGATGGTTAACAATTTTGTATGCTTCTATTGTAAATAATTCGGACAATTTGTCAAGCAGAGGCAAGAAACGGGAAAATTGGAGAAAAATTGGGGACAATCCCCAATTTTGTTTCACTACGGGTGCGGCGTGGCAACCTCAACCTTTCTCAAAAAACACATACTTCGGGCTTCCATCAATCTTGACTCGATTATCCTTGACTGGAATCTCTTTTCCATCCCGGCTCAGCACTCGAACAATCCGATTCTCAAAAACATGATCGCAGGGCTCCTCATTCGTCCAGCACACAGAAAAACTCTCTTCTCCCTTCTGAAAAGAAAAAATCAGTGCCTGAGGATGAGCCACCTTTTCCGTAAAAGTACTCCCCTCAAGAAGCCCGACCATTGTCTGAAAAGCATAGTATCCCGGCCTCTTCCTCCATGGGTTCTCCCGGCTGTCCACAAGTCCATACCCAGGCGCAACCAGCTGCCACCAGTAAATCCTCTCCACAAATCCGCTCGCCAGACAGAGGATATAGTAACGGACCATGTAGTCGGCCTGCTCCTCCTCTGAGACATTCGGCTTG
>Ga0209636_10008678_pt1 | contig 10354 bp, 7 predicted proteins | sample DeeMarSWOR152_54_FD_187464 | JGI IMG/M metagenome (GOLD analysis project Ga0209636, IMG submission 187464) | Marine sediment microbial communities from White Oak River estuary, North Carolina - WOR-1-52-54 (SPAdes) (version 2) | ecosystem: Environmental > Aquatic > Marine > Intertidal zone >... | reverse complement strand
TGATCGTTAATGCTGATGACTTCGGTATCTCCTCTGGAGTCAATAAGGGTATCCTCGAAGCCCATAAACAGGGGATAGTCACGTCAACATCCCTCATGGTCAACATGCCCTATGCCGATGAAGCCGTCCGCATGAAAAAGTCTCTCGCGCCACGGCTCGGACTCGGCCTTCATCTCACATTGAGCTGGGGTAAGCCTATCCTTCCAGCTAGAGAAGTTCCCAGCTTGGTCACATCTGAAGGAACCTTCCCCAACGCTTTCGATATTCGACCATGGACGTTCAAGGCTGATCACCTGCGTGCAGAAATGTCAGCCCAACTGCAAAGATTCAAAGAGCTTACAGGCGAAATGCCCGATCATATTGACAACCACCAATTTGTGGCAAATATCTTACCTAAAGCCTTTTCAGTTCTGATCGATCTTTCTAAAAAACATGGTATCCCCATCAGAAATCCGTCACCCTTTCTTGACATCAAGACTCTTAAAGACTTGTTGGAAAATATGGCAGGCGGGAAGATTAGCATCATAGTCCTTATTTTCTTAAAAAAGTACATCGAGTCCAATCAGGCAATACTTAAACAACACGAAAAGCCGGAGTGGCCGGATCGTTTTGAGTACCATTTTTATAAACATGGTTCCGATCTCGATAATCTGGTAAACATACTCAGAGAATTACCGGAGGGCACCACAGAGCTCATGTGTCATCCAGGTTACATTGAAGATTTGGATGAACCTTACCGTTTTCCCAGAGAAGTTGAGCTTCGATTGTTAACAAATCCGAAAATACTGGACCTCATAAAAATCCAAAATATCGAACTAATTTCTTTCGCAGAACTTTAACATCCTTTGTTTCTGTTTTAGTTTCTCTCAAGTTCTCCCATAGACACGAGATGGACACCAGATTTCTTTGCGAAATAAGCTCAGAGATAAAATTTTACGAGAGCAAGAGGCCCTATTTTAATCTATAGAACTCATCTGACACCATCCACTCATTCGCTTCAGGATAAGTCATTGATGTCGTGAAATAATTAATTTAGCGCTGTTTTGTATAATGGTTCTTCAATCCTGCCTGTTTTTTTCAAAGATTCAATCACTTCTTTGCAGTCGATCCATCCCTTTTCTTTTCCTCTGATCCATTTCTCGAACCAGTAAAAATCTGACCTCATTTGAAGCATCAGTTGTCTCATATTACCGAAACCATACTCAACCACACCAATAACATGGCCTGAATTAGGATAAACGATAAATTCTGTGGGCACTCCTAATTTTTTCAAAGTTTTATACAACTCTTCACTTTGGCGTATTGTTTGTCGTCAGGTGGTTTCGGACTTATGTGCTGACATATTAAGCTACAGTTTTCGTAATTCATACTATACCTAATTGATTCCGTTTGACAAGGACTGAAGCATAATCATCTTATTGATCTTCTTTCTTTCCTGGATGGTTTGTTTTTTGATTTTTGTCCTGTTTTTCAAGATCTCTTTGTCCCTGCCAAAATATTTATCACTAGGGGTCACATTGTCTATGGCCTCGTGATAACGATGATTGTTGTAATAGTCGACCCATTCCCGGATTCTCTCTTCGAGTTCTGAGGGGGAGTAATAATGATCCAGAAGGATCAGGTTTTTCATGGACCGGTGATAACGTTCGATTTTCCCCTGAGTCATTGGATGATAGGGTTTTGTCGGGATGTGGTGGATCTCATTGGCTTCGAGATAGTGTCTAAGCTCTTTTGAGACATAAGCTGAGCCATTGTCAGAGAGGAGCCTGGGACGATGAACGACATGGACATGCTCGACTCCGGTCCATTCAATAGCCATGTCCAGAGTCTTTTTGACATCCTCGGCCATCATGGTCCGGCACAGTCTCCAGGCAAAGATATAACGGGAATAATCATCCATCACAGTGGAAAGGTAGTACCAGCCCCAACTGATCACTTTGAGGTAGGAAAAATCAGTCTGCCAGAGTTGGTTGATCCGAGTCGTGGGATGTTCAAACTTTTCTTTAGCTGATATGACCGTATAAACAGGTGATGTCACCAGATCATAGGCCTTGAGGATGCGGTAGACACTGCTTTCAGAGATAAAATAATCCATTTTGTCTGTTATATAACAGGCAAGTTCTCTCGAGGATTTCTCCGGATATTCTCTGGCCACTTCCATGACTCGCTGCTTCTCCCATTCCGGAATCTTATTCCAGATCTGACGAGGACTCCGCTGATGGCTTCTCAGCCCCTCATAGCCGTGTTCCCGGTACCTTTTATACCACTCATAAAAGGTACTCCGAGAAACACCTATTTCCAGAAGGGTCTGTTTGACGCTCAGAGGAGACTCCTCGACCATACGGATGATCTCCATTTTCTCAGACTGGGTGTATCTCATGTATCTGCGGATGAGTATTCCAAACCCTTCAAGGTTTTTTTTAGGACCCGGGTTCTAAGCAACAGCTCTGCCACCAGCATCTTCAACTCATCATTCTCATCCCGGAGCTCTTTCACCTCGTTTGTTGAGGCTTCGCGTAGGGTATCACCGCTCAGCTGCCGTTTTCCCGACTCCAAGAAGGATTTGCTCCATTTGTAATACATGGTGGGATGGATGCCTTCCTTACGACAGAGATCCGATATACCCTGCTCACCACGAAGGCCTTGCAGAACGATACGGATCTTTTCCTCAGCAGTGAATTTACGCCTGGTCTTGCGTTTGATTTCCCTAACGATGGATTCAGGCGAAGTCTTGGACTTTTTCTCTGTTGTCATGCATTCCTCCTCGCTTTAGATTATTACAAATAATCTGTAGCTTAAGAAATGCACTCATCTGTCCGAATTTCGCTGAAACGAAACAAATCGATAACGAACTTAGCCAATTTAGGAGATGACTCTGATTTCTTCACCGGAAAGAGCTTTAGCCGCATAATCCAGGGCAGCCAACAAATCATTCCGAGTAATTCGGTATTCTTTTTGAATTTCCTCAAATGTCATCCCGCCGGCAAGCTTTGCGATGACGAGTTCCACGGGTACTCTTGTCCCTTTGATCACGGGTTTCCCGAAATGGATTTTATCGTCAATAACGATACGAGAAAGCTTCTTCAAAGTCGATCTCCCTTTCTGATTATTTCACAGACCGTCAATAATTATAAAATAACGTTAAATAATGGTCAAACTAATGTATTAAAGGATCTTTGAAATACTCTCCTTTGCTGCTATTAAGAATTCCTTTTGGACATTTTGGGCGGAGATAACAAGAATAAAAAAGATTCTGGTGTCTAAATAGTGTCCATAAGAGATCTAAAGAGACCTGAAAAGACCTGACAGAATCTAAAATAGAAACAATGCAAGTTTCTGATAATTAATATAATTAGCTCATATTAAAAGAGTTAGCTCAACCCCCAAATTTGGATTCGAAGTCCATCGCTCTATCCGCTGAGCTACGGGCGCACCTTGTTTAGAATCAATGAGTTATCAGTCTTTCGGCTTGGTCATATTTTCGAATTGTGACCAAATTGTGCCCATTGATTTTATTATTACTTTGAATAAATTGCAATGTCTAGTAGTTGTTGTGATAAAAGGGGGAGAGGTCTATTTCGCTTTGTAATTGACTCCTACCCTATTCCTTGATAATATTTTGCCGACCAAAACAAGGGGAAGAAGTGGCAAAAAAGTGCCCGAAGTGTCAAACCGAAAATCCTGAAACGGCTAAATTCTGCAGCGAGTGTGCTACTCCCTTTCCATCAGAAGAGGAAATCTCTGTGTCCCAAACCAAAACTTTCCTAACACCTACGAAGGACCCAATCAAAGGGACAACATTTGCAGGAAGATATCAGCTCATCGAAGAGCTGGGCAGAGGGGGTATGGGAGTTGTCTACAAAGCTGAGGACACAAAGCTCAAAAGAACAGTCGCCCTCAAGTTCCTACCGCCAGAACTGACCCATATTGCTGATGTCAAAGACCGATTCATGCGGGAGGCTCAAGCTGCAGCTGCTCTGGATCATCCCAACATCTGCACTGTGTATGAATTCGACGAGGCTGAGGAAAAAACCTTCATCTCCATGGCCTACGTTGAAGGCAAGAGCTTAAGGAAGAGCCTGGAATCAGGCCCGTTGGAGCTGGATGAAGCCCTTAGGATTGCCACTCAAGTAGCCGAAGGTCTGCAGATAGCACATAAAAAAGGAATCATACACAGGGATATCAAGAGTGCCAACATCATGGTCACAGAGGACAACCAGGCTAAGATCATGGATTTTGGGCTTGCCAGGATGACAGGAGGAACCCTGATAACCCAAGAGGGGACAGCCATGGGGACGATCGCCTACATGTCTCCTGAACAAGCACAAGGGGAAGAAGTCGATCATCGTACAGATATCTGGTCATTCGGTGTGGTTCTGTATGAATTATTCACGGGTCAGTTACCTTTCAAGGGGGAGCAGGATCAGGCTGTGGTGTATTCCATCCTGAATAGGAAGCCCAAACCTCTCGCAGAGTTGCGTTCGGAGATTCCCGTATCCATCGGTCAAGTCGTTGACAAGGCCCTGGAGAAGAATCCGGATGAGCGCTACCAGCAGATAGACGAACTGTTGGATGACCTGAAATCCATATCGGCAGGCATAGTGCCCGAGGAGATAAAAGCCAGGCTGAGAAAAGCGAAACTGCGAAGGAGAAAGAGGACCATTCTTTATGCAAGTGCAGCAGGATTGGTTATTGCCATGGTTGTGATAGCACTCAACCTTTTCATGGGGGGACGCGTTGAAGCTATCGAATCGATCGCTGTCCTGCCGTTTGAGAACCTTACGGGGGACGCAGGGAAGGAATATTTTGTCGATGGTGCGACCGATGAGGTGATCAACCAACTTTGCAAGATTGGGGCTTGGAATGTAATTTCTCGCACGTCGGTTATGCATTATAAAGGAGTGGACAAGACATTGACCGAGATTGCCCGGGAGCTGAACGTGGATGCCGTGGTCGAAGGTACGGTGTATCAAACCGGTGAAAACGTGCGCATTGGTGTAAAGTTGATCGATGTGCTTCCCGAGGAGCAGAACCTTTGGGCTGATACCTACGAACGGCCGATGATCGATGTGAGGATCATGTACAACGAAATAGCAGGCACCATCGCCGATAAAACTCAAGTCAATCTGAGTGCTGAAGAAATGTATCGCTTGACAAGTGCAAGTCAGGTCAATCCAGAAAGCTATGATGCCTGGCTCAAAGGAAGAAATCACCTGAACAAAACCACTCCAGAGGGTGTAGAGATTGCAATGCAGTATTTCCAGTTAGCCTTGGAGATAGACCCGAACAATGCCTTGGCTCATGTGGGAGTTGCGAATGTCTGGGCTGAGCGATCTCTATTTGGAATGGTGCCACGTCATGAAGCTGAAACTCTGATAAAGACATCGATAGAAAAAGCATTGGAGCTAGACAACACATGTGCAGATGCTCATGCTATGTTGGCCGGTTACAAATGTTTTACCGAATGGGACTGGGAGGGCGCAGAGAAAGCGTGGCAGCAATCCTTTAGGCTTAATCCGAATGATTCTACTTCTCTCGCGACTTATTCCCATTTGTTGTGCATCATGGGGCGCATGGAAGAGGCCTTGCCGCATATTGAGCGGGCACTCAAGCTGGACCCCCTAAACCCCTATGTTAATTATTTCTATGGACAAGTCCTGAGATACAATCGTCGCTATGACGACGCAATTGCGGCATTCCGCACTCTGCTGGACATGGAATTCAACCAGAACTTAGCCCTCGGCGGTGTGGCCACGATGCTTCACCTAAAAGGCAAGCACGACGAAGCATTTGCCATTTCTCGGAAGGTGCACGCTGATGATGCCGAGCGCACTAAAGCATTAGAGGATGGCTTTAAAAAAGCTGGCTACAAGGGCGCTTATCGTGCTCTAGCGGACTTCATGGCAAAACGATACGGGAAGCCAGAAGAGAGAGGAGATGCTGGCGTTATCGCCAATTGGTATAGACGTGCTGGCGACTACGAAGAGGCCATTGATTGGTTGGAAAAGGCCTACGAGGAGCATGGTCCCGGTATGCCCTATATCGGCTTGAATACCCCGGATACCATGCGTTCCAACCCTCGCTTCCAGGAACTGCTGCGCAAGATGAACCTGCCGGTGGATGAGAAGGAATAATATTTTGCCGACCAGACATGGGAAAATAAGACACATTCATCGCGTGTCATCTGTTACTGGACTGAAAATTATTATAGTTCGTGCTGAGATAGATTTATGTTAGAATCGAAACATGATCACCGTTTCTGAATCAATATCTCTTTCGAAATTGAAAAAAATGGCCGAAGAACGGTTCGGCATTCTCGTTAAAGCTGTGATTGATGTCGAAAAAGAAATCATGGCAGTGGATGCCGAGCTTCATGCCGACCAAGAAGCTTTGCTCTTGGAGAAAGGCTCTAAACAGGAAGATCTCTGGGGAATCAATATTTATCCTGAAATGCTAGAGAGCGAACGAATCGAATTCGACTCTATGATCAATCTACGTCCCAGTCAGGGGAATCGGACCCGAGGAGTGGACAACCCTGCAATTAGGCAAAAGATTATTGAAATCGTCAATAAGCTGGTGACAAAATGAAACGGATCTATCATAAAGACTTGACCCTGGAGCGCTGGGAAAAATTCTCGTTTTGTGAACAAATGGCTAATATCGGAAGCGAAGTCTTTAGAGCCATGAGTTGGCGACAGAAAAACCGGGAGTACAGCCGGCTGGCTTTGGAAAGAGCCCTTGAACTTTTGGACCTAACGCTTGAGGGCGTTACCAACTCTGGGTCAAGGCTAAAGGAATTGACACGCTTGAGGGAAACTCTGGTTGATTATTTCCTTTTCGATAATGCTTATGGATCCAACGATAAAAGCTGGGAAACATATTTTGGTGCTTTCAATTATGCCGCGAGAAATCACTCTATCAAGATATAAACGGGCCGGTCCTCCGCTCCTTATCCTATTATTTCGAAGCTGCAATCGGGAAAAAGCTGCTGCTCGGCCACAGTTGGAGTTCGGAATTTCATAATGCCATAAAGATCCTGGTGTCTAAATAGTGTCCATATGGTGTCCATAAGAGGTCTAAAGAGGCCTGAAAAGACCTGACAGAATCTAAAATAGAAACAATGTATGTTTCTGATAATTAATATAATTAGCTCATATTAAAGGATTTAGCTCAATCCCCAAATTTGGATTCGAAGTCCACCGCTCTATCCACTGAGCTACGGGCGCATCTTGTATAGAATCAACGACTTATAGATTTCGCAGTTTGGCCGTTTTTTCGAATTGCAACCAAATTGTCCCATCTATTTTACAATTATGATAACCTGAATTCAACGATTTCAACTTTATGCTCTCTTGTTATCTAATCAGATACGATTTGTCCATACCATTATTGAGCAATTAAAAATACTGGAAGGAGAAACTTAACCACTCATCATTTCTTTTTCATATAGTGTCACTATTTGCAATTCTATTTGCATTTAGTAATTTTTGTAAGTATAATTTTATCCATGATCCTCAAAAAAAGAAACTTCTGGTTACAACACGTAGAGAACTCTTGGACAAGACGTTCAGTTCTTTGGCTATCCGGAGTTCGACGTGTTGGAAAAACATGCTTATGTCAATCTTTGCCGAATATCGAATATTTTGACTGTGAGCTACCACGGACCCGAAGAGGAATGGAAGATCCGGAGGCTTTTTTGGAATCATGTAAATCTAAAAGAATCGTACTCGATGAGATTCACCGTTTGGTAAATCCATCAGAGCTTCTAAAAATTGCGGCGGATCACTATCCACACATAAAAGTCATTGCCACTGGATCATCTTCGCTTGGCGCCTCAACAAGATTTAAAGACACCCTTACTGGCAGGAAGCTCGAAATTTGGCTCTCTCCTATGATATCTGATGACATGCAGGTCTTTGGGATATCAGATATTAAGCACCGTCTCTATCGAGGAGGGCTCCCACCATTTATCCTATCAATAGACTACCCTGAGCGAGAATTCCAAGAGTGGATGGATGAGTACTGGGCAAAAGATATACAAGAGTTATTCAGGTTGGAGCGCCGATTTTCCTTTCAAAGATTTGTTGAGCTTCTGTTTACCCAAAGTGGCGGAATATTTGAGGCCACCAAATTTGCGAGGCCATGTGAAGTAAGCCGGACAACCATAAGTAATTACCTTTCGGTTTTGGATCTTACATATGTTGTCCATGTTATTCGTCCTTTCAGTAGCCGAAGAGCTTCAGAAATTGTATCTGCCCCCAAAGTTTATTCTTTTGATACAGGTTTCGTTTGTCACTTCAAGGAATGGGATACCCTGAGGGATGAAGATTTGGGATTGCTGTGGGAGCATTATGTTTTGAATGAAATGCAGGGAAAACTCCAGAACCGCAAGCTCCTTTATTGGAGAGATAAACGGCATCATGAAGTTGACTTCGTGTGGAAAAGAAAGGCAAAGGAATTAATTGCAATTGAATGCAAATGGTCTGCTGATCGTTTCGATCCATCCGGGATGAAGGCATTTCGGCGTTTGTATAAAAATGGAAGAAATTATGTGGTAGCGAACGATGTAAAAAGATCATTCCGTCGAAAATATGACAATCTGAGTGTTGAGTTCCTGAACCTATCTCAGCTGATTGAAAACCTAAAGCAGTCACACTTTGATCACAAATGACATCTATGTTTAGATGAATATTTTATACTTTGTTGAATATAAAAGAGATAAATACGGAATCTCTAGGTAAGAACGGTGGTTTCCATATCCGATGTTTTAATCCTATTGACTCTTCAACCAAGCCAGCTTCTTCCTAGCGTCCTCTACTTCAGCAATCCCAGGGTCAGCGTCCTTCCTATTCCTTCTCATCCACTGGAAGGTTCATCTTACGCAGCAGTTCCTGGAAGCGTGGGTAGGAGCGTAAAGGATCAGACCAAGATGCACTGATGAAAGGCAGGTTGGGTTCATGCTCCTCGTAGGCCTTTTCGAACCAATCGATGGTCAAGTCGTAGTCACCAGCACGTTGATAACAAATGCCGATGTCTTGAGCACTTACACTCTTACCTGGCTTCCCGTATCGTTCTGCCCCGAGGTCCGCTACAGCACGATAAGCGCCTTTGTAATCGGCTTTTTCAAAACCATCCTCTAATGCCTTAATAAGCTCGGTATCATCAGGGTACACCTTCCGATAATAGGCAAGTGCCTCGTCGTACATCCCTTTTGCGGCAAGTAAATCGGCCACCATGCCGAGGGCTGGTATAAAGTTAGGCTCAATGTCCAACACGGTGCGGAAAGCTGCAAGAGCGTCGTCGTAGCGACGATGGTATACCAGGACAAATGCATAAAAATGATGGGTCAACGGGCTTAGGGGATTCAGCTCGAGTGCCAGCTCAATATGCGGCAAGGCCTCCTCGGCGCGCCCCATGATGCACAACAAAAGGGAGTAGCCCTGGTGGGCACCCGCAAGGTTCGGGTTAAGCCTTAAGGCTTGCTGAAACTCTTTCTCTGCGCTCTCCCATTCCCATTCACGCCAGCATCTGTGACCGGCCAACGCATCATGAGCTTCTGCCAGTGTGTTGTCCAACTCCAATGCTTTCTCTATAGGTGTCGTTATCAGAGCCATGGCTTCCTGGCGTGGTACCATTCCCATTTGATAGCGAATTGCCCAGACACCCGCGATTCCTACAAGAGCCAAAGCATTGTTCGGATCTATCTCTAAGGCTAAGTTGTAGTACTGTAGTGCAATCTTTAGCCCCTCTGGAGTGCCTTTCTCATGGTGAGGCAATCCTTTGAGATAGGCATCGTAGCTTTCCGGATTGACCTTGCGGGTGTCGGCAAAACGTGTTTCTTCCTGTTGGGTGAGCCCGATCTTTAGCTCACTGGCAATGACCTGGGCCACTTCACTGTACATCATGAGCATATCACGCATGGGTCGTTCATAAGTTTCTCCCCACAGGTTCTGCTCTTCAGGAAGTGCATCAGTGAGCTGAAACCGGACCTGGATACTCTCGCCCACCTGATATACCGTCCCCTCCACAATCGCATCCACATTCAATTCCCGGGCAATTTCCGACAGGGATTTTTCAGTCTCTTTATACTGCATCACCGAAGTGCGGGAGATCACCCGTTTCAAACCGCTTATCTGTCCCAGCTGTCCAATGAGCTGATCCGTCACACCATCGACAACATATTGCTTTTCCATATCCCCAGTGAGGTTCTCGAGCGGCAGGACCGCAATGGAATCGATCGCTTCTGCACGGCCAGTGAAAAGAGTCAGAGCCAGCACAGCTATAACAATCACCAATCCACCTGCACCTGCATAAAGTATAGATCTTTTTCGTTTCAGCAGCTTCGCCTTTCTCA
>Ga0209636_10008675_pt1 | contig 10357 bp, 9 predicted proteins | sample DeeMarSWOR152_54_FD_187464 | JGI IMG/M metagenome (GOLD analysis project Ga0209636, IMG submission 187464) | Marine sediment microbial communities from White Oak River estuary, North Carolina - WOR-1-52-54 (SPAdes) (version 2) | ecosystem: Environmental > Aquatic > Marine > Intertidal zone >... | reverse complement strand
TGGCCGAGGTCCATCTCTCGGTAGAGCATCTGGAAGGAAGGGTCTCGGAAAAATATGGTTTTTCCCTGAACGCGTTGCTCGGGGAAAGGGTTTCCGATTTTCAGCGGGACGCCGCGGAAAGCAGGCTCGATGAGCTTCGAGCGGCCCTCGATGGGCTGGGGGAGGTCAATCTGGTGGCCCTGGAGGAGTACGAGGAGTTGAAGCAGCGGTATGACTTCCTGATGGAGCAGAAGGGGGATCTAGAGGAGGCCATGGATGACCTGAGGAGGGCCATTGCCAGAATAAATAGGACGACCACCCGTCAGTTCTTGAGGACCTTTGAGGAGGTGAGGGGAAAATTTCAGGAGGTATTCGCCAGGTTGTTTGACGGGGGGCGGGGGGATCTGGTTCTGACCGATGAAAGGGATCTCACCGCCACGGGGATCGAGATGGTAGCCCAACCACCGGGTAAGAGGTTACAGAGTATCGATCTCCTCTCCGGTGGGGAGAAGGCGTTGGTGGCCATCGCCCTGCTCTTCTCCTTCTTTCTCGTCAAGCCCACCCCCTTCTGCCTTCTGGACGAGGTGGATGCCCCCCTGGACGATGCCAATATCGATCGTTTCGTGGCATTGGTGAGGGAGTTATCCAAGGCCTCCCAGTTCATACTGGTAACCCATAATAAGAAGACCATCGAGATGTCCAATACCCTGTACGGGGTGACCATGGAGACTCCGGGCATCTCAAGGGTTGTCTCGGTGAGGCTGAACTAAATGGTGCCGAAGGCAAGGGGATTGATGAAGGAGGCTCCATTCCTGAGTGTCATTCTGGGTTTCGCTCTCCTTTGGGGGATTCCCTCCGTTGCCCTCCCCAAAATGGCGTATAGGGTGGGGGCTCTCTTCGCCGTAACCGGCCCGGCATCAACGGTGGGGGATCCTCAAAGGAAAACCGTGGAGATGATCGAGCAGTGGATCAACGCTGCGGGGGGTATCGATGGTCACCCCCTGGACGTCGTCATCTACGATACAGAAGGGGATGAGGCGAAGGCGGCATTGTCCCTCAGGAAGTTGACCGAGGAGGACGGGGTTGTCGCCGCCATCGGGACCTCTGACTACGACATTGGTCTTTCGCTCATTCCAGTTATCGGTGAACAGGAGATCCCCTTTATCTCTTGCACTTCCTCCATCACGGTGCCGCTTTGGACGAAAGGAAAGCGATGGGTTTTCTGGGTCAAAGCCTCCACACGAGGGGTGGAGGCGATATACGAACATATGCAGAGGAGGGGGATCGTCAAAATTGCCATCCTCACCCCAAGTTCAGCATTTGGGCAGAGGGGAAGGACCGATCTGATCAAGCTGGCCCCGAAATTCGGAATGGAGATCGTCCTTGATGAGAAGTTCACGCCTGAGGGGGGGAAGACGAAGGTTCACGTGAGCAGGGTCAAGGGGGTGGGTGCCCAAGCCATGATCAATTGGTCCGAGGGGGAATCCCAGGTGGAGATCTGCCGCCATTGGAAGGACCTGAGAATGAAGGTGCCCTTGTATCAGGGACCTGAATTTGGAAACAGGAGGATGGTCGAGGTGGCCGGGGGAAAGGCGGATGGGGTTTTATGTCCCGTGGGACGGCTGATGCTTATGGAAAAGCTTCCCATCGAAGATCCTCAAATGCCCGCCTTAATTGCCTATACGTACTGTTTCCGGAAGAAGTTCGGTACCGAGGCAAGCCCCTCCGGTGGTCATGCGTGGGATGCCCTCTGGATGGTCGTGGAGGCACTGAGGGTCGTGGGCCCCGACCAGAGGAAGATTAGGAGTTTCTTGGAGGAGCATGTCAGGAACTGGCCGGGCGTCACCGGCATATTCACTATGACCAAGAAGGATCATTGTGGCCTCACCAGAGAGGCCTTCAGGATGGGTGTGGTTAAGAAGGGAACGTGGACATTAGCCGATTGAGCCAAAGGGTCTCTTCGAACCCCTCTTCCATCCCGCCCGAGCTCGCTAGAAATAATCCATTTCCTATCGTAAATTTTCCTTGACATGAAAGGGAGAGATATGGTGTACGGCGACGCATCTATGATACTGGGGCGAATAATGAAAAGGCAGACCGGATTCTTTTGTTTTTATTTCTACCATGGGCCCCTGTGACCACGGATCCCAAGGGGGGAAAATGGCCATGGGTGCTCTGTTCCATGGCCTTTTTTTGCATAAAACTACCCGCAGGCTACCAGTTCTTTTTGGTTTTGGGATTGGAGATTTTTCGTATCGAAAACTTCTCATTGTTGATGGATCTACCGATTAGGGAAGGGAAGTAGAATGGTTTGAAATTACCGAGTAAAACAATAGATCATTTTTTGGATAATGCATGCCCGCACTACTATGGGAAAGAGGAGTTGATGATAACTGCTAAGATACAAACCGTAGGTTGAAAAAACTTGACAAAGCTACGATGGTCAAATACTATAAATTGGATTTTAAGGGGGCACGCGCCACCTGTCTGCATCCTTTAGGAAAGGGGGTGAGCTATGACCGTACCACGTGTGGGTATCCATTGACCGTAACGAAAAAAGGAGGGATGAGAATGAAAAGGAGATTATGCGTTATTTCGTTGGTTGCCTTACTCGTTATGGCCTTTGTGATTCCGGTAATGGCCGCGGGGAAGAAACCCTATACCTTGGGAGCGGTATTCTCCGTTACCGGTCGGGCATCCTTCTTAGGTGACCCTGAGAAGAAGACTACGCAGATGGTCGTCGACCAGATAAACGCCGCAGGGGGGATTGATGGTCACCCTCTGCAGGTGATCATTTACGACGACAAGAGCGATGATACGGAGTGTCGGCTTCTCGTTACCAGGTTGATCAAGACGGATAAGGTTACGGCCGTTTTCGGCCCCTCATTGAGCGGGACCTCCCTGGCAGTGGTGGATTTAGCGGAAAAGCACAAGATCCCCTTGGTCTCCTGCGCCGCCAGCTGGAAGATCGTGACGAACCCCACCACAAAGGAGGAGCGGAAGTGGGTATTCAAGACCCCCCAGAAGGACTCCCACGCCGTTGAGAAGATCTACGACTTCATGAAGTTTAAGGGGATCACCAAGATCGCCATCATCACCGTTACCACCGGCTTCGGTGCTAGCGGCCGAGAGGAGCTGATTAGGCTGGCTCCCTATTACGGTATGACCATCGTGGCCGATGAGAAGTTCGGACCGAAGGACACCGACATGACCGCCCAGCTGACCCGGATCAGGGGAACCGCTGGCCAGGGCATTGTTGGTTGGAGCATTGGTCCAACCCAGGTGACGTACATCAGGAACTGGCGAGACCTCGGGATGACCAAAATTCCCTTCTATCAAAGCCACGGCTTCGGCAGCCGCAAGAACATAGAACTGGCAGCAGGTGCGGCCGAAGGAGTCTATTGTCCCCTGGGTGCCACGAACATCGGCAAGCTCCTCCCCGAAGCCCATATCCAGAAAAAGGTGGCGATGAAATACAACCTGGACTATGAAAAGAAATACGGCGAGCCCATTTCCTCGTTTGGGGCCCATGCATGGGACGCCCTCTATCTACTGGCCGATGCTCTCAAGGCTGTCGGGCCCAGCAAGAGGAAGATCAGGGACTACTTGGAGAATAAGAAGGACTTCATTGGGCAGCACGGCGTCTTCAACTTCTCTCCCGTGGACCATAATGGGTTGACCAAGGATGCCTTTGAGATGGTGGTGGTCAAGGGTGGGGATTGGGCCCTCGCTCGCTAACGGGGAGACATGGGGAGAGGCTGGTCCGTCAATGGCGGGTCGGCCTCTTCCTTTTTGCCATATATTGAGAAAAATGGAACAAATTACCCTCGGCAATCAGATCGTTCAGTATATCTTCACGGGGATCACCGTGGGAAGCATTTACGCGCTGGTGGCCCTGGGCTTCAATATTATCTACAACGCGACGGAGGTGATCAACCTCGCTCAGGGGGAATTCGTGATGCTGGGGGGGTTGATCATGGTCTTCTTCGTTACGATCTTGAAGCTCCCCCTGATTATCGCCTTCATCTCCACGGTGGTGGTGGTGACGGCCGTTGGGGTCCTCTTTGAGCGTCTGGCGATCTATCCCCTGAAAGGGGCTTCAGTCCTCACGTTGATCATCATCACCATCGCCGCATCCATCCTCATCCAGGGGATCGCCATGGGCATCTGGGGGAAGGACCCCTACGATCTCGTAGCCTTTTCCGGAAGAATTCCCATCTCCTTTTTGGGGGCCATGATCCAGCCTCAATATCTCTGGATTCTGGGGATCACCGTCGTCGTGGTCATTCTTCTCAACCTGTTCTTCGACAGGACGATCGTAGGAAAGGCTATGGCCGCTTGTGCTGATAATCCCGAGGCAGCAAGCTTAGTTGGGATCAACGTGAAAATGATGGTGTTATTCTCCTTCGCCCTGAGCGCGGCCATAGGGTCCATTGCCGGGATCGTCATCACCCCCATCTCCCTCATGGAATTCGACCGGGGGCCGATGCTGGCGATCAAGGGCTTTGGGGCGGTGGTGCTGGGTGGCTTGGGGAGTTTCGGTGGAGCCGTTTTCGCTGGCTTTCTCCTGGGTGTCATCGAATCACTCTTTGCCGGGCTGGTTCACTCGGGCTATAAGGATGCGGCGGCATTGATGGTCCTCTTGATCGTGCTCTTCATCAGGCCCAGCGGGCTATTCGGCAGCATCGAGGTGGCCAAAATCAAGAAGTTCTGAAGGGATCATGAAACGAGATTATAAGGTCCTCATCCTCTTTATCATCGCCTTAGCCATCTTCCCTCCAATCGCATACCACATCGAGGGAATTCAGCACTACATCGATATCATGATCTTCGTGGGGATCTTCAGCTTGATAACCATAGGCCTGAGCCTCCTCATGGGCTATGCAGGCCAGATCTCCTTGGGACATGCCGCCTTCTTCGGAATTGGGGCTTACACCTCAGCGGTGTTGACCGGGAAATTCGGGTTCAACCCTTGGGTCGCTTTCGTGGTCGGGATTTTGTTGACCGCGGCCATTGCCTATCTGGTGGGGATTCCTTCCCTCAAGTTGAGAGGCCACTACTTGGCAATGGCTACGCTTGGCTTCGGGATCATCATTTTCATCGTCTTTAACGAATGGGATACCATGACGGCCGGGCCCTCTGGCTTTTCCGACATCCCGGGGATTTCCATCGCGGGCTATGATCTGGATACCGACATCGAATATTACGGGTTCGTTTGGGCTATCGTTGTCCTCGTCTTGCTGTTTTCCATCAACGTCATCCACTCCCGCATCGGCCGGGCATTCAGATCCATCCACGGGAGCGAGGATGCTGCCAATGCCATGGGGGTGCATACATCCAAATACAAGATCCAAATCTTCGTCCTCAGCGCGCTCTATGCTTCCATTGCGGGCAGCCTCTACACCCACTACATGAACTTTCTCAGTCCCTCCTCCTTTAGCCTCTTTTTCTCCATTAAGCTTGTGATCATGGTGATTTTGGGAGGGGGGATGGCCAATATCTGGGGGGCTATATTGGGTACCTGGACAATCACCCTCTTGGGCGCTGAATGGCTTCATTTTCTCGAGGAATTCGAGTTTCTCGCTTATGGGGCGATCCTCCTTTTGATGACCATCTTTTTGCCCCGGGGTCTCATTGGGTTGGTGGAATTGATCGGGGCCCGGTGGAGGCGGGGGTTGTTGGCTCGATGAGCGATGTTATCCTGGAGGTGACGGGATTGAAGAAGGCCTTCGGTGGGCTCATGGCCCTGCTGAACCTCAGCTTCACGGTGGAGAGGGGACAGATTAAGGCCATCATCGGCCCCAACGGCGCGGGCAAGACCACGCTATTTAACGTTATTACCGGGATGTTCCCTCCTACGGGAGGTCGGGTCAGATTCAAGGGACAGGGCGTCGATGGCCTACAGGCCCACGAAATCGCGGCCAGGGGAATATCCCGCACATTTCAGACCGTTGAGCTCTTCAAGAATATGTCCGTGTTGGAGAATGTCATGGTGGGCCGTCATAGCAGGACGGGGTCGGGGATGCTCAGGGTCGGCCTCCGCCTGTGGGGAGTGAGATCCGAGGAAGAGGAGATACTGAGGGAGGCCATGGAATGGTTGAGGTTTGTGGATTTGGACGAAAAGGCGGCCGAGAACGCGGGGAGCCTGCCCCTGGGGGAGCAGAAGCTCCTGGAGATGGCCAGGGCCTTGGCCACTGAACCCGACCTGTTGCTCCTGGATGAGCCCGCCTCCGGCCTGAATGAAGCGGAGACGGCAAAGGTGGCCCAACTCATTTACCAGATCAGGGATAGTGGAACTACCGTGATTCTGGTGGAACACGATATGGACCTGGTTATGAAGGTATCCGATGAAATTCTGGTGCTCAATTACGGACAGAGGATCGCCGAGGGGTCGCCCGAAGAGGTGAAGAGCGATCGAAGGGTAATCGATGCCTATCTAGGCGAGGATATTGAGGATGCTTGAGGTAAAGGGCCTCAACGCCTACTATGGTGCCATTCATGCGGTAAAAGGTATTTCCGTTTCGGTTGAGAATGGGCAAATCGTCAGCATCATCGGCGCAAACGGGGCCGGGAAGACGACCCTTCTGAGGTCGCTTTCGGGCTTGATGCCCTCGGAAGGCCGCATCATGTACGATGGTCGGGATATTTCCGGCCTCACCGCGGGCGAAATCGTTGGACTGGGAATCTGCCAAGTTCCGGAGGGAAGGCAGATATTCGCCCATCTCACGGTCATCGACAACTTAAAGCTGGGGGCCTATCTCTCGTTCAAGAGGGGAAAGGGGAGAGAGGTCGACGAGCACCTGGAGAGAGTCTTCACCATCTTCCCCATTTTGAAGGAGAGGCCAACCCAGATCGCGGGCACCCTCAGCGGGGGTGAACAGCAGATGTTGGCCATCGGACGCGCATTAATGTCGAAACCCAGGCTGTTGTTACTGGATGAGCCGTCTATGGGTTTGGCACCCTTGGTGGTGCGGGAGATATTTCGGGTCATTCGCGAGTTGCATGAAGAGGGTACGACCATTCTGTTAGTGGAGCAAAACGCGAGGATCGCGCTGCGTATTGCTAGCTACGGGTATGTCCTCGAGACCGGGGAGGTCGTGCTTGAAGGTGCGACTGGTGATCTGTTGGAGAACGAGGACGTCAAACGGGCATATCTGGGGGGATGAAGGGGTAGGGAATGTACGTGAAGATGTGGATGACCGAAAACCCCATTACGGTGGGAAGGTATACGTCCCTTGCCGATGCCCAAGAGATTATGAGGAATAACAATATCAAACACCTTCCCGTATTGGATGGAAGGAGGCTGGTGGGAATCGTCTCAAGGAGCGACTTACTGAAGGCCTCTCCATCCAATGCCACAACCCTGTCCGTTCACGAGCTCAACTATCTCCTTTCAGAGATGAAGGTGGGGGAGATCATGACGGAACATCCCTTCAACGTCACCCCTGACACCCCTGTTGAGATCGCGGCCATGAACATGAGGAAATACAGGGTGGCCTCGCTCCCCGTGGTTGACCCCGAAACGGGGAGCCTGGTGGGAATTATTACGGAGTCGGATATCTTTGAGGCCCTCATCGAGATTATGGGCGTACAGGAGGAGGGGACGAGGCTCAGCCTCGATCTGGAAAACAAGCCTGGCATTTTGGCGGGAGTTACCGAGATCGTGAAGAACCACAAGGCCAATATCATCAGCGTCATCTCATGCCCGTCGGAAAGAAGCGAGGACAGGCGAACGGTGGTCATGAGAGTGGACTCGGAAGATGTCACGGCAATCGTAAGGGAATTGGAGGAAAAGGGCTATGGGGTTTCAACCACCTACGATGAGCCCAAGGGCCGGGCCTAAAAGGGGACCGTGGTAATTTTTTTTTGCCATTTTTCAGCTAGACGATGGAGGAGAGGAGATGTGGGGCCTATCGGGTTTGGGTTGTTGGTTGGCTTACCTATTCTGCATCCTATCGACAATCCTGTGCGTCATTTACGGAATCGCCATGTGGAACAGAGGTGTTGAGGAGGGGGATGAAGCAGAGAGAATCAGATGGGCCAAGGAGGAGAGGGAGATCGAGGAGCAGTTCTGAGGGGTCGCACCTGGATGAGGAAGTGACCGATGGCATTGAACGTTATCCTGGTCATCATCTATCTTCTCGTCGTCGCCTACTTGGGCTACCGGGGGTGGCGGGAAACCCAGACGGTGGCTGACTACATGATCGCTGGGCGAGAGATACATCCCTACGTCATGGCCATGTCGTACGGGGCGACGTTCATCAGTACCTCTGCCATTATTGGATTCGGAGGGGCCGCGGCCCTTTTCGGAATGGGAATGCTCTGGTTGACCTGGATGAACATCTTTTTCGGGATCTTCATCGCCTTTGCCATTTTGGGAAAACGGACCCGGAGGTTGGGCCATGTCCTGGATGCCCACACCTTCCCGGAACTTCTGGGGAGGCGCTACCAATCGGCCTTTATTCAGGGTTTCTCGGGCCTCGTTATCTTTCTCTTCATGCCCATCTACGCGGCCGCGGTGTTGATCGGCATGTCCCGGTTTATTGAGGTATATCTCCACGTCCCGTACGCGGTGGGGCTCCTGGCCTTTTCCCTCATCTTGGCACTGTACGTCATTTTGGGGGGGTTGAAAGGGGTAATGTATACCGATGCCTTCCAGGGAACCCTCATGTTGATCATGATGATTGTCCTGCTGGTCTACACCTACGCATTGGCCGGAGGGGTGATACCCGCCCATCGATACCTCACGGATATGGCTCATCTGGTTCCCGAGGAGTTGACCGCACTGGGTCACCGGGGTTGGACGGAGATGCCGAGGTGGGGTTCCCCCTATTGGTGGGTCCTCATTTCAACCATGATCTGCGGTGTGGGCATCGGCGTTTTGGCCCAACCCCAGCTCGTGGTCCGCTTTATGACGGTAAAGCGAGATCGGGAGCTGAACCGGGCCGTCCTGACCGGGGGAATTTTCATCTTGGCCATGACGGGGGTTGCCTTCACCGTGGGCAATCTCACCAACGTCATCTTCTACCAGGCCTTCGGTGAGATCGCCATTACCATAGCGCGGGGAAATATCGATAAGGTAATCCCCCTGTATATCGAAAAGATCATGCCGGGTTGGTTCGGGACCCTATTCCTTCTTGCCATGCTGGCGGCTTCCATGTCGACCCTCAGCTCCCAGTATCACGTGGGAGGGACCTCCCTGGGTCGGGATTTCTTCGAGAGGGGAATCCGAGGCGAGAGGATCGAACACGGGGAGGCGACGGTATTCGTTACCCGGTTGGGAATCGCCATGAGCATATTGTTATGTATCGTCTTCTCGTTGATCTTTTCCCCGAGCATTATCGCCGTGGCCACCGCCATCTTCTTCGGGCTCTGCGGCGCCACGTTCCTGCCCTCCTATCTCCTCGGGCTCTATTGGAGGGGGATGACCAAGGCCGGTGCAGTGGCCAGCGTCCTTGGCGGATTTCTCGTCAGCACGGTCTGGATGGGGTTTATCCACGCCAAGGAGGCTCATGCCCTGGGTATTGCCAATTACCTCTTCGGGAGACCAACCCTCGCGGGCTTTCCCTGGACGGTGATGGATGCCCAGTTCATCGCCCTGCCCATATCATTTGTCCTGGCTATAGTGGTGAGCCTGCTCACGGGAAAGCTGTCCGATGAGCACATCAAGAGATGCTGGAAGTACCTCTAGTCGTGGCGGCTAGAAAAGCCTTTTTATCGCCGCCCTTTTTTTGGTATAAAGGGAAAAAGCGATGGACAATAAGGCGTCTTTTGCCGTAATTCAGGATGAGGAGGGGGAGAACCATGTATTGGGATAAGGAACACGAATGCATGTCCCTGGAGGAGATGCAGAAATTGCAACTGAAGGGCCTCCAGGAGACGGTCAAATGGGTCTACGAGAAGGTTCCCTTCTATAAGAATACGTTCGAGGATATGGGCTTGAAGCCGGGGGATATCAAATCCCTGGAGGACCTGGCAAGACTTCCCTTTACCGTGAAAACCGATCTCAGGGACAACTATCCCTTTGGGCTCTGTGCCGTTCCCATGAGCGAGGTGGTGAGAATTCACGCCTCCTCGGGGACTACGGGGAAGCCCATCACGGGGCCTTACACGGCGGAAGACCTGGATCAGTGGGCGGAGTGTATGGCGAGGAACCTGTATGCCGCGGGAGTTCGGTCGAACGATATCTGTCAGAACGCCTACGGAATGGGTCTCTTTACCGGTGGACTGGGATTTCATCAGGGTGCTAACAAGATCGGGGTGGCCGTCATCCCGGCCTCATCAGGGCAGACCGAACGACAGGTCATTCTGATGCAGGATTTTCGGTCGACGGCCCTCTTCTGTACCCCATCCTATGCCCTGACCATTGCGGAGCGGG
>Ga0209636_10008674_pt1 | contig 10357 bp, 7 predicted proteins | sample DeeMarSWOR152_54_FD_187464 | JGI IMG/M metagenome (GOLD analysis project Ga0209636, IMG submission 187464) | Marine sediment microbial communities from White Oak River estuary, North Carolina - WOR-1-52-54 (SPAdes) (version 2) | ecosystem: Environmental > Aquatic > Marine > Intertidal zone >... | reverse complement strand
TCGGTGCATTAGGGGCTTCCTTTGGTGGATTCATGATCAACTGGATTGCAGGAAACTGGCCTGATCGTTTCAAATGTCTGGTGAATCACGACGGCAATCTCGATGAACGGATGGCTTATTTCGATACCGAAGAGCTCTGGTTCCCTGAATGGGATCATGAAGGGACTCCATGGACCAATCCAGAAGGCTACGAGAAGCATAACCCGGTGAACTTTGTTAAAAATTGGAAAACGCCCATGCTGGTCATTCACGGAGCTCATGATTATCGTGTGGTTGATACCCAGGGAATTTCCACATTTAATGCACTTCAAAGACTTGGTATCCCAAGTAAGTTTCTCTATTTCCCCGATGAAAATCATTGGGTACTTAAGCCGCATAATTCGGTATTGTGGCATGAGACGGTAATCGGCTGGTTGGATCAGTGGTTGAAAAAATAAAATTTAATTGGAGCACGGATTGAACGGATAAAACGAATAAGGACGGATTTTTTCTTTAGAAGACCTCTCGAAAATTTTGAAACTTTCTGAGCATTCAATTAGCGTAATTAGCAAAATTCGCGGTTCAGAAACCATGCAAATCCGTTCAATCAGCGTTCAAAAATTAACAAGAGGAGGTGATGAAAATGCCATTAACAACTGGCATTGCGGAGGTGAATCGAACAAAGTTATATTATGAGATGCTGGGGGAAGGTCATCCACTGGTTTTAATCCACGGTGGACTTTTGGACTGCCGTATGTGGGACGGACAATTCAAAAAATTTGCTACAAGTTATCAAGTCATTCGATATGATATTCGCGGCTATGGGAAATCTGCTCTGGCGAAAGGAAAATATTCACATGTAAAAGATTTACTCAGTCTATTGAACTTTTTAGCAGTCGACAAAGCTCACATCATTGGTTTATCATTAGGCGGAGCGATTGCGATTGATTTTGCCCTTGAACATCCTGAAAAAGTATCATCGTTGATTTTAACTTCGACTGCTCCAGTTGGTTTTGGAAGTCAGGATGATGAATTAACAAAAAAGACTTTAGCCATTTATGAGATTGCCAGAAATAATAAAGTTAATGAAGCGGTCAATATGTGGCTCAACCATCCTGTTTTTGTGACTATCCAACCGAGAGCCAGACAAAAAATTCGGCAAATGATATTTGACAATTTGAAATCGTGGATTTTACCCCAGGATAACATGATCTGGGCAACACCGCCTGCGGCTGGGAGACTTTCAGATATGAATGCATCGACGCTGATCATTGTTGGCGATCAAGATGTTCCCGATATTATAAGAGCTGCGGACATGTTAGAAAATAAAATTGGTGTTGCTATTAAAATTGTAATTCCTGGCGCCGGACATCATATTAATATCGAGAAACCGAGGCAGTTTAATAGTATTGTGTTGGATTTTTTAAGTTACCTTTGACCTATGAATCAATTAATTTAACAAAGAACATCTGATTAAAATATCATGATCTTAATCCAAAAATAGCTTCTTTATGACTAAAAGAACAAATGCAGTTCATAATGTCGATCAAATTAGGTTGGCTCTTATTGGAATACCTTTCGATGAGAATTCCTCTTATATGAAAGGCGCTGCCACAGCTCCACCTCTAATTAGAGAAGCATTCCACTCAGATTCTTCTAATCTCTGGAGCGAGTTAGGAATCAATCTGGCAGAGAGATCAATTATTGTTGATGCGGGAGATGTTGATTTTATTTCATCGGATAATGTTGATAGGCAAATAGAAGAGGTAGTTACCAAATTACTCAATCAAAATCTGCGCCCCATCTCATTAGGCGGAGATCATTCAATTACCTATCCAATCATCAAAGCGTTCAGCAGCAAGTTTTACAAACTAAATATTCTCCAATTCGATGCACACCCCGACCTTTATGATGAATTTCAAGGTAATCGCTATTCCCATGCCTGCCCATTTGCCAGAATTATGGAAGAAGGGCTGGTGCAACGATTGGTTCAGGTTGGCATCCGAACCATGAATGCCCACCAACGTGAGCAAGCAGAGAGATTAGGTGTTGAAGTTATCGAAATGAAAGACTGGCAGAACGATATTGGGCTTAAATTTACCACGCCGCTTTATATTTCCTTTGATATGGATGTACTGGATCCTGCTGTTGCACCTGGCGTATCCCACTATGAGCCAGGCGGATTTTCGACTCGACAGGTGCTTAAAATAATCCATGAAGCAAAAGCACCTGCCATTGTTGGCGCAGATATAGTGGAATTTAATCCTGTAAGAGATGTGCACGGGATTACAGCGATGGTCTGTGCTAAAATATTGAAGGAAATAGCAGCAAGGATTATATTACAAAAGTAATCGCATACGGATCAAAAAATTTCGCTGAAATATAATCAAACAAATCCGTGTGACCATCCACCAGTCGGCTATGCGCTTCAACTTAAGCATTTTTTTAACGCAAAGCGGACGCAAAGAACAAAAAGTATTAATGTTCTTTATAGATCGCTTTGCGAATATCGGGGGCTTCGGCAAATGCTGCTGTTTCCTCTATTTCAATAATGAAAAACTCAAAAAAGAGAAAAATCAAGGAATCTTCTTGATTTTTGATACGTATCACTTAAACTATGAAAAAACATTGTTTATTTCTAGATAACTACTTGTGAAGCTTTGCCTCAAATCGACACAAGAAATATTAGTCCATCCCGATGTATGTGGAAACTTTCACAGAATTGAAATTAATAATTTAAAAATTAATTTCTTTGAGATTTCCAAATCTGTGGGAGGAAATGCTAAATATTTTACGAACTAATACAACCTTACTTTAACGTAAAGATCTTATTGTGATGAAAATCTAAAGCTTTAATTTGTATTTTTGAAGGGAATTTAACAAAAACGTTAGGGAGGTGAGTGATGACTTTAGTAATATGGTTGCTGATTTTTATCGTTAGTTTAATCGCATTAATAAAAGCTTCCCACTATTTTACAGAAGCTGCCGAACAAATAGGTCTGGCTCTTCGCATTTCTGCTTTTATTGTAGGGGTTACCATTGTTTCTATTGGAACTTCTTTGCCTGAAATGCTGACGTCCATAGTTGCGATGGCTTCTAAAAATTCAGAAATTGTGATTGGAAACGTCGTTGGGTCGAATATTACAAATATATTTTTAGGTCTTGGTCTATTGCCGTTAGTTTATGGTCGCTTTGAAATTGGTAAGAAGCTAATTAGTACTGACTTACCCATACTTGTTGGTTCTACCTTTCTTTTAGCTGTGACATGTTATGATGGGAAATTCAATCCGCCAGAGGCATTGTTCTGTTTAATCGGTTTCATCATTTACATGATATATGTGACCAAAGATCACCGTATTTATAAAAAAGAAATTGAGGAACAAGTAAAAAAGGAAGCAACGGTTGGTATAAAAACAATATTGACCCTATTAATCAGTTGCTTATTTCTCTACTTAGGTGCTGAATTTACAGTTAAATCCATTATCAAACTCTCTGAAATAACAAAAATTGGCTCCGATATTGTTTCTGCCAGCGCATTAGCTTTAGGTACATCGCTCCCTGAAATCATCACCAGCGTCGTGCTTATTAAAAAAGAGAAAATTGATATTGCCGTTGGAACGCTGTTTGGTTCCAATATATTCAACGCTTTTGCTATCATGGGAATATCTGGTGTAATTGGAACCATAACTATTCCTGCTAATATGCTTCCATTTGGCATCGGCATGTTAGTTTTAGCTACGCTGTTATATTTCTTCATCACCCTGGATCAGGAAATTACAATTTGGGAAGGTTGGTTATTAATTATATTTTATGGAGTTTATGTTGTGAAATTATTTAAACTTTTCTAAAGCTGCGGTTCTTCCAAGAGTTTCATTTAGGGGTATTGCATCAATCAGTTTACAACCTTCCGCTCCTAATGCATTAATATCAGGAATATAATTCTCCTGGACTCTTAGAGAATGGAAATTTCCAGCTTTAGGGAGTGGGATTAAATAACATGGACATTTGGATTTTTCTTGCCAAGTAAAAATAATGAGATACAAGATTTATATGGAAAACTTATTTTATCCCACCCCCTTAACTTTCAAAGTAACTCTTGAATATTCCCAGTGGCTCATGATGAACCTCCATAACTTTTGCAAAAAACACCGATATTTTAGCCTTATCTAATTTACCCTTCGTACGGACGCCACTACATACATCAACTCCAAATGGTTGAACCTGTTGAATCGCTTCAGTAACATTATTAGGAGTGAGTCCACCGGCTAAAAAGATAGGAATACTTACTAATTCCCGAATCTTTCGACTGATATTCCAATCATGCGTTCTTCCTGTACCACCCAATTTTTTTACTGGTAATGATTGATCTCCAGAATCAAGCAAAATGCCGCTCACATGTGGAGATACAGAAAGGGCTTCCTCAATGGATTCTTCTCCTGAAACATGAATAACCTGAATAATTGATATTCCAGGCATGGCATCCCTAAAATCCTGATAACTGCCTTTTTCCAGTCGATCAACGATCTGTATGGTATTAACACCACATCTTCGCTGCTGTTCAAGGATCTTTTTTGTATCAGTTTTGCTGGTTAACAAAACTGAAGCGATACCTGGTGGAATGATGGCAGCGATTTCTTTGATCAGTTCTTCAGAAATGGGACCTGGTCCACTGGGCATTTCTGAGACCAATCCCAGCGCCGAAGCACCATATTTTATTGCCAGCCAGGCTTCTTCGATGGATTGAATGCAGCAGATTTTAACTCTTGGATTTCTAGTCGGCTCCATGTAATCTCTTTAAATAAACAAGGCACTAAATCGATTATGTTTAAACTCTAAACCTATTTATTCTTATTATTTACCACAGCACATTTTATATTTTTTTCCACTTCCGCAGGGACATGGCATATTGCGACCAATCTTTCCTTTTACATTACTGTTTAAACTTTGTTTAATCGTTTTTTTAGGCACATCATCTTTTATAATTAAATCTTTACCAACTTCTTTCATTTTACTGTATCGCCTTTTTAATTCTCCGATGACATAAGGGTCGCTTTTCTGCCACTCTTCAAATATTTTCATGGCTTCTTTGCTGGTACATCCTGGATGATCCTCAATTTCCAAACCGTTCTTGAAATACAAACGACATTCGAATAGATCCGAAAGAACCCTACTTTTTTCATCATATTCAAGAAACATAAGCCGAAGCGCTTCACAATTACAATTGGGATCAACACAATAAATATCCTCAACCAGGCAATTTCTCCCTTTATAGTGGAAACTAAAGCTGGCACCTTGTCCTCCAGACAAAACACTTTTAATATCACCAAAGACATCCGTGTGGGGAAACATTTGCCCGCTTCTTATTTCCTTGGTGGATTTAATAAATTTGGCTGCGTTTTTTGCATTTCGTTTTACAAAATCATAACTCTCTTCAAAACGGGTTTTCATTTCGTCAGTAAGACTATTGAAAAATTCGTCCACAAGGCGTTGAGCTATTTTCGATCGTTTGGGTTTTCGATTTTCTTGCCATTGTTTAAGATCTAAATAAATATGAAACCTTATTGGATTGGCTATTATAGCTCCTGCCTCATCTATCTCTATAAATTCAAGTGATGCTTCGTCGCAGTCACACTCAGAATTATTACAATAGCTAGCCAGCATCACAAACGGATGTTTGTAAGAATCAAATCTGGCTAATGGAACTCTTTCTTTGATCGACGAGCTTTCAAATGTAATATCATCTGAAAAAGATTTATTAAAACGAATAGTTCTGTTAAAGGTTCCAGTTATCATAATCCCTCACCATTTCAAATTAGTACTGATTTGCTAATTTATTAGGCATTTGTTAGACTTTTTATCTCAACAAAATCTTTAATTTTAAGTCAAGTTTTTGGTGCCAAGATAATACTTCGATTCACTGCTATCGTGGAACGTAGGGCGATATGCGACACGCTCTATGCTCTACGTTTTATGCACTACAATAGATGCGTTACTTTTAATCTATAATAAAATCAAGTCCATTACTCGTCTGTTTGAGGCGCAGCTTCGCTAGTACAATTACAGCCTCGGATCCACAGGCTCGCTTTCCAGCGCCAGAATGCCAAATACACACTCATGTGCGCGGCGAAGCGGTTCATAGCGGACGAATCGTTCCAGCGCCTCGATGCCCAGGACAAATTCGTTCAATGCCAGGTTACGCTTGGTATGGAGCGCCCTCGACCGCAGGCGGGACAGGTGTTCTTCAAAGGTATATTCAGGCCCATAGATGATACGCAGGTATTCTCGTCCACGACATTTCAAAGCAGGCTGAACCAAGCCTCGTTTGCCCCGACTGATAAAATTGAACGGCTTCACGACCATGCCTTCGCCGCCTGCATCAGTCAGTTGTTCCCACCAATCAATTCCAACTTTTTCGCTGACTGGATCAGTTACATCCACAATTTTATAAGCCGTTGCCAATAATAAATTAGGATCAGCCTCACAAATTTTCGCCAGGGAATCCATCTGCCATTGGTGATCTTTGTCTACATGGACTTTTGCTTCAGTCGCCAGCAAGTGAAACGGGGCTAATTTAAAATCATCGATGGATTCAACGTTCCAGCAATAGCGCTGGTACGCCCTGACATAATCCTGCATCATGGTTTGGCGATGTTTGAATTTATCCAGCGTTTCGTTTATATCTAAGACTGAAGATGAGCTGCCTTTTTCATAAGAAAAATTCGTTTCAAGATCTTTTCGAGCAGCAGTTACTGCTAAAGCCCGAGCAGATTCTGATAGGGCAGCCGTCGCCGAAGCTCCCACCGCAGCGTATTGTGTTTTTAATAATTGCTGCGCTTTGGCTGACCAGGGCATCAACTCACAATCAAGGCAAACCCAATCGGTTTTGAATTTATCCCAGAAATTAGAGCGTGACATGGCAGCATGAATTCGCTCCAAAAAGGTTTGCTCCAGATCATTATCATCAAAAAACGGGCGTCCGGTACGAGTAAAGATGATACCGATACCCTCATCTTTTATACCAAATCTTTTCACAGCAGCTTTCTCATCCCGACAGATGACAACCACGGCTCTTGATCCCATGTGTTTTTCTTCACAAATCACACCGGGGATGCCCTGGGATCGATAATGGACAAAAGCGGCGGTTGGATATTCAAGAAATCCATCCTTTTGACTTGTCTCCGATGGCGACATGGTCGGCGGCAAATAGATCAGCCATTTGGGATTGATGGCAAACCGACTCATCACTTCCAGCGCTGCCATGGCATTTTCTTCACGGATCGCCACACTGGAGCGCAGCCTGGTATTGATGAATCGTTTCCCAATCACATCATCAATATCCAGCACATCATCCAATTGTTGTTGGGCACTGAGCGACAATTCCTTATCAACAGCGGTTTCCAGCGGACGAGTTGATTCGCAATAGATGCGTCGAGCGGGTACGGAAACAATCTCCTTTTCGGGATAGCGAAGCGCTGTCAATTTGCCACTAAAAACACATCCTGTATCGATATTAATGGTTCGGTTCAGCCATTCCGGCTCGGGAACTGGTGTGTGTCCATAAACGACGGTTGCAGAACCTCGATATTCAGATGCCCAATTATAGCGAACAGGCAGTCCAAACTCATCAGTCTCCCCAGTCGTTTCACCATAAAGACAGAACTCTCGCACCTGGACTGAGCCACGCCCCTGCATCTCCTGTTTCAGTCCAGCATGAGCAACAACAAGCTTCCCATCGTCCAATACATAATGACTGATGAGGCTATCTAAAAAAGCGATCATTTCGTTGATTGCCTGATCACGAATCGCAGCAGGAAGTGCTTCTACTTCCGCCACAGAATCAGCCAGTCCATGAGTGAGTTGCACATTTTTCCCTTTGAGCTTCCGCAAAAATTTCATATCATGATTGCCAGGGACACATAAGGCATGTCCCGCTTCAATCATATTGCGAACGATCTTTAATGTATCCAGAATCCTGTTGCCCCGATCCACAATATCACCGAGAAAAACTGCCTTCCGTCCATCTGGATGGGCATAGACGGGGCTATTCCAGAACTCATCCGTCTTTTGTTCGACAACTTGATAGCCAAGTTTCGGCAACAGTTCTTCCAGTTCATCACAACAGCCATGAACATCGCCGATGATATCGAATGGTCCATGATCCTCTCTGCGATCAGTCCAAAGCGGCTGGCGAATAATCAAAGCAGAATCGGCTTGTTCCTCGGTTTCAAAAATATAGATATGGCGAAATCCCTCTCGCTTCAACCCTCTCAACGATCGACGCATTTTAGAACGCTGACTTTTAATCACATAAACGCCAAAATCCCTATCCGTGCGTTTTTCATTCCGCTCAATACAAATTTTTACAGGCAGATCAAATACAATTGCAACAGGAATGCAATGAAATCCCCGAGCCAATTGCACCAGCGGCTTGCGATCCTCTGGCTTCACGTTTGTGGCATCTATGACAGTCAATTTCCCCGCTGCCAATCGTTTGCTGGCAATGAAATGGAGTAGCTCGAATGCTTCCCTGGTAACAAAGATATCGTTTTCATTATCAGAAACCAAAGCCCGACAATAATCTGAAGATATCGTCTCAGTCGGTAAAAAGTGTTTTCGCGCAAAGGTTGATTTTCCTGAACCCGATGGCCCAATAAGAACGACGAGTGATAAATTTGGGATTTTTAGCTGCATTTTAAAATTGATTTACGCTTCACGAATTACGATTTAAGAATTTTATTGTATCGTAATTTCAAAGTTTGTGTAAAAAATACTATAAAAAAATCCTACAAGGAGCAACGGAGTAAACGGAGATTCACAGAGAATTTTTTAAGGAATTATTTGGCAGTTGTAATGCTCCGTTTAAACTTTGCTTCATCCGTTTCTCCTTGTGGGGAATTACTGAAAAAATAATCTGTTAAATATTGTCATCTGTGTCGGCGTCCCTAACTCCTCATGAATTTGCCCGATCCCCAGAAATCGAACCTGGTAATGAAACCTGTCCGTAATTCCCTTTGCCCAATTTTGAAACTCCTCCCTCGTCCATTCAAAACGATGGTCGTGATGTCGCAGTTTTTCAATTCCGACATTTTCCCAGGCAGCGTTATATTCTCGATTCGGCGTTGTAATCACAATGGTTTTCGGCTGCGCAAACTCAAATAAAATCCGTTCAAATGCCGAAAGTCGTGTCGGATCTAAATGCTCGATCACTTCGATAACTGCTGCTGCATCAAAGCCTGCCAATCTGCTGTCACGATACATTAATGAGCCGTGCGCCAGGGTAATCCGCTCCCGCTGTTTGTCGGGAAGTCGCTCCAATCGCAGTTTTTCACTGGCGATCTCCAGCGCCCGAACCGACACATCTAACCCCACGATCTTTTCAAATTGCTTTTCCTTCAATAACAGCTTCAAAAGATTTCCTTCGCCACAGCCGATGTCCACAACCGTCTTCGCCCCTGATGATTTCAGCGCTGATAAAACTGAGCCCAGGCGCTCCTCTTTTAATTTGATCTTTGTTTCAACTTCTTCTTCAGTCGAAATATCGGAATCGCTTTCAGATTCGATTTGAGCAGGACTGTCTTCATTAAGTCTCATCAACGCTTCCCGAGCCAGGCTCATTCGGTATTTTAAATAACGCCGGGTGATAATCTCTTTTTCAGGATGATCCGACAGCCATCCCTTTCCATGTTTTAAAAGTTTTTTCACTTCCTGATCATCGATGAAGTAATGCTTCTGGTTATCCAGAACAGGGATGAGAACATAGAGATGAGAGAGCAAATCGACAACCGTTGTGTTTTTCTGCAATTCAACAATGAAATATGAGCTACCTCCCCATTCAGGAAATTTTTCATCAAGAGTTATACCAGTAGCGGACACTTCATATCCCAGCGGCTCAAATAATCTCCGCAATAATTTTTCCCCTCCTCGACAGGGTAAAACAGCAATCCTTGCCGTCAATGGCATGATTCTATCAACTAACTCAGGTCGCTTTTTACAATTCCCCTGCAGCGCCGATCCATAAGCTTCAGCAATTGCCACACTCAAGAACGAAGATGCCACATAAGGTCGATCGTTCACATATCGATCCAGTAACAATGATCCCCTGGGGAGACGCTTCCCTCGTATCATTCCAATAGGATCGACATCAAGTAATAATGCAGCCGTACATTTATCCTCATTTGCAATCGGATAAAAAAACCGACTTCGTCGGAAACCTTATCGTGAAGTTCTGATTAAATTATGGAAATCTGTCCGATTGGGTTTACTTTGAAAAATCTATTCAGATCATAATTATATAATCTATTGGCCATTTTAGCTATGTACCCTTTTGGACCCAGATAACGCTTCGTACGAATAATTCCATCTTTAAGATAATTTATCG
>Ga0209636_10008671_pt1 | contig 10357 bp, 3 predicted proteins | sample DeeMarSWOR152_54_FD_187464 | JGI IMG/M metagenome (GOLD analysis project Ga0209636, IMG submission 187464) | Marine sediment microbial communities from White Oak River estuary, North Carolina - WOR-1-52-54 (SPAdes) (version 2) | ecosystem: Environmental > Aquatic > Marine > Intertidal zone >... | reverse complement strand
CCGAGAAGAAGAAAGAGGAAGAAAAAGAAAAGGAACCAGACAAAGAAAAAACAAAAGCGGTCGAGATCGAGGTCAAAGACTTTGAACGGCGTCTTGTCGTGCTTCCTCCTCAGGCCGGAAATTACTCCGGCCTTACCGCAGTACCGGGCAAGGTCCTCTATATACGGTATCCGCGCACCGGTTCTGGCGATAATAAAAATGCGCTCATATACTACGACCTTAAAGAGCGTAAGGAAGAGACCATTCTCGATGATGTGGACGGCTACCGCCTTTCTGCGGATGGGAAAAAAGCTCTTGTCTGGAAAAGACAGAATGCAGCCATCATCGACATAAAACCCAAGCAGAACATGCAAACAGTACTCCGGACAAGCGAACTCGAGACGGTTGTTGATCCGCGGGCTGAATGGGAGCAGATCTTCAATGATAGCTGGAGGCTGTGTCGAGATTTCTTCTATGATAAAGGTATGCATGGTGTTGATTGGAAGGCCATGCGCATTCAATACGGCGCACTTCTCAAGGACGCAGTCACCCGCTGGGATGTCAACTATGTCATCGGCGAGCTCATCGCTGAGCTCAGTTCCTCCCACACTTACCGTGGTGGCGGCGACGCTGAATCTGAAGCCAGAGTCAATGTCGGCTACCTCGGCGTAGACTGGGAGCTCGACAGCGGCGCTTTTCGCATCGCCAGGATTATCGACGGTGCATCGTTCGAGAGCGAAGTCCGCTCGCCCCTCAATAGGCCCGGAGTGAAGGTCAAAGAAGGTGATTATATTCTGGCCGTAAACGGAATGCCGCTGGATACTTCAAAAGACCCCTGGTCAGCCTTCCAGGGGCTTGCTGGAAAGACGGTCGAACTCACGGTCAACTCCAAGCCGAATACAGAAGGCGCCTGGAAGGCTATAGTTGAGACCCTCCGGGATGAAACACGCCTCAGACATCTAGCCTGGATCGAGGCAAACCGCAGGTATGTCGAAGACCGCTCAGGCGGGCGCATCGGTTACATCTATGTGGAGGATACAAGCATCGGCGGACAGAATATGCTTGTGCGCCAGTTCGCTGCCCAGTTCCACAAAGACGGGCTGATTGTTGATGAGCGTTTTAACAGCGGTGGCCAGATTCCGGACCGTTTTATCGAACTCCTGAAAAGGCCTGCTCTCGCCTTCTGGGCAGTCCGCGACGGCAGAGACTGGCAGTGGCCCCCTGTAGGACATTTCGGGCCCAAAGCCATGCTCATCAATGGCTGGAGCGGTTCGGGTGGAGATGCTTTTCCCGATTACTTCCGCAAAGCAGGTCTCGGCCCGCTCATCGGGACACGCACCTGGGGCGGACTCATCGGAATGAGCGGAATACCTTCTCTCATAGATGGCGGTGTTGCGACCGTACCGACGTTCCGCATGTACGACCCTGACGGCAAGTGGTTCAAGGAAGGCCACGGAGTTGACCCGGATATCGAAGTCAAGGAAGATCCAGCCCTTTTGGCCAAAGGAACCGATCCTCAGCTCCAGCGTGCTGTTGATGAGGTGCTCAAGATGATCGAGAAACAGGGCCCTGCTAGACCCAAGCGGCCGGCCTATGAAGACCGAACTGCGAAAAAAAAGAGATAAGATAATTTTATAGAACAAAGTGCTTTAAAAATAGAGGAAATTCGTTTCTGTCTTTATTTTTTTCTCTTTTTTCTGGGGCTGCCTGCAAGGGGATTCCGGGTATGATTTTGGCTGTGTCCGCAGCCGCCATCGCAAAGATTATTTTTAGCGACGTCTCTTTTCTTTGCTTTTTTGGAGAGCTCATGAGTTAAGCATCGAGGTGTTGGATTAAGGAAAGGCAATGATACGCATCTGGCCTCTGCAGGAAGGATAGAAGAGGATTCGGCGTTATAGAAAAGCATTTCTCAATCAAAAGGGCTCATAACCCGGAGGTCGTTGGTTCAAATCCAAGCCGCCTGGTATCATCTCATTTATAAGCTACTTATGTATCAAACTCCAGAAATGGGCATGGGATTGCTTCACTTCGTCCGCGCGTTACAGGGTGAAGCGGTAGTTGATCTTGAGAAGAAAAATATTATCCCCGGGAGCACGGAGCATGAGCGATAGGTCCCGGTTAAAATCAAAGTTGCCGGGATGGGAATAATCGGCACGGTTCTGCGTCCACACCGCATAGATGGTCGAGCCGGGACGGTATTCCCATCGCAGGACAACGGTCCCCCGTAGAGATTTGAGGTTAAAATCGGGATCGCGGAAGGTAAAGGGAGGGCTCGAACCCGGCCCGTCAGGATCAACCGTGTAAATGCCGGCATCGCGACTTATCGTCGAGATCCCTTCACCAAAGGAGTCAAAATCAAAGGTGAGTGCCGCTCGAAGCTCCTTATAATTGAAAAAATCCCCCGTTCCTAAAAAAGGCTGCAAATAGGCCTGGAGGCTGAGCTTGGGAGTAAAAATCCAGTTCAACCGGATCTCCAATGAAGCTGTTTCCTGGATAACGTTTGAGAGAATGTAGCGCACACCGTAGGTTTCGACTTTGAGAGGGTCGACAACCTGGCTTATGTATTGACCGACAGAATGCCGCCAGGAATATTCAGGTGCGATAGAAATGCTGAAGTTGCTGCTGGGCTTCCAGCGGACGGAAGTTCCTAAGGAATAATTGTAGGCTCCAAACGGATGGTCCCTGTAGTGTCCGAAAAACTCGAAAACCACACGTTTGCGGTTGTCGCTGGTTATGCTGGGACGGATGGAAGCCCCCCAGGGATAAGCGGCCAACGGACCACCCCTGGTTAAGTAATGGCTGGTACGGTTGGGGTCGTAGCTCATATACAGGTTTCCCCTCCAATAATTCAAAAGCTGGGCTGTGGTGTTGAGTATATAATTTTCATCCGTGCGGATTCCACCAAAATCATAGCTGCGAAGAGTGGCGAACGTCACCTTCCAGTTGCGGAAGATTTTCCCCGGATGGAAGGACTGGTATCCGACCTCCACATGACCGTTGATGACATCTCCCCTCGTGTGGTAGCCCAGGTCTGCGGCGTGGAATCCCGGGGACATCGCACCAATAGCTGCGTTGAACACAAAGGATCCTTTTTGTTTGTTGACAAAAATGCGGCCAGCCCAGCCGTTGAGAGCTGTGGCATCAGGATCGAAATCCGCATAATCCACATCCGGCCGCTGATAATAGTGGAGGGAGGACAATTGCAGGCTGGAGATGGCTTCCGGGGATCCTGAAACCGTGGTTCCCCCAACCCAGCCAGTTATCACCCAGGTTCGATCGCGGTCGAGAAAAGTCCATCCATCCAGGCCGAAGCTGAAGGCACGCTTGGGCAGTCGACTCCGAAGTGCATCAAGCCTGAGATCACGCCAGGTGCCTGTGGCTATTAATCCCAGGCCCTGGAATCCCCCTTTGATTTCTTTTAATGTTCTTACCACGCCGTAAGTAGAGAACGGCTCCACTTCATAAGAGAAGCGGTCCACCCCGTTGTCAACCAGAGCATATTCCCTTTGTGTGAGGGCTGTCATCACACCCAGGTTCCAACCATCACCCATTTTCCCTGTTATCTTGGCTGCACCCAGGATGGTCGCCCAATCAGGGTATTCGACATATCCGGGGATAGGCACATATCCTTGAGGTGAACGGCCGATACGCCGGCTGTAGAAGAAACTGGGATCACTCCATCCCAGGTTCCGCCGCACATTGGCCCCTCCGTAGCCAAAACGGAAAATATCGCCCCCCTCGATAAAGAAGGGCCGTTTTTCCACATAATAGGTCTCCTGGTCGCTGATGTTGATCACGGCCGGGTCCACTTCCACTTGGCCGAAGTCTGGATTCACACTCACATTCAGGGTCAAGTGGGTCTGGAGGGCGGATTTTAAGTCAAGCCCGATGTTTCCGGCATACTCCGATCCTGTCCGGAATGGATTTTCCTGAATAGCGGGGCTGTATTCGGCCCTTCCCATGGTGTAGGGTAAAACTTCAATCAGACGGCGCGGATGGATATCACTTATCCCTGTCAAATCGGCAAAACGGGAAACATACCCGCTTTCTTCTTTGGGAATCCAGGAATAAACGGTCCTTTCGTTTTTACGTTTGATGGTCCGGAAAAAATTGACTCCCCATGTGTAACTGTCTTTTTTCCGGAAATGGAGCTGGTGGAAGGGGATGCGTAATTCTACGGTCCATCCCTGATCATTGATGCGAGAGGCATACTCCCATATTCCATCCCAGGTCATGTCTACACTTTCATCATTGAACAGAGTTCCATCCTGGATGGCTCCGGCCGGATTGACAGCAAATTGGAAACCGCTGCGTTTGTCATAATAAGGATCAATGGCAAAGACGAACCAGTCCGACTCCACCTCTGCATCGCGGCGGCCCAGAAGACTGATGATTCCCTCTGGACTGCTGTCGTACAGGCGGGCAGCCACATAAATATTCCTCTGGTCAAAAGCCACCCAGACTATGGTTTTCTCTGAGGCGGGTGCTCCGTCTTCGGGATCGGACTGGCGAAATCCGGTAAATCCGTCTGATTTCCAGACATCCTCGCTCAAAACACCATCAACCTGGACAGGAGTTTTCGTCCGCACAGCCTGGACCGGAGAAGGGGCCGGCACAGGATTATCGGCAAACAGGAAGGCTTGAAATGACAGGAAAAGAACAAAAGCTATGCGCTTCAACATCAGAACTGATGATTATAATAAAAAACAAAGTGTGAAAACTACAATAAATCGAAAATTTGTTGAGAATTTTCCCTTTTGACATGTTTAAAGATATGTTTTAAGAAAAATGATCGGGCTTTATTTCACCTTGCTTTTTCTGAGTTTGCATTTGACTCTTTCATCTCTAAATTTTATGCTACCTGTTGCACAGTTTGCTTTGTACAGAGTCAACCGGATGAGGAGGGAGGATGCAAAAACGATTGATTGTCTACTCCTGGATTTTGTTCATTATTTTGTTCGTCACCTTTCAAGCGTGTCAGAGCCGGAAGAATAAGGAAGGTATAGGCATGCCTCATTCTGAAGTGTCAGTCCAACCGGTCAAATTGAAGCCGCTGCCTCTGGGATCGATCAAACCCACGGGATGGTTGAAAAACCAGCTTCGGATCCAGGCCGACGGACTCAGCGGGCACTTGGATGAATTCTGGCCCGATATCAGCGACAGTGCCTGGTTCGGCGGGAAGTCGGATGCCTGGGAAAGGGCGCCCTACTGGCTGGACGGTGTCGTGCCTCTGGCGTTTCTCCTGGAGGATAAAGATTTGATTACCAGAGTCACAAAGTACATCAATCACATCATCGCTCTTCAGGACGAATCCGGATGGATTTCGCCGGCTGAGGATCAATCCAGATATGACCTCTGGGCCATATTCTTAGTGCTCAAACCGTTGATCCAGTATCATGAAGCCACTGGTGATGAAAGAATTCCGGATGTGGTGGAGAAGACGCTGAGGTGGGTGGACGGACATATCGACCGGCGTCCGCTCTTCAACTGGGGAAAATTCCGCTGGTTTGAATCGCTGCTCAGCATATACTGGCTTTACGAAAGGACCCAGGAAGATTGGCTTTTGGATCTGGCGGTGAAGCTCCACGCGCAAGGTTTCGACTGGGAGTCATTCTTCCAGCGTTTCCCCCTTACGGGAATCACTCCCAAGGGGAAATGGACCTTCATGGGCCATGTGGTCAATAACGGCATGGCTGTCAAAGCTCCTGCGCTGTGGTGGCGCTTGACCGGCGATGAGAACGACAAGCACATGGCCTACGAGATGATCGAGAAGCAGGATCTTTACCACGGTCAAGCGACGGGAATATTCAGCGGGGATGAATGCTTCGCCGGCAAGAATCCATCTCAGGGCACGGAGCTCTGTGCGGTGGTGGAATATCAGTTTTCTCTGGAGATATTGATGTCTATCCTGGGGGATCCCGCGTTCGGCGATCGCCTGGAAAAAGTTACTTATAATGCCCTCCCTGCCACGTTCTCCCCGGATATGTGGTCCCACCAGTACGACCAGCAGGTCAATCAGGTCGAATGCAGCATCCGGGAGAACAGGCTCTGGACCACCAATGGCCCGGAATCCAACATCTATGGCTTGGAACCCAATTACGGCTGCTGCACATCCAACCTCAGTCAGGGTTGGCCCAAATTCGCCACTCACCTTTGGATGACGACAGAAGATGAGGGGTTGGCCGCCGTGGCCTACGCACCCAATAGTGTTTCCACACGGATAAAGGATATCCCGGTTTCTGTAGAGGTCGTCACCGATTATCCCTTTCGCCCGGATATCCAACTGAAGGTGAGCGTGGGCGAGGCGGTTCGGTTTCCTCTCCATCTGCGCATTCCTGCATGGGCAGAAAAGGCATCCATCACTGTCGGGAAAAAACTGTATGCTCCCGAGGCAGGATTTTTTTATGTGCTGGATAGGGAATGGACCAGCACGACAGAGGTTGAGGTGGTGTTCCCGATGAGACCGCGTGTTACTCGCCGGTACAACAACGCTCTCGCTTTGGAGCGAGGACCCTTGCTCTATGCGCTGAAGATAGGAGAGGAGTGGAAACGGGTCAGTGCCGATAAACCTCATCGCGAACTGCCCCATGCCGATTGGGAAGTCTATCCCACAACGCCCTGGAATTATGCTCTGGATCTGACCGAAAAAGATCTGGACACGCTGATATTTGAGGAGCATCCAGTCGGGAATGTGCCCTTTTCACCTGAAGGCGCACCAATATCCGTGAAGGTTAAGGGAATAAGGATCGATGCTTGGAAACTGATCAATGGCTCTGCTGGAGAGCTTCCCCGAAGCCCTGTTTCAGCCACCGGCGAACTGGAGGAGCTTATCCTCATTCCCTACGGGTGCACCAACCTGCGCATTGCCGAATTCCCCACTATTAAGTAATGAGGCTTGAAAAAATATGATTATTATTATCCAGGTAATGAAAGGCTGAAAATAAATTTAACTTGCAGACTGGAGGAGCAATGGACAGACAAAAAAAACGGCTCTCATTTATCTTGAGCTTTGTCTCTATCACTTTCTTGCTCTTATCCTCGATAGCCTATAATCGAGAAGAGCGTGGAGGCCAATCCCTGGCACCTATCGACCCTCAAAAGGTCCAGGACCAGGACCTCATGACCTGGGATGATTATCATCCCATCCCGGGAAAAAATTGGGCAGACCCCTCCCTCAAACCGGAACGGGGATTTCGCCTTGCAGTGGTCGCCATCGACTTTCCGGGCCAGCCTTTTGTGATCACACTCCCCAAAGGATCGGATCCCTTTGGAAATCCGCAGATCGACCCGATAGCCAGGGAGAACGTCCCCCAGTTCTATGCCGACTTCTTCATGACGCCCAGCAGAGTCAATCACGGCCAGACGATTAACGGCTATTGGATGGAGCAGTCCAGGGGGAAGTTCGGAATCACCGAGGTTGAGGTTTACGGCCCGTACCGCATGCCGAAACCCATCTGGGCCTATGGACTCAATGAGTATGGCCAGAATGACCAGACTCCTGACGGCAGCCGGGCCAGCAGCCGTATGGAGCGGGACTGCGACTCCATCTGGACAGCCGACATTGGGGAGGACGTCCGGAAAAACTATGACGCCATCCTGCGCGTTTACGCCAGTTACGATGAGACAGGTGTCTGGCAGGAGTTTGGCGAGATGAAATTCAATACCAGAGACGATATCCCGCCGGAATGGGGCAATCCCAATCCGAACATGCCTCGCTGGATCACCACGCGGTATGTGGAATGGACGAGCTGGCTGGCCGGCTCCCAACAGTGGGGGTTATCCTCCATGCGCCAGGGCGAGAACTCCGGCACCATTACCCACGAACTCGGTCATCACGCATTCCGCCTCCCCGACCTCAACAACAATCCTTACGTCAAGCCCTACCGCAGAGTCGCCGCGGGTCCATGGGATATGATGGACAGAGGGTGCTTTAACGGGCCAGGGGGGCCGCACAGGCGCTGGGTGGTGCCGCCGACACAAGGCGCAGCGATGCCTGCAGGATTGATGGTGCGCAACCGCCTGGAGAACGGGTTCATAAACGAGTCCCAGCTCCTGAGGTTGAGCAGGGAAGGTCTGGCCCAATCTGGGCTGGCAGTGGCCAGGATTACGGCACGAGCAGTGGATCCGCTTCCAGGCACCTTTACCGGCATCATTGTCAGGCTTGACGGCCCGGAATCCGGTGATCGAACCCCTCCAGATGACCCCGCCGTTAATCCTCTATCTCCAGGAATCCCGAACTACAACTTTTATTCAATGGAAGTGGTCCAGAGGATTGGGTATGACTCGTTCACTCCCGATAACGGAGTCCTTATCGCCAAAAACAAAGATAGCCTGCGAGGCCGGAACGGCGGCCCCAACGCCTTCAACAGTTACATCTGGGTCATCGACGCCCATCCCGAAGACATCAACATGGTGGACTACATCAAGCCCAACGGAGAAAAAGTGATGCGGACCATCGCCGACTACCGTCAGCTCAATGATGCTCTTTTCCATGCCGGGCTCAATTCGGGCAGCCAGTTCGAATGGGAAGACACGCCTAACCGGCTGCACTTTTATGTGATCGACGTCGAGAAAAACAAGGAAGGGATACTTTCCTACACACTGGCCGTCCGCTCCCTGGATGGCCCGGGTCCTCAGAAGCGGGGAGTATCCCTGGATGCGAAAGCAAAGCAGAGAGTTCGAAAGACGCCCACCCCGGTCGCCTTCACGCTGAACAACACGGGCACTGCGGCGGAGACGGACCCGGCGCTGCATCCATCTGATGCCAGCGCTTACATGAATTCCGATGTTTACCGTCTTTCGGTGTCAATTGAGGGAAAGGGATGGTCCGCCCAACTCCTCAACAGTCTGGTTGCAGTGGAGTTCGGCGGGTCCCAGGCGGTTACGGTTTATGTTTCACCAGAGGATGGAAGCGTCCGGTCCGCGGCAGTGACCCTTCGGGCGACGTCCGAGAGTGATCCGTCTAAGACCGCGACAGCCACGGTGAAGGTTTCGCGGTAAAGGAGGAGACGATGAAAAGGAATTTTATTTCTCTCCTGTCATTGGTTTTAATGTTTCACTGTCTTGCATTTGCAGAAGCTCAAGATTCGGCAGTGAAAGCTTTTGAAGAAGAGACCCTCCAGGCACGCCCCCTTCCTTTAACCAAAATCCGATTGACAGGCGGACCTCTCAAACGAGCCCAGGACGTGACAGCCGAATATCTGCTTCAACTGGAACCTGACCGGATGCTGGCCGGCTACCGCATCCGCGCCGGCCTGAAACCAAAGGCCGAAGGCTACGGAGGCTGGGATGCTGTGGACAGCCGCCAGCTAACGGGTCATATTGCCGGGCATTATCTTTCCGCCATCAGCCTGATGTACGCCGCCACCGGCAATGAAGAGTTCAAGCGGCGGGCGGATTATATCGTCACAGAATTAAAGGAAGTTCAGGATAAGCGGGGCGATGGGTACCTGGGCGCCATAATCGATCGAGACGGCATCGACGGCCGAGAACTCCTCGAGCGTGTGTCCCAGGGAGAAATCAAATCCGCCGGCTTCGACCTCAACGGCCTGTGGTCGCCGTGGTACACCCTGCATAAGACATACGCCGGCTTGAGGGACGCCTTTCGCTACACAGGTAATAAAAAGGCTCTGGAAATAGAAATCAAGTTCGCCGAATGGGCGGAACGCATTCTCGCGCCCCTCGATGAAGGTCAAATACAGCGAATGCTGAACACCGAGTTTGGAGGCATGAACGAAATCATGGTCGATCTTTTTGCCGACACAGGAGACAAACGCTGGCTGGACCTTTCCTATAAGTTCGAACACCGCTCCTTCATCGAGCCTCTCAAACGTCACCAGGACATCCTCGAGGGTAAACACGGCAACACGCAGGTACCCAAGCTCATCGGCTCTGCCGACCGCTTCGCCTGCACAGGCAATGTGGGAGATATCATGGCGGCAAGCTTTTTCTGGGATCTTGTTGTCCAGCACCACAGCTATTCAACTGGGGGCCACGGCCATGACGAATATTTCGGGGCACCCGACAAGTTGAGTGAACGTGTGGACGGACGCGTCGCAGAGACATGCAACGTTTACAACATGATCAAGCTGACTCGCCGGCTTTTCGCCATTCAGCCCGATGCCCATTACGCCGATTTTCATGAACGGGCCCTTTTTAACCATATTCTAGCGTCGATCGATCCCGAGGACGGCCGGACCTGTTACATGGTGCCGGTGGGAAGAGGTGTGCAGCATGAATATCAAGATATGTTCCGCAGCTTCACCTGCTGCGTGGGTTCAGGGATGGAGAGCCATGCCCTGCATGGAGACGGGATCTATTACGAAGTGGGTGACAAGCTCTGGGTGAACCTGTATGCACCCTCCACGGCAGAGTGGAC
>Ga0209636_10008670_pt1 | contig 10359 bp, 11 predicted proteins | sample DeeMarSWOR152_54_FD_187464 | JGI IMG/M metagenome (GOLD analysis project Ga0209636, IMG submission 187464) | Marine sediment microbial communities from White Oak River estuary, North Carolina - WOR-1-52-54 (SPAdes) (version 2) | ecosystem: Environmental > Aquatic > Marine > Intertidal zone >... | reverse complement strand
TGTAGGTATCGGAGAGGTTGATCGCATACCTATAGGTCCAAATCTTAGGATAGTCGCTGGAGCCTTCGAACCCATGGACAAGAGTAGTATAATCCTCTCATCTAAGTGGAAGAAGAAGGTTAACAAGCTGGGAGTGAAGACTATGAACAGGATTCTTCGGGAACCAACCCTACCTAACTTCATTGACTCTTGTAAAAAATTTGCTTTTAGACTCGGTCTCATGTCTGATAGATTAGAACAACTAATCTTGGAAGCGGAGGAGGCTGGAGCGATAGGTGCGACACAGAACATGCTGGGTGAGGCTGTGCATGCTGTGGTAACGGAAGAGAGTGCTAATGCAGTATATGATCTCTTCAAGAAGTATTTGCCTAGAGACAGAATCATAAATTCAGAGATAGATTTCGAAGGCGGAAGGCTTCTAGGATGATGCATTAATTCAATACAGAAACCTTTTCCGTCTCGATCTTTAATCCACCTTTTTCAAATTTTTAATGTTAAGAATGCCCTTTTTTCGTTGTTTGTGGTTTATTGCATTGAAATCGAAACGTTCAGGTTTTCTTGAACAAAAGCATTATATAGTTTAATATTAAACTGAAGTTTAAAAATATACAAAAAGAGGGAAAAAAATGAAAACAACAACCATAACAACACTCCTTCTAGCCACAGTACTCGCATCATCCATATTCTTAGCAACGGTCTTCGTTGTACCTGCTGCAGGAGCGAAGCCAAATAATACCGGAAACATAAACAAGCTGATGGGCGCACAGACATATCTATTAAACATTCTTGGAAAGAAGTCAACCTGGAATGGCCAACCAGAATACGACTCTAACCGACACACGATGTTCGTTCCTGAGAATGTGCCTGAATTCTTAGAAATCACCGGATACGAAGACGTCAAAATATGGGTGAACAGAGGAAGCATCTTCGCTGTAACCGATCCTAATGCATTCGACGACAGCGAGTGTGCGCTTCAAATGGGCTTCGGAAAATACGAAGTCTACTTCGTTGCCTTAGGTAAACCAGGAATGACAGCTAAACTCGATGGATGGACATGGAACGCCTCAGCAAACGATGGTGCAGGCGAATATCTCTTCAAAGTCGGAGAAGTAACAGTTACGCACAAGAAGAAACCAGTCTGGGAATCCGGACATGACATATTCTATGTGAGCGAGGAAGAAGCAGCAACCATACTCACAGAGCTTGAAGTAGCATGGCCGTGGCCTGGCGAAGAAGCATGGATCTTTGATTTCATAGATTGGCTAGCAAGATTCACAGAATACGAATACCTCTACCTCTGGAAACTTGTAAGCGGATGCAAACACATCCAAATACGCTTCTACAAAGTAGGCTAAGGAAAATCTGTTATAACAATAACCATCCCTCTTCCCTTTTTTATTCAAACGATTCTAATCACAAAAGAATATCGGCAGGATCGAGTGTTTACTGCATAAAGCCCCTCCCCCTTTAACGGTATGTTGCTGTTTAAGTAAGGCTTCTATGTGATTATTTTCCCATGGGGCGTATTACGGTCAGTTTCCGCCAGTCCTTTCTGGAGCTCATCTCGACGCTAACCCGCAATTACAGGAAGAAACTCAAAGACCAAGCAAGTCAAAGGGCTTTCGACAGGCTGGTCGAATCGTCTTCTAGAGAGCTAGGAGCGATGTCCTACGCTTTGATTCCTTACGTGTTTGACTGCTTCAAACTCACGTGTGTAATCGACAATCGCAAAGAAATCGAGAGGGTACGAGAAGAAGCAGCGGAGGTCAAGAAGAGCATACAAAAATATGATCTTAGAAAATAACATTTCTATCGTATTCACTCTGATAGATACTACAATCATTTCAGCTTGGACAGTTTTCGATCATCAAAAAATTTATAATAGTTATTACAAACTAGGATTTTCTTTCTCTCTAAGTATTCTTCTCAAAACTTTTCCTACCGATGAAGTGGGTAATTCTTTCCTGAATTCAACTTCACGGATTCGCTTATAGGGTGCAATTCTCTCTTGTACGAAGTTGATAATTTCCTTCTCAGTTACTTTCTTTCCATTTCTAAGAACTATGAACGCTTTAGGTATCTCTCCTGCAAGGTCATCAGGTTTTCCGACAACTGCGCACATCTTAACTGCTGGGTGCTCATATAATAGATCCTCTAACTCTCTTGGGTATACACTGTAACCTTTGTACTTCAATAGATCTTTCTTTCTATCGACTATGTAGAAGTAGCCATCCTTATCTTTCTTCGCGATATCGCCTGTATGTAGCCATCCTCTTTTTAAGACGTCTTTTGTTTCTTCTGGTTGTTTCCAGTAGCCTTTCATTATCTGCGGACCTTTTACTGCCAGTTCTCCAATTTTTCCTGGTGGCAGCTTTTTACTAGTGTCACAGTCTATTATCATGGCTTGTGTGTCTGGCAATGTTAAACCGATTGATCCTATCTTCACAGTCTTCAGTGTTCTGTCCAAGGGATTGCAGTGTGTAACTGGTGATGCCTCTGTCAGTCCATATCCCTCAACGAGTACTCCTCCTGTCATATCCATGAACTGTCTCTGTACTTCAGGTGGAAGAGGAGCTGATCCCGATATACAAAATCTGACCGATGAACAGTCATATTTTGAGGCTTCAGGATGACTTATCAACATAGAGTACATAGTCGGGACGCCACAGAAGATTGTAACCTTGTGATTCTTCAAGGCTCTCAGTACTTCTAGAGGGTCAAATCGTGGAAGTAAAACCATTGTTCCTCCTAGATAGATGGCTGTGTTCATCGATGTGGTAGCGCCATATATGTGGAACAAAGGTAATACGGTCATAAACACTTCTTCGCCGTTTCTTCCTTTAAGCCACTTTGAGAATGCAACTGCGTTTGAGACTAAGTTGAAGTGTGTCAGCATAGCTCCTTTTGGTTTTCCAGTAGTGCCACCCGTGTATTGAAGGGCAGCAAGATCTTTCTTTGGATTTATCTTAACCTGAGGGGGCTCAAAGTGTTTATCTTCAGAGTCTTTGGGAATATTATATCCTGCTTCATGTTCTACCTCTCGGAAAGATGTATGCTCTAAAAAAGGGTTTATAATTCTCTTTTTTGTAGGTGTATATTCCTCCATATTTATTATTATTATGTTTCTCAGTTTCGTCTTTTCTTTTACTTTCTTAACTATCGAGTAGAGTGAATCAAAAACGACTATCGTTTCTGCTTCTGAATCGTTGAGTTGGAACTGTATCTCTCTCTCTTTGAATAGTGGATTAACCGTAGTGACTATAGCCCCAATCTTAAGAATTCCATAATAACTTATTATGAACTGTGGAATATTTGGAAGAAAGATTGCTACCCTATCACCTTTTTTAACTGCCAATTTGTAAAGGATTTCTGCAAATCTGTCGGAAAACAGATCAAGTTCTTTGAATGTTATTTTCCTACCTTGAAAAACTATGGCGATATTATAGGGGAGCTTCTTTGCTGTCTTTGATAATAGTCCAAAAAGTGGTATCTCAGGGTATTCGATAGAAGTTGGGACATGCCCAAGCGAAAATTTTGATAATTTCTTCTTTTCCACAAATCCTACTTCCTTAACAGGAAGTTATTGTCTTAAAATATAAAATTTAAACTAAAATGCCCCTTGCTTTTTAATATTTGATTCAATATGTTCACATCCCATCTCCAGTGCTTTTTTGTTAATTTTGAATAGGTTCCTCTTTTCTGTTTCAAGAATAAGTCTTAATGCTTTTATGACGCTTTGTTTACTGACAACTTTCAGATGAGCAATATAAGCTCCAAGCATAGACATGTTTGCAACCTGCTTGTTTCCAAGTTCTATAGCGATCTCAGTCGCAGGAACCTCGATTGTAACGATTTTCCCTCGTTTACCTTTTTGGGTTATTAAGGAGCTGTTTAGAAATAGAAACCCCCCTACCTTCACGCATGATCCGAACTTTTCAAGCGAGTATTGATTCATAAGTATCGCAGTAGACGGGTGTGCTACAACTGGAGAACCTATAGATCTTGAAGACATTACAACGGTGCAATTTGCTGATCCCCCTCGCATCTCAACACCATAAGAGGGTATCCACGTTACATTCCTCCCCTCGGTCATCGCGCTGTACGCCAAAAGTTTACCGATGAACATTAACCCTTGTCCACTATACCCTGCCATTAGAACATCTTCGTAAAAGTCTTCGCTCATTCCCTTTACACTTTTGGTTGTTTGAACTCGCCTAGAGGATAATAAGGTATCATCTCCTCTTCTACGAATCTAGTTGACTCTATTGGTGACATTCGCCAACCAGTTGGACATTGAGAGAGCACCTCAACCATCGAAAAGCCTAGTCCTTTCATCTGTACCTCAAAAGCCTTTTTTATCGCTTTCTTTGTCTTGATGACGTTTTGTGGCTTATTCACCGCGCTCCTCACAATATATGCAGCTCCTTCAAGGGTTGACAACAACTCACAAACTCGAATAGGGTGACCATAAATCTTACATGTTCTTCCCTGAGGAGTGGTCGTGGTTTTTTGACCAGGAAGCGTGGTTGGAGCCATCTGCCCTCCTGTCATCCCAAACACCGCGTTGTTGATGAAGATAACGGTTATATTCTCCCCCCTGGCAGCAGCATGGATAACCTCGGCCATACCAATTGAGGCAAGATCCCCATCTCCTTGATAAGTAAACGCTACCAAATCTGGGTGAACTCTCTTGAAACCCGTCATCACTGCAGGTCCCCTACCATGAGCAACCTCAAACATGTCACAATTTAAATAGTTATAAAGAAAGACAGCACAGCCAACAGGAGCTGTGCCAATAACTTGTTCTCTGATTTCCAACTCATCTATTACCTCTGCTAAGAGCCTATTCACAATTCCATGTCCACAACCAGCGCAGTAATGAGTATGGACAGGAAACATTGAACTTGGTCTCTGAAATATTATCCCCATCAACTCTCCATCTTTGCGATTTTCTGAACGACTCTAACTATTTCCTCACAAGTTGGCACAACGCCCCCAGTTCTCCCATAGAAATGAACTTCAGATTTTCCACCTGCCCCGATGATCACGTCTTCAACCATCTGTCCCATGTTCATCTCTATAACAATAAACCTCTTATCGTCGTTAGCCATTGTGGAGATTTCACTACTTGGAAATGGAAAAAGCGTTATGGGTCTAATTAATCCAACTTTTAATCCCTTACTTTGCAGAATCTTGATCGCTGTCTTTGAAATCCGTGCAACCGTTCCAAAAGCCACAATAATAATATCTGCATCTGTTTCAAGTGTCTCTGCAAGCTGTTCGGTCTTTTTCATGGCTTTATACTTATTATGAATATTCAGGTTGTGTTGTTCAAGCTCTTTCGGATCAAGATAACATGTTCGAATCAGATTCCGTAACCTGCCTTTGGCACCTGTAAGAGCCCAGCTCTTATCTATAGACACTTTATCTTTCTTTTCTCTAAATATCATTGGCTCCATCATCTGTCCGATATAACCGTCTCCGAGAATCATGACCGGATTACGGTACTTATCTGCAAGATCAAAAGCATGCATGGTGAGGTCTGCAGCCTCTTGTACAGATGATGGAGCTAGCACTAGGAGATGATAGTCTCCATGACCGCCTCCCTTTGTAGCTTGAAAGTAGTCTGATTGAGCAGGTTGAATTCCTCCAAGCCCAGGTCCACCCCGCATAATATTTACTATAACACACGGCAACTCTGCGGCAGCAATGTACGATAGTCCCTCTTGCATCAGACTTATTCCTGGGCTAGATGATGAGGTCATTACCCGTGCTCCTGCACCAGCTGCCCCGAAGACCATATTAATAGCGGCGACCTCGCTCTCTGCTTGAAGATAAACACCTCCCACCTCTGGAAGACGCTTTGAAAAGTATTCAGGAATTTTATTCTGTGGGGTTATCGGGTACCCAAAGAAGTACCTGCAACCTGCTTTAATTGCAGCTTCAGCTATAGCCTCGTTTCCAGTTAGCAGCGTCTTCTCTTTAAGTTCACCCACTTCTCTACTTCTCCTTGTAAACTTCAATCGCGCAGTCAGGGCACATTAAAGCACATAACCCACAGCCAGTGCATTTACCAGATCTATCACAAAACTCAACTGGATTATATCCACCAGTATTCAAGTAATTACTGGTTCTAATTAGATTATGTGGGCAAGAATCAATACATAACTCGCAGCCCTTACACCATTCTTTGTTAATTAGGATCTTTGCCATTTTCAACCAACCAAGATAATAAGAATGGTATCCACCGGTTGTGTATTTCTAAGAAGATTTTATAATAAATATTCAAAAATTTAAATTATCTTTTCAAACAAATTCTATTTCGATGATTCTCATGGACGTATTTAGGGCGATTAAAACTCGAAGAAGCATAAGAGACTACGAAAAATCACCGATCGAAAAAGAGAAGCTGAGGAAGGTTCTAGAAGGAGCAAGGTTGGCGCCTTCAGCTGTGAATTATCAACCTTGGCGCTTTATTGTAGTAACTGACCCAAAGATTAGAGAAGAGTTGAGGTCAGCATATAATAAGGACTGGTTTGTCTCCGCTCCCGTCATTATTGTTGCTTGTGTTTTACCTGAGAAGGCCTACGTGAGGAGGGATGGTGAGGAGTATTGGAAGGTTGACGTTGCAATCGCGATGCAGAACCTCATTTTAGTTGCGTGGGCAGAAGGTTTAGGAACATGCTGGATCGCTGCTTTCAATGAGAAAGAGGCTAAGAGAGTACTTGGCGTTCCAGAAAATGCTCGTGTAGTTGCCATGACACCTTTAGGTTACCCCGCGGAGAAGAAGGAACCTGTGACCGATAGGCTGCCCCTCAAAGAGATTGTGCGCTACGAAAAATGGTAGCTTTATCTTTATTGTTCTGTTCGAAACCTTTAAAATCACCATGTATTTTACTTCTTGAATGCTGCCGCGGTAGCTCAGCCTGATCACTTCAGGTGAGGTCAAGGAGAGCGTCCGACGCAGGAGTCTTTCTCCAGCGGGCGATGCTGAAGACCGGATTGTCGCCAGTTCAAAACCATGCTAAGTTCAATCTTGCGTGGTGAATGTCTGGCCCGCGGCACCATCGCTTACTCGAAAGCTTTATACTAGTTACAATAATCAGAGTTTATAGTGCGGCTGCAGGCGGCCGTAGACATATATTTAAGACGGAATCCAGCCTGGTTTAGGACATCAGCCTGCCACGCTGATAGCACGCAGAACGCGCCAGTAAGACCCGGGTTCAAATCCCGGCGGCCGCACCATTATTTGATATTAGAATTATTACAAGATTTTTTTGTAGAGAATGTTAATCAATGCTTTAATGTAAGAGCGTCTTCTCTATTCGTTTTTGAAGAGTTGGAAGTCTTTGGTTATTTTTTCTTCTTTGGTTTTTCTGCTGATACCTTGTCAACACTGCGGATTGTAGCGCCTAACTCTGAGATTTTCTTATCCACTTCTTCATAGAGTATCTCGTTTCCTTCTACTGTGATTCTGATTGTTTGAGTGTTCTCATCGATCTCATGAATCGAGATATCTACTGATTTCACGTGCGGTATCTCTCCCAGTCTTCTCACGAATTCTTGTATTGGGGGTTCGTGGGGTTTCAGAACGTCTAGTACGATGCGCTTTATTATTAAAGACATAATTTAAGCTCTCTCGGAATCAACGCGTAATATTCTCTTTTTGGTATATAAACTATTAAGCAAATATAGTTCCACTGCGTTTTTTCATCCTCGTTCTATCAGGTTTGTAGAAAAAGCAGTAATACCGCCGTTAATAATCCTGTTCCAGTCATTAGTAGACCATACTTGAAGATGTTCTCGCGGGATATCCTTCCAAGAAAAGCTCCTAAACCGAAGAGTATTAACATGTTAATCGCTACTGCGATGGTGAAGATCAAGTCTATAGAGATAGGTAGTATGAATGATAGATAGAAAGGAGTTAATGGTCCTAAAGCTGCGAGCATGGGAGATAATCCATCAACTAGAGCTGCAAAAACAGAGGCTACAAATCTTCGTTCTGATAACTCCGTTTCACCCAGATCAGTCAGCATGGCATCCTCAATCTTCTTCAAATGCCTCATTCTTTCAGCTCTCTCGGTCATAAATGTGCCAAAAAACCCAGATATACCCATTGCTAAGCAAGCGCCTATTCCAGCGCCGATGATCAGTGTTGGATTTTTTAGACCAGAAAAATACGATCCCATGATTATTCCAAATATTGTTAACGCTCCATCGAAGGCGTTCATCACAAAGTATCTTCGCGCTATCTTGATGACACCTGATAACTCAAGGTCTTGTCTGAGCTTAGTGTATTGTGTGCTCAGCTTATCTAATACATTCTCTAGAAAAGCACTCAATCAATTATCACGTCGCGTTTTAAACTACCGCACTCACGGAAAACTTCCTAAATAAAAGCGAAGCCATTTATCGTTATTCCTTTCGTCAATTCCAATCTTTACAGAAGATGCTAATTAATCTTTTACTCGCTTGTAGATGCAGTCATCTGAATTGCATGCTTTACAAGTCTCATTGTGATTCCATCTCGATATTACTATTCTAGTGTAAATCCAGAAGAGGCTTAAACTTATCAAAAACAGATCAATGAATAGATCTTGAAGCAACCAATCAATACTTACTAAAGCTAAAAATGTTCCGATTACAAAGACCATATTCAAACCCACTCTAAACATTGCGTTCTTTAATTTGAACAGATTAAATTGAAGCAGTCCCAAACCGATCCCAACGCACCCAAATAAGAAAGTATTATGGTTTATGTGAAAATCTATGTTGACAAAAAAATAAAATATTGCACCTATAAGTGTCAGCAATGCGCCTATTAAAAGTCCAGAGCATCCAGCGCAAAAAGTCCTTTCTCCTATTCGAATTACATGTTGTGAAAAATCGTTACATTCAGGATGATGCCCACGAATAACGGGCTTTCTATCGTTGGATCCAATCTCAATCATCCCAACTGAATCTATTGTATCTGTTCTAAAAATTCTCGAGCACTCTCTTGGAAAGAGAGTTGCCAACATTCCCATAAAACATTCAATAATAAAGATCGAACCAACCACTTGTTTTCTAACTGGGAAGAAATGTTCTGTTTCCGGCGGATAGAATGCCATAGCAATTAACAGCATCAAACCAATAAGGGAAACCAGAATAAATGGGCTCGGAGTATATTTATTCAATTTTAATACGTAGATATTCGTTGCTGCCTATTATTTCTTAACGAAAGAATTTTATTTTGTTCTAAACAATTTGCAAGTGAAAATCAAAGACCGTCTTTGAGGTAGCATTATATCATTAAAACTTGAAGTTTAAGACTCAAGGCTACCCAGCGAAAAACTTGAGGAAAGATCAAATTACATGTGATTTTTTTGATTTTAAATTAGTCGAGCTATTTCATCAGCGGTTTCTAGAGTCCAACGCGCGAAAATAAATATAACAATAGTTATTTATAAACGCGGTAATCAAGATAATCTATAAAAGGTAATACAATTGATGATGCCCTGTGAGATCGTAGTGAAGAGTGTGCTGCCTGCTATGCGAGCGTTAATCGCGAAGGAACTTATTGAAAATCACGATCTCAAGCAAGTTGAAGTAGCGGAGATCATGGGTATAACCCAAGCAGCTATAAGTCAGTATATTAGAGGCGAGAGAGGAGCTATGATCGATCTTTCAAGTCAAAAAATTAATAAAATGATCAGCAATATAGCAGTCCAATTGAAGAACAGAGACTCATCGGGTCAAGCTATTATCACAAATTTTTGTGCAGCGTGTCAATTAATTAGAAAGAAGAAATTGATGTGTGATCTTCATAAGGAGATTGACCCGTTCATAGCTGAAGAAGATTGTAAATTCTGTATGGTGAAATCAGAAGAATAGAACTTTAATCCATTAACTATTTGTGTTCGCTAGCTGCTTTTGGATAATCTTCGTCCTCCATCTGTATTGTGGTGTGGTCTATACCGAACTCCTCCTTTAAAGTATCGATCATCTTCTTCATCAGCATCTTTCTGTCCACTTCTCTCTCAACAACCACGTGGGCGCTTAAAAGACACATACTCGTTGGAGTGATGCACCATACATGGAGGTCGTGGATGTCCTTTACACCCTCCATCTCAAGTATTCTGCGTTCCAAAGCATTAGCATCAACGCCTGGAGGTACACCTTCAAGAAGAACATTAAGTGTATCTTTCAGAAGTCTGCCTGAGCTGTAAAAGATGAGCACGCCTATTATGACACTGATCAATGGATCGATCTGGTACCATCCTGTGAAGTGCATTATCAACCCAGCTGATATTGCCCCTAGAGAACCCAGCGTATCCGCGAGAACGTGTAAAAACGCGCCTTTGACATTCAGACTCTCTT